>Ga0066710_100001262_pt1 | contig 18498 bp, 15 predicted proteins | sample GraSoiAngelo_159_FD_79666 | JGI IMG/M metagenome (GOLD analysis project Ga0066710, IMG submission 79666) | Grasslands soil microbial communities from the Angelo Coastal Reserve, California, USA - 14_1009_16_40cm | ecosystem: Environmental > Terrestrial > Soil > Grasslands | place: USA... | reverse complement strand
TCGCGATCGGAGTGACGGCGAACGTGGCGACGCGCCAGACGCGGGCCGGTGAGCTCGCGATGTGGAAGGGCTGCGCGACGGCGGTAGCCGCGAAGGCCGGGCTCTTCGCCGCGCAGCTCGCCAAGGCGGGGATGACGGGGCCGACGGCCGCCTTCGAGGGCCGCCACGGTCTTTGCGAGCAAGTGACGGGGCCGTTCGAGCTCGGCGCGCTCGGCGGCGCCGGAAGGCCCTTCGCGATCGAGCGCACGAACTTCAAGTTCTTCGCGGCCGAGTATCACGCGCAGGCGCCGCTCGCCGTCGCGCTCGCCCTCAGGAGCAAGGTGCGCGCCGACGAGATCGAGACGCTCGACGTGCAGATCTACGCGATGGCCCACAGCGAGATCGGGAGCGAGCCGGCGAAGTGGGATCCGCGGACGCGTGAGACGGCCGACCACAGTCTTCCCTACATGCTCGCCGTCGCGCTCGTGGACGGGCGCATCACGCCGGCCAGCTTCGAGCCGAAGCGATACCTCGATCCGAGCCTGCGACCCCTCATGAATCGCATCCGCGTCGCCGAGAACCCGGACCTCACGCGACGCTTTCCCGGCGAGCTAGCCTCGCAGATCGACGTGACCACCCGTTCGGGTCAGCGCTACACCGAGCGGGCCGAGTACCCGAAGGGCCACGCTCGCAACCCGATGACCGACGCCGACGTCGAGACGAAGTTCCGCGATCTCGCGGAGGACGTCCTCGGCCAAGCGCAGGCGGCCGGTGCGCTCGAGGCCCTCTGGCGTCTGGACGAGGTGGTGAGGATCGACGCGATCGTGGACCTGTTCACATTCAAACGTTGAAGAGGTGAGGCGATGGATCTCGGACTGAACGGCAAACGCGCGCTCGTGACCGGCGGCAGTCTCGGCATCGGCAAGGCCATCGCGCTCGAGCTCGCCCGCGAGGGCGTCGACGTCGCGATCGTGGCGCGCACGAAGGACCGGCTGGAGGCGGCCGCGCGCGAGCTCGAGGGCCAGACGGGCCGCACGGTCATCCCGCTGGTCGCCGACGTGAGCAGCAAGGAGCAGGTCGACCGCGCGGTGGCCCAGGCCGCGGACCGGCTCGGGGGCCTGCACATCCTGGTCAACAGCGGGTCGGCGCCGGGAGGCTCGGCGACCGCGACCGGCCCGATCGAGACCGTCGTCGACGAGGATCTGCTGCAGGACTTCAACGTGAAGTACGTCGGCGCGCTGCGCTGCGCCCGCGCCGCCATCCCCTACCTGAAACAACACGGGTGGGGGCGCATCATCAATATCAGCGGCACGAACGCCCGCAACGCCGGGAACCTGAGCGGCGGCGCCCGCAACGGCTCGCTCGTGCACCTCACCAAGACCCTGGCCGTGCAGCTCGGGCGGTACGGCATCACGGTCAACTGCATCCACCCGGGCACGACGCGCACCGAGCGCACGCCGAGGCTCCTGGCCGCGCGCGCCGCCGAGCTCGGCGTCTCGGCCGACGAGGTCGAGAAGCGCGACTTCGCCTACGAATCGCCGCGGGGCAACTCGATCTGCCGCATGGTGGACGCCGGCGAGATCGCCTATCTCACGGTCTTTCTCGCGTCGGACAAAGCGTGGGCGGTCAGCGGCGAGCTGGTCGTGGCGACCGGCGGCGCCGGCCGCTCGGTCTACTACTAGCGTCGTGCGCGCTGCCGACCGTCGCGGGGCTGGGGCCCCGCCGGTCGAGGCGCGCCTCTGATTCGAGAATTTCGGCGAGAGGAGCGATGATGACCGACTGGAAGCCACCCACGCAGGCTCGCGTCGAAGGGTACTTCAAGGAGCTGAACAACTGGGGCCGCTGGGGCCACGACGACCAGCGCGGCACCGCGAATCTGATCACCGCCGCCAAGCGCGCGCAAGCCGCGTCGCTGGTGCGCACGGGTCGGACGGTCTCGCTGGCTCGAGACATCGGCCCGCAGCCGGCGATCATGTACAACGTGACGTTCCCGTCGAACCGCGAGCGCGCCGACGTGGTGCTCGATCGGTTCGATCTCGTCTATCACGGGTTCTCGATCACCCACATCGACGCCCTGTGCCACGTCGCGTGGGACGGCGAGCTCTACAACGGCCGCCCGTTCAAGGACAGCCTGACCGCGGCCGGGGCCACCTGGTGCGCGATCGACGCCTACTTCGACGGCCTGACGACGCGAGGCGTGCTGCTCGACGTCGCCGCCGGCCGCACGGAGGGCTACGTGACGGTCGGTCAGCCCGTCACCCCGAAAGAGCTCGACGCGGTCGCCGCGCGGGCGGGCGTGAAGATCGAGCCGGGCGACGTGGTCGTCGTGCGCAACGGCGACGAAGCCTTCCGCAAGGCGAATCCCGACTGGGTGCCGCGCGTGGCGCCCCACCCCGGGATGCATCTGTCGTGTCTCGAGTGGTTTCGCGAGAAGGACATCGCCGCGATCGCGTGGGACATGATGGACGAGCGCCCGACCAGTTATCCAGGCTTCGCGATGAGCACGCATCTGGCCATCCCGTTCCTGGGGCTGGTGCTCGTGGACAACACGAATCCGGAGCGCCTGGCGCGCGCGTGCGCGGAGGAGGGGCGCTACGAGTTCCTCTTCACGGCGACGCCGATCCGGCTGGTCGGCTCCACGGGCGCGCCGGCGCACCCGCTCGCGGTCTTCTAGAGAAGCCGGCGCAGACGGCGACGCGCGGCGAAGCCACGCGTCAGGCCGAACGCGCGCCGGGCCCGTGGAGCAAGACGCCCGGCGTGCGGCCGGTGGGCTCGCCGTTCTCCAGGGTCACCTGCCCGTTGACGACGGTGGCGGCGATCCCCTCCGCCTTCTGCACCAGGCGGCGGGCGCCACCGGGCAGGTCGGTCTGCACCGTGGGCATCGCCGGCCGCACGCGGTGCTCGTCGAACACGACGAGGTCGGCACGATAGCCCGTGCGCACGAGCCCGCGGTCATGGATCTCCCACGCCGATGCGTTGTCGAAGGTGAGCTTGCGCACCGCCTCTTCGAGCGTGAACGCCTGCCGCTGGCGCACCCAGTAGCTCAGCAAGTGAGTCTGGAGCGACGAGCCCATCTCCTGGCACACGTGCGCGCCCGAATCCGAGAACGTCGCGAGCGTCCGCGCGTGCCGCAGCATGCCGAGCACGTGCTCCGGGTCCTCGTTGACGAGCGGCTGCACGAACACCTGATCGTCGTTCTCGAGCACCAGGTCGATCATGACCTCGACCGGGTGGCGGCGAAGCTGCGCCGACAGCTGGGCGACCGTCGGGTCGTTCCAGTCCACTCCCTTCATGACGAAGAGGTTCGCGTAGTCGGGCTTCCGCGGATCGGTGGTGGCGGCGCCGCCGCCCTGGAAGACATTGTCGCGCGGCTTCATGCCGGCCTCCTCGGCGACCAGCTGCCGGCGCGTCGCCGGGTCGGCGAGGCGCCGCTTCTGCTCGGCCAGGGGCAAGCGGCGTATCTGCCGCCACGCCGGGAGCGCGTCGAACGGCAAGTAGGACTTGAGCGAGAAGATGGCGTTGATCGAGCGCGTCGTGGTCTGCCCCCACATCCGCGCCCCGGCGGCCGCGCATTCGTCCAGGTACTCGAGCTGATAGGTCCACGGATTCGGCGTGTCGCCCTGGCGGCTCGAGATGGTGCCGAACATCACCGGCCGTCCGGTCTCGACCGCCACCTGCTTGAGCCGCGCGAGGAATCGGCGCTGGGCCTCGCCGCCGGACGTGTCCGGACCGACCTGGAACACGCCGGCGTTCAGCTCGGCCATGGCGCCGACCAGGCGATCGAGCTCCGACCAGGCGGCGATGCGGCTGGCCACCGGTGTGTCGTCCGGCGTGACGTGCGTCGTCGCGCGGGAGCTCGAGAAGCCCATGGCGCCCACGCGAATCGCCTCCTGCACCGCCGCGGCCATTCGCGCCAGATCGGCCTCGGTCGCGGGCTCGGCCAGCGCACGCTTGCCCATGACGTACATCCGCAGCGCCGAATGGCCGATGTAGGCGCCGTAGTTGATCGCCTTGGGTAAGCGATCCACGGTCGCCAGGTACTCCGGAAACGTCTCCCAGGTCCAGTCGATTCCCGCCATCATCGCCTCGGTCGGAATGTCCTCGACCGCGGTCAGGCAGCGCGCGAACCATTCGCGCTCCGCGGGCGGGCACGGCGCCAGCGCGAACCCACAATTGCCCATGATCACGGTGGTCACGCCGTGCCAGCAGGAGCAGCTTCCCATCCGGTCCCACGCCACCTGGGCGTCCATGTGGGTGTGACCGTCGATGAAGCCCGGCGCGACGATCAAGCCGTCAGCGTCGATGGTGCGCTCGGCCGCCGATCGAATGCGTCCGAGCTCGACGATCCGGCCATCCCGGATGGCGACGTCGCCGCGATAACGCGCGGCGCCCGAGCCGTCGACGATGCTGCCCCCGCGAATCAAGAGATCGAGTGCCATGAGCCCTCTCTCCTCTGCCCTGCGGATTACGCCAGACTATATCGACGCGTCGTCGCGCTGGCGTGCGGCGTCGCGTGAAATTCCGTAGAGGATCAAGAGGATCGGCAGCAAGTACATGTGCGCGCCGCTCCACATGAGCCCGCCGCCGACCATCTGATCGTCGACGGCGTTGATGCCGAGGGTGGCCGCCACCCGCGCGTAGTGAGGATAGAACGCGCGCTCCGGCACCGCCAGCAGCATGCCGAGCGCGGTGCTCTGCGCGGTCGCGGCGATCAGATAGACGATCTGGAGACCGGGATGGAGCCGTGGAGCGAGTCGCGGCGCCGGGCGGATGATCGGCCACCAGAATAGCAGCGCCGTTCCGAAGAAGATCACGTGCTCGAGGGCGTGCACGAGCTCGTGCTCGGCCGCCGCGTCGTAGAGCCACGGGACGTGCCAGACCCAGATGGCCGCAACGTGAAGGAGGCCGGCCGCCGGCCAGAACGTCATGGCCGACAGCGCTGAGCGCGGCCACGCCGCCCGTCGAAAGGGCGCCGCGAGCCAGCGACGCGGGCCGGGCGGCAGGCCCCAGAGGACGACCGGCAGCGGGTTACCGAGTAGCAGGAGCGGCGCTGCCATCATCGTCAGCAGGAGGTGCTGAGCCATGTGGGCCGAGAACCGCTCCGTCGCAAGCTCGTCGAGGGGCGACAGCAGCGCGGCCGCGACGAAGACGACGCCTAGTGCGTAGGACGCCGGCCGCCAGAACGGCGGCGGGTACCCCGCGGCGCGGAGCCGGCGCCACCCACGCACGTAGGTGGTAGCCGCCGCGGCGAGAACGAGCGACAGGAGAGTTTTGAGGGCCGCCTCAAGCATCGGCCGGCATCACCACGGGAAGTTTCGGCCCGACCTTCCCGCGCTGTCAACAAATCGTGGGGGGGGGCGGCTCCTCACGCGATTGGCCTGGCGTGGGCTACTTCTTCCCGCTTTTCTTGGCGGGCCCCAGACTCATGACGGCATCGACGAGACTGACGCCGTTGCCGACACTCGCGGCCGCGGCCTCGACGGTGCCGTTCGCGCTATCCTTGCCTCGACCGTCCGCGGTTGTCGGTTCATCGTTCTTGCTGTCACGACCCTGCTTATCGCCGCTGGCGATCCCAGCGTCTTTGCGAGCACCGCTCGCTCCGGAGCCGTTGCCAGCGGCACGGTGGGCAGGACCCGCATTCGCCGCATCGTCGACAGCCTGCCGCATCGCCAGCTCGACGGTCGGGGCGACCGTCGCTCGCGGCATCTCGCGCGGGACGATACGAAATTCGGCTGTCAGCCGCCTGGCTGCGTCGGCGGTGATGGCGCTGGGCTGCGGCACGTGATTCGAGCCGGTGACGCTCACCGCCTGAAGGACCCCGACATTCACGGGCGATCCGGTGCGTCGAGCCGCGTCAAGGCCCGTCACGTCGACGAGGCCGCGCAACACACTGATCGTGGAGCGGACAGTGCCGCCGGGGAAGACTTCCGCGACGACGACGGTGCCGCGAACAGCAGCCACCGCGTTCGGCGTTTTGATTTCGATGACCTCGCCTCGCTTCATCAAACCCTTGGAGACTGCGACCGAGATCCGACCGTCGTCGAGGTGGATCGTCGAGGCGCCGGACGACTCGGTAATCGTCAAGACCGACCGCTCGCGTGCGGTGACGGTCGCCTTCCCGCCGAGTAGCACGCGGACGATCGACTGATCACCGGTCGTGATGCGGTCACGGACGTACACGTCGTCCTTGAATCGGAGCAGTCGAGCATACGAGCGCTCGACACGCGCGACCGTGGCCGTACCCTCGAGGCTCGTGACCACACCCGCGAGTTCCTGTGCCATGGCCAAAGGTACCGCCGTGAGGACGACCGCACTCGTGAACAGAAATCTCCCGAGAAATCGCTTCCCCATAGTCTCCTCCGTCGCGCGCGAATGCTCTCGACCCCGTCACGGAGGAGCAAGGGCGGGGCCACATCACATTCCGGATTTCCACAAAAATACCTTCGATAGTTCTCACGAGCTTGGGCGACGGTCCACGGCGCTCCACGAGCGTGTCCCAAGCCGTATTGGCAGGCATCGGGTCAGAGGGCGTCGGCTGAGTGACGGTCATTCCGGAATGCCGCGAATCGGCTCAGCACTCGCGTTCCGCGAATTTGACACAATCCAGCCGGCAGCTTACTTTGACGCAAACAGGACAGCGCGATCGTACAGAACACTGAGGAGCGTGCCATGCGGACCTACTACGACATCGATCTGACGAGCCGCAAGATCACCAAGCGCGAGCTGCACGGCGAGGAGATCGTCAGGGCGGGCCGTTACTGGATCGCCAAGACTCTCCTCGAGCTCGGCGCCGCGACGGTCGACCCGCTGTCACCCGCCAACCCGCTCGTCTTCTCCGCCGGGCCCTTCGCCGGCACGAGCTTCTCCAACGCGAACCGCACGAGCGTGGGCTGCAAGAGCCCGCTCACGGGCGGCATCAAAGAGGCCAACGGCGGCGGCAGCTTCAGCTACGGGCTCGGGCAGCTGAAGGTCGCCGGCTTCACCCTGCACGGCGCCTCGCCGGAATGGGTCGTGATCCACTTCAAGAAGGACGGCTCCATCGAGTTCGACGACGCCGCGCCGTATCTGGGCAAGGGCAACTTCGAGGCGCAGGAGATGCTGCACAAGCAGTACGGGCGGAAAGTCACGATCGCGCTCTGCGGACCCGTCGGCGAGTATCAGGGCCTGCTCGGCGGCATCGCCTTCAGCGACAAGGACGGCAGGCCCGCTCGGCTGTCCGCGCGCGGTGGTGTGGGCGCGGTGATGGGCTCCAAGAGGGTGAAGGCCGCCGTGGTCGATCTGGACAAGATTCCGCCGTTCACCGACGCCAAGAAGGTCAACGCGGCCATCAAGGACTACGCCAAGATGCTGCTCGCCGATTCGATGGTGACGAGCTTCTACCAGAAGATCGGCACCATGGGCATGGCCGACCTCCAGAACGCGCTCGGAGGTCTGCCGGTCCGGAACTTCAGCGCCGGCCAGCAGGTCAACGTGGCGGGCGGCGAGAAGTTCAAGATGGGAGGCGATTACATCAGCCAGCTCAACGTCTCGCGCGGCGGAGAGCACACGCACGCGTGCATGCCCGGCTGTGTGATCCAGTGCAGCAACGTCTACGCGGATGCGAGCGGCAAAGAAGTCGTCTCACCGGTGGAGTACGAGACGCTCGGCCTTCTCGGCACCAACTGCGGCCTGAGCGATCCCGACGAGCTCGCCCAGATGAACTTCCTCGCCAACGACCTCGGCGTGGACACGATCGAGCTCGGCGCCACCCTGGCGGTCTTGATGGAGGCCCGTCTCGGGGCCTTCGGCGACGTGAAGTTCATGGCCGACTGCATGGCGGAGATGCGCCGCGGGAGCGAAAAGGGGCGGCTGTGGGCGCAGGGCACGGCGCGCGTGGGCGCGCACTACAAGGTGCGCCGGGTCCCCGTCATCAAGAAGCAGGCGATCAGCGCCTACGATCCTCGCGTGGTCGAGGCGACCGGCGTCACGATGATGGCGACCGCGCAGGGCGCCGACCACACCGCGGGCAACCTTCCGCGGCTCAAGACGCGCGAGATGAACGCCGAGCAGATCGTCGAGCAGAGCCTCGCCCACCAGGCGCGCGTGGCGGCCAACGATTCGCTCGGGCTTTGCATCTTCGGCATGAGCGTGACCAATCCGAATACCGAGTTTCTGGTCAACGCCATCAACGCCGCGCACGGCACGAGCCTGACCAAGGACTTCTTCGAGCCGCTCGGGCGAGACGCGCTCCGGATGGAATACGAGTTCAACCGCCTCGCCGGGTTCACCGAGAAGGACGACGAGCTACCCGAGTTCTTCTACACGGAGCCGCTGCCGCCCACCAATCACGTGGCGCGCTTCCACGGCGGCGACGTCCACCAGATGTACGAGCGCCTGCCCGCGCCGGCGACGCCGGCATGAGGGCCCTGGCTGTGCGCGCTGCAGGCCGTCGCGGGGCTGGGGCCCCGCCGGCCGAGGCGCGCCTCTGAGAGCAACGCTAGCTGGCGGGGTGCTCGGGGGGGACCAGCGGCAGCAGCACGGTGAACATGCTGCCCCGCCCTTTGACGCCTTCGCTTTCGACGGTGATCCGGCCGCCGTGAAGCTCGACGAGCTTCCGCGTCAGGGCGAGGCCGAGCCCCGTTCCGTCCTGCTCGCTGGCTGACGAGGAATCGCCCCGCTCGAACTTGTCGAAGATCCGGGCCTGGTCCTCCGCCTTGATCCCGATCCCGGTGTCCGCGACGCGGATCCGCAGCCAGCACGCGCCGTTCGGGCCAGACGACGAGATCGTGTCGGCCATCACAGTGACGTGTCCGCCCGCCTCGGTGAACTTGATCGCGTTGCTCAACAAGTTGTAGATCATCTGCTGGACCCGCATCCGGTCCGCGGTGATCTCCGGCAGCGGCTCTTTCACCTCCACCGTCACCGTGATGCTCTTCTGCTGCGCGAGCGCCTGGACGACGCCCACGACCTCCGGGATGTCCTCGGCCACGGCGACCTTCGTGAGATCGACAGTCAGGTGTCCGGCGTCGACCTTCGCCAGGTCGAGCACGTCGTCGACCAGCTTTCGGAGGTGGCGACCGCCCGCGAGGATCGAGGACAGATACGTCAGCTGGCGCTCGTTCACCGCTCCGTACGTCTGGTTCGCGAGCACCTGGGAGAAGCCGATCACCGCGTTGAGAGGCGTACGGAGCTCGTGGCTCATCGAGGCGAGGAACTCGCTCTTTGCCCGGTTGGCCTGCTCGGCTGCCACCTTGGACTCGAGCAGCTGTCGCGACTGGTGCACCAGCTGCTGAATGTTTCGTCGCGCGGCCGCGTGCAGGCGGGCGTTCTCCAGCGCGACGAGCAACGCCAGGCCGACCGCGGCTCCCAGGGAGATCAGGACGCCCGTCCACGTCCTGGCTTCGAGGCGCGCGGCTTCGGCCTGCGCCGCGAGGACCCGCTCGTGGATCGCGGCCATCAACCCGTCCAGGTTCTCCTGGACTTCCTCGGCGCGCGTGCGAGCCTCGCTGTAGGGTAACGCGAGGGCCTGCGCCTGGGCGCCGCGCCGCAAGAGGTCCTGCTCGGTCGCGACGAGGCTCCGATAGTGCTCGAACGCGCCGCGCGCGGCGGCGAGCTTCTGGGCCTCTCGCTTGCTCTGCACGTAGCCGGCGAGGTGCTCGAGATCCTCGGTGACACGCACCGCCCGCTCGTTCCACGCCGTCGCGTAGCTGGAATCGCCCAGCACCAGCGCGCGCATCTCGAGCCGGACGAGCGGCGTGATCGCCTCACGGGTGGACGCGGCCAGGCGGACCGCGGGAATGGTGCGGGTCGCGATCTCTCGATTGACGGACACGAGATTGCCGACGGCGTGGAAGCTCAAGAACCCGACGACCGCCAGCACCATGATGACGAGCAGCGAGATCAGGAACGGCTTCGCGGCCAGCCGCGTGCCGACGAACCTCGCGGCGATCATGTTCGTTAGCGGGCGCAACAGACTGGCCGGGCCGCCGACTCGGGACGAGCCGGACCCACACCGATAGAGCATGGAGAGCCCATGGTGAGCACCATTGTGGGGTTCGTGGACCGAAAAACACGCAAAACACGGACCATTTCCGGACGACCCCCCCGGATCGCTGATTTCGCGAGTACTTACTCCGACAGGCTACCGGATCGCGCCAGCTTCAGCGGCCGTTTTCTAACCGGTTTGGCCGCCTCAGGATGGACCGACTGTTACCAGCCCGGTCGGGGCCGGCCCGCCACCTCCGCCGGCCGTCTTTCACAGCCGGGCCCGGGCGGGGTCTCAGAGACGTAGTGACTCACCGGCCGGGAGGGGCAGATGGGCGACAAGGATACGATGCTACGCCAGGCGGAGGAAGCATTCACCGAACTTCGTCAGGCGATCGATGGGCTGACCGACGAAGGGATGCGCCGCGTGTGGCTCGGGAGCTGGGGCGTTCGCGAGATCCTGATCCACATATCCGGCTGGCACGAGGCGATGATCCCGGCCTTCGGGAACATCGCAAAGGGCGAGGCACCCTACCCGCCCGGCACGTATGATGACTTCGATGCGTGGAACGCGCGATTCGTCGAGCGAAAGTCGGGCGTGAAGTCGGCCGACGTCCTCGCCGAGCTCGACCTGACCCACCGACTGTTCGTCGACGCGGCCGCAGCGCTGCCCGAGGCGCACTTCGTTCCGGGCGGTGGCGCGCGCGATCCGTTCGACGGCGCCGGCGCGGGGCACTACCGCGAGCACGCCGCCCAGATCCGCGAGTGGCGGCAGCGATCATCGTGACGGAGCGAGGCTTTCACCTGTTCGACACGCCGGTCGGCCCTTGCGGTATCGCGTGGGGCGATCGGGGTGTCGTCGGAGTCCAGCTGCCCCAGTCGAGCGAATCGGCGGTCCGCGCCCGGATAAGGCGCGAATTTCCCGGCGCTCGCGAAGCGGCGCCGCCGCCGGAGGTGCAGCGCGCGGTCGAGGGCATCGTCGCGCTGCTCAGCGGGGAGACGTCGGATCTGTCGGCCGTCGAGCTCGACATGAGGCAGGTCCCGCCGTTCCACCGCCGCGTCTACGAGGCCGCGCGCACGATTCCACCGGGCGCGACGCTTTCGTACGGCGAGATTGCTGCGCGCCTCGGCGAGCCCGGCGCGGCGCGCGACGTCGGGTCGGCGCTCGGCCAGAACCCATTCGCGATCGTCGTCCCGTGCCATCGCGTGCTCGCCGCGAACGGCAAGCTCGGCGGCTTTTCGGCGCACGGGGGCATCAGGACGAAGCTCCGACTGCTCTCGATCGAGGGTGTGCAAGCGCCCGGCACGGTCCCGCTCTTCGAGCGCGGTCCACACGCTCGGTAGCTGCCCCAGACGGCCGCTTTCGCCGGCGCGGGCGATCGCGTATCATCGGCCCCCTCGAAGTTCGCGTCGTCACCTTCCGCTCCCACAACGGACGCGACGACTCCAAGGAGAGCGACCGCATGGAGAGGAGCACCATCCGGATGGCGGCGATCTCGCTACTCACGATCGGGGTCGTGGGCTGCGCCTCGGGGCCGGTGACCGGACGCGTCGACGTTCCGGGTCAGTCGCCGGTGCCGCTGACGATGAGCTGGGAATCGGGACTGTTCGGCGGCAGTGGAACGATGGCGGCGGTCATGCCCGACGGCGAGCGATTCTCCGGCAAATACACCGTGGTCAAGAAGGAGATGTCCCGCGGCCGGATCGATCCGGCTTGGGAAGGCGACGAGCCACACGACGCTCGAGGCGAGATCGATGACAGCATGTGGGGCGCGGCGCGCGACCGGGGCGCGTTCGTCACCATGCATGAGAACAAGGCGATCGCGACGCTGAAGGGCGATCGCGGCAGCACGATGCTCTGCCGCTTCTCGCTCGACGCCGCGGAAGCCGGCCTGCGCGGCGGCGGCGCCGGCTCGTGTCAGACCTCGAAGGGCGCGAAGATCAGCGCGAAGTTCTAGGAAGCGCTCAGCGCCCGACTCGCCGCCACCTCGAGCGGCGCCGGCCGCGTGGGATGCGGAATCAGCCACAAGACCAGCGCGGCGGCGCCGTAGCAGATCACGAACACGATCAGCGCCTGCGTATAGCTCTGCGTCCGGTCGTAGACCCAGCCGGTGTACACGGCGGCCGGCATCGACGCGAAGCTCTGGAACATGCTGATCCAGCCTCGGATCGTGGCGAAGTGGGCACGGCCGAAGACGTCGCCCACGAGGGCCCATGTCACCGAGTTCACGCCGTCGCCGAACGAGAACAAGACGGCGAACAGCACGAGCGCCCACCACGCCCCGTCGCCGTACGCCAGCACCACGAGACCGGCGGCGCCCAGCAAGACGCCCACGGCCCCGATCGTCTGCTTCGACTGCCGATCGCCGAGCCACCCGGTGAACGGCCGGATGACGACGGTGGCCAGCGCGGTGAGCCCGACGTAGAACGCCGCGGCCGGCTCGTCGAGCCCCTTCCAGATCAGGAGTGGCACCAGGTGCACGGTCACTCCGGCGTAGGGGACGTTGCGCAGCCCATGGAAGGCGGCGAGCAGCCAGAAGGTCGGCGTTCGTAGCGCTTCGCGAGTCGTGAACTCTCGTGCGTCGCTGCGCGCAGGCGTGAGCCCGTGCGCGGTTGGGTAGGGCTCCGCCCCGCTCGAGCGTTCGCCATCGGGGAGCAGTCCCATGCTCTCCGGTGAGCCCCGGATGAGCAGGACGAGCGGCAGCAGCATGAGCACGACGAGACCAGACAGGACCGCGGCCATTCGCCATCCCAGGTTCAACACGGCCAGCGCGACCAGCGGAAAGATCACGCCCCCGCCGATGGCCTGGCCGGTCTGGACGACGGCCATGGCGAGCCCGCGCTTGCGACGAAACCAGCTGTTGACCGCGGCCAGGGTCGCCTGATTGAACCCGGCCTGGAAACCGAAGCTGAGCGGGCCGATGAAGACGAGGAGAAAGAGCAGATAGCTGTGCGTGAGGGAGAGCAGGATGAGCCCGAGGCCCGCGAGCACGGTCCCGACGACCAGCATCACCCGGACGTCGAATCGGTCGATGAGATATCCGACGAGCGGCGCGCCGAGCGCGGCCTCGAGCCGGGACAGCGAGAACGGCAGCGAGGTCGCGGCGCGGCTGAGATTCAGCTCGGTGAGCACCGGCAAGAAATAGAGTGTGAACCCGGTATTGAACAGGCCGCCCTTCACCGCGTCCTGGACGCACCCGATCGTCACGATCCACCAGCCGTAGAAGACGCGTCCGGGGCTCTGAGAGAGCGATCGCCTCATGGCCGGCGGCTGGGGTCGAGCGTTGCGCCCTGGAGTCTCACGGCTTGTAGTTGACGCTCTTGGGCTGCACCTTGCGGAGGAGATCCGGGTAGACGAACGCGCCGAAGTCGAGGGGCTTGGTGAGCTTGCCCTGCTGCTTCAGCTGCGTCTCGGCGAGCCGGAAAAGACTGATGGTGAAGTCGTCCAGGACCATCTCGAAGCGGAGCTTCGTCATGAGCTGCTCGACCAGCGGCGGGTCGAGGCTCTTGAGAAAGTCGGAGACGTCCTTGGCGGCGCGCTTGCGATCCTTGTTGATGAGGTCGGTCGCCTCGACGAGCGCGCGCATGAACCCTTCGGCCTGCCCCGGGTTCTTCTTGATCCAGGCGAGGTTCATGTAGATGTAGACGCCCTGCTCGAGGATGTTTTCCTGATCCTTGAGCACCTTGGTGTTCTTGACGGCCGCCAGCCCGCGCGTGACCCACGGCTCCCACACGGCGTAGGCGTCGATGTTGCCGCGCTCGAGCGCCGCCACCATCTCCGGCGCCTCGACGTTGACCACCGTGTAGTCGGCCGCGTTGAGCTTGAGCGTGTCGATCAGGGCGAGCCAGAACACCTCGCCGCCCGAGCCGCGCGCCACGCCGATCTTCTTGCCCTTGAGCTGATCCAGGGTGTCGATGTTGCGGCCCACGATCGCGATCCACCGCACCAGGCGCGTGGCTTGCGCGACCACCACCACGTTGGGATCCAGGTTGTGGTTGCTGACGCCGGCGATCTCCGAGCCGAAGGCGGACTCGATCTGACCGTTGATCAGGAAGGACACCATCGCCGAGCCGGAGGGCCCTGTGTTGATCCGCACGTCGAGACCGTGCTTTTTGAAGAGCCCTTCCTGCTGGGCCACGTAGTAGGCGGAGAACACCGGATCCACGCCGGTCGCGATGGTCATCTTGGTCTGCGCCCACGCAGCACCGCTCCACACCAGCACGCTCAGGACGAGCAGCGCCCCACGTGTCAGCATCACGGCTCCCCTCCTCGATACGACGTGACGTTGCATGCGCGCGAGATCGGGCCCCGCGCCGACGCCGGACGACTCGTTACGTCGCCGGCGAATATTTCCCCGCGAACGTGTAGATGCTCCAGCGGAACATGCGGTCGGTGACGAACCCGAGGAACCCCAGGGTGACCAGGGACACGAAGATCTCGTCGACCAGCATGAACAGCCGCCCGTCCCACAGCATCTTGCCCAGCCCGTCGTTGGCGGCGATGAGCTCGGCCGCCACGATCGTGGTGAACGAGTTGGCCATGGCCAGCCGCATCCCGGTGAGGATGTACGGCACCGTCGCCGGCAGCGCCACGTGAAAGAAGATCTGCGCCGGTGTCGCGCCCAGCGATTCCGCCGCGCGGATCTTGTTGGGCGCGATGGCCGAGACGCCGGCCGCCGTGTTCAGGATGACGATGAAGATCGTCGTGTAGATGATGAGGAAGACCTTCGACGCCTCGCCGATCCCGAACCAGATCACCGCGACCGTGATCATGGCGACCGAGGGGATGAAGCGCAAGAACTCCGTGTACGGCTCCAGCAGCTTCCGTACCGGGAGGAACGAGCCCATGGCCAGCCCGATCGGGATGCCCAGCAGCGATCCGGCGACGAATCCGGCCAGGATGCGCTGGAGGCTGGCCGCGAGATGCTCGAGCAGCACGCCGTTCTTCACCAGCAGGAGGCCCTTCTTGAAGACGACCGTCGGCGGCGGAAAGAGCACCGAGCTGACCAGGTAGATCGAGGCCAGCTGCCAGATCACGAACAGGCTGGCGAATCCCAGCGCGTAGCCTCCATACACGGTCCACAGGTGCCGCGCCAGGCGCATTCGCTAGTCCGCGCGCGAGAGAGATTTGGCGACTTCGTCGCGGATCATCTCATACACCTGCTTGTAGTAGCGCAGGAACGCATCGTCCGTGCGGCTGCGCGCCCCGTCGAGCGACACGTCGACGACGCCCTTGACCCGCGAGCGTGGCCCGGCCTGCATCACACCGATGCGCTTGCCCAGGGTGACGGCCTCGTCGATGTCGTGGGTGATGAACAGCACCGTCGTGCGGGTGGCGTGCCAGATGCTGGCCAGCTCCATCTGCATCAACGTCCGGGTCTGGGCGTCCAGCGCGGCGAAGGGCTCGTCCATGAGCAGCATCTTCGGCTCGTTCGCCAGCACGCGCGCGATCTGGATCCGCTGCTTCATGCCTCCGGAGAGCTCGGCGGGATACTTCTGCTCCTGGCCGCGGAGACCGACCAGCTCCAGGTAGCGCCTGGCGCGCTCGCGGCGCTCGGTCCTGTGCACGTGGCGCATGCGCAATCCGAACTCGACGTTCTCGACGGCGGTGAGCCAGCCGTAGAGCGAGTCGTCGCCCTGGAAGACCACCGCGCGGTCGCGGCTGGCGCCGGCGACGGGACGGCCTTCCATCAGGATCCGGCCCGCCGTGGGCGCCTCGAAGCCCGCGAGCATCTTGAGGACCGTCGTCTTGCCGCAGCCGCTCGGGCCGAGCAGGCAGAAGAACTCGCCGACCTCGATCTCGAGGCTGAAATGCTCTAGCGCCGGGTAGTCGACTCCCTGAAGCGATCGGTAGGTCTTCTGGACATCGTGGAACGAGACCAGCGGCACGGCATCAGTCTAGTCCAACCAGTCCTTCTCTTTCAGCTTGCGGGGCAGGTATTTCTTCGTCAGGTACTGGAAGTCCTTGTTGGCGAGCGCGTCGAGCTCGTACTTGAGCCCGTTCGAGAGCATCCGCTTGATCTCGGTCTGCCAGCCCTTCTTCTGGAACCACGTGTACGCGAGCAGCTCCTTGGCGCGCGCGATGTCCTTGTCGTTCAGCTTGATGCCGACGTTGCGCGGCAGCTCGTAGGCCTCGGGATCCGCGCTCGAGAGCCCGATGAACTTGGCCTTCGGGATGGCCATGCGCTGGCTCTCGAAGGCCAGGTTGATCGAGCCCTGCTTGATGACCGAGTAGATGTAGTAGCCCCACGGGTCGTTGTCAACGAGGACGTAGACGGGCAGGCGCTTCTCGTCGTGCAACCGGCGCGCGAGTCGCCGGACACCGCGGGGCGGCTGGCCGTTGCCCGTCAGCAGCACGCAGTTGTGCGTCCTCCAGAACTTGTCTTCCGAGAGCCGGTTCCACTGGGTGCCCTTCTCGACGAGCAGAACGAAATCGGCGCTGCACTGCCGGATCTCGAGATACTCCGGCTCGACGATGGACGGCACCGAATAGCCACCCTTCCCGAGCCGCGCGCAGTCCACCCGATCGCCGTCGTCCACCAGCACCAGCGGCCCGACGACGGAGCCGGCGTTCTCGGCGCGCACGTGCAGCTCCTCGCGGAGGGCCGCCAGGGTGACCTCCAGGTCCTCGATGAGCGGATCCGATTCGTCCTGGGTGTCGAGCGTGTTCTCGTGCGAGTTCTTGATCGTGTGCTTGGTGCGGTAGTAGATCTCGCGGAGCGAGGTCGTGAGGTTCGCCCGCTGCAGCTCGCACAGCGCGTCGGCCACCAGGACCGTCTGCATGAATTTCTTGGCCATGCCGACGTTGAAGAACGAGCGCGCCTGCTTGCGGCGGCCGAGCTCGATCAGGCCCTTGCGCTCGTCGAACGTGACGTTGGAGAGCGAGCGGACCGGGATGGCGAAGGTGGGATCGCGGCGTCGCTGGGCCGCGTCGATGACGACGTCGGCGACGCCGACGAGCTTCTTTTCGACCGTGGTCATCTTCCGGGCTTTCGCGGCCATCGGCGTGTCCTAACCCTTCCCGCGCCGGGCGCGCGCTTTCGGTTTGGCGACTCGATGGGCGCTTCGCGGCCTGCGGTCGGTCTTGCGCCCATGCGTCGCGCGGCCGGCGCTCTGGCGACGGCCCCTGCCGTGGCCTCGCCCCTTCGGCGTCGCCTTCGCCGCGGCTTTCGACGCCGCCTTCGACGGCTCGCCGTCCTTCTCGTCCGCACCGGGATCACCGTGTCCGTTCGCCGACGCGGCCGCGGGCGGTTCGGCGATCATCGTCGGCACTTCGCCTTCGACGCCGTCCGGCGTGACGATGATCGAGTGCGGCAGACCTTCCGGCCCGCTCCCGTTCTTGCCGAGGACCTCGTCGGTTTTCTCGCCGCCGGTGCGCTTCGTGGCCATCTTCTGGAGCTGCTCCTTCAGCTTCGCGACCGCCAGCCGGCCGCCCTTGAGCCGGTTGCACGACTCGACGACCTCTTCGATGTAGAGCGCGAAGATATCGCGCCGGCTTTGCTCGCTGTAGGCCCGCTCGCGCCGTCTGAGGAAGGCGCCCAGCCGTCGGCCGCATTCGCGCAAGGCCAGGGTGATCTCCTTGCCGATCTCGTCGTACTCGGCGATCGCCTCCTTGGACTCGCTGGTGAACGGGACCCAGACCGAGGCCATGTGGACGAAGATCACCATGGGACCGGCCGGGAGCGCGCCCCGGGATTGCGTCACGCCGTAGTTGCGCCACGTCGTGTCGAGCACCGATTTGAAGATCGCGCAGCCGGATTGCTGGTAGAGGAGCGGCACCCGGTTCGCATAGCGGATGACCCGCGCCAGCTCCCGGTCGTCCCCCTGGTCGGTCTCGCCCTCCGCGAGCGGGACCGCTTTCTTCTGCTGGTCCGCCTGCGCCTGCTCGGGCCCTCGCCCGTAGGCCAGCCCCGCCTCGATCACGAACGGGTTGCCACGGTACACCGCCGGCGGCCGACTGACCGCCGTATAGAAATCGCCCTTGATCTGCTGATACAGCCCCGACAGGATCGCCCGCTCGCCGATCGGCGAGAGGCAGTTGGTCGGCGGCGCCATGATCTTCGTCGCCTGGATCGCCTTGTAGAGATTCTCGGCGGCCTGGCCGTGGACGTCGCGCGGGCGCGCGCGGGGCGACAGGCCCGCGGCCTTGCAGATGTCCTCGGCCAGACGCGGCGACACACGACTGAAGTCGCCGGCCAGGAATCCCGAGAGCCAGTGGCTCTTCGTGTCCTGGAGCATCTTGAGCAGCATCCCGAGCTCGATGCCGTAGGGATGCGGCTTGATCTCGCGCGGCGACTCCGGAACCTGGTCGTACGTCCGCGGAAGCTCCTTGGTTTCCCCCTCCGGTGTCATGTACGTCAGCTTCACGTGTGGATTCGCGATGATCGTCTGCTCGACGTACTCGTCGACGGAGGCCCGGCCCTTCTGGTAACGGCCTTCGACTTCCATCGTGACCTGGGTGCCGCGCGGCGCTTCCCAGTCGATCTGCTTCTTCTCGAGAATCAGCGGCTCGTTCTTCTTCGTGTCGATCTGGACCTCGAAGAAGTGGGCGGGCGA
>Ga0066710_100001261_pt1 | contig 18500 bp, 21 predicted proteins | sample GraSoiAngelo_159_FD_79666 | JGI IMG/M metagenome (GOLD analysis project Ga0066710, IMG submission 79666) | Grasslands soil microbial communities from the Angelo Coastal Reserve, California, USA - 14_1009_16_40cm | ecosystem: Environmental > Terrestrial > Soil > Grasslands | place: USA... | reverse complement strand
GTCGTCGTGCCGGGCGTGGTCGACTACACGGATGAGGCGGACGCCGCCTTCGAGCGGTACGCGGCCGCCGGCATGCACGTCGTGCGTTCGGTGGATCCGATCGACGGTTGGCCCGGCATCGCCAATCGCGCGCGCCACCGGTGAAGAGGGTGGACAGGGCCGCGCAGAGGCGACCGCGATAGTTCTGGCCTGGTAGGTTCGCACGCGGACTGAGAGCCACGAACAGGAGGGAAACGATGGGAGCAGCTGAAAACGCAGCGATTCTTCGGCGCGCTTACGAGGCCTTCAACTCGGGCGACCTGAACACGCTCATCGAAATCTTCGACGAGGGCGCTGTGTGGCACCTGCCGGGGCGGAGCTCGATGGCCAACGACTACCAGGGCCGCGAGGCGACTTTGGCCTACTTCGGCCACTTGGCGCAGGAGACAGGGGGCACCTTCCGGGCCGAACTAGAGCGCTTGCTTGCAGATGATGACGACCGGGTGGTCGGCATCCAGCGCAGCAGGGCGGAGCGAGACGGCAAGCACCTGGATGTTGGCAACTGCATTGTCTTCCAGTTCAAGGACGGCCGGATTACTGACGGTCGGGAGCACTTTCACGATCTCTACGCTTGGGACGAGTTCTGGTCGTAGCTCCGTCGGCGCGAGCCCGGCAGATCATGCTATTCGCGGCCACGATATAGATCCACGCGGGGCGCAGCTGGGTTTCGAGCGCGGGCTGTCCGAGTAGCGGGAGCGTGAACTGTCCCAGCGGCACCGTCAGCCGCGTTGCATCTCTTGCACGTTCTTCATGATGACTTCTGAGGTTTCCTTCAGTTCTTTGGTGGGACTGAACTGGACGACCTCGCTGCCGGGTTCGTTCTGGACCCCAACGTGGCCTGGGGGAAGATAGAACGCGTCGCCGGCCTCGAACACCTCGTCGTGGTCCACGAAGCGGAACGTCAGCTTGCCCTTGAGCACGTATCCCCAGTGCGGGCACTGACAACGGTCGTCGGGCAGCCCTTTCAGCATCGGCGTTTGGTCCATGTCCTGGCGGAACTCCACGACGTTGACCGTGTAGCCGTCGAGCTCGCCGTGCCGATCCAAAACCACACCGTGATCGTCGACCTGCGCGTTCTCACTCGATACCTTCGGCATGTTCTCGCCCCCTTTGTCGTTCCTTGCTCTGAAACTCACCTGGCGCCCTGAGCTTATGGCCTTAGGGACGCGGAGGCCGACTCCCCAGACTGCCAATTTAGCCGCTGTCGTACCTTGCGCGTCTCGGGCGCCCAAAGATGGTGCAGTTTCCGATACTCAGAGTTGACCTGACCGGTAGAGTCCTGTAGAGAGCAAGGAAATTCGGACTCCCCCGGTCGTCTAGGTACGTTCTCCTCGACTGGCAGTCGCCTCGAAGCAAGCGAAGCGGCGAGGCGTACTGGCGTCGACGTAGTGCCTCCTCGGCTTGGGAAGTAAATGAGAGGAGGACGAAATGCCGATTGGGCGTGAACGCCTTGCGGAGATGTCGGAAGGCGGGGTTTCCTTTGCCGAGCTGGTGACCGAGCTCGAGGTGTACAAGGAAAGGATGACTCCGCGGCAATACGACGAGCTCTGGCTCTTCTGCTGGGCGCTGGACAAGCGCCACGCAACAACCCTTCCCTTTTCGATATCTAACGGAGAAGCGTGGCCAGACCTGGCCAGCTAGTTACAGCTCGCTCTGAGCGACCAGAAAACGAACGGCTTGGCCGAGCCGCCCTCGTTCCAATCTCGCTGTGAAGCGATTAGGAAGCCGCCGGTTGACGGAACTCCTGGCCCTCAGCTCGCGGAAGCTGCCGCTGCCCAAGCGTCCTGAAGAAGAAGTCGCGCTAGCTCGCGAGTTAGCGTTCGCGATTGCTCGGGCGCGAACGGTCGAAGAGGCGTTGGAAGTTGCCCTTCGGAAGATATGTGAAACGACGGGCTGGGCCCTGGGTCAGGCATGGATGCTCGCCGCCGCAGGGTCGTTTCTCGAATGTACCCCGGCCTGGTATGCAGGTTCAGGGGGGCTGGAGCCTTTCAGGAAGGCAAGCGAGGGCAGAACCTTCGAGCGCGGGGTCGGTCTTCCCGGCCGTGTCTGGTCCGCCAAAAAACCCGTTTGGATCAAAGACATCAGGTCCGACCCCGGCTTCCCTCGCTCCCGGGTTGCCGCAGAGGTCGGCCTCGAGAGTGGAATGGCGGTCCCAGTGCTGGCCGATGACGACGTCGTCGCCGTCATGGAGTTCTTCGTCCTCGAGATACGCGAGGAAGACAAGCGGCTCCTCGACCTTGTCTGGGTAGTCGCTGCCGAGCTGGGATTGCTGATCCAGCGCAAGCAGGCGGAATGGACTCTGCGCGCAAGCGAGGCGAGGTTCCGCGCGGTAGCAGAGAGCGCTAAGGATGCGATCGTGTCCGCGAACAGCGACGGTCACATCATCTACCTCAACCCCGGGGCCGAGCACCTCTTCGGCTATTCGGCCCGGGAGGTGCTCGGCAAGCCGCTCACCCTTCTCATGCCGGACAGGTTCCACGATGACCACCAAAAGGGGATGAAGCGGTTCCTCTCGAGCGGGGAAGCCCGCGTGATCGGAAGGACAGTCGAGCTGGCCGGGAAGAGGAAGGACGGGGATGAATTTCCCCTCGAACTTTCGCTCGCGACCTGGAGAGTGGACGAGGAGCGCCTCTTCACCGCGATCTTGCGCGATATCACAGAACGCAAGCGGGCCGAGGAGAAGTTCCGCGGCCTGCTAGAGGCAGCGCCCGATGCGATGGTGATCGTCGACAAAGGCGAGATCGTCCTCCTGAACAAGCAGACGGAGCAGCTCTTTGGCTACACGCGCAATGAGCTCATCACGCAGCCGGTCGAGGTCCTCATCCCCGACCGCTATCGCGACCACCACCCTGAGCGCCGAGCGGCCTTCATCGCCGACCCTCATCCGCGTCTAATGGGTAAGGATTTTGAGTTGTGGGCCCTGCGCAGCGACGGGAGCGAGTTCCCTGTCGAGATCAGCCTGAGTCCGCTAAAGACAAATGATGGCGTTCTGGTTATAGCGGCGATCCGAGACGTGACCGAGCGGAAGCGGGCAGAGAAGGCGCTCAAGGAGAGCGATCTTCTGAAGACGACTCTGCTCCGCACCGCCTCGCACGACTTTCGCTCGCCGTTGACGGCGATCAAGGCCGCCGGGGAGGTCAGCGCACTCCCGAGCCTTGATCTGGAAAGACGCCAGGAGCTCTCGTCGATCATCGTGGGCGAGGCGTCTCGCCTCTCGGGCCTGGTAGACAAACTGCTCGACCTCTCGCGCTTGGAGGGAGGCGCGGCGGCACCGTCACGGGTGAGCTTGTCGCTCGAGGAGCTAATTGTGTCCGCGCTCGAGCAAGTGGCGGGAGACAGCGATGCGTTCGCCTTGGCGATCGACTCGGAGCTTCCCGAGGTATGGGGCGACCCCGTACAGCTAGAGCGAGCCTTCGCCAACCTGTTCGAGAACGCGAGCCGCTTCGGTGACCCGCATCCGGTCGAGGTTCGCGCGCATGCCGATAACGGGTCTGTGGTCGTCCGGGTGGTTGATCGCGGCCCTGGGATCCTCGAGAGCGAGCACGAGCGGATCTTCGAGCCCTTCTACCGCGGGGCGGTAGGCGCTGGTAGAGAGGTCGGCTCGGGTCTTGGGCTGGCGATAGTGAAGGGATTCATCGAGGCAAACGGCGGGCGAGTGTTCGTCGAGTCGCTCCCGCGCAAGCAGGGCGCGACTTTCGTCGTCGAGCTCCCGCTCGATTCAGATAGCTTGGCCGGCCTCCCACCGACCCGGCTATGAGCGCGATGCCACGCGTGCTGGTCTGCGACGACGAGCCTCAAATCCTTCGCGCGCTCACGATCCTGCTGTCGGAGGCCGGCTTTGAGGTCGTGCCCTCCGCAACAGCGGGCGAGGCGCTCGACAAAGCGGCCGTCCGCCCGCCAGAAGCCGCGATCATCGATCTAATGCTTCCCGATGGAGACGGAGTCGAGGTCTGTCGTTGCCTTCGGGAGTGGACCCAGATGCCGATCCTCGTGCTCTCGGCGATCGACCAGGAGCAAAGGAAGATCGAGGCGCTGAACATGGGAGCGGACGACTACGTGACCAAGCCATTCGCGTCCGGCGAGCTCATCGCACGTCTGGAAGCCGCGCTGCGCCGAGGCGGTCCAAGCTTCGCGGGGCCGATCATGGCAGTGGGCGGGCTCGAGATCGACCTTGCCGCTCGCGGCGTGCGAGCCGAGGGCCGGGAGGTCAACCTCACGCCGATCGAGTACGACTTGCTGCGCGTGTTGGTGCGAAACCACGGCAGGCTGATGACGCACCGCGCCCTGCTGATCGAGGTGTGGGGCCCGGGTTATGAGACCGACACCAACACCCTGCGATTCCACATCTCGAACCTTCGAGGGAAGATCGAGCCGTCTGGGCGTCGTGAGTACTACCTTCGCACCGAGCCCGGTGCTGGGTATCGGTTCGCATCGCTGAACAAACAAGGCCCGGCACCGTTTCGGAAGGCAGCGGGATTGCTGTAACGAGCGGACAGGGTACGAGTCCCTAACGAGATCTTTTGAGGACGGGGCTTGATCCTCACACGAACCTAACGCGCTATTGGGATATTTCAGTGCCCGACGACACTGCCTACCGCTGTGAAGCGGGCGGGGAGTGCCGGAGGGCAGACTCCATCGCGAGAGTCAAATGGGGTGGACCGACGACACTGCCTACCGCTGTGCAGCGGGCGGGGGTGCCGGAGGGAAGGCCTCGATTGATCGCGTGAATCGAAGAGGGAGACGGATGGCGCTGTCAACCGCAGTAACGATGGATGGCAGCGCCGGAGGGGAAAGCGATTTTCGGGAGCGCACGTCATCAGAAAGCAACCGATTCGGGGGAACTGTGGGGGCTCTGTACGGTGAAGTCCGCGAGGATGTCCTGCGTGAAGTGCGCCATGAGGCTCGCAACCTGGCCCGGGAGGGAATGTCGACGAAGGAGATCGATCTGCGCCTGAACAGAAACCGGGGCGCCAACGGCACCGGGAAGCTTTCAGAGGCCGAGCGGGACATTGTTTATCTCCTTGCCTATCACGCCGCAGCGGAAGCCAGAGGTCACTTTTAGGCCGTGTACCGGTCAATTCCAGTAGGCACGACGCTCGGCTTTTGTGCGCTCGGTCGCGCGAGCGCTGCTTCAGCTCTCCTGATGCGAATATCGCTTCGCACTGAGCAGGGCAGCCAGGGTGAGCCGCTGACGCTCGGTCAGCGTCGATAGCAACTTCGTCTCGCCGAGGCCCGCTGACTGTAGGAACCTGCGGGCGCGGGTGTGCCCCCATCGGTTCTGGCTGGTCAGGAGCTCCCCGAGCGCCATCGTCTCCACCATCCAGGGGCACGTGAGGATCACTTCGGGGACGTCCAGCTGTCCGTCGGCTATCTTCCGCTTCAGGCCTGCGCGCGCCACACGCACGCGGTTCGCGGCCTCGAGGGCCTTCAAGTGCTGAGGCTGGGCATGACCAATCGTGGCGGCGTGAGCGCTCATCAGACCTCCGGGATAAGGGTTCAGAGAATTAACTGATCCCGGTCTCAAGTCGCCTGCCTAAGCGCTGCGCCTCGGCCCGGTCTCGCCATGTTCGACCCTAAGCCCCGTCTGACAGAACGTCAACGCCCCACAGCTCTTTGCCCTCGCTACTTGCGATCATCTTTATACGGTCTTGACGCGTGCGGCCTTCGGTTATGCGCCAGGAGCGGGTCACGCTGTATCGCTGCGCAATCCCTCACCCTGTCATCCCCGTGAGCACGACCACGGGTTTAGAGCCTCTAACAAAACACCCACCATGTCTGAGGCGGCTGCAAATCGTCGTTGCCCGGCGTCCTCGGTCGGCCCCATACCACTGTGGGTATGCGGCCTCGCTGTGTCCTTGGGCTACTCGATTTTCGCCGCCTCAGCCACGCCGGGCATTCCGTTAGAGGCTCTTAGACGGCGCTAGGAAGAACTAGAAGCCGCCGGCTCCGACTGAGGAGCCGACGCGACCGGCTCACCGTCGGGCTCCAGCACGAATATCTCGGCCGCCAGGTCGGGCTCTATGTGGTTGTCGCTCATGAAGGCGATCACCTTGCGCGCGGTCGCCATCTCGACGGCAGCGACGAGGTCATCGCGCATCGCCAGCTGGAAGCGGTGGCGCATGTCGAGCACTACGTCCGCCTGACCGTTGGTCGCGAGGCTTCGCTCGGCCTTCGTCATGACCTCGCCGAGCACGATCACGACCAAGTCGCCGCTGATCGTGGTCTTCGCCTTCGTCGGCCCCCTGCCCGTGTACTCGTTCAGCAACCGGACGGCGGCGTTGGAGATCGTGGAGGCAATGGCGCCCGTTGGGGATGGTGAGAGTTCGGACACTGTGGCCCTTCCTCGCCTCCCTCTATGAGTGCCCGTCGCGGAAGAAGAAGAAGACGAAAAGAGCCTGAGCGCCGGGTTGAGGACACAGGGCCCGTAGGGGGCCAAGTGCACGATCAGAGTAGCGCAAATTCGTGGCTGTTCCCCGCTGGTCGACCCCTCCGGCGCGGTCCCCCGTTCGGACTCGCCCGTCTAGCCCTGTTCCCCCCGGCGCGGCGCCAGGCACCGGGGACAACGGCGTGGGCTCGAGTTGCGCGAAGAAGGCCCTAGTGCTTCTTCGCGTCCACGGCGCGCTGGAGTCGGGCCTTGGTCATGCGCGAGCGGCCCTCGATGCGAAGGTTCTTAGCCTCGTTGTAGAGCTGGTCCCGCGTGCGACCTCTGGGCCCGCTCCGGCCCGAGCGCAGGCCGCCCCGGCGGCCGGAGGAAATGTCGCGCGTCGACGTTCGCGAGCGCTCGCGTGCCTCGCCGGAGCGCGCGCGCTCCTTCTGAACCGTACGTGCAGCGATCTCCTCGGAGCGCCTCGTAGATGCGCCTCGCTGCCGCTGACTCCTCTTTATATGCTCATACTGGCGGGCTCGCTTGGTGCCCTTCTGTACTCCGCGTGGTGGCATCCTCGCCTCCTCGGTGGCTCTAAGTCATCGGCGAGCCCGTCGACATCCTGCTTCCGGCCCTCGCTCTTGGTCGGCTTTACCCCGACTGGACCGCTCGAAACCGGATCTCCATGTCTGGCATGAGACACACGGCTGTGGCGGAACTAGGTGGCTGATTCCGGTCTGTACCTGGGGGAATAGAGACCTCGACCAGTCTCGGATCGGACCAGCGCCCAGACGACATGGCGCTCGGTCTCGCTGAGCTGACCGTCAAAAGACGCCTTGATGTCGTCTTCTGCCATCCCTTCAAGCGCCATCTCCCGCACCTGCTTGCGTGCCCTTGCGAGGACATGCTCACGCACCTGATTACCATTTAGCATGCCGGCCTCCTGCGAGTGTGTGGACGTTCCCGGCCGACGGGCGGTGTCACCCAACACCTGGGGATTCCGCCGCTTCGCTAGCTTTGGTTACCCGGGGCCGACTCCCGTCTTGCGGAACGATCCGGAAGGCGACCGAGTGGTTCTCGATAACGTCTCGATAGTTGCACGTGGCTCCGCATTTGGTAGGGCTGTCCGCATGCTCTCGCCGCTATTTGCGAGCGTTAAACTAGAGGCTGCGGCAGAGGCGCTCGCCTTCGTCCGTGCAGCTGAAGAACCGGGCGCGATCGTCGAGGCCGGCCGCAGCCGAATCTTCGCCGGTGGGACGCTGGCCGTGGCGGGCGAAAAGGAGCGGGCGGTGGGGGGCTCCAACTCGCGCATCTATGGTGTCGCATCGCGTGAAATGCCGGTTACCCGCGGCTCAGGTCCGAGCCTTGCCTTGCCGCAGCATCTCGAGCGCCTGGGCCACGCGCCGTTGGCGTGTCTCGTCTCGCTTGGCCTCGTTGATCCAGCGGGCGTACTCCTTGCGGCGGGTGTAGGCCAGCCGGTCGAAGGCGGCGCGTGCCTCTGAGTCCTCGGCGAGAGCGTTGGCGAGCGCTTCGGGCACCTCGGCCTCTCGTGGGGCGGTGTCGAGCTCGAGCTTGACCTCGACGGTATCGCCGGCCTCGACGCCAGCTTCCTGGCGCACCGCGCGATTCAGGCCCAGTAGGAATTCGCCGCGCATGCGGGTGACTGTCGTGCACCAAGTGTGGCCGTTGACCGTTGCGACGACGGGAAAGCGCTTGGCGCCTTCTCCCACCGCCGCCACGTCCTCGCCGTCGAGCACGACCGCAGCGGCCGGGCCGCGCGGCACGAGCATCGCGGTCAATCGGACCGAACCCATGCGGCGATTCTCGCACCTGGAGAAGTGGGCCGACCCGCGCCGACCTGGGCGAGCTTGTCCAGCTCTCGCCCACCATCCGTAGCGGCAGCATGTCCGGTGAGCCGCGATCGCGGGTCTACCGCATTCGTCAAGATCCGCTGGGTCGAGTACCTCGGCGAGCACCCTGATCCGGTGACGGACCGGGTCGAGTAGGTCGCGCTTAGCGTCCAGAACTCCGGCGTCGGGACCGTTTCCGTAACTGAGCGATCATCGCCGCTCGCTACTCGCGACAGCGCTCGCGCCTGCACCGCCCCAGCGCTGCAGCGCGATCTCACCGTCATCGAGACGGAACTGACGGCCAGAGGTAACAATCTGGCGAGTGGGGGACCTGCAGATCGTCATAGCCGCGCTCTTCGTCTCGGCCGCCGGCCTGAACGCGCTCGCCAACTGGCTCGACGTGCCCTACCCGATTCCGCTGGTGGTAGGCGGCCTTGTCCTGGGGCTGGTGCCGGGAATCCCCGACATCCAGCTCAACCCCGACCTCGTCCTGCTCGTCTTCCTGCCGCCGCTGCTCTACTCCTCCGCTTTCTTCGCGGACCTTCGTGCCCTTCGGGCCGACGCGCGGGTCATCTCCTTGACGGCGATCGGGCTCGTCCTGGCGACGGCGGCCACGGTCGCCGTTATCGGGCACGAGCTGATCGGCTTGCCCTGGGCGATGTCGTTCGCACTCGGGGCGATTGTCTCGCCGACTGACCCAGCGGCGGCGACGGCGATCATGCGGCGGGTCGGCGCGCCGCGACGAATGGTCAACATCCACGAGGGCGAGAGCCTGTTCAATGACGCCACCGCGCTGGTCGCCTACAAGGTCGCGGTCGCGGCGGCGCTCGGCGCGAGCGTCTCGGCCGGACACACCGTGTTCGAGTTCTTCGCCGACGCGGCCGGAGGGATCGCGATCGGGCTGGCGGTCGGCTGGGTGATCGCCGAGGTCAGGAAGCGCGTGAGCGACATCAACACCGAGATGACGATCTCGCTGTTCAGCGCGTACGGGGCGTTCATCCCGGCGGACCAGCTCGGCGCCTCGGGCGTCCTGGCCGTGGTCGCCTGCGGCGTGTACCTTGGTTTCCGCGCGCCCGAGATCGCCTCGCCGGAGAGCCGGATGCAGGCGTACGGGCTGTGGTCGATCCTTACCTTTCTGCTGAACGCGGCGCTGTTCATCCTGATCGGCCTGCAGCTGCCGGTGATCATCGACGGGCTCAGTGGCCGGCCGGCCGGGGAGGTCATCGGCTACGCCGCGGCTGTTTGCGCGGCGGTGATCGCGGTCCGCTTCCTCTGGAACTTCATCGTCACCTTCATCATCAGAGTGATCGACCGACGGCCCTCGCAGCTCGCCCGCCGCGCCAACTGGCGCATCCGCGTCGTCGCGAGCTGGGCGGGGATGCGGGGTGCCGTTTCGCTGGCGGCAGCGCTGGCGCTGCCGCTCCACACCGATGCCGGCGCGCCGCTGCCCGGCCGGGAGCTGATCCAGTTCATCACCTTCGCGTTGATCCTGGTCACCGTGGTGGGGGAGGGGCTAACCCTGCCGTTGCTGATCCGCCGCCTCGGCGTCATCGAGGATGGCGCCGAGGAGGAGGACGAGGAGATCCGCGCCCGGCTTGTGATCGCTCGCGCCGCGCTCGAACGGGTGGACGAGCTGGGCGCCGAGGACTGGACCCGCGACGGCACCGTCGAGCGAGTCCGCAGGCTGTACGAGTTCCGCCAGAGGCGATTCAAGATCCGGGCGGGGAAGATCGAGGACGACGACGGGATCGAGGAGGGCTCGCTCCGCTACCAGCAGATGATGCACGAGATCTACACCGCCCAGCGGCAGGCACTGGTCGAGCTCCGGAACAGCCGCCAGATCTCGAGCGAGGTAATGCGCCGCGTCGAGCGCGAGCTCGACTTGGAGGAGTCGCGGCTGGAGGTTTGACGCCCCCGACTGTGCACTGCTCCCGAGCCCAGACGCTCATAACATCGGCTTTCCGCTACCAGAGCCCGTCGCTTGCGAGCAGGGGTCCGTGGCGGGATACTGAGCCACCGCATCCGTCCAACTGGAGGCCAGCTTGGCCACCGACGACCCCACACGAGCACTGCTGCTGATCGGCGATATCGGCGGCTACACGCGCTTTATGAGGCTGCATCGGTTGAGCCTCGCTCACTCTCAGGAGATCACAGGTCGCCTCCTCAGGGCCATGACCGAAGCCGCCGACCGGTTGGAGCTCGTGGAGCTAGAGGGCGATGCAGCTTTCTTCTATGCGCCGGAAGCGGACGTCGGGGAAGCCGCGCTCGCGAGTGTCGCGGCCGAGCAATCGGTGGCGATGCACCAGACATTTCATACGGAGAGGCAACGCATGGTGGCGCTGAATATGTGTAACTGCGACGCGTGCCGTCAGGCCGGCGACCTGAAGGTCAAGTTCGTCGCCCACCGGGGAGAGGTCGCGGCGCAAACCGTGAAGCGCAGGCTCAACGTGGTTGGCGTCGACGTGATTGCCGTGCACCAGACGCTGAAGAACGCCGTGCCGGTCCCTGAGTACATTCTGATGACGGACGCGGTTTTCCGTCGCTTTGAGCCTCTCGTCCGCGACCGCGCTCGCAGCGTCGAGCAGGAGATCGAGGGCCTCGGCAGGGCCAAGATTTACTTCGTGGACATGGGGGAGCTCGCCGCCGACCTACCGCTTCCGCCGAAGGCCACCGGCGCAAAACGGCTGGCGACGACGGTAGGCGTGATGTTCCACGACATGCCGTACTTGCTTGGGCTCAAGAAGCGACGCTCGCTGACACCAGCTACCAGCGATCCCCGAAAAACGGCCGAAGTCTAGGTTCTATGCCGGCTCGGTCGCGCCATACTAGGGGCTGATGTCTAAGGACAAGGTCGAAACCGCGAGGCGTTTCGGCGAGGCATTCGAGCGAGCGAACCAGGCGTACTCGGTGGAAGCGCTCGCCGGAGAGAATTCTGCGAGCAGCACGAGCGACGCGGCGATAGCGAGCGGTGCTGCGCCGAGCTCGATGCCGGGTACTGATACGGAGCGTCCCTCCTGGCGGGAGACTCTCGCTCCGTACGCCCGGCCGCGTCTGGGCCGCAGCCTGTTGGACATCGCCACTTCGGTTGTGCCATACCTGGCGCTCTCGGTGTTGATGTACATCACGCTGGACGTCTCGTACCTGCTGGCGCTGGCGCTGGCGATCCCCGCTGCCGGCTTTCTGCTCCGGACGTACATCGTGTTCCACGACTGCGCTCATGGCTCCTTTCTCCCATCGAAGCGCGCCAACGCCTGGCTCGGCATCGCTTTGGGGCTACTCGTCTGGGCGCCGTTCCTCAGCTGGCGACACAGTCACGCGGTCCATCACGCCACAGCGGGCGATCTGGACCGGCGGGGAGTCGGAGATGTCCTTACGCTCACCGTCGCGGAGTACCGGGCGTCGGGCTGGCGGCGCCGCCTGGGCTATCGCCTCTTTCGGAACCCGCTCGTAATGTTCGGGCTCGGGCCGATCTACGCAATGGTCCTGCAGCCGCGCCTCGTCTCCCGATCGGCGCGCCCGCGCATCCGGCGCAGCGTGATCGCGACGAACGTCGTGCTCGCGGCGCTGGTGGGCGCGCTGTGCTGGCTAGTGGGATGGCGCGAGTACCTGCTCGTGCAGGTGCCGACTGCCGTGCTCGCCGGCTCGGCGGGGGTGTGGCTGTTCTACGTCCAGCACCAGTTCGAGGACACCTACTGGCAGAGCGCCGGCGACTGGAGCTATGCCGACGCAGCCCTACGGGGCAGCAGCTACCTGAGGCTGCCAAAGTTGCTCCAGTTTTTCACGGGCAACATCGGGCTGCACCACGTCCATCACCTGAACGCCCGGATCCCCAACTACAACCTGCAGCACGCCCACGACCAGAATCCAATCTTCCACAAGGTGCCGACGCTCTCCCTGCGAGAGGGTGTTCGCACCGCGCGGCTCAAGCTCTGGGACGAGAAGCGTGGGCGGCTCGTGACCTTCGCCGCGATGCGCGCCGACCAGGGCTCCCGGTAAAAGCAATGGCCGACCGAGACGACCTCGAGTTCACCTACTCGCTGATCGATCGCATCTTCCGGCTCAGTCTGGGAGAGCTCGCGGACTTCAGTGGAGCGAAGTACGACGGTGACTTCTCGCTGAGTCTCGAAGAAGCTCAGCGGCGGAAGCATGAGTACGTGGCCGAGCAGATCGGGATTGGACCGGGCCGGCGCGTGCTCGACCTGGGCTGTGGGTGGGGCCCGCTCCTCGACTTCATCCGGAGCCGAGGCGGCACCGGGGTCGGCGTCACTTTGTCCTCCGCGCAGGCGGCGGCCTGCCGGCGGCACGGCCTCGACGTCCACCTCCAGGACGCCCGGCTCCTCACGCGCGACAGCTTCGGCCCGTTCGACGCCGTCGCGAGCCTCGGCACCTTTGAGCACTTCTGCTCTTCGGAGGAGCACCGTGCGGGTCGGCAGGAGGAGGTCTATCGCGGACTGTTCGCCCGGATCGCGAAACTGCTGCCCGACAAGGGCCGGCTCTTTCTCCAGACGATGGTGTTCGGACGGAACATGATCCCGCTGGACCGGATCGACATCGAGGCCCGGCGGGAGTCCGACGCCTGGTACCTCGCCCTCATGGGGCGTCAGTTCCCCGGCTCCTTTCTTCCCTACGGCCAGGAGCAGATCATTCGCAGCGCCAGGCCGCACTTCCGCCTCGTGTCGAGCACCAGCGGCCGGCTTGACTACATCGAGACCATCCGCCAGTGGCGGAAGCGGTTCGCGGCGACGAGTGCCAGAAAGACGCTGCTCAAGATCCAGCTGCTCCCTCGCTGGCTGACGAGCGCCGACTTCCGGCTCGCGTTCACCTCAGGCGTGAGCGCCAACAGCGTCTGCTTCGAGCGAGAGCTGCTGGACCACTATCGACTCGTATTCGAGAAAGACGAATAAGCTCCGGGGGAGTTGGAACTCACCGTGCAGCTCGTTGTGTGTGGAGTACCGCTGCACTGCCAGTAGCGTTTGGTATCACGAGCAATAATTCGAGCTGCCACCGGGGGACGCCAAACCGAAGAACCCTCCCTTAGCAGGGCTTTCTTCATGCGCCCGAGAGGACTCGAACCTCCACCCGGTAAAAGCCGGACAAGGCCCTCAACCTTGACGGGCGTGTGATCGAATCGTCCATACCGTCCATATGCAGGGAGTTTCTGGTTGCGCTGACGATCTGGGCGCATATGGCGAGGCGTTTGTTATCACGCTGGTATCACGGCCTGGAGGACTATCGCTCTCCAAACTAGTTGGACGATCCCTCGAAGCGGCCGTTGGGCTCAGGCGAGCGACAGGATCGACGGTGTCGGTACCGTGGGGTCGGTGCGGATAGCGAGCTGGAACGTCAACTCCGTCAAGCAGCGTGTGCCACGGCTGCTCTCCTGGCTGGATGAGCGGCGGCCGGACGTGGTCTGTCTGCAGGAGACCAAGCTCGCAGACGACGCGTTCGTCGATCTGCTCGGCGACGAGCTCGCGCACCGCGCTTACGCTGTCGCAGTTCACGGCGAGGCAACGTGGAACGGGGTGGCGATCCTCTCGCGGGTGGGGCTGGACGACGTAGTGGCCGGACTCGCCGGCGCGCCGGGATTTCCGCGTCCAGAGGCGCGCGCCGTGTCTGCCACGTGTGGCGGGATCCGGATGGTCTCGGTGTACGTTCCGAACGGGCGCGTGCCCGGCTCGGAGCACTACCAGTACAAGCTCGCCTGGCTGGCTTCGCTGCGGGAGATGGTTGCGGCTGGCCCGGAGGCGACTGTCGTATGTGGCGACATGAACATCGCTCCGACCGACGACGATGTGTTCGATCCGGACGCCTACATCGGCCAGACCCACGTAACGCCGCCCGAACGGGCTGCGCTGGCGGAGCTACAGGCGCTCGGCTTGCGTGACGTCGTGCGCGATCGCTGGCCGAACGAGCGGGTGTTCACCTACTGGGACTACCGGGCAGGAATGTTCCATCAGGACCTCGGGATGCGGATCGATCTGGTACTGGCCAGCGCGACGGTTGCCAGCCGGATTCGGGCGGCATGGGTAGACCGCCACGCCCGCAAGGGCAGCGGGCCGAGCGATCACGCGCCCGTGATCGCCGACCTCGACGAGGCGCCGGACGGGGACATCGGGCCCGTCGTGCCACCGCCCTCCGCTCCAGCGGCCAAGCGCGGCTCGGCCAAGCTGCCGCAGTCACCGTAACCGAGCCGTGCGACGCAGCCGCCTCGGCCATTGCGTTCGAGAGCGATGTCCGTGCCCGCGGCAGATCTTGTGGTCCGGTTTCGCGAGCGACGCCGCCGCTGGGAGGATTTGACACGTACATACCAATTGGTATGTTCTCCCTCCATGTCAGCCGAGCATGCTCCTCCGCGGCTGGACGGCCGGCGAGCGGAAGCTCGCGGAACGGCGCGCGAGCGGTTGCTCAATGCCGCGGCACAGGTATTCGCTGAGCGCGGCTACCAGGCTGCGAGCGTCGAGGACATAGCTTCGGCGGCTGGCCTCACCAAGGGAGCGGTGTACTGGAGTTTCAGTAGCAAGGCAGAGTTCTTCTTCGCGCTGATCGATGAGCGCATCGACCAGCGAGCGCGCGAGCTGATCGGGGTCACGGAGCATGCTCCGCGCGAGGTCGAGACTGCTCCGTTGATCAGTCATGGGATCAGCTCGTTCGCCGATGAGCAGAAGGCACTCATCCTCCTGCTCCAGGAGTACTGGGCTCTGGCGGTGCGCGATCAGGAACTGCGGGAGCGCTATCTGCAACGTCAGCGTGCCCTGCGACAACAGCTCGCCAAGGCACTGAAGGCTCGCCACCGCACGACCGGGGTGGCCCTCACAGTCTCTGCAGACGCGCTGGCGACCGGCATCATCGGCCTGGCAACCGGGCTCGCTCACGAGCGACTCGCAGATCCCGAGGCGGTGCCGAAGGAGCTTCTGGGCGAGCTGTTGTCGTTGCTATACGACGGGCTCGTCCACCGCGACCAGTGCAAGGAATGATCCCGTGGATGGGATGAGTAAGCGAGTATGCGTCGTTGGGGCGGGACTCTCGGGGCTCGCGGCCGTGCGTGGCCTGACACGAGCGGGGCACGACGTGAGGTGCTTGGAGGCCGGTTCGGCGATCGGAGGCATGTGGCGCTACGACAACGACAATGGCGTGTCCGCCGCTTACGCCTCGCTCACCGCGAACACCTCCTATCGGCGGATGCAGTACCCGAGCTTTCCCGAGTCCGACTCAATGTCGGAGTTTCCTCACCACAGCGAGCTACTCTCCTACTTGGAGCGATACGCCGAGGCGCACGATCTACTGCCTCACATCAGGTGTCGCGCCCGTGTCGAGACCGCGCTTCCGACAGGCGATGGCTGGCGGATCACCGCGCGCGGCGCTGAACCGGAACAGTTCGAGGCGCTGGTGGTCGCGACGGGTCATTACTGGGATCCGGAGATTCCAGATGTTCCGGGGAAGTTCGACGGGACCGTCAGCCATGTGCGCGACTACCGCAAACCGGAGCGCTTCGCCGGGCAGCGGGTGGTGGTCGCCGGCTGCAGTCAGTCCGCGCTGGATATAGCCGCGGAGATATCTACGACTGCCGAGCGCACTCTTCTCTCCTGTCGGCAGGGCCACCATCTCCTCCCGCGCCACGTCTTCGGGCGGCCGATCGACGACTTCGACACGTCCGCCGCCTTGCTGGTGCCTTTGCCCGTGGTGCGGCTTGGGCTCCGCGCTCAGATGCGGGCCGCTCGCGCAACCCCTATTTCGGGTGACCTTCCGCGCCCGCGGCACCGACTGTTCGAAAGCCGCTGGCCAGTCGTCGTCTCACCCACGGTGCAACGCGCGCTGATAGAGCGCAGGTTCGAGTGCCGGCCCGGTATCAGCCGCCTGGAGGCCGACAATGTGGCGTTTACCGACGGGAGCGAGGCGCGAACCGACGCGATCATCTTTGCCACCGGCTATCGCATCAATTTTCCCTTCCTGCCTGAGCAACTCGGCCGCGGAGACGGCTGGGAGTTTCCGCTCTACCGGAGAATCCTCTCTCCTCACGCCGAAAAGCTGGCGTTCATCGGCTTAGTCGAGCCGGGCCCAGGGCTGCTCGAGATCGTCGAGCGTCAAGCCGCGTGGCTCGGCGAGGCCCTTGCCGAGCGCCTGCCGATCCCCGACCGAAAACTCATGTGGCAAGTCATCGACGCCGGTGAGCAGCGCTCGCGTCGCCAGTTTTCCGTCACCGGCGCACACACGATCCTGTGCAATCGCCACGCTTATCTGCGCCTGCTCGGACGAGATCTAAGGCGTCAACGATCTCGCCGTCAAAGACTCTTGGCGCTCCTGACCGCAAGATCGAACTAGATGCTCTGCCCGTCACGGTGGCGGTTGCCACAAGCCGAAAGAAGAGACCCTTCAGCAGCCGCCCTGTTTCCAGGCAGTGAGCAGCTCACTCGGAACCAAGCACCTAGCAGCCTTGATGGATCCCACCCTCGTCCAGGTGAAACCGGTTCGTTTGAAGACTCCGTCTTTGTTATGAGGAAACCGTGCGGTTGCCCAGCTTTCACCATCGCATGTGCCGAAGTAGACGGTTCCCTTAACAGCGGGGGCTTTTGTGGCGGCGGCTTTGGAAAGTCCCTTCCGGACATCCTTGGGAATCAACTGATTGACGCAGCTCGCGCCTCCCGTTCCGCCGCCTGACAGCAGGACGACGGCAGCCGCTACCGCTCCAAGTCCGAGGACCGCCGCACTACCAAGCTTGGGCCAGCTCCGTGACTGGCGCAGGAAGCGCTGTAGCTTGCCGTCGGAAGCGGCGTGATCGACGGTGCCGCAGAGCTCCTCGAAGTCGTAGGACCACTGACTGTTGTGCAAGCTCAAGGCTTGGATATTGGCCAGTGATGAGATCTCGGCCGGGAGGTCGGCAGCTTCGGGCATCGCGGCCCCTTCCACGAGGACGGGCACCACCGTTACGTCGGGACGTTCGAGTGCCGAAGCGACCTCCCTTCGGACCCAGTCGCTTTCCTCGTCGATCCGTCTCTTCTGCTCGGGCCCTACTGGGTCCACCCAGTTGTCGCCGATGAGGACGAACGCGATATTGCAGGAGTCCAGGGCATCGTCGATGGGATTCCCGTAGTCGACTCCCGCGGGAATCGAGTCGACATCCATGAACACGTTTGAGCGGCCATAGCGTGAGATGAGATCCGCTGCCAGATGCCCGGCGTGGCCGCCGGTGTCTTTTCTCCGATAGGAGATGAAGATGCCAGGCATCCGAAATCGAGTTCGAGTTGTGGCCTCCCGACGGGAGCGAGCATATCTGGGTAGTAACTGCAGGTCCAGGGGTGCTCGATGTCGAGAAACCCTGGCGCCGAGCCACTAGGTGCTCGTTGATCCGCTACGTCCCCTAAGGCGGGTATTGACTCAACACCCGGTATCGGATAAGCGTCGCTGAGGATGTCAAGCAAAGGGGGTTGATATGGCCCTGATGAAGATCTTGAGGCCGCTTGATGTGACTGCAGCCGCTGGAGGCGTCGCGGCGAGCGTGGCGCCAGCCGAGGAACTCGCTGCGGCAACGACCGGGGGATCGGAAAAGCCGCTTACTCGACCGGAAGGGGGATACATCGTAGCGATGGCCGGTCTCCTTGTTGTCGGAGCGATCATAGGGATCGTGATCGACAAGAAGAGCAACGTCTATAACCCGCCCGACGGAGTCAGCATTTTTGCCGTGCTCTTCATCGTCGCGCAAACTCTCGAACGACTCCTTGAGCCCATTGCTTCTCTCTACGGGACCACGAAGGCTGATCCAGCGAAGAAGCCGGACGGCCCGTCGGGCGTTAGCTTGCCTTCGGGACGTGTCTCTAAGTCGCAGGCGGTGAAGGCACGCGATCAGGCGTTGGCTTTGTGCCTTGCCAGCTCAGATGCGGCAAATGCAGAGAAGGGTGCGAAGGCGGCAGCTTGGTCTCAAGAGCTTGTTGATCAGATCCGACGCAATACGGCCACAATCTGGGCGCTTGCATCGTTCCTGGGCATGATCGCCGCCGGCTGGTTCGGTCTTCTATTGCTACACGCCGTCAACGCGCCAAGAACACCGAGATGGCTCGACATCATCATTACTGGAATCGCAATTGGGGGTGGAAGTAAGCCGCTACACGATCTGATACAGAACATCCAAGCCTCGAAAGAACAGAAACAAAATCCCTCAGAAGCAACGACCTGATGCCATGGGCAGGCATCTGTGGATCGCTTCCAGGAACGCAATAGCAAGGACGGGCTAGCGAAGCTTCGCATGCCGCCCG
>Ga0066710_100001259_pt1 | contig 18511 bp, 15 predicted proteins | sample GraSoiAngelo_159_FD_79666 | JGI IMG/M metagenome (GOLD analysis project Ga0066710, IMG submission 79666) | Grasslands soil microbial communities from the Angelo Coastal Reserve, California, USA - 14_1009_16_40cm | ecosystem: Environmental > Terrestrial > Soil > Grasslands | place: USA... | reverse complement strand
TGGCGACGGGCGTCCACGGCGTCCTTCTCACCCACACGGACACGCCCGGTGCAGTGCGGGCCTTTGTGGAGGCCATTCGCCTTCCCATCCATAAACAAGGAGTGGGTAAGGGAATCAGCGAGGGCCGGCGCGGCGTCCACGGTGCGGAGACCGCAGGGCGAATTTGGGGAATCTCCGCAGAAGAGTACCTGCAAAAAGCCGATGCCTGGCCGCTCAATCCCAACGGCGAACTCCTGCTTGGATTGAAACTGGAAGACAAGTATGCGCTCGAAAACGCAGAAGAGAATTTGAAAATTCCAGGTATCGCCTTCGCCGAGTGGGGGCCGGGCGACATGTCGTTGTCGCTGGGAATCCGAGGTCCGAATGCGGAGCGGTCAGCTCAGATGCAAGCCGCGCGCGCCCGAATTTTCGCCGCATGCAAGGCGAACAAAATCTTTTTCCTGAATTCCATGAATCCGAACAATGTGATCGATATGATCAAGGAAGGGGTCATGGTCGGGCCCGCCAGCCAGCAGACTGCAGAGATCGGACGGAAATTTACGAATCGGCAAATGCCCTGGTAGCCCGGATTTCCGCTTCACTTTTTAGCGACGTCATTGATTACGCGTGACGCGACCTTCACGCCATCCCATGTTGCGGGAAATCCAGCGTAGGGGGCCGTGTGGAGCATGACTTCGAGAATTTCCTCTTTCGTGGCTCCATTCCCCAGCGCCATCCGGACGTTCAACTCCAGCGCGCTCGTTCTTGCGAGCGCCGTCAATACGGCAACCGTACACAGGCTGCGAGTTTTCAAATCGAGAGTGGGCCTTGTCCAGATCTGTCCAGCAACAAACCCGAGGATGAACCGCTCCAGGTCGGGCGAAAGCTCTCTCCAGCCTCGCCGTATCTGTTCCGCTTCTGCCTGGCCGACCATGCTTTCGAGCATGGCCAAACCCTTTTCGAAATGTTGTTCGTCGGTCATGGTGGGAGATTACTACGGCATCATCCGAGCCTGCAGCTAATTCCCGATCCTGAACCCATAGCCGGCACTGATGTCGATAGCCTGACCCGTGATGGCGTTGGATTCGGGCGAACATAGAAATAGCACGAGATCGGCGACCTCTTCCGGAAGAACCATCCTCTTTAATGCCGTAGCGCGTACGTATTCTTGAAACATGACATTCACGTCCACACCCTCCGCTTTAGCACGGGCCCGGATAACCGAATCGATCATCTCGGTGTGCGTGGGCCCGGGACAGATCGCGTTCACTTGAATACTGTGTGGGCCGAGCTCCTGGGCGAGTGTCAGAGTCAGGCCAATTAGTCCCCATTTAGAAGCCGCGTACGGTGACCGCAGCGGGTAGGCCATCTTTCCGGCGATGGAAGAAATATTAATGATCTTTCCCGTTTTTCTTCCGATCATGGACGGAATGACGGCCCGGGTCAAAAGAAACGGAGTTCGAAGGTTGATGCTCAGGGTCCGGTCCCAATCGGCAGCCGCGACCTCGTGCGCGGGAAGAGTCGGCCCGGTAATTCCTGCAGTATTGATGAGAATATCCACGGGTCCGAGATCGCGGCTCACGGATCTTACGAGCGAATCGATTTGAACATCCTGGGAGAGATCCGCTCCGTATGATTTGTACCTCAGGCCTCGCGATTGAAACTGCTCCGAGGCGTCTTTCAGCGCTTGATCATCGAGGGCCGCAATGGCGGCCACGGCGCCCGCCTCAAGTAGCTTCCCGGCAATGACCTTTCCAATACCCTGGCTGCCACCAGTCACAAGGGCGATTTTGTTTGTCAGCATATTGCGGTAACCATCCCAACATAGAAGTTTTTACCGTTCGAGGATCCGGGCCTCAAATTCAACAACGACCTCGTCCTCGGTGGTGTAACGAATCTCTATCGGGCGGCAGCAAACCTCGCAGTCCTCGACATAAGCCTGGCGCCGCACGGACGTGTCGAGCACGATCGAGATCTCCTGGCCGCAATATGGACAGAGGAAGAAGTGTTCCACGCTGCTTCAACTGTAGTCCGGTTGAATTTCACTTAACGCAGTTCGGCGGTCTTTCCGTCAATCGTAATCCGTTCCGCGCGAAGCTCGTCCTTAACTTGTTTGTTCTGGTAGCCGACAACCGTGGCTGTCGTTCCGATCTTCAATTTTTCCTTTGGAAGCCCCCGCGATTCCATGCGCGATGGAGGCGCAAGCACGACGTGCCATATTTGCTTATTGACTTCCAGATCCACGAAGCCGTGAGGATTTTCATAACCGGATTCTTTGATGACACCGGTGAAATTCAGCGGTTTGGTCTCATCGTATCCTGTCCAACCGTGGTGCGCGTAAAGAAGACCGGTTCCTAGGATGAGAATCGTCAGTGCGCATGCCAGTTTTCTCATATATACCTCCGGTCACCATTGTAAGGGCAGCCGAGTTGCGAATTGAGAACAGAATTTGGAAACGGCAAACCAGCGTTATCCTGGAGGCCTCATGTCACGAGCGCAAATGAAAAGACAGACCGAGCCTGTATCGCCTCAAAGACTGTGGGATGATCTGTGGGCCGCCGGGCGAACCTATGCCCTGAAGGCCGCCATTGACTTGGATGTCTTCACAGCCATCGCGGAGCGGAAGAAAACGGCCGCGGATATTGCCAAAGCCGTCAACGCATCCAGACGGGGCGTGGAATGTTTGCTGGACCTTCTGGTGGGCCTGGGACACCTCATGAAGAAAGCGAATGAGTACGTTTTGACGCCGGCGTCGGATGCGTTTCTGGTCCGCACCGGGCCAAGCTACCTCGGGAATTTCGCGAACCAGACTCCACTTGAACTTCCCGGCTGGGAGTCCACGACCGAAATCATCCGTACAGGACGGCGCGTGACGGCCGTCGATACCGAACAAGGACGCGAGTTCTTCCCGCAACTGGTGCGCGCCATTTTCCCGGTGAGTTACAACGCAGGCCGATCTCTGGTTCAGGTATTTCCTCAGGCGAAGCTCAAAAACATCCGACGCGTGCTGGATGTGGCCGCAGGAACGGCGGCCTGGTCATTGCCTTTCGCCCAGGCCGTGCCAGGCGCCCGAGTCACGGTCGTGGATTATCCGGAAGTCACGCCGGTGGCGCGTGAATACGCCGAGCGACTGGGTGCCGGCGATCGCTATGATTATTTGGAAGGGGACCTGCGGCAGATCGACTTTGGGCAAAAGGCGTATGACGTCGTCATTCTCGGGCACATCATCCATTCCGAAGGCGAGAAGTGGGGGAAAGACCTCATCAAGAGGTCCTTCCGCGCACTGACGCCCGGCGGCACGCTGGTCATCGCAGAAATGATTCCAAACGACACGCGAACAGGTCCGGTGTTTCCTCTGTTATTTGCCCTCAACATGATCCTTCACACCAATGAAGGAAACGTCTTCACCTTGAAAGAATATCGCCAGTGGTTGAAGCAGGCCGGCTTCACCGCCATCCGGACGGTCAAGACACCCAACCCGTCGCCGGTGATTCTCGCGACCCGGTGAGAGAAATTCGAAATCCCTTTAGTCTTCGGCCTCGTGCTCCAGCCGGCGCGCACGGACGGCCGTGGCGAGTTCGTCCAGTAATGGGACACTGTCTTCCCAACCGATACAGGCGTCGGTGATGCTCTGGCCGTAGACCAGCTCCTTAGCGGGCACCAGGTCCTGCCGGCCAGCCTTGAGATGGCTTTCGATCATCGCGCCCATGATGCGGAGATCTCCGTGTGCGATTTGGGCTGCGACGTCACGTCCAACATCGAGTTGGCGGAGATAGTTCCTTTGGCTGTTGGAGTGGCTCAAGTCGATCATCACGCGCTGGGCGAGACCGGCGGCAGCGAGTTCCTTGCATGCGGTATCGACGCTCGCCGCGTCGTAGTTCGGCTGTTTTCCGCCACGCAGGATCACGTGGCAATCTTCATTACCCAACGTGGATACGATTGCCGAATGGCCGGCTTTCGTCACCGATAGAAAGTGATGGGGATGGTGGGACGTGCGGATCGCATCGACCGCAATTTTCATATTGCCGTCAGTGCCGTTCTTGAACCCGACTGGGCACGAGAGGCCGGACGCCAGTTCCCGGTGCACCTGACTCTCTGTTGTACGTGCGCCAATGGCGCCCCAACTCACCAGATCGGCGACGTACTGGGGTGAGATCATGTCCAGATACTCCACTCCAGCCGGCATGCCGATATCATTCAACTCCAGAAGCAAGTTCCGCGCGATGCGCAATCCATCATTGATACAAAAGCTGCCGTCAAGATACGGGTCGTTGATGAGACCCTTCCAGCCGACCGTCGTCCGCGGTTTCTCGAAGTAAACCCGCATCACGATGAGCAGATCCGGCTCCAGGCGGTCTCTCTCGAATTTCAATTTGCGGGCATATTCCAGAGCAGCCTTCGGATCATGGATGGAGCACGGTCCCATGATGACCAGCAGACGATCGTCGGCTCCGTGCAAAATGCGATGTACGGCTTGACGGGTCTCGTAAGTCGTCTCCGCGGCCCTCTCCGTGATCGGAAACTCGCGCAGCACATGAGCTGGAGGCAGTAGCTCCTTGATTTCCCTAATGCGGAGATCGTCGGTTCGATAATGTGTCTCAGCCTTTCCCGCGTCCATGGCAGAGCGACATTATAGCTGACACAGGCTTTGCCGGGAATTCGGCCTCTCATTTGACTGCTCGCCGTGCGAGGATCTATAGTGGACGCGATTTCCACGATCCCACAAGAGAAGCTTCGTCCGGAGGATTCCATGTTCAGCAAGTTCTGCTTTGCGGCGCTGATGTTGGGAGGTGCGGCGATGGCCGCTCAAGTCTCTTCCTCTCCCGTCACCTTCAACAAGGACGTTCTTCCAATCTTGCAGAAGAATTGTCAGAGCTGCCATCGGCCCGGCCAGATCGCGCCCATGTCTTTCCTCAGCTACAAAGAGGTGCGTCCATGGGCTAAGGCGATGAAGACCGCGGTTGCATCGCGGAAGATGCCGCCGTGGTTTGCGGACACACAATACGGTCACCTTACGAATGACCGGTCTCTGAAGCAAAGCGATATTGATGCGATCGTGAAATGGGCGGACAGCGGGGCTACAGAAGGCGATGCGGCAGACGCGCCAGCGCCTATCCAGTGGCCGGCGGAGGGTTGGCAGATCCGGCCCGACATCATTGTTCAAGGGCCGGCATTTAATGTTCCCGCGAGCCCGAAAAACAACGTGGTCGAGTGGATGTGGGTCACCGTCCCGACCGGCTTCACGAAAGACACATGGGTAACCGCAGTCCAGATTCGCCCGGAACATCCGGCGGTGGCGCATCACATGTGTCTTGCGTTTAAGCCGCACACAGCCGATGTCAAATATTTTGAGCCCGTATGGCAGGACAAGGCGCGCGACGAGGAAGGAAGCGCCATTCCAAGCCGCGGACCGACCTTCGGCGGGAGAACAAATCTTCTCGCCGGCACCAACGGTCTGGAAGATTGCTACCTGCCGGGAATGGTCGCCGATGACTATAGCATTCACAACGCGGCGAAGCTGATTCCGGCCGGATGGGACATGATGATCAATCTGCACTACACCCCGAACGGCACGGCAGTCACGGATCATGTGCAGGTGGGATTCACCGTGGCCAAAGAGCCGCCGCAACGCCGATATGTTTCGTTAATGACATCCTCGTCTCAGGATCCGGCGCTTTTCGCCATTCCGCCCAACGATGGCAACTGGCAGAGCCCGCCGGCGGAGGTCACGTTTATTCAGGATGTGGAACTGGTGTTTATGATGCCCCACATGCATGTCCGGGGCAAAGACATGACCTACACATTGGAGTACCCGGACGGCAAAAAGGAGATCGTCCTGAAGGTGCCGCGGTATGACTTCAACTGGCAGCTCGGGTACGACACGTCGATCAAAGTGCCAAAGGGAACAAAGTTGCACGTTGACGCGCACTTTGACAATTCCATCAACAACAAGTTCAATCCCAACCCGAATAAGACGGTGTATTACGGCGAAATGACCTGGGAAGAAATGATGAATCCGTTCTTCGGAGTGGTCGTGGACAAGAACGTAGATCCGAAGAAGATCATGACCGGCCGGGGTCCCACAGCGAACGGGGCGTAGCGGCACAGGATGGCAATTCGGGGACGGAGAGCGAATTTCTGGAGTACAAGAAATTCGCTCTCCGTCCCCGAATTGTCATCTGCGCACATCAGAAATTCAGACGAGCACCCAACGTGAATCTCCGGGCACCCTGTGCATCCGTGAAGCGCCCGAAGTCTCCGGAATTCATATTCAAATTGAGAAGAAATGGGTTGTTTTGTGTGTCTCGATTCGTGTTATAGCCAAAATTGGGATGGTTTAACACGTTGACCGTATCGATGCGAAGTTCAAATTCTTTGGTTTCCGAAATCCTCACCCGCTTGATCAGGTTCACGTCCAATCCGATGCGTCCCGGCCCCTCGATCCAGCGCAGACCAAGACTGCCGACCTCGCCGGGAGCGGGATTCACCAGAAGAATCCGGCCCTGGGAATCCGTAATCGCCTTGTTGCCGAATTGGCCATTCAGCGAGTTTAGTGACGTGACGCCGGAGACCGAGGGATCCGTGATCTGCTTCAGTCCTGGGAAGTAGGTCACTCCATTCGCTATCTTGGTGACTTTCCCGATGTTCTTCGGAAAATCGCCAACGATATTCGGCGTGTTATATCCGAACATGGGAGTGCCTGCGGGTGACGCCGGCGGCACGGCCGTGTACTGCCAGACCGTCGTGACAGGCGCCAGGATGTTCAGAGGCGGTCCCGAAGACCAGCTGAAAATTCCGCCAAACTGCCACCGCTCGACCAGACGCTGCACGAATCCTGGCGTGTTGGCAAGCAGTCTCCGCCCCGGGCCGAATGGCAATTCGAACGTGCCATTGCTGGTGAAGTTGTGAGTGCGATGGTAATTGAGCAGAGTTTTGTCCAAGGCGCGGTTTCTGGGATCCCGAGTGTTTATGGCTTGGTCACCTTCCTCTCCGCCTAAGGCGCGGCTCCACGTATACGACCCTTGACTTGTGAAGCCGTGCGACAAGCGCTTCGTCACCTGCATTTGCAGGGAGTGATACGTGGAGTTGCTCAGATTGCCATGCAACGTGACGGTCTGAAATTGTGGATTGAGCACAAAGAAATTCTCGGGGAATAATCCACTGTTTCGAACGAAGCCGCCGCCCTTGCCTGTGACGCTGGTGTTGCGGTTCAAATAATCCGCAAGCTGTCCGACGTTGCCGTTGGCGATAAAGGCTCGAGTGTTGGTGTTCGCGCGCAACGATGCGGATCCCGTGACCGTCGTGCCGTTGATCCTTCCCGATCCGAGATTCAGTCCGTTCAGCATTTGATCGAATAATGCGGCGTCACCGCCGGCCCGCGTGGTGTTGAACGCCTGGAGGAATCCGTTATTGAAAATCTCCACTGCATTGAGCGGCGTTCCGTTCCAAAGCTTTGTGGATTTGGTTCCGACATACGAGACGCTCAGCGTCATGTCCCGCGCGAGCTCTCGCTGAAGCTCCAGGTTGTAGTTTTGAAGGTAAGGGGCGACGCGATGGGCTACAGCCACGTGCAGGGCGTCCCCGCGTGGACCATCCAGCGGCACCGGCCGCAGCGGCGCAAACTGGTGCGGTATCGGCAGCGTGAGATTGGCGAGCGACAAGTACGGCGCCTGCGTGTAAGTGACGCCGGCTCCTGCCGAACCTTCAAACACGCCCGGTGGGTTTCCGATATTTTCGAGATTTCCATTCGTGCCGATCAGCTGGTTACCCGCGTAATTCCAGCCATATCCCGCGCGAAGGACCGTCTTGTCTTGTCCAAACCACGGCAGCGACCAGCTCAAGCCAACCGAAGGCGCAAAATTGTTCCAGTCATCATTGAAAAATTGTTTGTTCGGATTGGGAGAGTTCTTGCCCACAAACTCCACACTGGTCAGAGAGCCGCACGACAATCCGCAGGCTCCCGCCTCCCCGCCGACGGCCGTGCCGGCAAGACCATGTGCCTCATACGGGACGCCGAAATACCAGTAGGAAGCGCCCAGATTCAAAGTCAGATTCGGATGGATCTTCCAACTGTCTTTAAAGAACGCGCTGAACTCATTCGCATGCCAATCGCGTAACCGGACCTTAATGCCATCAGCGTAGCCGCGGAATACCGTATCCTTTGGATCTCGGATATCGAAACCTTCTTGAATACTGGCTACCGAACCGGATAGGTCCGTTAGCAGGTTCCGCGCCGTGGTCTGGTTGTTGCCGCTCAGACCAGGAATGAGCATGTTATCAATGCCCTGCACTGCCGCTCCACCGGCGCCCAGCCGAGCCTGAGGCGTCAGCGTACTGTCATTGGCGGATATGGAACGGCCGAAGCGGAATTCACCTCCCATTTTGAAAGCGTGTACGCCCTTATTCCAACTGAGTGTGTCCCCGTAAGTATAGAGAATGCTGTCTGCGCTACGATTGGTGCCTTGCCCTGCAGCCCAGTCCACGACGTTGCTCTCGAATAGAGTCGTTCTCACCTGCAGGGGGATCCCGTTGTACTTGGGAAGCAGCGCGAATGCCTCTTTGCCCTGCTCGCCGGTTTCGACTTTCTCTTCCTCAGGAGTAAACCCCGAAGGCCGGCCCACGTACCACGGAGGCCGGCTCAGTTTGGCCTCCGATTTCCGCCCTACGCGGAGTTCGTTGACGATACTGTTGGATAGTGTGGATACGAAGGACAAGGTTCCCAACCTCGGATCCTTCCAGTTCACGCCATTGTAACCACCCGGCCAGTTGGTAATACCGGCCTGTGTCGCCATGTTCCGTCCGCGTTCCCAGGTGTAGACGAAACTCAATTTGTGATTGGCGTTGAAATTGTGATCCAGACGCGTGTTGAACTGGTCCCGGTTGGTATCGTTTCCGTTCGAGCCGGCAAGATCATAACCATTGACGCGCCGCGTAAACCGAATACCGGCCGTGTTCAGGCCATCGCCAATCGTGTAATCGTTGGGCTGCGGCATGCGCGAGAGCAACGTGTTTTGAATGAAGCCGGTCGCATCATAACCCAGCCGGTTCGGATCGCGGCCGAACACGCTGAAGGATTGAAGAGGCCCGGTTGCCTTTTCAGGTTTTACCGGATTGCCGGCGCGATCCACCGTCGGGTCGATCTGAGTTGCGTTCCGGTTGTCCACGTCCGGGAAAAACCGGAAGATCCCCTGTCGCGCCAGCGGCGTCAGAACATTCCCCACGAACGTCTGGCGGATCATGTAGCGCTGTTCGTCGACCAGGACGAAGAAGAATGTCTTGTTCTTGATGATCGGCCCACCCAGACGGGCGCCGAACTGGTTGCGGTTCTCGTAATTTTTCTGGACCCCGTTAAAGTTGTTGAACCAACTGCTGGCGTCGAGCGCGGAGTTGCGGTTGGTCCAAAAGGCGCTGCCGCGGAATTGGTTTGATCCCGAGCGTGTCACCATCTGCACCTGGCCGGAGCCGCGTCCGATCTCAGCGTCCACAGGCGCGGTGATGATGCGAACTTCCTCAACCAGGTCGGGGCTGGTGTAGGTGCTTGTGAGCGCGCCATAGTTGTACCGCCCGTCGGTGACGTTAAAACCGTCTCGCGTGACGTTCACCGCGCTGAGCCGGCCCCCGGCAAAGTTGCCGTCAAAGTTATCTTCAGTTGGACCTGTGCCAGCCTGCGCGCCGAGCAGATCCATCACATTGCGCCCACCAAGAGGCATGTCGCGTAGCTTGTACTCGGGAAGCACGGTTCCCACCGACGATGACGAGGTCGCGATGAGTGTGTCGGCCGCCACGCTCACTTCAACCGTCTGCGCTACCGAGCCCACCTGCAGCGTAAAATTCAACCGCACCTGCTGCGAGACGCCGAGCGCAACTCCATTACGCGCCTGAGTCTGAAATCCTGGTAATTCCGCAGTTACCGTGTAAGTTCCGGTCTGCAGACTGGCAAACTGATAGGCCCCGGCTTCATTGCTCACGACGGTAGTGACGATTCCAGTTCCGGTATTCGTTGCGGTAATCGTCACACCGGGAATCAAAGCCCCCGTCGCGTCGGAAACGGTTCCGCCCAATGTGGCGTTGCTTGTTTGCGCGAGTGTGTAAGCCGGTAGCAAGAGACAGACCACCACTCCAGCCGCCAGCGCAAGTCCTCTCATCGTGACCTCCACCCTTCCGGCAGATAGGGAAACACCAATCCCCCTTCCGCAAATTGGTTTTCCAAGTCCAGGCTGATTTTGTTCAAATCCGGACTGATCGCTTCGGAATCTGTTCTCTGAATTCCGGATTGGTCCGCTTCAGTACGCTCTGTTGCAATCCGGAAGTCGAACTCAAACGTAGTTCTGAAATAGTGGCGTCATTATAACAACAGAGTCTGCGGGGTCAAGAGACGCCGCCGGATCAAGGCAAGGTAAGGTACCTTGACACCAGCGGGCCGTCCAGGGCAAGGCGCTCAACCCGTCCATGGGAGCGCCGACACCTCTTATCGACGGATTGGGGCCGGATCTAGCCGAGCTAGCCGCTACAGTTTGGAACCGTGGTACTTTCGTACCACCTCCCCGCCTCGTGAGCGGCTTTTCCTAGAAAGTTTCCGCGATTCCGCGACCCAGACCTGGACGAGCGCGTTGTAGTCGATTGAATCGATAGGGGATCCGGTGCGGGAACGATAACTGCATTCCTGTCCCTCAGCGATCCAGGGAATATTGGGTCGTAATCGGCTATAAATCGTCATTAATGAAAGCTGGAGGGCCTATGCGCAGCGAACGTCTATTAAACCTTCAAACGCCGTCTGAGAGTACGCAGCAAGAAGCGATTCGAACGGAAGGCAAAATGGCACGGATGGATGAATCACTAGAGCACATACAATCCGATGTCCAACGCACACGAGTTCAAGTCGATCGCCACTTGGAACAATACGGATCTCATGTGCGTCGAACAAAAGCACTATGGGTAATAGCGGTCGTGCTGGTTTTGAGTTTGCTTGGCATGGCATGGTTGGGTTCTCCATACATCACGGAGCACCGTGCCATGTTTGCACAGTTGCCGGCGGTGAACAATCTGCTCCAGGGACTCGGCGAGCGCGTGAATTCCGTGGAGAGCAAACTCAATGGCCAGACGGCTGCGGGTGCAAGCATGACGGACCGGCTGACAAAAGTTGAACAGAGCGTAAGCTCGAATTTGCGGAGCGCGCGAGATCAAGCACAGACGTTCGCGACTCAAGTGGGACAGCGGGTGAGGGCTGACCTGAATCAAAGCCTTGTCGCTATCCAAAATCGTCTCAATGGCGTCGAGGACACTCAACGTGAATCCATAGAACATGTGGCGAAATTGGAGGGCGAGTTGGCCAACTTGCGTCAAGAGTTGGCAAGCGTGCGAGAACAGACGGCAAATCAACTCACCGCAGCGCAGCAACTCAGCCGCGCGCAGCAACTCACCACGAATGACGTATTCGAAATGAAGGGCAAGGTGGAATCGAACACCGGTAAGATCGACAGGGTCTCCGACCATCTCAGCCGCCAGCGCACGGATTTTGAAATTTCGAAAAATCGGACTGAACAAGTTGCGCCGGGCGCCTATTTGACGGTCCGGCAGGTTGACGTCAGAAAGCAGAACGTCGACGGGTGGCTGCAGCTTGCCAATGAAGGGCGCATCGTGTGGATCCACGGACAAGGCGCTCAGAGACCCATCACCTTCGTCACTCAGCAGGAACAGCGCGAACACGAACTGGTATTTACGCGGATTGGAACGGACAGTGTCGCCGGCTATGTGCTCGTGCCGGCGCCAACGCCCGTGGCGAATGCATTCGTCTCGAAGGAGTGAACAATTCGGGGACAGACGTATAAATCTTCTAATTTTATTAGCGTTCGCAGCCTTGGTTTGCTAATTAGGTGATTTATACGTCTGTCCCCGAATTATCTACCCTGCTTCGCCCTGCAAGCTCTCCACCCTTCCATAACCCGGTTTGCTTATAATGTCCGGGTGCGGCAACTTGTTAAATTGAAGAATCCACTGTGGGGCATCGCGTCCGCATTTTGCCTGACCGCGATTGTTGCCCGGCTGACCAGCTATGTCGCTCCCCGGCTGCATTGGGAACCCATTCCGGGACTGCACCTTCATCATTACGTGTACGGTATTTTCATCCTGACGGCGGCCGGATATCTCGCCTTGTTCTTTAAAAGTCCACGAGCGACGTTGTCGATCGCACTACTCTACGGAGTGGGCGTCGCCCTGACATTTGATGAAATGGGAATGTGGTGGAACCCTCGTATCGAGCGCGGCGCCCGATGGAATTACAATGGACTGGTGCTTCTCATCGCAGCTTTTGCGCTCTGCTTCCTGCTTCACTTTCTGCTCCGCAGGGGATTGACTGTAGCGGCGCTCGATGACCGCCGAAAACACTTGATTCCGGACAGCCGGCAGTCATAGAACGCCCCCCCTACAGTGATGTCGAATTTTCGGATAATTCTTTTGACATATCTCGGGCCCATGCGAAAAACTGTAGATACTTCGAACTCCCGTGCAGGATGTGAACTCGCAACATCGTTGTTGAATTGAAATGGGTGGCCAAACGCCGCAGTGAGGGTCATGCCTGACATCACGATTCTCGTCGTGGACGACTTCGCCGACGCGCGGGAATTGATCATGCTTGTTTTCAGGGCCGAGGGATATCGCGTCGCCGGAGCGCGGAACGGCAGGGAGGCGGTCGAGCAGGTTTTGGCCGACCCGCCGGATCTGATTCTGATGGATATCTTCATGCCGGAGTTCGATGGCATCGAAGCCACACGACAAATCAAAGCGAACCCCCGCTCGAGTCACATACCGGTGATCGCCTTTACGGCGAAAGGTCCTCTCCCGAATTTTCCGGCAGAACTATTTCTCACAACTATAGCGAAACCATGTTCGCCTTCGGAGCTTTTAGAGACTGTCGCGAAGTGGGCGGACGGTGCGAGGCGGCTCTAGCACGGGCATCCCGGAAGTGCGGACGCTGCGCGAAAAGCTGCGACGGTTGTAATGGTTGGGATGTAGTTGGCGGACACCCAAGCCTCCTTGGCTTGAGTGTCACGCCTCTTAATCGAGATATCGTTTAAGGTTAGAACGCGATGGTCACACCTTTAACCAGCCGGACTTCTTCAACCTCAAGGGCGCCTTTGCCGATGAGTGCCTTCGCGTCGGCTTCACCGAGTTGAACGCTTTTGTCAATGTCAATCTGAGACTGCACGATGACGTTGTGTAGGCCTGTGCCTACATCATCGAGAGCGAAGATGAAAGCGTTGGCGTTCAACGTATCGAGCACCAGTGAGATTGTTTCCTCCGTCAAGAGACAGCCCGTAGCGCCTGGAGTAAAGACACCATCCACAAAGCAACTCAGATTTCCGATGATGCCCTGAAGCGTTGCCGAGAGTTCCTGGCTCCTTCTGCAAAAAGTCACGTCACCGGGCTCCGCGATTCTTTGGAATGCGGTCCCCGGATCCAGTAGGAGTCTCACCTTCACTCCGGCCAATGCCAAAGATGTGTCCGATGTTCCTCCTTTGCTGCGGACAAGAGTTTTTGTGTACAGTCCGCACTCCAAAGCAGCGCTAAAGATTAGATCCTTTTGACTCGATGTTTTGATCGTAACTGCATTAGCTGCAAACGGGTTTGAGTTCCCGATAATCGTTGTCCACGAAGCCGAGGTAGTCGTCCACGGCACCAGCGTTAGGCTCGAAACCTGAACCGCAGACTTCGCACTTTGAGCCAAGGCGGAGCCGGACGCGAGAAAAATACATAAAGCTAGCACTATCCCTTGTACGATTGTTTTCATTATTCGACTCATTTCAAATCCTCCTAAACCACTTTGCTTTTTGTCGCGAGCCCGCTAGTGAGATCCTTTCACGGGGCCCGCTCTTTTCGGGGTTCGTGCCGTCGCTCATGCACATGGCGTTCCGCGGAGAGTTCAGTCGCCGTAACCGTTTTTTGTCATTGCTTCTAACGTAATTTGTCAGTCCGAAAGCAGATGCGCCTGGGGCTGAAATCCAATCTACTTCGTGTTTTTCGGTCTAACTTGTGGTTTGAAACTGTGGCGGCGGGCACGAATCACGCGAATGGGCCATTGGGGTCATCCGCAATTCGCGGCTAAACATCCATTATCTCGATGGCCTGTTCGATGCTCTTAATCGGGTCGTGGCCTGGCAACGGTCTGAATTCATGCGCGATGTAGCCGGTAAAGTCCAGATCCGCGATTGTCTTTGCGACGTATCGATAGTTGATTTCCTGAGTCTCGTCGAGTTCATTCCGCCCCGGGACTCCGCCCGTGTGGAAGTGAGCGATCCACTGAAAGTTCTCTTTAATGTTTTGGCAGAGGTTTCCGTCCATGATTTGCACATGGTAAATGTCGAACAGGATCTTCACCCGGGGTGAGTTGACGCGCTTACAGACTTCGACGCCCCAGGCCAGGTGGTCGCATATCTGATCGGGCCGGCCCAGCGTCTGATTGTTGTCGTACTTGCTGTTCATGACTTCCATGCAGATGGTCACGCCCTTATCCTCGGCATAGGCCTTAATCCGATTGAAATAGGCGACGCAATTGTCCGCACCCTCCGCATAGGACATGCCGCGCCGTTGCCCGCCGACGGTGATCATGTTCGGAACGCCATTAGCGGCGCACTGATCGATGGCCGAGCGCATCGACTTTTCGATTTGATCGTGAAGCTCTCTTCGGATCAATCCATCTTGAATCGTGACGCCGGTGGCGGGGCCCATCGTCGGGATCAGGCCGTATTTCTTCAGGGTCGGCCAGTCCTGTGGACCAATAAGGTCGAAACCCTTCGAACCCAGGCGCGCGGCCACGCGGCACATGTCGTCAAACGATAGCGTGGTGTTGGCTCCGAAATTGTTTCGCATCAGGGCTTGCTTGATGCGGCCCTTACGCTGGATTACAGTTTGGTCTTGAACGGCAGCCGCTACACCCGCCGCCGCAACTGTGGTTAGAAATTCTCTGCGTTGCATGGTGGGTCATTATACTAATTCCTAATTCGGGGACAGACGCATAAATCCCCCAATTTTTGGAGATTCATACGTCTGTCCCTGAATTAGGACCTGGTGTACACTTGCGCCCAATCCGAAAACCAACACGAGGCAACGCACCATGAGAAAACTTGTCTATCACGCCATAGGCTGCATTGCGTTTTTCTACTTGGCCGCTGGCCTTCTTCCGGCGCAAGACGGAGCGGCTTTATACAAAGAGCTTTGCGCCTCCTGCCATGACGCCGGTAACGAGCGCGTTCCGAGCCGCGAAGCGCTGCGGGCGATGTCGGCGGAGAGGGTTCTGACGGCGTTGGAAAGTGGAGCCATGATCTCCATGGCTAGCGGCCGTACGGCGGTGGAGCACCGCGCCATTGCCGAATTTATCGCAGGAAAGCCCTTCGCGCGGCCTTTAGACACAAGTCCGTCACGACAGGCCATGTGCCGCGCCACAGCGGGTGACTTCACCAACCCGTTGGCTGGACCGCTCTGGAACGGCTGGGGCGTGAACGCGTCGAACACGCGCTTTCAGAATGGCGCGATGGCGGGCTTCACCGCTGCCGAAGTGCCCCGTTTGAAACTCAAATGGGCTTTCGGTTTTCCCGGTGATGTGGCTGCTGACGCGCAACCCACCGTCGCCGGAGGCCGTGTCTTTGTCGGCAGCCAGAGCGGCAACGTCTATTCCCTCAGCGCCGCTACGGGCTGCGTCCACTGGTTTTTTCAGGCGGCCGCCGCCGTGCGCGCGGCCGTCAGCATAGGCCGCGTCGAAACAAGTTCCGGGCCGCGCTACGCGGCGTTCATCGGTGATCGGGCTGCCAATGTTTACGCCGTGGATGCGGCAAATGGACAGTTGCTGTGGAAAACGAAAGTGGATAATTATCCCCTCGCCCGGGTCACCGGTTCTCCCACCTTTCATAATGGCCGCCTTTATGTGGGCGTCGCCTCCGGCGAAGAAACCGCCGGCGCGGCGCCGAATTACGAGTGCTGCCGTTTTCGCGGCAGCCTTGTGGCTCTGAATGGGGCCAGCGGGGAACAAATCTGGAGGACCTACACGATCACCGAGGAAGCGCGGCCGACGAAAAAGAACAAGATCGGGACACAGATGTGGGGTCCGTCGGGCGCGCCCATCTGGACAAGCCCAGCAATCGACGTCCAGCGAAATGCCGTCTACGTCACCACAGGAGACAACTATAGCGATCCTCCCACCAGCACCAGCGATGCGTTCATGGCGCTGGACCTCGATTCCGGCAAGATCCTTTGGTCCCGCCAGACGACCGCCGCAGACTCCTGGAACACCGCCTGCCGCCTAACCGACAAGAGCAACTGCCCCGATTCGGATGGTCCCGATTTCGACTTCGCTTCTCCGCCCATTCTCGTAACGCTTGCGAATGGGCGGCGGGCGCTGATTGCCGGGCAGAAATCCGGCGTCGTCCATGCTGTCGACCCGGATAAGGAAGGCCAAGTACTGTGGCAGGTGCGGGTCGGAAAAGGCGGCATCAATGGCGGTGTCCAATGGGGCTCTGCTGCCGATCAGTCCAATGTCTACGTGGCGCTATCCGACATCGGCCGGATCACGGTGCCCAACAGCCTGGCCACCGAACCCGATCCGAAAACCGGCGGCGGAATGTTCGCGCTCCGCCTCGATACCGGCCAGCGGGTCTGGTACACGGCCCCGCCGGACTGCGGTGAGCGAAAACGCTGCAGTCCCGCACAATCAGCCGCGGTCAGCGCCATTCCCGGTGTTGTTTTCTCCGGGTCCGTCGATGGGCATCTGCGCGCCTTCTCCACTACCAACGGCGCGATCGTGTGGGATTTCGACACGGTCCGGTCTTATGAGACTGTGAATAAAGTTCCAGCACGAGGTGGTTCTCTGAACGTGGGAGGGCCAGCCATCAGCGGCGGGATATTGTTCGTCAATTCGGGATACGTCAGCAATGGGATACCTGGCAACGTGATGCTCGCGTTCTCGGTGGACGGCAAGTAGGATTGCGAATTTCGCAGCGCCCGTTTGACTGCTATCATCGTTCACCATTAAGATCAGGGTCCAATATGAGTAAATCCAAGAAGACCTCAGTTGGCCGCCGTAAATTCCTGGCAGGCGCGGCGGCGGGTGCAGCGGCGCTGGTTTCGAAACCTCAGTCCGGGAAAGCAGAGGAAACGCAAGACCACGAGCATGGCCATCAGGTGATTCCTTCCGATCTCACGTTGCGCGTCAAGGCAATCGAATCGCTGTTGGTTGAAAAGGGACTGGTCGATCCGGCCACGCTCGATGCGCTTATTGACACTTATGAGCACAAGATTGGGCCGCGCAACGGCGCGCGCGTGGTCGCGCGGGCCTGGGTCGATCGCGCCTACAAGAGGCGCCTGCTCGCCGACGGCAACGCTGCGATCCGAGAGCTGGGCTACGGCGGGGCGCAAGGCGAACACATGGTCGTCGTCGAGAATGGGCCCAAGGTGCACAACCTGGTCGTATGCACACTGTGTTCCTGCTATCCCTGGCCGGTTCTGGGTCTGCCACCGGTCTGGTATAAGTCCGCACCTTACCGCTCGCGCGCAGTCATCGACCCGCGCGGAGTTTTACGCGAGTTCGGGCTCGAGTTGCCGGAGAACGTGGAGATACACGTTTGGGACAGCACGGCCGAGGTGCGATACCTCGTGCTGCCGGAGCGCCCGGCAGGCACCGAGAAGCTGAATGAAGAGGAGCTTGCCGCGCTGGTCACGCGCGATGCGATGGTTGGCGTCGCGAAGGTCACAATGCCGCAAGCGGGAGGTAAGGCATGAATGGCGTGCACGACATGGGCGGCATGCACGGTATGGGTCCAATCGTATATGAGAAGGACGAGCCCGTCTTCCATGCGCCCTGGGAGGCGCGGGCCTATGCATTGAATCGCGCGATGGGAGCCTGGGGCAAGTGGAACATCGATGCCTCTCGTCATCAAATTGAGCTCATCCCGCCGGCCGAATATTTGCGCATGAGTTATTACGAGAAATGGATGACGAGGCTGGCGGAACTCATGGTCAAACACGGCCTCGTTACGCGTGCAGAACTCGAAAGCGGCAAGCCGGCGCCGGGCTCCTCCAAGGCGACTCCGCCGCTCACGGCAGAAATGGTCGGGCAAACGCTCGGCAGGGGTGTGCCAACGGGCCGGGACGTGCCCGCGGCCCCGCGTTTCAAACCAGGGCAGCGCGTGCGCGCGCGCAACATCCACCCAGCGGGTCACACGCGTTTGCCCCGCTACGCGCGAGGCAAGCTGGGCACTGTCGCTCGTGATCATGGCGTGTTCGTTTTTCCGGATACCAACGCCCATTTTCTCGGCGAAAAACCGCAGCACGTTTATTCTGTGCGCTTCGCCGCACTCGAGCTGTGGGGTGAAAAGGCCGGCCGCCGCGATGCGGTTTACGTGGATCTTTGGGATGACCACCTCGAGCCAGCCTGAGCCAACCCGCAACGCCGAGCTTCTCGGAGCGCTACCACGCCTGCCGCGAGGAGCCGGCGGCCCGGTCTTTGCCGAACCCTGGGAAGCTCAGGCCTTCGCGCTCGCCGTCA
>Ga0066710_100001257_pt1 | contig 18512 bp, 14 predicted proteins | sample GraSoiAngelo_159_FD_79666 | JGI IMG/M metagenome (GOLD analysis project Ga0066710, IMG submission 79666) | Grasslands soil microbial communities from the Angelo Coastal Reserve, California, USA - 14_1009_16_40cm | ecosystem: Environmental > Terrestrial > Soil > Grasslands | place: USA... | reverse complement strand
GGAGTGCTGACGGAGGGGTCCTTGAACCCGGTGGCGATGACGGTCACTTTCATCTCCTCCGTCATGTTGGCGTCGATGACCGTGCCAAAAATGATGTTGGCCTCGGGATCTGCTGTCTTCTGCACCAGGGTGGAGGCCTCGGAGACCTCGTGCAGCGTCATGTCAGGGCCTCCGGTGATGTTGATGAGGATTCCCTTGGCGCCGTCGATGGCCGCGTCCTCCAGGAGCGGCGACGAGATGGCCTTCTGAGCCGCCTCCATGGCTCGGTTTTCGCCCCGGGCAATGCCTGTTCCCATGAGGGCCATGCCCATCCCCGCCATGATGGTCTTGACGTCGGCGAAGTCCAGGTTGATCTCCCCGGGAATGGTAATCAGGTCCGAGATCCCCTGCACCGCTTGGCGGAGTATGTCATCAGCGTATTGGAAGGCGGCGCCCAGGGCCATCTTTTTGTCCACCGTGGCCAAGAGCTTTTCGTTGGGGATGGCAATGACGGTGTCCACACACTCCTGAAGCTCTCTCAGTCCCAGCTCGGCTTGCTCCTTGCGGCGCTTCCCTTCGAAGGCGAAGGGCTTCGTCACCACCGCTACCACGAGCGCACCCAGCTCCTGGGCCAGATTGGCGATGATGGGTGTCGCCCCGGTGCCGGTGCCGCCGCCCAGACCGGCGGTGATGAACACCATGTCGGAGCCCGTGAGCAGCTCCAGAATCTTCTCCGAGTCTTCCAGTGCCGCATTGCGTCCCACGTCGGGGTTGGCGCCGGCTCCGAGTCCTTTGGTGAGCTTGGAGCCGATCTGCAGGCGCACGGGTGCCTTGGCGCTCCGCAGCGCCTGGCAGTCGGTGTTGGCGGCGATGAACTCCACTCCCAGGAGTCCGTTGGCGATCATCCGGTTCACGGCATTGCCGCCGCCTCCTCCCACGCCCACCACCTTGATGTTGGCTCCCACCTCCTTGGCCTCTGCGAAGGCCAGGGTGGGCTTCTTGTCCTGGACGCCGGTCTCATCCATGCGAATCATCGAATCTCCCCCTGACGGATTGGCCTCCCGGGTCTGGAAGCCCGGCAGGCGACTTTGAATTGGCCCCTTGGGAAGGCCGCTTCTCCTCTTCATCAAAACAACTCCTGGATCCAGGTCCTCACCCGCACACCGACGCGGGCGAAAAAGAAAGGGTTCGTAGGCGGCTGGACTTCCACGCGCCGCGTCCGGTGGCGGTGGCCGAAGATCACCAGCCCCACCGGGGTGCTGAAGAGCGGGCTGTTCACGCCGTCCGAGAGGCCCCCGACGTTTACCGGGGCGGCGCGGCGGACCGGCATGTCCAGCACGTCTTCGGCGATCTCAGGGATTCCCTCCATGATGGATCCGCCCCCGGTGAGAACCGCGCCGGCGTTGATGGACTTGTCAAATCCGGTGCGGACGATCTCCTCGTTGATGAGGGAGAAGATCTCCTCGGCCCTGGGCTGGATAATCTCGCAGAGAATCTGCCTGGAGAGCACTCGGGACTTGCGGCCGCCCACGCTAGGAACCTCGATGGTGTCCTCCTCGCTCACCAGGCTCGGAAGCGCGCAGCCGTACTTCTTCTTGATCCTCTCGGCCTCCGGAACTGGTGTCCGGAGCCCCACAGCGATGTCGTTGGTGAAATGGTCCCCCCCTGTGGGGAGGATGCTAATATGGCGGATGGCGCCGCGCTCCAACAACGCCAGGTCGGTGGTACCGCCCCCGATGTCGATGAGAGCCACCCCCATGTCCTTCTCGTCCGGGGTGATGGTCGCCTCCGACGCCGCCAGCTGCTCCAGGACCGTGTCCTCCACCTCGATCCCCGCGCGGTTGACACAGTTCACGATGTTTTGGACCGCCGAGATGGAGCCAGTGACGATGTAGACATTGGCTTCCAACCGAGTGCCCGTCATCCCCACCGGATCCCCGATGCCATCTTGATCATCCACGATGAATTCCTGGGGCAATACGTGGAAAATCTCCCGATCCGGCGGGATGGACACGGCGCGAGCGGCGCTCAGGACCCGTGCCACGTCCGCCCGCGTGATCTCATGGTCCTTGGAGGCGATGGCAACCACGCCCCGGCTGTTGAACCCCCGGACGTGGCCGCCGGCGATGCCCACGAAGGCCTTCTCCAGGGCCACGCCGGCCATGAGCTCCGCCTCCTCCACCGCCGACTTGATGGAGTCCACCGTGGCGTCCAGATTGATCACCACCCCCTTGCGAAGGCCCTTGGAGGGGCAGCTGCCGAACCCGACGATGTCCAGGCCCCCGTGCTCGTTGGGCTCGGCCACGGTAATGCTTACTTTGGTGGTGCCAATGTCCAGACCCACAATGTGTTTGCTACTTCGCCCCATGCTCCGTGCTCCTCTTGGCCGCAGGCAGAATCGTGATGCGATCCTTCCATCTCAGATCCACGTACGTCACCGGGCCGTAATTCGCCGCGATGTAGTTGCGCATGGCCAGGTAATTGTCCAGGTTCAGCTCAAGCGCGTCGGGGCTGACTCGAAGCGGCGCTCCGCCGTCGTTGAGCCGTACCGCCAGTGCGTCGTCCCGGGACAGGTCCACTTCCGACACTTGGTCGGCCAGGACCGGGCGAGTGCGGTACAGGAGATTCACAAAGGCTGCCCCGAGTTGAATCTTCCGCTTCAACGTTTCCCGTCCGACCCGGTCCAGTCCGGTCAGGATGGGGAAGTCGTAATCAGCATACTGGGGTCCGAATCGGTCCAAGAGCGTCCCCTCGCCATCGGCCAGGTAGACGGTGCTTCCGATTTTCACCAGAACCTCGGGGGTGCGCTCCTCAATCTGAATGAGCAGCGCATCTGGAATCCGCCGTTTGACGCTGGCACTCTTGATCCAGGGCAGCGATTGCAGCTTGGACTGCACTGCTTCGAGGTCCGCGGTGAAGATATTGCGACCCAGAACCGTGTCGGTCACCGTCTTGAGCTGGTTCGCCGGGGCCGCGGTGCCGCCTGAGACCAACACTTGGCGCACGGTGAACCGCTCCGAGTGGGTCAGGTAGCGGTGACCGCCCCAGGCCGCCAGCGCCACCACGCCCACTACCCCGAGGTGCAGGCCCGCCCATGTGGCCCCCTTGAGCAGGGTCTGATTGCGGCGTCGCTTGCGGACCTGCTCGTTGCGCGTCAGACGGAGGAAGCGCTCGTCAGAGGGGGGACCCACCGGTCGGCTCAGGCCCACACCACCACCTCCTTCTCCAACGTCACGCCGAAGTCCTTGAGTACCTTTTCCCGGATGAGATCCGCGAGTCCCATGACGTCGGCGAAACTGGCGCCGCCCAGATTGACGATGAAGTTGCCGTGGACCTCGGAGATCCTGGCCGCCCCGCGGGTACTCCCCTTCAGTCCGGCCTCCTGGATTAGTCTGCCCGCGTTGCTCCCGGGCGGGTTTTTCCAGATGCATCCCGAGCTACGGACCCCTTGGGGCTGCGTGCGCTTTCGGTGATCCCGGTAGGCAACCAGAGTCTCTTCGATCTCCTTCGACGCGCGCGGGGTCATTTGAAAAACCGCCTCCACCACCGCGCGCTCTCCCACGAAAGGCGCGCCCCGATAGATGAAATCGGTCGCCTCCACCTTCAGCCGCTCCACGCGGCCTAGGCGATCAAGAAGAGTGACTTCCCGCACGCTGCTCTGCATGGAATCGCCGAAGGCACCGGCGTTCATCCGCACCGAGCCTCCCACGGAACCCGGCACCCCTTCGGCCCACTCCAGCCCCGAGAGAGCGAAACGAGTCAGGCGAGTGACCAGTGAAGGGAGACGGAGCCCAGCCGGGGCACGGACGCGGTGTTCCTCCACGTGCGGCTCTCCCACCAGGTCGCTGAAGCAGACCACCACCCCTCGGAATCCCGCGTCGGAGACCACCAGATTGGACCCCGCCCCCAAGAAGGCCACGGGAATGCCTTCGCCGATGAGTCCCTCCAGGGCTTGGGCTAGGGGAGGGACCGCGGCGGGTCGCAGGAGAAAGTCGGCCGGACCACCAACCCCAAGAGTGGTCAGCCGGGCCAGGGGAAAGCTCTTCTCGTAAGGAACGCGGGAGGCGTCGAGAATTTCCCCTGCCTTCTCCACCCATCCTCCTGACACTGTTTCCTCCCATTCGCGGCGCCGTACCCCGTGGACCCGGGCCGTCATGTGGTGTGTCCCATCCGCCTGAGGAATTCGTCCCCGACCTTCCAGACCGAACCAGCCCCCATGGTGATCACCATGTCGCCGGCCCGTGTCTTCCCGGCGAGGAACGCGGGAACTTCTTGGAGTTCCTGGACCAGGGTGACGTCCTGGTGGCCCCGCCGGCGGATCGCCTCGGCCAGGAGCTCGCCCGAGACGCCGGCGAGGGGCGGCTCCCCGGCGGGATAGATGTCCGTGACTACCAGCACGTCGGCGTTCTCGAAGGAGCGCGCGAATTCATCGTGGAGGGCCCTCACCCGGGAATAGCGATGGGGCTGGAACACCACCACGATGCGTCGATTCCATCCGCACCTGGCCGCCAGAAGGGTGGCCTGGATCTCGGCCGGGTGGTGGCCGTAATCGTCGATGACCAGGATGTCGTTCACCTCGCCCTTGAGCTGGAAGCGCCGGTCCGCTCCCCCGAACTGGGCCAGGTGGGAGGCGATCCACTCGAAGGGCAGGTCCAGCTCGAGCCCCACTCCCACGGCCGCCAGTGCGTTGCTGATGCTGTGCAGGCCGGGCACCTTGAGGGCCATCAGGCCGAGGGGCATACCCCGAAGGGAGATCTCGAATCGGGAACTGAACTCCCGAAGCTCGATCCGACTGGCAAGCAGGTCAGGCTGTCCGGAAAGGCCATAGGTGACAATCTTCCGCCGCAGTCGAGGAAGAATCTCCCGGATGCGCGGGTCATCCAGGCAAACGATGCCGGTCCCGTAGAAAGGCACTTTGTTGAGAAAATCCACGAAGGCGTCCTGAAGCTTTTCCAGGCTCCCGTAGTGGTCCAGGTGCTCCGCGTCGATGTTGGTCACCACGGCGATCGTAGTGGAAAGGTGAAGGAACGAACCGTCGCTTTCATCCGCCTCGGCGATCAGGAGGTCTCCCTTGCCAAGTTTGGCGTTGCTCCCCAGAATCCCCAACCTGCCGCCGATAACAATGGTGGGATCCAGACCGGAGCCGGAGAGTACCTGGGCAACCATGCTTGTGGTGGAGGTCTTTCCATGCGAGCCCGCGATCGCGACACCGTACTTCATGCGCATGAGCTCCGCCAGCATCTCCGCCCGCGGGATGACCGGAATCTGGCGCCGGCGCGCCTCCTCCACTTCCACGTTGTCGGCCTTCACGGCGCTGGAAATTACGACCACGTCCGCCCCTTCCACGTTCTTCGCAGAATGCCCGAGGGTGAACCGGCCTCCCAACTCCTCCAGACGGTGGGTCACTCCGCTCGCCATCAGATCCGACCCCGTCACTCCGTACCCCAGATTCAGAAGTACTTCGGCAATGCCACTCATCCCGATCCCGCCGATTCCGACGAAATGGACCTGTCGGACTTTTTTCATGACATCAGCTCTTCCACCAGTTCCGCCACCCGCACCGTGGCGTCAGGACGAGCCAGAGGGGCGGCCGCCCTCTCCATGGCCGTCAGTCGATCGGGGTTCTTGAGGAGGTCCTCGATCTCACGGTCCAGCCGTTCTCCCGTCAGATCTCTTTCGGGGATGACCCGGGCGGCCCCCGCCTGCTCGAGCTTCTCAGCGTTGAGGCGTTGATGATCTCCGGCGGCGTGTGGGAAGGGGACCAAGAGAGCCGCCTTCTGACACGCGGTCAGCTCCGCCACCGTGGTGGCCCCCGCCCGGGCGATGACCAGATCCGCCCTGGAATACTCTTCCGCCATGTTGTCCAGGTAGGCGACTACGCGAGCCTCAAGCCGCTGCGCCTCGTACGCTGCCTCGACAGGCTCGCGATCCTTCTCTCCGGTCATATGAACGAACCTGAGGGCCAGCCTTTGGGGCGCAAGGCGGGGCAGCGCTTCCATCATCCGCTGGTTCAGAGTTCTCGCACCTTGACTCCCTCCGAAGATCAGCACGTAGAACGGGGTCCCCCGCGCCTTGGGCTTCACCGAGGCGAACTCCATTCGGATGGGATTGCCGGTCACCTCGCCTCTGCCTCCCAAGAGGTCCCTGGTCTCCTCGAAGGAGACGGCGATGCGATCCACCCAGCGCGCCAGGATCCTATTGGCCATCCCCGGTGAATAGTTCTGCTCCTGAATCATGGTCGGGATCCGCAGCAGAATGGCGGCTCCCACCACGGGGCCCGAGGAGAATCCCCCGACCCCCACCACCGCCCGCGGCTTAAGCTCCCAGAGGACTCGCAGCGATTGCATCATGCCTATCCCCGTCCAGAAGAGCGCTCCTACTTTGGCGGAGACGCTGCGCCCCAGAAATCCCCGCGAGCTTACCTTCAGGAGCCGGAACCCGTGCCCTTCCACTACGCGCTTCTCGAACGGGGAACCGGTTCCGATGAAGACCACTTGCAGGCCGGGATGGCGCTGCTCGAGAGCCTGTGCTACCGCCACTGCAGGGTAGACGTGCCCTCCCGTTCCGCCGCCGGCGAAGACCACCCGTCCCGCCAGACCTGTTTCCACCACCTCAGTTCGAGTGCTGGGAGATGTTCAAGAGCACTCCCACCGAAAGCAGTCCCACCATCAGCGAGGAGCCGCCATACGAGACGAACGGCAGCGGCAATCCCTTGGTGGGAAGCAGCCCGAGCACCATTCCCATGTTCAGGGCCCCCTGCACCACGAGGAACAGGGTCAGCCCCATGCCCAGCAGGTAGCCAAAGCGATCCGGGGCGCGCAAGGCGGCCCGGACACCGCGCCAGAGCAGCAGTCCGAAGACCAGCAACACCACCGACGTTCCCAGCAGCCCCAGCTCCTCCCCGATGACCGAATAGATGAAGTCGGTGTGCGGCTCCGGCAGGAAGAAGAGCTTCTGCCTTCCTTCACCCAGATTGACTCCCTGAATCCCGCCGCTGCCGAAGGAAAGCAGGGACTGCCGGATTTGGAATCCGGCTCCCAGCGGGTCATCCGACGGGTGGAGGAAGGTCATCAGGCGCTGCACACGGTAGTTGGCCTGGAAGATCATGACGATGAGACCCACGGACCCCAGCGCTCCGCCCGCCATCAGGATCTTGGGGTTCAGCCCGGCCAGATACAGAAGCAGGCCGGAGATGAGGCAGATGGCGGCGGCGGTACCCAGGTCGGGCTGCATGTAAATGAGAAAAGCAATGCTTCCCACGGCGATGCCGGCCGGGATCAGCGTCCTGCGCCAGTCATTGATCTCCTCGGCCCGGTTGTCCAGGAATGAGGCCAGGAAGAGAATCAGGATGGGCTTCGCCAACTCCGAGGGTTGGAAAGAGAAGAAGCCCAGGGAGATCCACCGACGCACCGGGCCGGAAGGAGTGAGAAGCGCCAGCATGAGCAGCGCAGCCACACCCATCAGCGAGCCCATAAGAATCGCGCGATTCCTTAGCCGGCGGTAGTCGAAGTTCATGGCCCAGATCATCAGAACGAATCCCGCGACCAATGCCGCCACCTGCTTGCCAAGGTAGTGGTAGGGAGAGCCGAAGCGTTGCATCGAGAGCACGGCCGAGGCCGAATAAATCATGACCACCCCGAACAGCGAGAGAGCGACGGGAATGGAGAAGAGAATCCTGTCAAAGGCCAGCTTGCGTGACATCAGCGCACCCGTGCGGCGTCGCCGCTCCCCGCAACCAGATCCTGTACTTTGCGCCGAAAGTCCTCACCCCGTTCTTCGAAATTGTGGTAGGCGTCGAACGAGGTGCAGGCAGGCGCCAACAGGACTACCTGCCCGGGAGACGCCATCTCCCTCGCCGCTGCCACGGCCTGCGCCATGGTCTCCACCTTCCGCGTGGGCACGGGCGCGCCCAGTTGGGCCGCGAGAGCCTCCCGAGCCTTTCCCATGAGGACCAAACCCGCCGCCCGCTCTCGGATCGCGGGAAGCAGCGACGCGAAATCGCCTCCCTTGTCCTTACCGCCCAGGATGAGGATCACCCCGCGCGGGAAGCTTTCCAGAGAGCGCGCCGCAGCGGCCACGTTGGTGGCCTTGGAATCGTTGTAGTAGCGGACCGAACCGACCTCTCCCACCAGCTCGATTCGGTGGGGGAGCCCCTTGAATCCCTTCAGCGTCCTGGCCATGCTCGCTGCGGGAACGCCACAGAGGTCCGCGATCGTGATCGAGGCCAGGACATTCTCCAGGTTGTGCACCCCCACCAGGGGAATGTCTGCCACAGGCAGAATCGGCCGGCTGCTCCCGCCGCGGCGCAGCGTCACCATGCCGCTCTCCACGCAGGCACCGTCGGTCACCGTCACCTTCCGGCTGAACTGGGAGAGGCGCGCCTTCAGGCCGGGCGCAAAAGCGAAGGTCTGGGGGTCGTCTCGATTGAGCACCGCCGCGTCAGTGGCCCGCTGATTCTCGAAGATTCTTCCCTTGGCGGCACGGTAGGCTGCATGGTCCGGATAACGGTCCTGATGGTCCGGGGCCACGTTGAGCAGCACCGCCACGTCAGCCCGAAAGGTCTCAACACCCTCCAGCTGAAAAGAAGAGAGCTCCACGACATAGTGCTTCTTAGTCGAGTCGAGGGAGGCCATCTCGATCAATGGAGTGCCCAGGTTGCCGCAAGCCACCGCGTCCAGTCCTGCTTCGCTCAGAAGCAAACTCGTAAGGCTCGTGGTGGTGCTCTTGCCATTGGTGCCGGTGATTCCGATGATTTTCCCCTTCAGGAAATGCGATGCGAACTCGATTTCGCCCCAAACTTTCACTCCCTTGACGCGGGCAGCCTGGATGGCGGGAAGGGTCAGCGGCACTCCCGGGCTGACCAGCACCCGGTCGGCCTCAGTGAAGTCGGCCTCATCGTGGCCCCCAAGAGCCAGGCGCGCCCCGCGCCGAGAAAGTTCCATCACCTCCGCGCCGTGGCCCTCGGTCCGGACATCGGTGAGGACCACCTGGCCTCCCAGATCCAGCAGGAACCGGACGAGGGCGATCCCACTTCGCCCCGCTCCCACCACCAGGTATCGAAGACTCGAGACAGGCTCCATGGCGACCCGACAAGGCCCGGCAAGCGACGAACCGGAACTACCGGAGCTTCAACGTTGAAAGGCTCACCAAGGCGAAAATGATGGCGATGATCCAGAACCGGATGATCACCTTGGGCTCCGGCCAGCCCGCCAGCTCGAAATGGTGGTGCAGTGGGGCCATTCGAAAGATCCTTCGACCTCGCATCTTGAACGAGCCGACTTGCAGAATGACCGAGACCGCCTCCATCACAAAGAGCCCGCCCACGAACACCAGGAGAATCTCCTGCTTGATGAGGACCGCCACGGTGCCGATGGCCCCGCCCAGGGCCATGGATCCGACGTCCCCCATGAAGACCTCGGCGGGATTGCAGTTGAACCAGAGAAAGCCCAGGGATGCGCCCACCAGGGCCCCGCAGAATACCGTCAGCTCACCGCTTCCCTTGACGTTCAGCACTCCCAGGTAGGTGGAGGCCACGGCGTTGCCCGCGATGTACACAAGGATGGCGAACGTAGCCGAGGCGATCAGCACCGAACCGATGGCCAGTCCGTCCAGTCCGTCGGTGAGGTTCACTGCATTCGCCGCCCCGATGATTACTACCATGATGAACGGGACGTAAAACCACCCCAGGTCAGGCGTCCACCTCTTGAAAAACGGGAAGCTGAACTGGGTGGTGAATAGGTCCACGTGAGCCAGGTGGACCAAGTAAACGCCGATGGCGCCCGCCACCAGAATTTGGGCGGCCATCTTGCCGCGAACAGTCAGCCCGAGGGACCTCATTTTGCGCAGCTTGAGGTAGTCATCGAGGAAGCCGATGACACCGAAAGCGAGGGTGGACGCCACGGCGATCCACACATAGCGGTTGGTGAGGTCAGCCCACAGAAGGGTGGGGAGCACCGCCGCCAGAATGATCAGCAGGCCCCCCATGGTCGGTGTGCCTTTTTTTGTGTGGTGGGTCTGAGGCCCCTCGGGTCTGATGTTTTGCCCTATCTGAAGATTCCTCAGCTTTCGGATCAGCCATGATCCCAGGCCGAAGGAGATCAGTAGTGCCGTCAGAGTGGACAACGCCGACCGGAAGGTGATGTACCGGAAGACGTTGAAGACCGAAATATATTCGTGCAGCGGGTAGAGAAGGCGGAACAGCATCTAAGCCCCCTCCTCTTGCCCGCGGGAAGCGCGGATAGCGTCCACGACGCGTTCCATGGCCATGCCGCGAGAACCCTTGACCAGGAGCAGGTCTCCGGGCTGCAGTACTCTCGCGAGGAAGGCGGCGGCCGAGGAGGAATCCTCGAAATGTCGCACCTCCTCCATACCCGCCGCCTGCGCGCTTTCGGCGGCGTGCTTCGACAGGGGCCCCACTGCCACGAGAAGGGAGGCGCCCGAGCGTGCCACCTGCTCCCCCAGGAGCCGGTGGGCCTGGTCTTCGATGGGGCCCAGCTCCAGCATGTCGCCCGACACCACTACTTTGCGAAGGGCTACCATACCGGAGAGAGTCTCCAGCGTGCGCTCCATGGCTTTGGGATTGCTGTTGTAGGTCTCGTCCAGAACCCGGATATCGCCCGGGAACCGGAGGAGTGCTCCTCGCATGGGCAAAGGCCGCGTCCGGGCCAGGCCGCGCCGGATGGCATCGCTTCCCGCACCGGCGGCGTGGGCCGCGGCAGCGGCCGCCAAGGCGTTGGCGACGTGATGCCGGCCCGGGAAGGGGATCTGTACCGGGAGCGGTTGCCCCAGGCCGCTGATCACAAACGCAGTGCCTTCTTCTCCCTGGGGTTCCAAATCGATCGCGCGTACGCGCGCGCTCTCGCCGAAGCCGAAGCCAATTTTTTCCCCTGGGAAGGGAAGCGCGACCCGGGCAGCTTCGGGATCGTCGGCGTTGTACACCGCCACGGCTTGCTCGCGCATTCCCCGGAACAGCTCTCCCTTGGCCTCGGCGATGGCCGACAGCGAATGGAAATGCTCGAGGTGCACCGGGTGGACGTTGAGCAGAACTCCCACGTCGGGATTCGCGATCGCCGCGAGGCGGGAAAGCTCGCCGGGGTAGCTCATTCCCATCTCGAGCACCGCCGCCTGGTGTTCGGGCTGGACTCCCAGCAGGCAGAGAGGTAGCCCATAGGAATTATTGAGATTTCCGGTGGACTTCAATGTGGGCATCGCCTCTTCCATGACTGCCGCCGACATCTCCTTGGTGGTGGTCTTGCCCGAGGATCCGGTGATCCCGAGCACCCTCAGGGGCTGCCGCTGCCGCACCCAATGGGCCAAATCCTGCAGCGCCTGGGTCGTATCAGCCACCCTCAGAATGGCCGCCTCGCCAGGGAAATCTCCCGCACGCCCCCGGGAAATCACCACCGCCTTCGCGCCCTGGCGAATCGCCTCCGGCACGAACCGGTGGGCGTCGTGATTCGGACCCACGAGGGCAAAGAAAAGCTCCCCAACTTTGAGCGTCCGAGTGTCGATGGAGTAGGACTCCACCATCGTGTCGGGATCGCCCCGCAGCAGGACCCCGATGGTCCCCCGCGCAGCCTCCGCCAAGCTAATGCGCGCCACGGCCCGAGTTCGCGGGAATCCGGGTGCGCAGGAGTTCGCGGACCACTTCCCGGTCGTCGAACGGGATGGTGCGGTTCCCCAAGATCTGGTACGTCTCATGTCCCTTCCCGGCGATTACCACCGCATCCCCCTGGCCAGCCTCTGCTAGCGCCAGCCGAATCGCCTCCCGCCGATCCGGCTCCACCTGGTAACTTGCGGCGGGAACTGCCTCGCGAATTCCCCGCTCCACATCGGCCAGAATCGCAAGTGGGTCCTCGGTGCGCGGGTTGTCCGACGTGAGGATGGCGAAATCAGCCAGGCGGGCAGCGGCGGCCCCCATGAGGGGCCTCTTGCTCCGGTCCCGATCCCCGCCACAGCCGAACACCACAATGAGGCGCCGGGGATGAAGGTCCCGTACGGTGGTCAGGGTGTTCGCGAGGGCGTCATCGGTGTGAGCATAATCCACGTACACCGCGAAGCCTTGCCCATGGCCCACGCTCTCCAGCCGGCCCGGCACTCCCGCAAGGCTTGCCACGCCCGCTTCTACCGCAGTGGTCGGGCAGTCAAGGCTCAAGGCGGCAGCGGTGGCGGCGGCAATGTTGCTGGCGTTGGGGCGCCCAAACAGACGAGTCCTTAACTTGAGGGATCGGCCGAAGGCCCGAAGGCTTACGGTGGTGCCGTCCCGATCGGATTCGAAACTCTCTACCCGCACGTCGGAGCCTGGGGAAAAGCCGTAGGTGACGGGTCGACCTCGGGTGGCCGCCAGGAGTCGATCGCTGGCGGAGTCGTCCCGATTTACTACCGCGGGGTGCCCCTCCGGGAGCTCCGCGAACAGTACCAATTTCGCCCGGAAATAACTCTCCATGTCTTTGTGGAAGTCGAGGTGATCGCGAGTGAGATTGGTGAAGACAGCCGCGGCAAACCGGAGCCCCGCCACCCGCCGCAGGGCGAGGGAGTGGGAGGAGATCTCCGCGACCGCCCGGCGGCACCCTTCGGTGACCGCCCGGTCCAAAAGGCGATACAGATCCACCGATTCCGGGGTGGTACGGTCGGCCTTGAATTCTTCCTGCCCAATTCGGTAGACGAGCGTGCCCAGCGCGCAGATCCTGCCGCCTTCGGCGCCGAAAATCGACTCCAGAAGGTGCACCACCGTGGTTTTGCCGTTGGTGCCAGTGACACCCGTCACGCCCAGCCGCAAATCAGGCCGCGAGTAATAGTTCCGTGCCGCCAGCGCCAGAGACCGGCGATCGTCCTTTACCCTGACCCACGTGGCCGGGAAGGACTCGGGCGGAGCACCAGCGGAAAGGACGGCGCAAGCCCCGTGCCGCAGAGCGTCGGAAACGTACCGGTTGCCATCTTCCCGCTCTCCTTTGAGCGCCGCGAAAAGGTAGCCCGTCTCCACCTTCCGGGAGTCGTAGGCGATGCCGAGGACCGCGGGGTCGGGCGATCCCGAAATCTCTTCCACTTCCACCTGGGTCAGAATCTGGGAGAGGTTCACTGCCGCTCCTCGACTAGGACCAGTTGGCAGGCACTCCCGGCGGTCACCTCGGCACCGGGGGGCGGATCCTGGTTCCCCACCACCGGACCTTGTCCGCCGATCTTGCAGATCAGTCCCATCTGGGCCATCACGAAATTCGCCTCCCTGAGACTGCGCCCCGAGAGATCCGGCATCTCTGCGGTCTCCTCAGATTGCCTCGCGGATCGCTGCCTCACCTCGTTCAAGGCCAGAGGGACGAAGTGGGCCGGTTGCTCCGCGGTGCCCGGCCGTGCCGTGAAGGGCCCCCTGGGAAGGGTCCGCATGGACTCGAACCCCTTGAGGGCTGCCTGAATCTCGGTGTTTCGGTTCAACACCACCCCGCCATCTTCGGGCATGACGCCGAGGTATTGCAGGGCGGGGAGAGCGATCCGGGCAAAGGCAGGTGCCGCAATCTCCCCGCCATGGAAGCCTCCGTGGGGCTCGTCCACTACCACAATAATCGCCAGGGCAGGGTTGCGGGAGGGGACGAAGCCCGCGAACGAAGCCACGTACCGACCGCGAGCGTAACGCCCGCTCTCGTCGATCTTCTGGGCGGTTCCGGTCTTGCCAGCCACCGTGTACCCTGGGATGGCCGCGGCTTTGCCGGTGCCGGCGGTCACGACTTTCTCCAAGATCGCGGTAAGGGCCGAGGCGGTTGAAGAAGACAGGATGCGGCGCCCGGGATCGGCCGAGCGGGCCGGTCTCGTGAGAGATCCGTCCTCGCCGACTAGGCCCGCGACAACCCAGGGCCGGCGCAGAATCCCATCGTGGGCCACCGCAGCCATGGCGCTGATGGACTGCAAGGGCGTGACCCCCACCTCCTGACCGATGGCCAGAGAGGCATGGGAGAGACCCGACCACTGGGCGGGGGGTCGAAGGATCCCCTTCACTTCTCCGGGCAGATCGATGCCGGTAGTCTGCCCGAAGCCGAAATCTGTTATGTGCTTGTAGAAGACCGAGGCGGGCATCATCGTGGCCAGCTTGATCGACCCCACGTTGCTGGACTTCTCCACGATTTCGGCCACCGAGAGGTAGTCGAAGGGGAGCCTGTCCTCCTTGATGGTGAAGCGGCCGATCTGAATAGAACCGTGCTCGCAGTAAATCACCGTCGAGGGAGAGACTTTCTTCTCTTCCAGGGCGGCTCCGGCGGTGACGATTTTGAAGGTGGAGCCCGGCTCATAGATGGTGCCGATGGCACGGTTTTGTCGTGCTGCCTCGGGATAGTCGGCGTAGGCATTGGGATCAAAGGTGGGTCGGTTCGCGAGTGCCAGGATCTCTCCAGTGTCGGGGCGCATGACGATGGCCGTGCCGCCCCGGGCTTGGTGCTCCAATACGGTATTCTCCAGCTCCCGCTCGGTCAGGTGCTGAATCACCTCATCCACGGAGAGGACAACGGCCTTTCCGGAGGTGGGGAGACGTTCGCTCTTTCCCAAGGCGCGGTGACCGCGGCCGTCCCGCAAGGCGATCAGGTACCCCGCCTTTCCCCGAACCTCGGCTTCCTGCGAGTACTCGATGCCGTCCAACCCCTGGTTATCCACACCGGCATATCCCAGCACGTGGGACGCCAGCGCTCCCTTGGGGTAAAAGCGCTTGCTCTCGCGAACGAAATAGACGCCCTTGATTCGCTGCTTCTCCACTGCCTTGCGCTGAGCCGGAGTGATTTTGCGTTCCACCCAAGCGAAGCGCCGGTTGCTCTTCAGCCTGCCCCGCAAGTCCTCGAATCGCACTCCCAGCACCGCGGAGAGCTTGCGCGCCGCAAGCGTGGGATCGGTGATTTCGGAGGGGTCCGCATAGACCGAATCCACGTCCACGGAAAGCGCCAACTCTCGCCCGTTCCGATCGTAGATGGGACCCCGTTTGGGGTCGAGCGTGACTACCGTTTCCTGCTGGGAGCGGGCCGCGACCTTCAGGCCCGGGGACCGGAGGATCTGAATCTGGACCAGACGAAGCTGGATGGCGGCAAGCGCGCAGCCTAGGGAGATGACCAGGGTGGTCACTCGAGCCGGGACGCTTCCACGCTGCCACATGAGTGAAACTCCCTTAGCGCTCCGCCGCAAAAAGGCCGACCGATGGAGAGGGCCCTCGGGCGACACTCCGAGAAGCGGACCCTTCCCCGGTGAGCCGAATCTTGACGGTGTTATGGGGATCGGGCGGGACCAGTCCCAGCTGGGTCCGACCGAGCGCCTCGATGCGCCTCAGGTTCAGGAGGGTGGCCCGCTCCAGCTTCATTTGCCGGTTCCACTCCATCAGGCGGTTCTTCTCGGAGCGCAGCTGCTCGATCTGGTATCCGGTCCGGATGTACTCCACCTGCTGCCAAACATAGAAGAGAACCGGCATCAGCAGCGCGCCGCAGATCCAGACCACCCGCCTGAGCTCCCTGGCACGGGCCTCGTCCCGGTCTTTGACCAGACGCTGGTTGAGGACCACGCGGCGCGACACCGCAGGATTCACGCCTCTTCCTCCAGACGTAAGGCGACCCGGAGCCGGGCGCTGCGGGATCGTGGATTGGCCAGCATTTCCTCACTACCCGGCCGGACGGCTTTGCGATTCACGCGCTCCACGATGCCCTTCCGGCCACAGACGCAGTACGGAAGGGCCGGCGGGCAGACACAGTGGGGCGTCAGATTCTCGAGGGTCTTCTTCACCGCCCGATCTTCCAGCGAATGGAAGGCGATGAATGCCGCCCGGGAGCCGGGGACCAGAACCCGGCACGCCTGCTCCACGAATTTCTCCAATCCCTCCAGCTCACGGTTCACGGCAATCCGCAGCGCCTGAAACGTCCGGGTCGCGGGATGGATGCGAGCACCGCGCCGCGCCCCCACGGCGGACTCCACGATGGACGCCAGCCGGAGGGTGGTGGAGATGGGCGACTTCCGGCGCTCCCGAGCCAGAGCCCGTGCGATCCGACGTGCGGCGGGCTCCTCTCCGTATCTGCGAATGAGGCGTTCCACCTCCTCCTCGTCCAGAGTGGACAAGAGGTCTGAGGCCGTCGGCCCAGCGGACCGGTCGAGGCGCATGTCCAGCGGGCCATCCGTGGAGAAGGAGAAACCGCGCTCGGGTGTGTCCATCTGGAAGGAGGAAACGCCGAGGTCGGCCAGCAGCCCCCGAATCGGGCCGACGCCTTTCTCCTCGAGAACCTGCAGCAGGTCGCGGTAATCGGCATGCACAGGAAGGAAGCGGTCGCCGAATTCCCTGAGGTTGTTCCGGGCTCGCGCCAGCGACTCCGCGTCCCGGTCGAGCCCGACGACGAGACCCGTGGGGCCGACCGCCTCAAGCATTGCCCGAGTGTGCCCACCCAGTCCCACGGTGCAATCGATGGCCGTCCCACCACACGGCAGGCCCAGCAGATCGAGGCATTCCCGTAGGAGCACGGGGCGGTGCCGCGGCGGACCGAGTTGCCGGCGGGACGGGCTCACGATGGTAGCCTCAGCGAGCATGCGCGGGTCTCTTAGATTCCCAGTCCGGCCAAAACGCGCTGGTCTTCCTCGGTGACAGGCTCGGCGCCCATCTTGGCTTCGAACTTCTCACGGTTCCAGACATCCAGATAGCGCTGGTTTCCCAGTACGGCCACCTCTCCCGTGACCTCGGCGGCCTTGCGAAGCAGGGGTTGAATCACCACCCGCCCCTGGGCATCGAGGCTTCCCACCGAACCGTAATAGTTCACCCGGTTCAGGAATCGCATGATGGTGGGATTCATGGAGGAGACGGCGGCCACTTTCTTTTCGATTTCAAGCCATACTGCCATGGGGTAGATCCGCACGAATTCCCCGGAGATGCTGGTGATGAACACGTCGCTTCCGTATTGCTGCTCGATATAGTTGCGAAAGGTGGTGGGGATCTTCAGGCGACCCTTCTCGTCGATCCTGGCAGGGGAATTTCCCCTAAGCATGCGACCTTCCCCGGAGGAAAAAAGGATCAAAAACCCTATGCAGGGCGCCTTTCGTCCCTGAAGAGTTGCGGCTCGTAAATCTGTCCTTAATTTCTGAATGCGGCTTGGAAGCTAAGGAACCGTGACCGTCCGTTCCACTTCAGTCCACTTTACTCCACGGCGCGCATCATATTGAACGGTGCGGGGGAGTGTCAAGGGAAAAAGCGACCTCCTCCGCGATGGAAGTTGAGCGGCTGGAAGGAGAAAGGCAAGACAGCTCGCGATAGCGAAAGACCGAAAGGGTGGGGTCGCGAGTGAGCACCTGCCACAATATCGTGTGGCCTCGGTATGCTAAACTCCTCTTGTTTGCCTGTGTGCCAGCGAGAAGTTCTTCCGCTGCCTTAAACCTGGAGCCTCGGTGAGTCCCTCCATCCCTCCATCGCTTACCGCAGATGTGATCCGCACAAAACTCTCCAACGGACTCACCATCTTGATCAAGGAGATGCGTGACCTTCCTGTGGTAGCTATCGATACTTGGGTGAGGACGGGATACTTCAATGAGGAAGATGATGAAGTGGGGATCTCGCACGTCATCGAGCATATGTTCTTCAAGGGGACGCACCGACGTCCCCGACCGGACCAGATCGCCGCGGAGGTAAAGGCCCTGGGAGGCGAGCTGAACGCGGGCACCTTTTACGATTTCACCCACTACTACTTCGCACTTCCCGCCGATTCCTTCTCCCAGGGACTGGAGATTCAAGCCGATGCCTTGACGAGTCCGCTGCTGGATCCCGTCGAGCTCTCGCGAGAGCTGGAGGCGATCATCCAGGAGGCAAGTCGCAAGCGCGATAACCCGGCCGCGTACGCGGCAGAGAAGCTGTACGAATTGGCGTACACCGTCCATCGGATACGCCGATGGCGCATCGGGGAAGAAGCCTCGCTACGGACCTTCACAAGGGAAAAACTCTTGCGGTACTACCACCGGCGCTATACCCCGGAGAACATCATCCTGACGGTTGTGGGTGACGTCTCAGCCGGGAGGGCAGTAGAGGAAATCGATAGACTCCTGGGAGATCTCCCTGCCGGAACAAGTCCGACCTCCGCCTCCCCCACGGAGCCACCGCAGGAGGATTCGCGCTTTCGCCTGCTGCGCGGGGACGTGAAACGGGCGCACCTTCTCATGGGGTTCCGCTCGGTGCCCTTGTTTCATCCCGAGGACCTGCCGGTCAGGGTGCTGGCTACGGTGCTGGGCAGGGGAAGGAGCAGCCGGCTCTTCCAGGAGGTGAAGGAGAAGCGGGGATGTGTGGAATCCATCTCCGCGGGGGTTGAGGTCTTTGCGGACCTGGGGACGTTCAGAATCACCGCGGAGATGGAATCCGGGCAGCTGGCGGACGCTGGCGAAGCCATCGCCGGCGTCTTGCGAGGAATTTGCTCGAAAGGCCCAGTCCCAGAGGAGATCCGGCGCGCCCGCAGCGCGGTGGAGAGCTCGTACTACTTCTCACAGACGGACGTCCTGGGGGTCGCCACGAACCTGGCTTACTACGAGGCGCTCGGCGACTACCGACTGGC
>Ga0066710_100001256_pt1 | contig 18513 bp, 13 predicted proteins | sample GraSoiAngelo_159_FD_79666 | JGI IMG/M metagenome (GOLD analysis project Ga0066710, IMG submission 79666) | Grasslands soil microbial communities from the Angelo Coastal Reserve, California, USA - 14_1009_16_40cm | ecosystem: Environmental > Terrestrial > Soil > Grasslands | place: USA... | reverse complement strand
CGCCGAAAGTAAGCTCATCCGCCGTCTGGCCGGCTCCGAGTTGGGCCTGCAGATGCCACCCACAGGGGCATTGAGCGCGGAGGAAATCGGCGTCCTGAGGGCCTGGATTGACCAGGGCGCCACTTGGCCTGATGCAACCGTGGAGGAGGTTGTCGCGCCCGAAAAGGCCGGACCTCCAGACCCGAGTGGCGAACCGCTCTTTCGTGCAATTCATAAACGCGATCTGGCAGCCGTGCGGGCCATGCTCGACAAGGATAAATCCCTGGTCAATGTGAGGGGTCTCGGTGGCGCTACGCCTTTGATGCACGCGGCTCTTCATGGCAGGGAGGATTGCGTGCGCCTGCTGCTCGACCACGATGCCGGTCCCAACGTGCGCAACGGTGCCGGAGCCACTGCCCTGATGTGGGCAGCGGGTGATCTCGACAAGGTCCACCTGTTGTTAGACAGGGGGGCTCAGGTGAACGCGGCATCGGAAGATGGCAAGACGCCTCTCATGATCGCGGCCGGTCACGAGGGCGCGTCCGCCGTCGTCAGACTGCTATTGGAAAAGGGCGCAGACGTAAACGCCAAGGACATCCAGGGCGACAGCGCCCTCATGCAGGCGGCCACGGTAGGAGATGTTGAAACACTCGAGCTCCTCATCGCCAAGGGTGCCGACGTGAATGCCAAAGCAACCAACGGCGCGACCGCGCTGATGGCGGCGGCGCGCTTTCGATGCCTGAGCTGCGTGGAGTTGCTGATCGCCCACGGGGCTGGGGTCAAGGCCGCGACGAAGCGAGGACTCACGGCTCTGGCAATGGCCGCTCCTTTCGGCGAGACCGCAATGGTCGGGACGCTGCTCGAAAAGGGGGCCGACGTGAACACCAAAGACGATCGGGGCTACACGCCCTTGATGCTGGCAGCGTATTCGGATTTCCTGAGCACTCATACGGTGAAGGCCCTGTTGGACAAAGGCGCAGACATCAACACCCGGGGCAATGACGGCGAGACACCCTTGAGTCTGGCCCGGAAAAGAGGCAACACCGCCGTAGTGGAATTACTCTTGAACTGGGGCCACAGGGGAGCGGAATCAACCGCCGTAAGGGAGCGGTTGGAGGTTCAAAAATGAGCGAGTTTCGTCTGGCAGTTTTAGCGTTGTGGCTGTGCTGCGGCATGTCCTTCGCGGCCTCTGAGGGAGTCGATGGCGCCGAGCTCAGGGCAGCCGTCCAGAAGAGCATTGACTTGCTACAGAAATGCGGACCCATTTTCGTAAAGAACGGCGCCTGTACCTCTTGCCATCACCAGTCGCTGCCGGCGATGGCGATTTCGGTTGCTCGCCCGAGAGGATTCCGAATCAACGAGCGCATCGCGCGCGAGCAGTTGCAGGCTTCGGCGGCCTTCCTGAATGCCCGCCGGGAGCGTTACCTGCAAGTGATCGATATAGGCGGCGGCGCCGATACGATCAGCTACTCCCTGCTCGGCATGGCCGCAGAAAAGTATCCTCCCGACGCGCTCACCGATGCGATGGTTTATTATCTGAAAGCCACACAGGGCAGCGACGGGCGCTGGCGCGCAACCAGCCACCGGCCGCCACTCGAGTACAGTGACATCAGCACCACGGCAGTGAGCCTGCGCGCGACACAGCTCTATGCCCCGGAAGGAGAGCAGGCCGAGTACCAAGAGAAGATCGAACGCGCCGCCGCCTGGCTGCTCCATGCGACTCCCCGTGCCAACGAGGAAAGGGTGTTCAAGTTACTCGGCCTGGGATGGGCTCAAGCCAGCCGGGCTGCGATCGATAAGGCCGCCCACGAATTATTGGTCGGTCAGCGCGCCGATGGAGGGTGGTCCCAGCTTCCCGCGCTACCGAGCGATGCCTACGCCACTGGGCAAGCCCTGGTCGCCCTGCACCAGGCTGCCGGCCTGCCGGTCAGCGATCGGGCTTATCAAAAAGGAGCCCAATTCCTGCTCAAAACTCAACTGGAAGATGGCTCGTGGCTGGTTAAGACCCGGTCGTTGCCGCTGCAACCCTACTTCGAGAGCGGATTTCCCCACGGGCCGAACCAGTGGATCTCTTCTACAGGCACCAGTTGGGCCACCATGGCGCTGGCGCTCGCCGCTGAACCCGCGCAATTGAGTTCGCGTCAGGAGCCCCGACCGTAAGCAAGCGCTACCGCTACCCAGACTCGAACCTCGACGCCGCAATCTTAGCTTGATGTTGGGCATGGGTCCTCAGTTGTCCGGCGATTTGCTTCCGGGGCTGCTTTTTCTTGCTCATTGTGGCGTGATTAAACTGCGGGACCAACGTCGAGCAGGGGCGGCGTCCGGGTCAATGTCATCAAAGTCGTGGTACGTGCCGTGCGACTCTGCTTTATAGTGGTCGGTGAGACCCGTGATGAAAGCTCAGCTCAAGATTCGGCGCTTTAATCAGGAGAAGGACGTTGAGAATCTCTCCAAGGCCACACGTGCGAAGATTGAAGAAGCCGGGAGCTTTTGGGGGGGTCCTCAAAACTCCATCGGAAATCAAATTAAGCAAGTAGAGGTTGATCTCAAAGAGCACGGGCCCATCTACTTTTGGACACTGCCTCGTCGGGCAGTCAATGCGGATGATGTGAGCGGGTTGGGGAACAAACGTGAGAACAAAAGGGTGCCGCGATTGCGGCGAGAATTGAAAAATGGATGGGAAATGGCTCCTCGGCCAGGACTCGAACCTGGAACCCTTCGGTTAACAGTCTGTACTAGGACTGTTAACTAGTTGATTCTGCGGCACGGTTGGCAACCCTGAGATATCGAAAACTACGCTCGGAACACTCAAGTTGTACCGATTTTGTACTCGTTCAGATGGTGTTGGAAAGGCAACGCCGCTCTTCTCTCATATGCTTACTCAACTTGTGTTTTATTAATGGCCTTCCTGCTCCTAACTGCCACGCAGAGTCATAATGCGAAATCAGCCGCATGAATACTGCGTGAAATTGAAATCTGGCGATTGTACGCTTAGCAGCGCCCCCCTCCCTTGAACGGGGACATACAATTCTCACCCCACCCATGCAACACGGTTACTGCGAGGCTCCAATGTTCGGCATACTGTCCTCGGATTTGGTTCAAACGTAAGGGGCCGAAGGACATGAAGTCCTGCCTAGGGCGGTCAGCTATTCCGGCCCAAACCGGCCAGCAGACGTGAAGTCCGTTATTGGGGGATTTTACGGTTGCTCATGTGGATTATTGCGCGGTGTCCGAGTCGCCGCGGTCTCCCGACATCACGCTTTTGAGTTTAGGCTCGCCCGCAGATACCGGCGGATGCTCTCAAACCATTGATACTCAGCGTATCAGGCCTTTCTTGGTTTCAATAGTCCTCACGGGCGCCACCTCTTCGCCTGCCCACCAAGGCATGAACGTGAGTTCCGCAAATATCTTCGGCTGATCTCGTCAAAGAGTATCCGTTTCGGACGCATTATCTCAGGCCTGCTGGCATTTTCACGCCGTTCCAAGCTCCAGCGGGCGCCGGCAGATCTCAACAAACTGATGCGCGCGACGCTCGGTTGGGATAAACACAAACTCGAGTTAATCAACGCCGAAGTTGTTCTGGAATTTCGAAATGAATTGCCTATGGCGCACACGCATATTGGAATGAAGTCCTCTCACTAGGCCGAGACCTTCTGTTCTTTCCTGAACCATTTGACAAATAGTCGAATGCCCTCTTCGAAGGCGACGCTTGGTTCATAACCCAGGAGTCTGCGCGATCTGTCCAGGTTTGCATATGTCACGGCGACATCCCCAGGCTGGGGAGGAAGATATTTCATTCTCACTTTCTTGCCCAGAGCTTCCTCGAGCACCTGTACCACGTAATTCAAGCGAACGGGTCGTGAGTTTCCCACATTGAACACTTCAAATCTATAGTTACACTTGAGGGCTTGATCGAAAGCCCTCGCAAGGTCGCTCACGTAGGTATAGTCCCGGCTCATACTTCCGTCACCAAAGATCGGAATTTCCTCACCCTGCTCAATCAAATGTGCGAATTTGCAGATGGCTAAATCTGGGCGCTGCCTTGGACCGAAAGCAGTGAAGATTCGAATGCAGATGACCGAAAGGTTATACAGGTGAGCGTAGGTAAACGCCAGGCCTTCGCCAGCGCTCTTTGTCGCAGCGTAGACTGAAATTGGCCGAGCAATGGAATCGCCCTCGGAAAATGGAACGCGATTAGCCTGGCCGTAAACAGAACTCGAGGATCCGAAGATGAACTTGTCCACTCCGTAATCACGGCATAGTTCCAACAAGTTCAGGGTTCCAGAAACATTCGTGGACACGTAGAGCTCCGGATGCAGGAGGGAGGGGCGGACGCCCGCGCGCGCCGCCAGATGAACCATCGCCTGAGGCCGAAACTTTTCAAAGACTTCTTGAAGGAGGCCTCGGTCGCGAATATCCACGATGAAGGAATCGTACTTTCCGGAAAGCTTGATTTCCTCCAAGTTCGCACATTTAAGTCCTGGGTCATAGAAATCGTCGAGGTTATCCACAACGGCTACGCGTTTCCCTCCGCGCAACAGATGTTCGCAGAGGTGCGATCCAATAAAACCTGCTCCCCGGTAACCAGGATTCGATCCATGTTTTTAAACTCTGCCTCTCACCCAGGTCACGGTGCGGAGGTCCAAGTTGAGTGCCGATTCCAAGGCAGATAAAACGATTCGGTTCCCTTTGCCAAAGAATGCGAAGAGCGCAGAAGTCTGACGACGATCGCTGTCGCCTCAAGGTTAGAACAAGAAACCCACGGATAGCTGTATTTCCCTTGGCATGTTGGCAGCAATCGGGTGGCCGAAATAGGGTGAGGTCATCGTCCCTACGTAATTCTTGTAGTTTACGCTGTTCAGGACATTAAACGCGTCGATGCCGACCTCGATTCTTGGCCTATGTTTGTTCTTCTCAGGATGAAAGGCCCTCGACAAATGCACATCGAGTTCAGCGAAGCCTGGCCCGCGCCCGGTGTTTCGGTTGACCCCTGGCGGACGGGCGTTTGCAACAGTGTCCTGATAGTTGTCGAAGCCTGTGGTGACGTTATAGGGTATTCCGGAATTCAAAGCCACGACCGTCCCATACCTGAGTGCAGAGGGCAGCTTGTAGGTGCAAATTAAATTCAGCCGATGACGCCGATCGAGGTCCGAACGCCCCCACTCGGTACGCAAGTCATAATTATTAGCCGGCAGCGAAGAATATCCGGAAGTATCGTCGTCGGTGTGCGAATAAGTGTATTCCACCATCAAGTCGAAGCGCGGATTCGGAGAAGTCTTGAAGGTCGTCACGAGCATGTTGCCGCGTGAGCTTCCCGAAGATTCGAATTGGTCGATGTTAATAAAACCATCATAAGGAGGGAGGTCTGTCGTGGGGAGCGGCTGATTGAGGTTCCGAGTTCGATAAAGCCTGAAACCCCTCACGGTGGTGTAATCCAGGGTCAAGTAATTCCTGCCCTTGCCGAGCTTCCGCTCGATGCTGAGATTCGACTGGAACTGGCAGGGGGTACGGATTCCCGAAGCGATGCGAGTCACGCTGGGTTTGGCGGAGTAAATCAGATCGGGTGGAGAGAAAGGCACCGGGTAGCTTGGATCCGGAACTACAACTTGCAGGATATGATTTGCAGTGTAAAGGAGCGATTGCTCGTCCATGACGCCGGGCAGGCGATCATAGAAAAGGCCGGCGCCGGCGCGAATAACCGTCTCCCCGCTCCCGGGCGCATAGGCGAGGGCCACGCGCGGGGCCACATTCTTGTGGTAGCCAAGGTCGGACTGAAACTCATGTCGCACACCCAGGGAAAGCGATAGGGAGGGCCAGAGGCGCGCCTCGTCCTGAATGAAGGAGGAATACTCCACCTGGTGATACGAGACATAGGGATTCCCGAGATTCTGACTAAAGACGTAAGGGCGTGATTCCGCAAAACGTTCCAAGCTGGAAAACCTGAAGGTGCCGCCGAAATTCGTGGCGTTCGTGGCATCGAAAAATCTCGGCCGCACGGCGAATCCAAAGCGTAAGGTATGTTTGCCCTCCACAACGGTTGCGATGTCCTGGGCAACTCCGACTTGTTCCTGCAGCTGTTGCGTTTGCTGCGCGCCGCCGGTGATGAATGCACCAAGAACATAAATGGCGCGGCTATCTGACAAACTCACCGTGCTGACCGGTTGTCGTTTGTAGGTGAAACGCGCTTCGTTCAGAAAAGACTCCGTGACGGTTGCCGTTTCAAAAAAGCGGATTTCATTTTCACGATCCAGAGTATCGGTGGCGCGAGAAGGCAGATTGAAACCCCCAACGTTTTGATTTTGTTTCGACTTGTCCTTGTACTTGTAAGAGAGCGTGGCTAGGTGGTGGCCACTAAGTTTGAAATCCAGGCGCCCGAATCCGTGGGCGTCCACTTCGTGAACTGGATAGTTCTCAATCAGGATTCCCTGAGGGGTCACGGCATTGATCACGGCATCCTGGTTGCTGTGCACATACCGGCCCGCGAGAAAAAAAGAAATTCTGCTATTAAGCGGCCCACTCAGTTGCGCTTCGCCGATAGGCCGCTGCAGGAGTGGCCGGGTCGGTGCGAACGCATTACGCGCGTCAAGGGCGGAATTACGCAGGCGGAATCCAACACTGCCCCGGTAGTGATGCCGGGAGCCCTGCCGGGTAAGTACCTCGATGCGGCCTCTTCCGGGCCTCGAGTACTCCGCTGTGTACGGGCTCTTGTTGACGTAGATGGCCTTGATGGCCGAGGTGGGAAGTTCCGGCGAGGTGGCTTCAACCCCGTCCACGATCAGTTGTGGGCCTTGCGCGCCCATTACAGCAGGCTCCAGGAACAATGAGGGAATAGCCAGCGGATCGCCCTCCAAGATCGGCAGGTGCTGGAGCGAGGTTTGGTCGAGTTCCAAGTAATCAGCGTTGTCGAGCGCCGAGGGAGCGGATTCCGCTTGCGCTTTGACGGTGACCTGTATCTTATACTGGGCTATTTTCATGCGAATGAGCATTGTGGGACTCGCCTTGGCGCCCACTTGAATTGAGTTGCTCCAGGTTTCAAAACCTCGCGAATTAACGCTGACGGCATACTGGCCCAATGGCAGATGTTCGATCTGGAAGTAACCATCCTCGTCAGTGGCCTCGGAGAAATGCTTGCCCGTCGCGACATGTTGTAAGGTGACCACAGCCTCGGGGATCGCCGTTCCCGTCGAATCCTCAACCGTCCCCTTCATGATTCCGGTTTCCTGGCCATAAGCGACCGTCAGGAGAGAGAGCAGGAAACAAGCCACAGCCATCCCGTTCTGGGTCGTGGGCCGCACTACTCTTTGCCCACGCCGTAGAGGGGAGACAAGCGAACTAGCGACCCCTAGTGAAGATTTAATCCAGCGAAGCAGGTTCATGGGCTGTTACCGGCCGAGTGTCTGACTCCGCTAACATTTGGAGGTTGTAAAGACGCGCATACCTTCCCTCTCGCGACAAAAGCTGGTTGTGAGTACCTTGCTCAACAATCTGCCCGTCTTCCAGAACGATAATGCGGTCAGCGAGCCGCACGGTCGAAAGACGATGGGCGATAATGATGGTGGTACGCCCGTCGGCCGCGCGACCGAGCGCCTCCATCACAGCCTGTTCAGCCACGGAGTCCAAGCTGCTGGTGGGTTCATCGAGAATGAGGATAGGCGCATCCCGCAAAATAGCCCGGGCAATCGCGATACGTTGCTTCTGCCCACCCGACAAGGTCGTGGCCCGTTCGGAAACGCGGCTATCGTATCCATTCGGCAGGTCTACTATGAATTCGTGGGCGTTCGCCAAGCGTGCGGCATTAAGAATCTCCTGCTCGCTTGCCTCGGGTCGACCAAAGGCAATATTCTCGCGGATGGTACCGCTGAAGAGCAGCGAGTCCTGTAACACCAGGCTGATTTGTTCACGCAGTGAAAGTAGCGTGAAGTCTCGGAGATCTACTCCATCGCCCAAGACCATTCCCTCCGTTGGGTCGTAAAAGCGCGGGACCAGGCTGACGAGGGTGCTCTTGCCCGCTCCCGTGGCCCCGACGATGGCCACCTTCTCGCCCGGAGCAATCGCGAGGTTAATGTCGTGGAGCACCGGCCGCCCCTGCTCGTATTCAAACGAGACACCACGAAAGGTGACCGCGCCTCGAAGCCTGAAAGCGGGACGTGCTCCTTTGCGGTCGGCCAGCTCGGTTCGGACGCTTAGGACTTCAGCGATCCGCTCCGCGCCGACACTGGCTCTATTAAAGATATAAGAGAAGTTACCCATGGCTCTTATCGGCCTAAAGAAGCCGGTCACGTAGGTGAAAAAGATGACGACATCGCCGGTAGTGAGCTCTCCGCGGAGCGCGTGGGTGGTCCCGTACCACATGACGATCGTCACCCCAAGAGCTCCGATGATGTTCACGAGCGGACCGACCCGTGCTTGGTAGCTCACGCTCTCGAGATTGGCTTCCAAGTTGTCTTCGTTACTGGCCCGGAAGCGGTCCTCGATCTGGTCCTCTTGAGCGAGACCCTGCACGATCCGGATCGACACAAGAGCTTCCTGCGCCAGAGCGGCCATCAGCCCTGTGCTCTTCCGCGCTCGGCGAGCGGCCTCTTTCAAACGAATGGTGTGCCGGAAAACCGCAAAGACCAACAGCGGGATAATCGACAGGGCGACCAGAGTGAGGCGCCAGTCGAGCCAAAGCATCAACACCAGCATGCCAATGAGTTGGAGCCCATCGGAGCAGAAAACCGTAACAGTGTTAGAGATCAGATCCCTTATGGCCTGGATGTCGCCCGTCAGCCGAGTCGTCAGGTCACCCGTGCGTTGGCTGTCGTGGAAGCGCAGCGAGAGGCGTTGCAGGTGAGCGAACAAATTCTGCCGCAACGTGAACACATAACGCTGGCCGGCGTTCCCCAAAAGCCGTACTGAGAAGTGGGTGAGCAGCGCACTAACGAGAGCGATGGAAATCCTGGCCGCGCATGCCCCGTAAAGAATCTGCCAGGGGGTGAATTGCGCGTGCTCCAGCCACGGTTGGAGCAGAGGAAGATGGCTATGCTTAGGCTTGTGTGAGAGAACTTGATCGATGACCACTTTGAGCGGCCAGGGGCGCAGCACGCTGAGGAGGCCGGAGAGCACAACCGCCGAGGTCGCAAGTGTAAGTTGCTCCCAGTAAGGACGGAGGAGCGGAAGGAAGTGATCGATCCAAAGCCTCAAGGACTTTGGCATCTTGGAAGACACGGCGCTCATGCGTCTAACCTGGCGGCGGAGCGTTTGACGCGAACCATGGACGCCCCGCTCCGCGGGTGGCCAAGCAACGGGTCAACCCAGCTCAGGACTCGTGCGGCGTTTTCGCTCCAAGTATTCTTGGAGCATGCAATTCGAGCATTCTTGCCCAACTCTCTTCTGAATTTCTCGTCCCTCCACAATCGGCGGAGGCATTGCAGCAGCCCTTCGAAGTCGTTGGGCTGGTAGAGCAATCCCGTGAGGCCGTCGGCAACAGCTTCTCCCACCTGCCCGATCTTGCTGGCCACGATCGCCCGGCCGGCCGCCATATACTCGTAAAGCTTGAGCGGAGAGTAGTAGAAGTCCTTGAGAGGGGGGTAAGGAGCTACGGCGACATCCATGACCGCGAGATACCGGGGAACGTCCTCGTGGGGGACACTGCCCACAAATGTCACCGCCTCTTGCAGGCCTGAGCGCCGGATTTCATTTTCCAACATACCTCGCATGGGTCCGTCGCCGACCAACAGAAGGTGATAGGAGTCAGCCTCCCTACGTAACCGGGCGAAGGCCTTGAACAGAAAATCCACCCCGTGCCAGGCCTTGAAACTGCCCACGAAACCGACCACAAAGCGGCCGTCAAGGTTCATGCACCGGCGAACCGAACTCTCATCGTCTTGTGCCCGAAAGAGGCTGGTATCAACCGCGTTGGGAAGAATGCGCACCTTTTCGGGTGCCACTCCGGCTTTTTCGAAATGGCTGCGGAAGGCTTGAGAAACCGCGACCACCAAATCCGCTCTGCGCCAGATGCGGCGTTCGGCCCATCGAGCAAGCGCTGGGAAGGCAACGCCATCGCGGTACTGCTGCTCTTCATAGGAGAGTGGTGAATTAACCTCCAGCACGAGGGGGATCGACCACTTCCTGGCCAGCCAGTCCCCCGCAGTTCCCCACAGGCTGTAACGCTCATAGATAAAACTCGGCGAGAGCCGCCCTGCAAATTGATCCACAACCTTGAAGAACTCGGCATTGTGCAAAGCCCGAATGATATCGCGACCCCGGCCGGCGCTGCGGCCCAGAGATTGATTTGCGGCTTTCATCGCCCTAAGCAATTTCCGGTTCCACGCTGCTAAAGGCGCTGCAAAAGCGGTTGTATGCGTCGTGGCTTCGAACGATTCCGGCGAACTCACCTTGGTACCGATCACAGTCACTTCGTGTCCGAGCGCGGCCAGAGCCTGGGCAAACGACCGGACGTGTATCGACGCACCCTTCACACCTGAGAGGTCCACGCCATGGTCGGAGCATAGATAAAGGATTTTCATGAGCCCTTAGGAAATGAGACCGCCCTTTCCGCGGCCACCGCAGCACGGAAATCAACTTGAGATTGCTTCCCTAGGTCTTGCCCCCTGAAGACGGCCAGGAGTTGTTTCGCGCTGGCCTCGAGCGAAAAAGAGGCTTCCAGTTTTGACCTGGCAGCGCGGGCCAGGCGTTCACACAACTCCCGTGAAGCCAACAGCTTCTCTATGGCATCGGCCAAACTCTTGGGGTCATGCGGCGGCACCAGAAGGCCGTTAACCCCCGGATCAATCAGTTCCGGAATGCCTGAAACCGGAGTTGAAACCACCGGCACTCCACTCGCCATGGCTTCCAGCAGCACATTCGGAATTCCGTCGCGATCACCATTTGAAGCGACGACGCACGGCAGAACAAAAATAGAAGCCCGCTGATAGGCGAGACAGACCGCGTCATGAGCTTGGGCGCCGGCCAGCCTCACCCGATCTGCCAATCCCATTTGCTTCGCTTGAGCTTTGAGAGTTTCACGCTGAGGGCCAGACCCAATTATCTCCACGCGGAAGACGCGGCCACGTCGACGAAGGATGTCAGCCGCCGCGATCAAGTCTTCCAGCCCCTTCTTTTCGACCAGCCTGGCAACGGAGAGGACTTCCGGCTCGCCGTTTTCCATAGCCTGCCGCGGGTGGAACTCGAATTGTGAAGTGTCGAGACCATGATAAATGCAGTGGATCTTGCGACCGGCCAAGTTCCCGAATTGCTTCGACAGATAGCTGCGGTTGTATTCGGTACATGTAATGACGGCCCGGGCTTCCTCGAGCTTACCGCGAAACACTTCGAGGTCGCTGAGGTAAATGTCTTTGGCGTGCGCCGTAAAGGTGTACGGAATGCCGGTCAGCCGGTGAGTAAGCATCGCAACCCGGGCTGGACTGGAGGCAAAGTGCGCATGGAGGTGATCCACCAGCTCGCGAGATAATAAGTCCGCCAGGTATCCCGCCTGAAAGAAGTGACGCGGCGGACCGAAGCGACGCCGGACAAACTTGGCTGCTATTACGTGGGCCAATAGCCACAAATACCGCCTTGGCTGGCGGCAAAGCAAACGGAGATTTGCGGCCACAGCTTGTTTCCAGTGCGATCGTAAAGCGAGATACGTAACCTTCGCCCTAACTTGTGCGACTTTGGAGTGCGCCGGGTCGGGGTCAGGGTCCTTGACGGAAAAGATGCGTATGGGGACACCGCGCTGTTCGAGCGAGATGATCTCGTTCAGAATGAAAGTCTCGGACAGTCGCGGCCAGGCCTTGACGATATATGCGATTGTTCGTTGATGGTCCGTTTCAGACATAGTCTTCCGACCTTCAGGACTTACTTGCCTGACCCCTTCAGCCAACGGCAGAAACTTCAGACAGCTCTATAAGCACGAATACTTGGCAGTGCGCCAGCCAACAGGGTTCGGATCCGAGCCGATTGCTCCACCGCAGCCGTGCCGAGGCGGGCAAAGGCGCGTGGATAATTCAACTCATCGAGCAGCGCGCCGGCAGCCGCCTCAAAGTGTTCGACGTCTTCGGCGGACATTTGCGTCTTCCAGTTTCTCAGACCCGGAGTGATGGGCTCCCGGTCGTGCCCGGCCTCCACGCCCGGCCTGTCTTTCTCGGAGGCCTCATGGTAGTGGAGCATCGCCTCGTCATAGGGCAGACCCAGAAACTCGCACAGCTCCGCACATACCTGATCGGGATGGGCCAGTAGAGATTCATAACGGAATTCACGATAGAGCTGCGAGCCGAGCAGCTTCCCGGCCTCCCGGCTTCGTCGCACATTCAGTTCCCACCAAAGGGCAGAAGTTGACACAGGGTCTTCCTTCCAGGTAGGGAGCTTCCCCGGGGTCTTGTTCCGCACCTTCGGCCAGTTCATCAGTGACAAAGCGACGTCGCGACCGTCACGGATCAGATGTAGGAAACGGGCCCGGGGCCAGAGCGCGTGGAGCGTATCCATTCGTCGCGCAGAGTCGGGAGTCTTGTTTCCAACTAGCTCTTTGCCACGCGCCTTTCCATACAGGTCAAAAATGCCAGTGACGAAAGAGGCGAAAGAAATTTGCTGGCCTCTCCCAGCCAACGACGTGAGCTCATCGGGTCCAAGGCCAAACATGGCGAACTTATCATGTGCAAGCAACGCTGGAATCAGCTCGGGAGTGACGAGTCCGTCAGGTGTCAGTCCTCTTCGCTCCGCGAACCACAGAGGTATCCAGTGCGCCTCGGGTGTGATCACGATTTGAGGATGTGCGCTCACAATACGCCGCAGCAAGGTCGTTCCAGAGCGCGGACATCCAACGATAAAGACGTAAGGACTACGCATTTGTAGCCCTCCTGACTCTCCTTGTTCGACTAGTCAAGCGCGCGCGGGTCCTGGGCCAGCACGCGACGTAAGCTCGCCGCGCGGTCCAGCGCCTGGGGTCGCGGGCGCGGAACCGCACGCGGGTAATTTAGCTCGTCAAGTATGTCGCCCGCCGCCGCCTCGAACCTTTCGAGCTCCTCAGCAGGCATTTGAGATTTCCAGTCTCGCAAGCCGGGCGTAGCGGGAAGTTCCGCTCGTTTTTGCTCGAGCCCCGGGTCAGGTCTTGCGCCATGCTCATGGAAGCGAAGCATCGCTTCGTCGAACGGCAGGCCCAAAAAGGCGCAAAGCTTCTTGCATTCCTCTCGAGGAAATGTAACAAGGGCTTCATAGCGCAGCTCGTAGTACAGCTCCGATCCGAGCGACCTGCCGGCATCCCGGCCAAGTCGGACGTTGAACCCCCACCACCAGGCGGCAGTCGAGACGGGATCTTGCTTCCAGGTCGTGAAATCTCCTGGCTTCGGATGGACCTTGGGCCACTCCCTCATCGACAAGTAAACGTCCCGGCCGTCCCGAATCACATGGACGAATCGCGCCTCGGGCCAGAGCCCGTGCAAGGTACAGATCCGGCGCACGTAGTCCGGGGTCTTGTCCCCAACCAGGGGCTTTCCCTGGGCCCTCCCGTAGAGATCGAAGAGGGCCGTCACCAGACGGGAGTAAGTGAGTGTTTGGCCGCTTCTTTCCAGCCTCTTAAGCTCCTGCCGGCCGATGCCCAAGCGGGCGAACTTTGGATGCGCGGCCAGTTCGCGGACCAACTTGTGCTCGATCAGTCCGTTCTCCTTCAACGCCCACGGCTTCTCGTACAAGCGAGGGATCCAGTGCGACTCAGGCGTAACGGCCACCTCCGGATGTGCGTTGACCATACGCTGCAGCAAGGTCGTTCCGGACCGCGGGCATCCCACTATGAAGAAATAGGGATTCATGGTCGCTGCTCTACTGCGACAGCTAGCTCACTTGTCAGCCATGGCGCAAGTTCATAACCATTCTTGGGAAGGTAGTCTGCCCTGCAGACTGCGAAAGTCATGTCCACCTTCTTAGTTAGACTACCCAATAAACCCACAGCTAGTGTCTTGACCCCTGCAGAATCAGGCTTCATTCGGTAGCAAAACCCCGCCTCTTGTCACTCCGCTTCAAGATGCACTCGACCACTCATTTCCCAGGCAAAGTACGGTTCGCTTTCAATGCACTCCCTCGCAGCGACTTGCGATGCGTATCAGGCGCGACCGCAGTTTGACTTGCTGCGACGGCGATCGGCTGGAGGCCTGCTCCTCTCGCCAGAGCCAGTGCCGACAATCGTTCGGCCGCCCTCCTGGCGCCCGACATACTGAGCGCGGTATTCGCTAAGGGAAAATCTGTTCTCTCCAAATCCTCGATAATGCGTTGCGCTAAGCTCCGAGGAGTGACCACGCGAGGGTCAAGCACATCGATCAGGCCTTTGTCCTGAAAGAGCCTGGCCCGCATCCTCTGTTCGGCTCGGGGCCCATGGCGGGGCACGACGAGAGCTTTCCTTTTCAAACCCACAATTTCACAAAGAGAGTTATATCCCGCCATGGTGATGACCAAATCTGTCGCATTAATGAAGCTGGGAGTATCCTCAACGCAGGCAAACACGCGAGCACCCAGACTTCGTGCCTGCGATCGTAGGTGTTCCCTTTGTTCAGGCTCCATCAGAGGGCCGGTAATGAAAACAACTTCGAAGGGAATATTTCCTCCGAAAAACTGCAAGGCGTCCAGGCAGGACTGCATTAGCGGGTAAGCGTCATGTCCTCCACCTGCTATAACGCCAACCAATTTCTCCTTACTAATGCGAAGGTCCCCCCGAACCTGGTCGCGCGACTTGAGGGACTCCTCCGAGCGAACATATCCGCAGTACGTGACCGTCCCGGGAAATTCGGTGTTTATCCCGTAGTAGAGGGCGCTATCGAATATCTCCCGGCATCCATAGATGAATACTTCGTCGTAATATTCGCGAATCGTCTGGTAGGTCTCTTCCTTGCGCCAGAGGTCGATCACAACACTTGGATCGTCGATGATGTCGCGGAGACCAAGAACGATCGCAGGCGGATCATCCAGACCACGGAGCACCTGCAGCGTGGGTAAAAGCTCGCCATAAATTCCGGCAGGAACATGATCAACGAGGAAAAGTTGTGGCTTGAACTGGGAGACCGCACTCTTAACTGTCGAACTTCGAATCGCCTTGGCCTTTTGTCGACCAATACGAAGGCCGGAGGGGATATAAGCGCCGGTGTCAACCTTAATGACCGAAGGGACTTTGATGAAATCAACGCCCTTCGGCAAAAGGAAAGGTGCCCCCGAAGGGCATCCGGTGAGCATCAGCACAGTAGAACCCGGCATCTCTCGCACAAAGCGTGCCGCGATATTGGAGGTCCTCCTTAGATGGCCCAGACCGTAACCATCATGGGAGTACGTCATTAAACTTAGTCGTTCAGGCTCGATTTCCGAATGTTGACTGTCCATTCGCCACCTTTTTTCGGGTAAACATAAACAGCTTCGGCGATCAGCCTCGAACAACACCTATGAGCGCCGGCTGCGATCCGCACCGCCAATCTAGGCGCCGCAACCGTCACCTTAGAATTTGTTGATATCAGCCCTGGTCCTGACTACGCTAAATAGATGAACCAATCCCTGTGAGACTAGATCTCTTGGTTACGTTTCAGGCGCGCTTGCGCGCCCAGCCATCGTCAACTGCCTGAGCGCATGGCCTGCCCTTGCGGCACAGGAGAGAGTTCATCGATAGACTTCGCGTCTCCGCGATTCCAGCGCGATGCCTCCAATTCTTGTCCCCGGCCCATTCCACAGTATTGAAACCCGCTACTTTTAGCTTTGGAAGGATCAAGTAGATTTATCGCATCAACTAACACATTGCCTCGCATGCGTTGCTTAACCCGGTTGAGATCTATGTTGCGAAATTCATTCCATTCCGTGGCTATCACTACGGCATCGCATCCACTGACGGCTTCATAGCTGTCCGAACAGTAAGTGACGCGATTATGGTTGAGGTTCCGGCGGGCGCTGTCCATAGCCGCAGGGTCGAAAACACGCACACCACACTGCTCTGCCAGCAGAGACATGCAGATTTTCAACGCCCGAGACTCCCGCACATCATCGGTATTGGGTTTAAAGGCCAGACCCAAGACGGCGACCACCTTACCTGAGAGTGTCCCCAGACCGCGTTTGAGTTTTTCCATGACGCGCAAATACTGCTCGCAATTAACCGCTATGGCAGCTTCCACGGTTCGAAACTCTTCTCCATAGCGTCTGGCGATTCGACTGAGCGCCAAAGTATCCTTGGGAAGGCAACTTCCTCCAAAACCCGCTCCCGGATGTAAGAACTTCGGGCCGATTCGACCGTCCAACCCAAGCGCATTCGCAATTACGTGAACATCAGCTGAGGGGCCCACAGCGTCACAGAGGTTCGCCAATTCGTTGACGTACGAAATCTTCAACGCCAAAAACGCATTCGCAGCGTACTTGATGATTTCCGCGGATTCCCAACTGGTAAATACGAACGGGGTCTCAATCAAGTAAAGCGAACGGTAAAGATCCTTCATGATCGCTGCAGCGCGGTCTGTCGAAGTTCCGATTACAATCCGATTCGGGTGGGAAAAGTCTTCTACCGCAGAACCCTCACGCAGAAATTCAGGATTGGAAACCACGTCGAATTCGACGGGACGCGCCAATTGTTGGCTTATTCTCTCCTCCACCCCAACCGCGGTCCCCACGGGGACGGTGCACCGGATAACGACGACCTTGTATTCGTCCATGGCTTCGGCGATCAGGTCGCAAGCCGACCACACCTGGCTGAGGTCGGCGTCACCGTCCGGCCTCGAATTCGTTCCCACAGCCAGGAAGATCGCGAGAGAGTTCTTGATGGCTTGTTTCGTTTCAACAGTGAAAGAAAGACGTCCGCGTTCGCTGTTGCGCTGAATCAGTTCTGCGAGCCCGGGTTCAAAGATGGGTATTTCCCCCTTGCGGAGGAGGCCAATCTTGCTCTCGTCGATGTCGACACAGGTCACCGTGTGACCTAGATCAGCGAGACCTGAACCAACCTCGAGCCCCACATAGCCAGCACCCACTACAGTTATGTGCACTTCTGATCCCTTCCGTCCTGATCTAAAATCACTTTGACACAACTTCTGGGATGCAGGCTGCTAAACTGGTAAATTGACTACACAGCCCTGAAGCAGGGCCTGCGTGTTCCGTGTCTTAAGTGTACGCAACACTGAAGCCTCGTCTAACTGCCCATTCAATCCAGCACTCAACTCAATGGTGGGCTTATTGGCCCCGTGAAAATCCGAGCCGCCAGTCATAATCAGCCCGAAGTGAGCCGCCAATTCTTCGTAGCGCGAAACCTCGGGTTTATCATGTTTGCTCCAATAGCCTTCAATTCCCCTCAGCCCTTCACTTATTAGTTCCTCTATACAAGCCTCCAGCCCTTCATTCCGCAGCTTGAGGGTTGCTGGATGCGCCAGGACCGCAGTTCCGCCCGACGAACAAATCAACTCGATAGCCTGGCTGGAAGTGAATTGAATTTTCTCGAGGAAGCCCGGGGTTCCAGGGTTCAAATAGCGATCAAACGCCTCGGAGATACTTGGCACCTGCCCGGCCTCGAGAAGCGCCCTTGCCACATGCGGGCGGCCCACTGATCCGGCTCCAGCAAGCTGCAAGACCCGATCCCAAGTGACCATCACTCCGGCGGCGTGAAGCCGTTTGACGATCTCTTCGCCACGATCCCGACGACGGGCTCTTAACCAGGACAATCGCTCCAGGAGCTGAGGGTGTTTGTAGTCGATGTAATAGCCAAGGATATGCATTTGACCGGCGCCTCCCATTGGGCGCCCAATTCCACGCCGGCTATCACGCTCACCCCTCGCTGCTTCCCCCGTTCCAAAGCCGCGGGGATGCCCCCAACCGTGTCGTGGTCAGTTATAGCGATGGCCTGGAGGCCCTTGTCCGCCGCGAGGTCAATCAACGCCTCGGGTGAAAGAGTTCCGTCGGAGGCGGTCGTGTGCGTATGAAGGTCAATCATCAAAGTTGTCCTGTAGCTTGCCTGCTGCGGCCCCCATGGGTTTGTTCCCGCCCCAGGGCATTGGGAGCAACTTGCGCGAGAAGTTTTTCTGTCACGCAACCCCGGCTCACGAGCAATTCCACCACCTTGCGGGCGCTCTCTTCAGGGGTCTCCTCGTTCGTGAACAGAACAAGGTCCGGGTGGAGCGGCTTCTCGTAAGGGTCGGACACACCGGTGAAATGCGCCAGTTCCCCGGCCAAGGCTCGCTTATACATGCCCTTGACATCCCGCTGCTTGCACACTTCGAGGTGACAGTCCACGTAGACTTCTACAAAGCATTCGATCAAGCTGCGGAGCTCGTCGCGCACCGCACGATACGGCGAGATCGCCGCAGCCATTGCTATGACCCCGTTGCGCGTTAGCAGATGACATACGAAGCCGATGCGCCGAATGTTCTCGTCACGGTCCTCTCTGCTGAATCCCAGTCCCTTGGTGAGCTTCTGGCGCACGATGTCGCCGTCGAGCAACTCGACTCTGGCGCCAGACTGCTGCAATTGGTCAAAGACCAGTTGAGAAACCGTAGTCTTGCCGGAACATGGCAAACCCGTGAACCAGAGCGTCACCCCGCGGTTTTCATTATTATT
>Ga0066710_100001254_pt1 | contig 18517 bp, 17 predicted proteins | sample GraSoiAngelo_159_FD_79666 | JGI IMG/M metagenome (GOLD analysis project Ga0066710, IMG submission 79666) | Grasslands soil microbial communities from the Angelo Coastal Reserve, California, USA - 14_1009_16_40cm | ecosystem: Environmental > Terrestrial > Soil > Grasslands | place: USA... | reverse complement strand
AGTCTAGCTCCGTTTGTCGAGGCCTCGGAGAGACTGCGAAGCCGAACAAGGCAGCTGCGTGAAGCAGCGGGGAACGATCAAGAAACCTACAAGCGCCTAGTAGCGTCCTTACTCGAGGACCTGGAAGACGCCTATGATGCACTTCGAGGTTGAAAAACGTGATGCGTGACGTCACGTAGCTCACACACATCACAATCACGCCCTCAATGAGAGATGCCTCGCGCACTCCGTATCAGGTCCGAACTTGCCATTGGTTCAAGTGTGAGAGCATTACCTCGATGACACCGCCGCAACAGTGCAATCACGGCGACGTCACCTGTGACGATACGAGGGTGATGAGTTCCCGAGGGGGTGAGGATTAGTGTTAAATGCGGAGCCAGCTTACACGTGATATCACCCTCAGCTGTGTGATGTCACGTCTTGATCTTGACTCTCTTCGGGAAGAAAAGAGACTACCGGATCGCAAGTGAAGGCGATGCTAGTCTGACGAAACTGTTCTTCGACTCGTTTTCCAAGAGGGTTTTGAGCGCAGAAGATGGTTTGAAGAAACTCGCCCGAGAGGTCGAGACCCTCCACGTGTCGTTGAACAATTCGCAAATTTCAGACTTGGTTTTGCTGGAAAGGCTCCAAAAGGCAGAAAGTATTCTCAGTGAATCACTGACCTGGATCAAGACAGTAGCCGAATCAGTTCCATTGGGAGTTGGAGCGTCTGTTGGGAAAACAGAGAGAGTTGTCGTCTCAAAGGAAGCACCCGTTCGAGTCTCGCGTGAATCATCCAGACCGATGCCCTTTCAAGGAATAGCCATCTCAGATGGTGAACGAAGCTCGCTGCCTGCCATCACGACGCCGACCGAGCTACAAGTACTTGCTCTGCTCGCGGAGCAAGGTCCCAAATCTGCTCCTGAGATCGGCAAGATGGTTGGCAGGTCGAGAGAACATTCGGCACGTTTGATGAAGAAGCTCTACGAGGAAGGCTACGTGAATCGGGACCAAGTGCGGATACCCTTCCGCTATTCAGCAGTTGAACGAGTTCGAGCCAGCTTCAAGAAGCCGGAGATGAAGGATGAAGTGCGTGAACAGGCACTGCTTGCTCAAGCGTGACTTTGTAGTGTAATCTCGCCCCCTCGTTCAGCCTCTCCAAGACCCCCCGGTCTGCCAGTCTTGACAGGTACGTTGATACGGTGCTGAGGGGAATCTTTTCGCTGAATGTCTTCTCAAACATTTTCTTGGCCTCTCCCGAGGTGAATTCTGTGTCTTTCAAGTGGGAGAGGATACTGCTAGCAAGCCGGTCGAGTTTACGGGATGAGAATCCGAGCGCTGTTGCGCTTGCCCTTGGTGGACCGGACATCGCTTCGACTAAGTCGAGAATCCGGCCAACTTTCTCCCGCGTCACGGGTCCATCTACTGTTATCGCATGTCTCACGCCGTCGGAGTCGTAGAATTCGAGTTTAAGCCGGCGTGGTCTCGTGCAAAATCACCGATTCGGGAAGAGTTCACTGTTCACTGTTCACACGTAGAAAAGGCCTTTCACCACAGAAACCCATAGCAGCGTGAATGGCAGGACCGAGAGTTTTGGGCTGGTTTCCAGATGTTCCAGTGGAAACAGAGGGGTTCATGAGCAGTTCACGAGTAGTGAAGCCGTTATGGGACGATCATGATTCCCTGAGCTGGGAAAGAGATCGGGCACCAAGTAGGATGTCCCACAAAGCAAGGAACCGGCCCAATCTGTCCCAGATCATGAATAACGAAGCCCAAAATCAGCCCCTTTGCCCGATCCGAGAGCCGATTACGTTCACCCGCCTGAAGGTCTCGAAGGAAATATCGTTAGATCAGGGGATCTCGAAAACACGAAACGGGCAGATTTCTGCCCCTGAACCGGAAAAAATGCCCATAATCCCTTGCGGACAGGAAAGAGAAACCGGGAAGAACATGTTCGTCCGGATCAGGATGTTTCGCTAGAAGCAGGTCCCCAGAGCAGTTCTAGAAATGAATGCGCGAAGATCTTCGTAACACTCACTAGGTCGTTAATCCGGACATGCTCGTCCACGCCGTGAATATTACTATCGGCCCGCGTCGTACCCAGCACAGCAACAGGCACACCCAGCCGGCTCACAGCGGCCATGTCAGTGGACCCCTGCGCTCCACGGGGGGGAGTATCATGTTTCAAAACTTTCCGAGCTGCCTTTCTGACCACCTTCACCAGTCGATGATTTGGAGGAGTCAGCATCGGCTCGTACCCCAGGATTGGCTCGAACGATGCCTTCACTCCCGTCTCACGGCTGAACTCTCTTACCACCCTTCCAATCTCCCGTTGAACCTGTGTCTTGTTCTCCTCGGGTATGAAGCGCCTGTCAACGAGGACCTCACAAGTGTCGGGTATGATGTTGCCTTTTGTCCCGCCCTTGACCATTGTCACGTAGACGCCAGGGCGCATTCGCGAGTTTCCATAGATTGGTTCTGTGGGAATACGGGACTTTCTCTTGCCCACTTCTTGCCCCAATTTCTTCAAATTCTCGACCAGTGTGGCCGCGTACTCTATCGCGTTTGTGCCGATCCAACCACGGCCCGAATGAGCCGCTTTTCCGTGTACTCTGATCAGGAATTCGCTGTCGCCCAGGCTGGCAATGTTAACCGCGTCAATGCTTGAGTCGCTTGAGAGGCAGTAGTCAATTTTTTTCGTGATGACCCGTTTGTCGATCAGATAGTTGACGCCGGTATAGCCGCCGATCTCTTCATCGGTAGTGAAAGTGGGTGTGATAGACCCGTTGAAATGAACCCCTGTCTCGACCAATGCTTTGAGAGAATACACCATACAAGCGTCGGAGCCTTTCATGTCAGCAGCTCCCCGACCATAGATCTTCCCATTCTTGATCAACGGCTGGAAGGGATCACTGGACCATCCTTCCTTCTGGGCGGGAACCACGTCTACATGGCCATTCAGTAATATTCGAGGCCCATCCCCGTCTCCCTTTAGCGTAGCGTAGACGTTCGGCCTAGGACCCTGAAGGCCGAGTTCAGCGCTGACCTTGCGGCGGAGAGTCTTCTCTGGAATGTATCCTATCGAGGGAGTGAGCCCCAAATCTTTCAACTCTCCGGCTAGGAGTTGGGCTATTCTAGGATAGTTTCTGCCGGGCGGGACAGTCGTGTCGATACTCAATAGCCGGCAGGTAAGGTCTACGATTTCTTTCTTGTGAGCGTTAATCCAACCGTCAACATGTCTACTCGAGGCTTGAAGACTCACATGGTGCGCCTCGCACAGGCATCGGCCCAGTCTGGTTAAATGCTCTTCCTATTCTGATACAAACAAGTTTGAGGCTAAGACCAAAGTGTCACTGCCCGTTGATGACATGGCCGCTTCGGTGAAGACGGAGCGACGCCTCTGGTTCGCCCTCAGCCTAGCCTCAACAATCGCCATTGTAGAGTTTGCCGGGGGACTTGCAAGCCGCAGCCTAGCCTTGGTCAGCGATTCCGGCCACATCCTAACAGATGTTTTCACCTTCGGAATCAGTATTGGAACGATTAGGCTGGCCCGGAGGCCCCACACGTCAAAATGGACTTACGGCTATCACCGGGCGGAGGTTTTCGCGGCATTTGTTAACGGGGCCATATTGATGGGCGTTGCCTTCCTGATCCTCTATGAGGCGTACCAGAGGTTTCTCCAACCGGCAAACGTCGAGGCGAGTCTCGTGATACTAATCGCGTCGGCGGCACTAGTGGCGAACTTGGTGATGATCCGATTGTTCGGCCGGGTCTGGAAGGGCAACCTGAACATGAAGGGAGTCTTTCTCCACGCCGTGGGTGATGTACTCTCCTCGTCCGGAGTAGTGGCCAGCGGAGTCATCGTCTTGACCGTTGGCTATTCGAAATCAGACCCGATAATCGCGGTTTTGATTGGGATTCTAATATTGAGAAACGCGTTTGGATTAGTGAGGGAGTCTGCGGACGTCCTAATGGAAGCCACTCCCAAACATTTGAACTTGGAAACTATAACGAACACAGTCCTCGCGGTTAGCGGGGTCCGGGGAGCACACGATCTCCACGTCTGGACCATAACCTCAGGAATGTACGCTGTTAGCGGGCACCTTGTAGTCGACCCTCAAAGCATTGAAGATGGTTCGCGAATCATCGCCGAGGTTTCAGAACGTCTAAGGGGCTCCTTCGGAATAGACCATGTGACTCTTCAGCTTGAGCAGCAAACTCTAGAGAAGATTCAGAAACCTGAAGGCTAAATCTGGACGTCCATGTCAGGGAAAGCACTAAAATAGTTCTGCGGGTAAAATTGCCCGCTCTCTTTGCAAAGTCTCGTCCTTTCGCCGCTTTCCCGACCTGCAGAGAAGGTGGCGCTAGTATCAGTGTTCGCTGCACTTTCATTGGGAACAAACTATGCCCTGATAGATATCCCGAACGTCAAGCTGATGGACGCACTCGTCTTCCTGGCAGCATTTCTATTTGGCTTGAAGGTAGGAGTTGCTGTTGCAGTGTCCACATGGGGGGTTTATGGGTCTGTCAACCCATACGGACAAGACGACCTGATTCTCCTATCATTCCTGATAATCGGTGAGTGCTTCTACGCGGTCGGTGCTTCCGTTTTGAAGCGGACAACGGTTGCCCAAGACTTGCTCGGGGCAAAGAGAGGATACGGGCGATTCAGCCTGGTGGTGGGCGTTACAGGATTATTGGCCACTTTTGCCTATGATCTAATGACAAACTTCGCCAGCTGGATCTTCAGAACCAACTCCCTTTACGCGGCGTTCTTGATTGGCACTGTGACGGGCGCACCCTTCTCGCTATTGCATGAGGGGAGTAACCTGGTTTTCTTTGCAACAGTCGTCCCGAGCGCCATCATTGCCGCCAGGCGTTTAGGCCGGAATGCTTCGACAGAGCCAAGAACAAAGTGAAGACAGTAACATCGCTCGCAGCGAACCCGATCTTCTACCTGGGCCTCCTAGTAATCATCCTAGCCATCTTCGGGTTCCAGCTGGGAGCCTATTCCCGAATCAACAATTTATTCCTTCACGACTCGAGTAGTCAGAACAAGATTGTTGTCAACACTCTCATCAATTATGGGAATGGAACGAGCACTTGGCATAACAAGACCGATGTTGCACGAACTTGGAATTTTTACGACCTAACAATCTCCATCGCAAGAGTAGACGCAGTTTCAAGTGTAGGTGTGGGCAATGAGCACTTCATCCAAGCAATAGACGGGGTTCGACAAGCAGGCAGATTCTATTGGACCCTGTGGCTTTTCTGCCAGAAGGACACAGCATGGGCAGCATCCCCGGTTGGCGCGGATTTGGTCAAGCTGATAAACGGCCAGTCTCTCGCATGGTACTATCAGGGCCCTTCGTCAACCGACCCAGCAACTTGGCAACCGCCCATACCTGGAGCAACGAAAGTTTCCATCTGCAGAAACTAGGTTTTCAGCCCCAGCGGAAATTTTCCTGATCTTTCTCTGACGCCGTAACCTCCGCCCCCGGGTGTGGTAATGCTGATAACATCGCCTTGGCGAGCCCTGAAAACGATTTTGGAGGGAAGCCTCTTCATTCTTCCATTCTGCAGAATGGAGTATTGTCCCGGCGATCCATCGCGGCCACCTTGAAACCCCCAGGGTCCTGCCGTCTGTCTATCTCCAAGCAATGACACTGTGGCCTCATCCCCCAAAATTCTGATGTCTCTCCTAACTCCCATGCCACCCATGAATCGCCCCTCTCCTCCGGACCCATCGACCAGTTCGTACCTAATGACTCGCAACGGATAGGTTGTTTCAAACGCCTCCACAGGTGTGTTGAGAGTATTCGTCATGTGACTGTGGATTCCGTTGATTCCATCTTTGTTGTAGCGAGCTCCAAAACCTCCCGCAATCGTCTCATAATATGTGAAGTACGATTTCGTACGAGGGTCGAGCCCGCCTATTGTGACATTGTTCATCGTTCCTTGGCAGGCAGCGCAGATTCGTTCAGGCACGATTCCCCCGAATGCTCTCAGACAAGTATCCACAATACGCGTGGAAGTCTCCACGTTGCCACCGGCCACAGGTGCCGGAGGCGACGCGTTAACAATGGTCCCTTTTGGCGCTATTACACCGATGGGTTGGAAGCAGCCGCTGTTAGGCGGTATAGTGGGGTCAGTGATACAGCGTACGACGTAGTAGACGGCTGATTGGGTGACACTATAGACAGCGTTTAAGGGTCCTTTGACCTGAGGAGCTGAACCCGTGAAATCAAATTCTACTCGATGATTGTTCACTCTCATTCTGACTCGTATCGGTATGTGTCTAGTGTCGAAACCATCATCGTCCAGATAGTCTACGGCGGAGTTGGATTTTTGCGGGAGTCTTCCAATCTCTCGCTCCATTAACCGCCGAGAATAGTCTTGGAGTTCTCTCATTCCTACTAGAAGGGTCTTGAGGCCGAACCTCCTGACTATTTCTAGGAAACGTTTTTCCCCAACAGTGTTGGCTGATTGTTGGGCCTTCAGATCGCCCATTCTCTCTTTCGGGGTTCGGACGTTCGAGAGAATGAAATCGAGGACTTGCCGGTTTGTCTTACCTCTCTCCGTGATTTTCACGGGTGGAATCCGGACTCCCTCCTGGTAGACATCAGTTGACAGGGAGGACATGCTTCCAGGAGTTTCTCCCCCAACGTCTGAATGGTGGGCCCTGTTCGCAGTGAAACCGATGCATTGTCCGTCCCAGAAGATGGGTGAGACGAGGGTGATGTCCGGGAGGTGTGTTCCACCTCGGAAGGGATCGTTGAGAATCGCTGCATCTCCTTCGGACAGGTCGTCGAGTTCGGCAATGACCGCCTGAACTGAATGGGGCATGGCTCCTAGGTGGACAGGGATGTGCTCTGCCTGGGCGATGAGCTGACCTGCTTGGTCGAAGAGAGCACAGGAAAAATCTCTGCGTTCTTTGATGTTGGACGAGAAGCTAGACCGGCGGAGGGCGACTCCCATTTCCTCCGCGACCGCGGCCAGGGCATTTTTGACAATCTCAAAGGTGATAGGGTCTAGCATTGGAGGGCTTCCCGGTATCGGCGTTCATGGGTGATTTCAAAGCTTAAATGCGATAGTATGCGCCGCGTGAAGGCGGGTAACTTTGCCCGCTTCAAACCTCTGCCTAGCCGCGACCATACTCACCATTCTAGTTTTCTCAAACATTCCAACCCTTTCTCATCCAGATTATCCTATTACCCAGGTAGCTAATGCTTCCAATGTAACAACTCCACCAGCAACCACATCCGTCCTCAACTGGCTGACAGCCCACCAATTCCAAAACGGTTCTTACGGGGCGTATGACGAAGGGCAGACGGCTGCCGCGGCTTATGCTCTCTGGCTTAATAATTCCGATTCCTTCCAGGCAAAAGCTTCCTATTCATACCTCGCCCGTCAGATGGATGATAACAAGACTTGGTTCTGGGGAACGTATGGCGAGGCTGATGTTCCAGGTGAGATTTTGTTCAGTCTGTCCGTTACGCAGCACATGTCTCTTGTCCAGGATGTTTCAGGCGTTGCATCCAGGCTCTTGCAATTTCAACAGCCAGGAAACGGAGGCTTTCAGGGATACTTTGATCTTGATTCCATGACGACTGTTACAAGTTCGGTCGACACTGCCACGTCTCTCTGGGGGTTATCTAATACAGGGCTGATCCCTGAGCACAATCAGACCTCAGCCCTCAACTATTTACTCTCGCTCCAAAACGTCGATGGCAGCTTCAACCTAACAAGCACTACAGCTGCCTACTCCCTTTACTCGCTTGGACCAGATCCGGCTAGCATAACTGCTCTTGTCATGCTGGTTCTAAGAGACAATGGTTTTTCCGTTAACAACCCTGCCATTCAGAAATCAATCAACTATCTTAACAGTGCTGTGTCATCAAACTTCAATGGCCAAGGACACGTCTACAGTGCTTCTCTCTCAGCCATAGCCTTTATGGAATTTTACCATCCCCGGGACGGGGCGAGGGCACTCGCCTACTTAGTTTCTCAACAGAACAATGATGGAGGTTTCAGTGACGTCGCCAGATCCACATCAGCTTCAAATCCGCTTGACACCGGGTGGGCTGCTGTTGCTCTTCTGTCTGCGGTTCTGGAACAGGGGTCCGGCACTGGTTTTGTCAACCAGGTGCCCAGAGCCCAGTTCGACTACAATCCCCGCAACTCTGTCAACGGAGCAACATTATCGTTTGATGCGTCTGCGTCATCCGACTCAGACGGGGACACTTTGTCCTATTATTGGAGCTTCGGGGACGGTGCCTTCGCCTCGGGGAAAACCTCTGCCCATGTCTACGCGAGAGAGGGGAACTACACTGTAACGCTAACGGTCACGGATAATGGGGCAAACCCGGGCTATCTTTCGAGTACTACATGGCAGATTGTCACAGTGACGAAATCTACCGCGCCAGCTAGAACGGCCGGTTTGCCTCTGTCGAGCTTGAATATTCTCGAACTGGCTGGGATATTTGTCCTCGCAGCTCTTCTGGCTGGCTCCCTAGCGTTTAGGATAAGAAAGCGGAGGGAGTTGAAGGGCAGCTCGTGGCCTAGGGCCGTCTGAGTTGGGCTGGCGTTGAGTGTTGCCTTTGCCTAGCTTACGAGTGTTGGGTCGGGTGGCCTTCTAATGCGTGGACTAGGTTTACGACCACCTTCAGAGTTGGAATCAATGCGATCATTAGGAAGATCAGTGGATAAGCCCAGGGCGCACTCGTGAAGTATGGACTAGCGACACTGCTGCTTACTGAGTAGAGGATTGCGATGGCCACGATTTCGAAGAAGTAGGCGACCAACGGTGTCCAGTTTTTGTAAGCCTTGTAGGCTTCCGAGGTTGCATTGGCTAGTTGTGTTCCAAACTTGAGTACGATGAAGGCGACGAGGAGGCCGATGAAGAATACTGCAACATTGGCGACAGAGATTGAGGTGCCGGTGATGTTGGAGGTGATTCCTGGAAATCCGAGAACTATTGCCTCGACTATGATCAGCACTATGACGCTTGCCACTAGTCGTATGAAGGCGGGCATTATCGGCGTGAAGGGACCCCACGTGCCAGAGGCTGCATTACTTGTTCTTGAATCAGTCATGGTCTAATTCAGTGAAAACGAATGTGTTATGGCAGGCCCATTTGTCCCTGATGAAACCGCCGCGGCGGGACCGGGGTAACAGTTCTCGCCGCTCTAACGAGTGTTCTGATAGAACGCTACAATGAGACGAGGAAGGTGCCTGAATTGTCTATCATGTAAGTTGCTTTTGAGGGAATGACTAGTGTCGAGTCATAATCTTCCACGACGCAAGGTCCTCGTCCAGCTGAGCCAGGCGGCATTATCCGTCTCTCAAAGATTCGGCAAGGGTCTTTCATACTCTCGTCCAGCAGGACTTTTCGATACCTGGGTGGCCTCATGTCACTATGAGAAATGGCTCGGGCTTTCGGTATTACTCCCATGGCTCGGGCTCTGCAGTAGCTTCTCACGTTGACCAGTTCCACTGCTCCGTCAGGGTCTGACTGACCATACTTTGCTTCGTGCAATCGATGAAAATCTCGTGCAGCACTCTTAGCGATTTGTCTGCCTGGATGTCTCCAGGGAATAGGGATGGAAAGCTCGTAGGATTGTCCTCTGTATCGAAGGTCGAAAAACCTTTGAAAAACGATATCTTTCTCACCTATTCCCTCAGTTCGGAGCAAGTCTTTGCCCCTCTCCTCCATTTCATCAAAGGTGGAGGCTATGACACTATAATCGAGATCGGATATTGGACCCATTATCGTTCGCACGAAATCGTGGACATGTTCAGCTAGTAGGAGGCCTAGGCTGGAGAGTAGGCCTGCGGCGGGAGGAATCACCACCCGTCTTATCTCGAGTTGTCGGGCTACCTCACATGCATGCATAGGACCAGCACCTCCAAACGCTACTAATGTCATGCCGCGCGGATCCCTCCCGCGTTCTACCGTGGCCGCTTTGAGAGCCGCCGAAATATTGGCAAGCGCAATTCTAAGGATTCCCATCGCAGCCCCAGTCACGCCAAGTCCCAGAGGACGTGCGACTTGGTCGATGATTGCTCTCTGGGCAAGTTCGGAATGAAGGGTCAGCTCTCCCCCAAGCAGATGCTGGGGGTTCAAACGACCAAGAACTAGATTGGCATCCGTCAACGTGGGCTGCGATCCGCCAAAACCATAACAAGCTGGACCAGGCGATGCTCCGGCACTGTTCGGTCCAACATGGAGAACTCCTGCATGGTCAACCTGGGCTATACTGCCACCCCCAATGCCAACTTCTACCAGATCGACGACGGGAAACTTGACAGGGTATCCAGAACCTTGCAAAGGTCGGAGGCCATGAAGTCGTCCCCCTACCTCGTACTCGGTAGTGACCTCGAATCGATCACCTAGCCAGACTCCGGCCTTGGCTGTGGTTCCGCCCACATCCAGAGAGATAATCTCCGCCGCGCCTGTTTTCTTGCCGTATGCTCTGGAGGCTACCGCTCCTGCAACGGGTCCTGACTCAATGATTCGGGCTGGCTCTCTGACGGCCTGGGGTGAAAGCAGTGTTCCCCCGTTGGATTGCATCACGAAGAGGGATGAGTTGACTCCTAGCTCGGCCAGTCCTTTCTGGAGCTGGGCGAGATACTTGGAGAATATAGGTTGCAGGCAGGCGTTGACGACCGTGGTACTGGTTCTCTCGTATTCCCGGAACTCGGGAAGGAGATCGGAGGATACTGAGACATGGATCTGAGGGGCTTCTCGATAGAGAATAGTCGCGGCGGCCTGCTCATGCCTTGGATTGGCGTAGGAGTGTAAGAAACATATGGCTAAGCTCTCGATTCCGAGCCGTCTTATCCTACGAGTAATCTTTCTTGTGAGATTGGTATTGAGAGGGATCAGAATCTTTCCTTCGTACGAGATTCTTTCTTCGACTTCAAACCTGTATTGTCTAGGGATTAGCGGGCGTAACCGCTCGACTTGGAGATTGTACAGTTCCGGGCGGTTCTGTCGGCCGATTTCTAGAACATCTCGAAACCCTTTGGTGGTGAGAAGGGCTACTCTTGGGAGCTGTCCGGTCAGGAGAGCATTGGAAGCCAGGGTCGTAGCATGAACAACGACACTGACTTGCTGCGGTGAAACTTGAGAATCGCGCAGGAATTTCCGTACGGCTTCGAGAGCTCCGAGGGCAGGTTCGGAAGGCGTGGTGGAGACTTTGACTTTCCAGGAATTCCCTCCTAGGTCTTGCGATACCAGGTCGGTGAAGGTCCCGCCGATATCGATGCCGATTCTTACCGGGCCTGTCCTGGAATCAATCGTTGTCCTTTTCTTCAGCAAGCTACCTCTCCGACTCTATTCGCGAGCTATTTGTTACAGTCCCGTTTTGCCGGCTAATTATCTTCGATTAGCTCATATCTTAATATCAAGACCCGTGAGAAAGCCGGCCGGCGCACCGGGATGCGTGTCCAGGTTCAGGCCTAAGGGTTAGTCGTGATGAGAAAAGACTCAATTTGACCATTCAAGTTCTACTAACGGCGGACAATCATCTTGACATTTCAGCGGTGCAGTACGGTCCCAAACGGTTCGAGCGGAAGCGGGACTTTCAGCGCTGTTTCGAGGTCTTGGTCAATTTTGCCCTCGAGAATAGGCCGGACCTGGTGTTGATCGGGGGAGATTTCTATGATGGGATTCTGCCTGGCAACCCGACCCGGGCATTCGTGTCTGAACAGTTCAGACGGCTCTACGAGAAGAATGTCAAGGTGGTTCTTGTCAGTGGGCACCATGACACGCCTAGAAGCATCGAACAGGGCGTGTCTCCCCTCGCAGTCCATGCTAGGACTGGACATGTCTACTTCTTCCAGAACCAGGAACCAGTCTCAAAGATTTTTCAGATCGAACAATCTGCTGTTAACATTACCGGGATGAGTCTGAACCCCTCCCTTTCGCCGGAGCAGGACCCGCTTCAGAGCAAAGCACTCAGTACGGAAGGCCAGATCAACATTTTCCTAACCCATTATCCAATCGAAGGGTTCGAAGGATATTTCGGACAAGAAACTCACATACAATCCTCCTCCATCCCGCGAAACTACCAATTATTCGCCTCCGGCCATCTTCACCATTACCAGAAACACGTAGTGAACGTTACTCCAGTAATCTATCCAGGAAGCACCGAGCGAGCCTCCTTTCAGGAGGAGGGGGAAAGGAAAGGTTTCCTCTGGATGGAACTAGACCGGACAGGAATAGTTCACGAGGAATTTCAGCTAACACCGGCCCGCGCCATGGAGACACTTGAGCACAGAGTCTCGAGTGAGGGAAGTCTAACGCGACAAGTCCAAGAGGCTCTGCAAAGAAGAGCTGACTCGGAGAAAATAATCAGGGTCAGAGTCTCAGGCAAGGTTACCCTAGACCAGTTATCCACGTACAAACGGTCCGCGCTCTCGGCTTTCAGCGATGACAAGTTCTTCCATGCAGAGTTTGACGAAGACGGGTTGAATGTGGCCACTCAGGCCCCGTTGGAACCTCTTCCAAAAACCAGTCCACTGGAGGAGATTGATAGAACATTCCGGGGTCTTCTCGTCAAGGCGCGGGACGACGAGAAACCGTTGGTGCAAGAGGCATGGAAGATAACGGTGGCGAAACTTCAGGAGGAAGGCGTGAACTGAAACTTCTAAGCCTCCACGCGAAGAATTTCAAGAAGCTCAAGCTCAAACAGCCCCTAACTTTTTCCGAAGGCATCATTCTAATCACGGGCTTGAACGAGAGCGGAAAATCGACAATCCTGGACTCGATTCTGTACGGTTTGTTCGGCCGGATGATTAGGCCCAACCAGAAGCCCAGCAACGAGGAAATCATTGGTTACGGGAGCGGAGAATCCCAGGTGCGGCTCGAGTTTGCGATCGGCGAGAACAAGTACAGAGCGATCCGGGAGGTTCACAAGACCCGGCCTAACAGAGCCCTCCTCTACGAGGTCCAACCAGACGGGAAGACAAAGACGATCGCCACCACGGTTAACGATACCACACGCGAGGTCGAACGACTATTGGGCGGAATCACCTATAATGAAATCGTAGCCAGTAGCGTAGTGGCCCAGAAAGACCTAGAACGGCTGATCAAGCAGCGGCTTGACGATAGAAGGAAGGTAATCAACGTCTTTCTGAACCTGGACAGTTTCAACCGGGTACAAGACGAATTGGATGAGGAAAGGGTCCGTATCGAAGGAACGACTAGGACTCCTGGCCAGCTCGCCATGGATAGACAGCAATTAGAGACTCTGAGGGAGAGACAGAAAGACCGCAGGGCAAAGCAAGCTCAATTGGAGGGTCTGGCTGAGAAAGTAAAGAAGCTCCGGGTGGAGCTCGTGGACCTCGAGACAAACTTCACAGACACAGACACTCTCTACAGGACACTGAGCCTGTACGACGAGGTTGCCAAGCGTCGAGAATCCCTAGAACAAGAAGCCAGAGACAAGTCAGTTCTAGTGGCCGACCTTAGACAGCAGCTCTCCAGAATATCATCTCAACGCTCCGACTTGGAAACTGCCGAGGCGAAGCTCAGAGATTTCGACACGCTTCAGACGATAGAGTCTCAACTGGTCAGAGCCTCGAAGCTGCTGGACCAGCTTCGAGACCAGGAACTTCGACTAGGCCAACTGGCGGATAAGGAGAAGGGGCTCAGAGTTGAAGTTGCAGAGAAGGAAAAACTTGCAGGGTCCCGCAAACCCTTTACGACTGACGACGCGCATTCAAGGAATGTTTGGACGTATCTCGCCGCGACGGGAGCCTTCGGGGCTGGTGCTATTCTTTCCTTCTTTCTTCAGCTATTATTACTCGCGGTTGGCTTCGGGTCCCTTGCAGTCGTATCACTCGTTCTGCTGTCTCGCCAAATAGCCTCTCTCTCGCAGGTGGCCGATGTTTCCAGGGAAAAACAAGATCATCTCATTGGTCAACAACTTGTCCAAGTAAGGAAGAACGAACTTGCAACGGCACAACGAGACTTGGCAGAATTGACCTTCACAGTCTCTGAAAGTTCCAGAGCCGTGATTCAGCTCCTGAATACGCTGACGAAATATTCGGGCAGAGTCTTAGGAGGAGACGCTAAGGAAGCCTTTGAGTCGTTCTCTGCTCTCTACGCTCAGGATAAGCAGTCTCAGAGTGCCCTAGAAGAACGGGTCAATATTCTGAGAGAGCAATTGGAAAAGGAACCGGAGCTTAACACCCGTCTTGAAGAAACTGAGAAAGAGATTCGCCGAGTCAGTGATGCATTATCGAGTATAAGATTGCCCGAATTACCAGAGGGGTTAGTCTTTTCCGAAGAGATTCTTCGTGAAGCAAGTAGATATCGGGACACTCTGAATGAAGCTGTTTCTCGAGTGCGTACCCAGATAGAAGAGTCAGTTGAGCGTCAAGGAGAACTTCGAAGAGAACTGGGGCAGGAGTCGAACCTTGACGAAACGGTGGAGGCTCAGGAACGGAAGCTGCGTCTGCTCGAGAAGGACTTGGCGGTTCTGAAATATTCTGTCAAAGGTCTCGATCAGACATCCGAATCGTTGAGAAACAGGGTAAAACCACAAGTGGAACGGTACATGGGCCAAATTCTCCCCGTAATCACGTCAGGCCATTACAAGGCTGTAGAATTAGACGATGACTATACCGTGAAGGTCTTCGACCCAGAGGCGGGAGAGTTCAAACCCAAGGAGGTATTTTCGGGCGGTACAGAAGACCAGTTGTTGCTTGCTATGAGATTGGCATTCGCACTTGCGCTAATACCCCATGCCAAAGGCAAGAGCCCAGAATTCCTATTCTTGGATGAGCCTCTAGGAAGTTCTGACCGTGTCCGACGGGAGGGAATACTAACCCTCTTGCGCCAGGAACTCACTCAGAACTTTCGTCAAATATTCCTCATCTCTCATGTGGGAGACTTAGAAGCGGAAGCGGATACTATTATCGAGATGGATAATGGAACAGTTCGCGAAGTGATAAGCCGTAAACCCGCCTTGCCAGAACCAGTTCAGGTTCCAGCCTGAATGCTACTTCGCTCTAAAATGGCTATCAGGATGACATAGCTCTAGCATGCTCTAGCGTTCGCGAAGAGAAATCTTAGCAGATGTATTGTGTAGAGCCGCCGTTCTCTAAGATTTTCAGAGTTCCCAGCAAGGTCTCTTCTGCGTGCCGTCTCTTCTCTACTATCCGGTGATAGGCGGAGGTCCAGAGATAGTACACTTTCCCATCCTCTTCAGTCGCCCGGAAATATTCCAGCTCTTCAAGAGCTCCTCCCATTGCAGAGAGTCTAGTGGATCTTGTGGACAGTGCTACAGAGATGGTCCAGTCACCTAGCCGGTCAAGGAAGAGATTCATCATGCCTTCGTTGAAGGCCAGTAGAACCCCGGATCCCGGTTTAATTGACGTGTTGATCAGAGTCGCGATCGAAGATGCGTCCCGTGGGACTTGAATAGGCTGGTTCTCGACTCTGGCTGGCGTTTCTGTCATAATAGTCGACTCCTCGACAAAGCAGGCTTAATGTTCGTGTTACTCAGTCTCAGGGCTATCTGGGACGAGGTTCGTTTTTCGGATGTTTATATTGCCCGCGAGTCTTCTCATATCTTCTCTCTGAGAGATTCCCCATGAGCATGTTTGACCTTGAAGAGGAGAAGGTCCTAGCCGAGATAGAGGAGAGAGGTGCCCGAAAGATACTCCTGCAGCTCCCTGATGGGTTGAAACAAGAAGGTCCAAGGCTAGCCCGTCTTGTTCGGGAGAAGACCGGTGCAGAGGTCTTCGTATCTGCTACCCCTTCATGGGGAGCCTGCGACCTATCCTTAGACGCGGCGGCCAGGTTGAAAGCGGACCTTCTCATCCATTACGGCCACAACGAGTTCCTACGGGACGGGTCAAACGGCATGCCGGTACTCTACGTCCCTGCCAAGAGCAGACACGAGGTCCTACCGGTAGTAGAGAAAGCTATTCCATTATTGCAGGGCAAGACGATCGGTCTTGCTACGACAGTTCAACATCTACACACCATACCTGATGTGGCAAAGCGTCTAGAGTTGAAGGGTTTGCGCGTCCAAGTACCAGGACGAGGACCCTGGGCACACGAGAACGGGCAGGTTCTAGGGTGCGACTATTTTGGGCTGAAAAGAGTACAGGCCAATGTAGACTCGTTCCTGATCGTGGGAAGCTACTTCCACGCGCTAGGCGCAGCCCTTTCAGTGGAGAAGCCCACAGTTCAGGCGGACCCGTTCGACGGAACAGCCCGCCTATTGGATTCAGACAGGGGCAGAATTATTCGTCAAAGGTACGCTTTGATCGAGGAGGCTCGCAGGTCCAACAGTTTCGGGATAATCGTTTCCACAAAGCCTGGCCAGTCCAACCCTCAAGCTGCCTTGTCGATTCGGAACCAGCTTGAGGAGAAAGGAAAAACCGCGGTAATCCTCTACGCTGACGAGGTCGTCCCCGAGAAACTAATGGACTTTACCACCATTGAAATTTTCGTAGATACGGCATGTCCCCGATTGGCCCTGGATGACCCGGAGAGATTCCCCAAACCGATACTCACAAGAGACGAGATGATGGTGGCGATTGGTGCTTGGACTTGGGGAGAGCTCCTGGACCGAGGACTGGTCCGCCTCTAGTTGGCCAAGAAAAAAGCAAGATTCTCCAAACGGCAGCTGGAACTGCAGCTCGGAAAGCTCTCGATTCTGGAAAAACCTCGACTAGGATTAGAACAGTACCCTATTTCCCCAGAGGTAGCTTCGGAGCTTCTGTACATGTCATGCTTTGAACATGAAGACCTCAATGGACAAATCCTTGATTTGGGAACAGGAACCGGGAGACTGGCGATTGGTGCCGCTTTGATGGGGGCGGAAAGTATTGTTGGGTTGGACCTAGACAAGAAATCCGTGGCACTGGCGGTTCGTAACGCCAAAACCGCCCAGGTCAGTGTGGACTGGGTTGTTGGGAACCTTGACAGCGTCAGAGGGAAATTCGACACCGTTGTGATGAATCCACCGTATGGGAACCGTTCACCGCATCAGGACGTCCATTTCTTGACGCGGGCGTTCGAGCTGGCCAACGTTATTTATTCGATTCACAAGAGTTCGACGAGAAAGTTTCTAGTCCAGTTCGTCCGCAAAAGCGGAAGACAAGTTGCACAGCTAAGGAGCATGGCCATGCCTATTCCACACTTGTTCGATTTCCATCAGAAGAAATGGAAAACGATTGAGATTGATCTTTACAGAATAACAGTCTAAGCGTTTTTCTTTTCCGGGCCTGGTTGATCTTGCCCAGTAGAATCCGAGGTACGGCTAGTGCCACTGACTGGTCGGGTCGTGGTCATCCTGCCTAGCATAAGGACGTAGGTTGCTAGGAAGGAGACTCCGACAAGTATGAGGCCGGTTTGAATGTTCACTCCAGATAGTAGATTTTGTATTGTCTGGTTTATGGTTGATCTGACCCCTTCACTCGTTGAATACTCGAAGAGACCTATTGTTCCTAGTCCGAGAAAGACGAGAGTGATCAGAGCCACGGCTACTTTGGTTTTCAATAGCATTGGTGTCATGCTCTTGTCCTGCGGCACTCTTCTGAGGCGTCCTGGAGCCCACCAGTTCAATCGTCGCATATGCATCATTATCGATGGAACAAGGTAGATTCTGATCAGACTAGCGTCAAGTAGGACGACGATGAATATGCCCAACCCTATTTGCTGGAGCATAGGTATCTGAGACAGCATCATGGTTCCGAAAGCACCCGCGGTCACCAGCCCACTTGCTGTGATTATTCCTCCGGTATGCTCTACCGCGCTTTCTATCGCCGGCTCATCCTTTGAGCCTCCCACTACATATTCCCGGATTCTAGTCACCAGGAATATGTCATAGTCGAGGCCGAGACCGACCATTATGACGAGAAGCATTATTGGGAGGATCCAGATCAGCTCACTATGCCAGAACATCTGAGACACTAGTAGAACTCCTGCCATGGCCCAGGAAACGCTCAGAAGAATTGTGAAGATTAGACGCAGAGGTGTGAAGACGGAGCCGAGGGCGATGAGTAATACAAAGAATACTCCGAGCATTACAAGTGTTGTCATGTTCAGATAGTCGGCGCTGCTTGTGTTGGCCAGGTCGGCAATGCCCGCGGTCGCCCCGCCAACAAGCATTGTGGATGATGCTAGGAGCGGGTCTTGGCGATGAATGATGTTGTTGTTCATTCTTATCCGGTCAAGTGTCCGTATGGCCAGGTCGGAATATGGCTCGCTGGATAGAACTGCCCATACCATCCCTGATTTACCATCCATTCCCAGGAAAGGCTTCATGCTCCGAATCATCTGTTGCTGCTCAGCGATGTTCAGCTGATTGAAAGCATAGTACGGAATCGCCTCTCCCGACGGATGTGTCAGCCCGTACACCTTTGCCACCCCTGAGATTTCGAGGGTTGAATTTTCAGCATAGGAGAATGATCTAAGAGCAGTGGTATTGATCCAGTTTTGAGTTGCAAGTAGAACGCGTGTTTGGACAATAGTATAGGTGGGCGTCACCGTGCCCGGTCCGAACCCTCGGCT
>Ga0066710_100001253_pt1 | contig 18518 bp, 22 predicted proteins | sample GraSoiAngelo_159_FD_79666 | JGI IMG/M metagenome (GOLD analysis project Ga0066710, IMG submission 79666) | Grasslands soil microbial communities from the Angelo Coastal Reserve, California, USA - 14_1009_16_40cm | ecosystem: Environmental > Terrestrial > Soil > Grasslands | place: USA... | reverse complement strand
CGCGTCGAGATCCCGCTCCGGGGCGACGGCGACAACCCGGCGTCCGTGAAGGCGTTGCACACGCTCCGCTCGGAGCTGCTGCCGGCGACAGTCGGCCGGGTGTCGGGCACGGAGTTCGCCGTCACCGGCGAGACCGCGGGTACGCAGGACTTCAACACGACCGTCAAGCAGCGCTTCCCGATCGTGTTCGCGTTCGTGCTCGGGCTCGCGTTCCTGCTCCTGCTGGTGACGTTCCGCTCGATCGTCGTGCCGATCAAGGCGATCGTGCTGAACCTGCTCTCGGTGGGCGCGGCTTACGGCGTGCTCGTCTGGATCTTCCAGGAGGGGCACCTCGAGGGGCTGCTGAACTTCCACTCGAACGGAGCAGTCGTCACGTGGCTCCCGCTCTTCCTGTTCACCGTGCTCTTCGGGCTCTCGATGGACTACCACGTGTTCATCCTCAGCCGTATCCGTGAGCTCGTGGACCAGGGTGTGCCGACCGAGGAGGCGGTGTCGCGCGGGATCCGCACGACCGCGTCGACGGTGACCTCCGCCGCGGCGGTGATGGTCGCCGTGTTCGCGATCTTCGCCTCGCTGCGCACGCTCGACATCAAGCAGATGGGCGTCGGGCTCGCGGTCGCAGTCCTCCTCGACGCAACGCTGATCCGCGGCGTGCTGCTGCCGGCGACGATGAAGCTGCTCGGCGACTGGAACTGGTACCTCCCGCGCTGGCTCGAATGGCTGCCGCGCATCGGCAGCCACGCGCCGCAAGAGGAGAAGGTCGCGGGGAAGCCGGCGCCGGCGATCCGCTAGCGTCCGGCGCGCCGCTGATACGTTCGAGCCGTGGACGAGGCCGTCGCCGTAACCACGACCGTGGCGCGGAAGCGGCTGACGCTCGTCGCCTGCATCCTCGGCTCGATCATCGCCTTCGTCGACATGACGGTCGTGAACGTCGCACTGCCGGCGATCCAGCGCGACCTCGGCGGCGGCCTGACGGCGCAGCAGTGGATCGTCGACGCGTACCTGCTGACGCTCGGCTCGCTGATCCTCGTCGGCGGCTCGCTCGGCGACATCTTCGGCGAGCGGCGCGTCTTCGCGTTCGGGGTCGGCGCCTTCGGCGCCGCCTCCGCCCTGTGCGCAGCCGCGCCGAACGCGCCGCTGCTGATCGCCGCCCGCGGCGTCCAGGGGATCGCCGGCGCGCTGCTGACGCCGAGCGCGCTCGCCGTCATCGTGACGACGTTTGAGGGCGAGGAGCGCAGCGCCGCGATCGGGACCTGGACGGCGTGGAGCGGAATCGCGATGGTGATCGGCCCCCTGGCCGGCGGCGAGCTGCTCGCGATCGGCTCGTGGCGCTGGATCTTCCTGATCAATGTCCCGCTCGCGCTCGCCACGATCGCGCTGATCCTCGTGGCGGTCCCGCCGCGCGAGCCCGGCGGCCGCGCACGCGTCGATCTCGTCGGCGCCGCGCTCTGCGTGCTGGGCCTGGGCGGGACGGCGTTCGCGCTCATCGAGCAGCGCCGCCTGGGCTGGAGCAACCCCGCGATCTGGGGGACACTTGGCGGCGGCGTGATCCTGCTCGCCGCCTTCGTTCTCTGGGAGCGCCGCACGTCTGATCCGATGCTGCCGCTCCGCCTCTTTCGCCGCCGCAACTTCACGGTCGCGAACGTGGAGACGTTTCTCGTCTACGCGGGGCTCTCGACCCTCGGCTTCTTTCTGACGCTCTTCCTGCAGCAGCTCGCCGGTTACTCGGCGCTGCACGCTGGGCTCGCGCTAGTGCCGATCACGATCGTGATGTTCCTCGCGTCACCGTACGTCGGCCGCCTCTCGGGACGGCTTGGGCCGCGGTTCTTCATGGCCGCGGGACCGCTCATCGCGGCGGCGGCGCTGGTCTGGCTCACCAGGACCCGCCCGGACGTCTCGTACGTGCGCGACCTGCTACCGCCGATCCTGATCTTCGCGGTCGGCCTCTCGCTGACGGTGGCGCCGCTGACCGCAACCGTGCTGGCGGACGCGAGCAGCGGCGAAGCCGGGATCGCCTCGGCCGTGAACAACGCCGTCGCCCGAGTGGCAGGGCTGCTCGGGATCGCGATCGTCGGCGTCGCCGTCAGCGGCTCGACCGACCAGCTGAACCTGCACGGCTTCCACATGGCGATGCTCGTTACGGCGCTGCTCGTCGGAGCCGGCGGCGCGATCGGTGCGATCGGGATCGCGAACCCCCGCGCCGAGCACTAGGATCGGGGCGTGCGGATCGAGCAGCTCGTCGCGGCCGAGCCCGGGTGGAAGGCCGTCTTCAAGGAGCCGGACGACAGCGAGACCATGTCGCGCATCCTCGGCTGGGCGGTCGGCGACGGTGGGGACGAGCTCGTCGGCGTCATCGTCGACCCCGCCGAGCCGTCCCGGATCGTCGCGGCCGCCGGGGCGACCTCTCCCGGCGGCGGGACGTTCACGCGCTACCGCTTCGTGCCGCCCGAGCGGCCGCCTCCGCCGTCTCCTCCGCCCGCGGCCGAAGCGCCCGAGCAGAAGCCCGAGGAGGCGGCGAGGCAGCTCGCGAAGAGCGTCCTGAAGCGGCGCCGCTAGGAAAAGCCGGAGGCGGGACTCGAACCCACGACCCACGGTTTACAAAACCGTTGCTCTACCAACTGAGCTACTCCGGCGCGCCCTCATAGTAGGCGAACTTCCACGTGTCCAGAACAGACACGGCCCAGCCGATGCGTCTGCAACGCTGGCAACATGGAGCACCCGAAGGCGAAGGGCGACCGCTCGACCATGGCGATCATTCTGGCTCTGCATGAGGCCGGGCTCGCGGTCTATCTGCCGTTCGGAGAGAACACCCGCTCCGATCTCATACTCGAGGACCGTGACAGGATCAAACGGGTGCAGTGCAGACGGGCCGGCTCCGCAACGGCGCGGTGGTCTTCGCCGCTTGCAGCTCATACGCGCACCACCGTAGTGCCCGCAGCGCCCGGCGCGCCTACCACGGGCAGGTCGACTTTTTCGCTGTCTATTGCCCGCAAACCTCAGGCGTCTACCTGATCCCGATCGAAGACCTCGATGTGAGGGCCAAGGGGGCGCTCCGGATCGATCGGCCACGCAACAATCAGAAGCGCCGCATCCGATCAGCCCTCGCTTATGAAATCGGCCCGCGTGGCTGTCGGCCCCTAAGCCAGAACCTGGCGCCCCTTCTGGTGCGTGAGCACCTTCCGCTTCACGCGCTGGAGCGCGTTGTCGATCGTCTTCGTGTCGCAGCCGAGCCGGGCGGCCATCTCCTCGTAGGACTCGCCCTCGAGGTAGAGCTTGAGCGCGTCGGCCTCGAGCCGCGAGAGACCCGTCCCCAGGCAGAAGACGAGGCTCTGGAGTTCCTCGGTCGAGATCACGCAGATCGAGGGCTCGTCGACGCCCGGGCCGGGGAGCGCGTCGCCGAGCGTGCACTCGCCGTCCCGGTCCTGGCCGGCCGGGGTGTGGCTGAACGAGACATAGGTGTTGAGCGGGGCGTGCTTGAAGCGGGTCGCGGTCTTGATCGCCGTGATGATCTGGCGGGTGACGCAGAGCTCGGCGAAGCTCCTGAACGAGGTCTCCTTGTCGGTCCGGAAGTCGCGGACCGCCTTGTAGAGGCCGATCAGCCCCTCCTGGATCAGGTCGTCGGAGTCGCCGCCGGCGAGGAAGTACGAGCTCGCCTTCAGGCGGACGAAGCCGTTGTAGCGCCGGATCAGGACGTCCATCGCCGCGGAATCGCCGTTCCGCGCCTTGAGCACGAGCTGGAGATCCTCTAGCTCTCGTTGAGCCTTCTGTGCCGACTGGGCGGCAGTTGCGACACGAACGGCCACGGATTCCCCCCGGTATTCACGGGCGAGTCGACGGAGTCTCACCCTTAGGTTGAGGGCTAAGATAGCAAGAGATCCACGGCTTTACAAGCTCTTTGCACAGGACCTAGCGTGATAGGAACGTATGTTCGCATCAGCGCCCGCGGCGCAGGCGCTCGAGCGCGGCCAGCGTCTCGGGATCGAGGCGGTCGCGGAGGTCGCCCGGCGTGCGGTCGGCGTGGGCCGGCGGCACGAGCTCGCCGAGGAAGGTCTGCGACGAGAGCTTCCGCACCTCCTGGCCGGACGTCCCGCGCACGGCGGCGTCGGACGAGACGACGGCGACCTGCTCGAGCGAGCGGTTCTCGGCCGCGAGGCGCTCGATCAGCGCGTCCGCGTCCTCGGCATAGCGCACCTCGAGCGGCCCGTAGACGGCGTCGGAGCCGTGGCCGTCGAAGACGAGGACGCCGCGGGCGCCCTTCGCGGCGACCCAGCTCGCGAGGACGTCCCGGAGCTCGGCTGGCTCCGTGAACCCGCCCGCATGCAGGAGGTTGTAGCCGTCGAAGAGGTAGAGGGTCGGTTCAGCCACCGCGCTGCCTCCGCGCCTCGTAGAGAAGCAGGGCCGCGGCGACGCTGACGTTGAGCGACTCGACCCGGCCCAGCAGCGGGATCGAGACGGCGTCGTCGCAGGTTCGCCGCACCAGCGGCCGGAGACCCTTGCCCTCGGCGCCGAAGACGAAGGCGAGCCCTCCGGAAAGGTCTGCCTCCCACATCGGAGTCGCTGCGCCGCCCTCGGCGGCGAGCACCCAGAGGTCGCCGCGCTTCACCTCCCCGAGGTAGCGCGCGAGGTTCGTCACGACCGCGATGGGCAGGTGCTCGACGGCCCCGGCGGACGCCTTCGCGACCGCGGGTGTCACGCGAGCAGAGCCGTGCGAAGGGACGACGATTCCAGTGGCGCCCGCGCCCTCGGCGCTGCGGACGACGGCGCCGAGATTGCGCGGGTCGCTGACCTGGTCGAGCGCCGCTAGCAGCGGCCGCTCCACCGCGGCGAGCTCGTACGCGTCCGCGTACTTGTACGGCTCGGCCCAGGCGAGCACGCCCTGGTGGTCGCGCGTGCCGGCGGCTTCGGTGATGTCCCGCTCGAGCTTGACCTGCACGCGGGGGCTCTTCAGCTCCTGGAGCCAAGGCTCCGACTTGACCGCCCGCTCGGTCGCCCAGAGCTCGAGCATCTCGCGCCCGCCGCGCAGCGCCTCCCGCACCGCGCGGCGGCCGTAGACCTGCTCGCGCGTCACCGCCTGGGGACGAGCTGGTAGCCGTCGGCCACGTCGCGAGCCTCCCAGCCGTGGGACTCGATCTCGGCGCGAAGCCGATCGGCCTCGTCGAAGTCCCGCTCCGCCCGTGCCCGTTGCCGCCGCTGCGCGAGATCGACGACGTCGGCCGGAGCCTCCGGGAGCTCGGCGAGCGAGCCGAGCCCGAACAGGTCGAGCGCCCGCCGCAGCAGCTCGTGGTCGCGCCACTCGTGCAGCAGCGCGAGTGCCTGCGGCGTGTTGAAGTCGTCTTCCAGCGCCGCCTCGAACGACTCCCACGCACCGGCAGGCGTCGGCTCGGACGGCCCGAGGAAGACCTCGCGGAACCCCTGCCCGCGCGCGGCGGCGGCGGCCAGCGTCTCGTCCGAGAAGTCCATCGGCTTCCGCCAGTGCGAGCCGAGGAAGAGCAACAGCAGCGTCTCGCGACCCCACTCGTCGAGCGCCTCGCGCAGCGTGACGACGTTGCCGACCGACTTCGCCATCTTCTCGCCGGTGAACTCGAGCAGCCCGTTGTGCATCCACAGCTGCGCGAACGGATGGCCGAGCGCACGCGATTGCGCGAGCTCGTTCTCGTGGTGCGGGAAGACGAGGTCGATGCCGCCCCCGTGGATCTCGAAGACCGGCCCGAACGCGTCCTCGGCCATCGCCGAGCACTCGATGTGCCAGCCTGGCCTCCCGCGCCCCCAGGACGCGTCCCACCACGTGTCCTCGCCCGGCTTCGTCGCCTTCCAGAGCGCGAAATCCCGCGGATCCTCCTTGAGCGGCGACGGCTCTTCGCCCTGCTCGACCTGGTCGAGCCGCTGGCCCGAGAGCTGCCCGTAGTCCGGATACCGCGCGACGCGGAAGTAGACGTCGCCCTCGCGCGCATACGCGAAGTCACGGGCGATCAGCTCCTCGATGAAGTGGACGATCTGCGGGATCGACTCGGTCGCCTGCGGCATCCGGTCGGGCCTCCCCAGCCCCAGGTCGCCGGTGTCCTGCAGGTACCACTCCGTCGCGCGCGCCGCGAGCTCCGCGCTCTTCCCGGGCGCGGCGTCGTAGATCTTGTCGTTGACGTCGGTGATGTTGTGGACGAGCGTCGCCTCGTAGCCGCGGCTCCGCAGCCAGCTGTGCAGCCACATGCCGATCACGTACGGCCGCGCGTTGCCGACGTGCGCGCGCGCGTAGACGGTGGGGCCGCAGAAGTACATGCGAACCGGGCCCGGCGGCGCTGGCAGCTCGTCGAGCCGGCGCGTCAGCGTGTTGTAGAGCTGCACCGTTAGAGCGTAGAGGCGGCGGCGTCGACCCTGCGCAGCAGCTCGTCGCGCGGCAGCGAGGCGATCACCGCGGTGAGCTCGGGTCCGCGCGTCTCGCCGGTCAGCGCCACCCGCACCGCCTTCAGGTCGCCGCCGACTGCCTTCAGCTCGCGCACGAGCGACTTCGCGTCGAGGCCGCCGTCGACGAGTTCCCGGAACCGCTCGAGCGTCTCCGGCGACGAGACCGCATTCCGCTCCGGCGGTGCGAGGACGAGCTCGGCGAAGCGCCGCGCCTCGACGAGATCGCGCGCGCCGCGCATCACCGGCACGACTGAAGCCGGAACGCCCACGCGCGCCGCGAGCTCCTCGTCGCCGAGCGACTCGATCGCCTCGATTGCGAGCCGGCGGATCCGCGCGATGTCGAGATGGACGTCGTGCCGCGGCAGGCCGAGCTCCTCCAGATAGCGCCGCACCGCCTCGGCGGGGATCCCGGCGTCGCGGAGATCGGCGAGCGTCGAGGCGCCGTGCCGCTTCGAGAGCTTGCGCCCGTCCGGGCCGAGGATCAGCCCGTGGTGGATGTACTCCGGCGGCTCGGCCCCGAGCGCGCGGATCAGCTCGCTCTGTATCAGCGTGTTGGCACGATGGTCGGCGCCGCGGATCACGTGCGTGATCCCGAAGTCGACCTCGTCCACCGCGGTCGCGAGCTGGTAGGTCGGCGACCCGTCAGGGCGGAGCAGCGTCACGCGCCCGTGTCGCACCGCGCCCTCGGCGTCCTCGCTTCCGATCGCCCGGGCGGCCTCGCGATGGCGGTCGGCGCGCTCGCTCTGGCGGACTGGACCCTCGTCCCACACGACGCCGAGCCATTGCAGGTCCCTGAGGATCCCGCCGGCGTCCTCGTTGCGCGCCGCGTCGGTGTCGTCGATCCGCAGCAGCAGCGTCCCGCCCCGCTCGTCCGCGAAGCGGCGGTTCGCGACGGCCGTCAGCGCGTTGCCGAGATGGAGCGAGCCCGTCGGGCTCGGCGCGAAGCGGACGCGCGGTGCCATCGCGCCCGATGCTATGCCAGCGGCCGCAAGCGGGAAGAGGTGCACACGTGGACGCCTCGGTCTACCTCCTCACACTGATGGACGAGGATGTCTTCGTGCGCAGGCTCGCGCTCGAGCTTCGCGGCGCTGCGCGCGGGACGACGATCACGGCCGACGGCCTCGAGATCCGCGTGCGGCGAAACGAGGTCAGCGGCCGGCCGCACGAGGAGGACGAGCGGCACCGGTCGTATCCACTTCTGCTCGACATCGCTTCGATCGACGCCGCGGCTGTCGCGCGGCTGCTCCGAGTCCTGGATCTCCTGGACGTCGTGTTCGTCGCCGAGTGCGACTTCCTCGACGAGTTGCCCAACCGCGGCCGGAGCGAGCTCGCCGATTCCGCAGGGACGGCGATCGGTGACGACGAGCCGCTGAGGTACCTCGTCGCCGCCTACTTCCACCAGGACTGGAACATCGAGACGCCGACGTTGCGGGGCGTGCTCGAGCTCTTCGCGCGCGAGGAGCCGGAGGAGCTCGTGCGCGGCGCCCGGGACGAGGCGGTGGCGCTGCTCGCAGGGGATCTCGACGACGAGGCGATCGAGCAGATCCTCGACGACTTCGGACTCGCCGTCGATCCGCCGGCGCACGGGCTCAGCTACGGCCGGTGGCTCGCGCTCGTCGCGGACGTCCTGACCGCGGCGCTCCGCGAGGGAGGCGGGGGCTGAGTCTCTAGCGCGACTTGAACGCTGCAGCAGCCTCGATCGCCGCGCCGAGGTTGAGACCCTTGTCCTTCGCCTGCTTGATCAGCATGACGGTCTCGAGGGCCTCGGCGTCGTACAGCCGCTGCTTGCGGCCGCGCGTCGGGATCTGCGCCTTCAGCGTCCAGTAGTCGAGCTGCATTTTCGTGATCCCGGCGATGCGGCAGACCTGCCCGAGCGTCAGCTCGAGCTTGTCCAGGTGCTCACCGAGGTCGAATGGCCGGAGGCCCAGGTCGTAATCCATGGCTCTCCTATCGGCAGGAACGCCCTCTGGCTTAAAAGACATATTCAGGACGGGCCAGGGCGGCTCCTTCTTCGGTCAATCGGTTGGCGCCGCACGGGCCTGCAGGACGACCGCGCCGAGAACGATCGCTCCACCCACCAGCGTTGCCGCGGGAGGGCTCTCCGAAACGAAGATCCAGGCCCAGAGCGGCCCGAGGACGACCTCGAGCAGGGTGATCAAAGCGACCTCGGCCGCGGGAATCAGCCGCCCGCCGATCGAGAGGAAGATCAGGCCGAGCCCGATTTGGCCGAACCCGAGCACAGCGAGGAGCGCCAGATCCTGGCCGCCGACCTGGCTCGGGTGCGCGAACGGCGCCGCGGCGACGAGGACGAGGAACTGGGACAGGCAGGTCGCCGGGGCCATCGAGACCTGCCGCTGGTGGCGCGTGATCACGAGCATCACGGCGAACGAGAGGGACATCACGAACGCGAGCACCTCGCCGAAGAGGGTCGGGCGCCCGGGGCCCCCGACCATCACCCCGACCCCGACCAGCGCGCCGAGCATCGCGATCCACGTGCTCCGGGAGACGGGCTCCTTGAGCACGACGACGCCGAGCAGCGCCGCCATGATCGGCGCGAGCGCCTGGAAGAAGAGCACGTTCGCGATGGTCGTGTGGTTGAGCGCCGTGATGAACGACGCCGAGGAGATCGCCATCAGCGCCGCCACGGCGAGCCCCGGCCGTCCCATGGCGCGAAACGCGCGCCACGGGTTGCCCCGCTCGACGACCGCGACGTAGAGGAAGAGCCCGACGACGGCGAAGGCGCCGCGACCGGCGAGCTGCGTCGCCGTGCCGACCGTCAGCTCGCGCTGGAGGACGCCGGCCGACGACCAGGCGACGGCGGCAAGCGCGACATAGATCCGCCCGCGCCTGACGGATGCGGGCAGGTCGAGGACGCTCGTCGCGGCCATCTCCGCAGTCAATCACTAGTCCTTGTACGGGTCGTAGACGTCCCGTCAGGCCATCGCGACCCCGAGCGGGCGGAGCGTGTGCTTCACCCGGATCGTGTCGCCGTGCGCGGCGAGGACTTCGGGCAGGCGCTTGTAGACCTCCGGCGCCTCGCCCGCTCCGCCGCCGACGAGGACGATTCCCCGCTGCCGGAGGCGGGCCTGGACCGCCGGCCAGTCGACGAGGCCCGGCCGCACCACCTCCCAGCGACCTTCCGTCGCCGCATCTTCCCGGCGGCCTGCGAGCGGCTCATCACACGAGCCGCCCCTGGACGGTCGAGAAGAGCGCCTGCTCGGTCTCGCTCGACTCGACACCCTCGAGGATCACCGACTCGTCGCCCATCGAGCCGCCGACGAAGCCCTCCTGGCCGGGCCGCGCGGGCGTGCAGCCCTTCCGGATCACCCAGTACCTGCGGCCGAAGTGCTCCTCCCGGCACGCGAAGTTGTGATGGTTGTGCACCTCGTGCGTCGCCTCGGCGCCGAGGATCTCGAGCACCTTGTCGACGACGACGTCGCGGCCGGCGTACGCGTATTCGCCCGCCAGCTGCATCGCCGAGATGTACGACCGCCCGAGCTCCGAGTCGGCCTCGAAGAGCACCGGCGGCGAATCCATCTCGCCTCGCGCGCCTTCGCGTCGAACGCGAGCCCCTGCGCGAGCGCGAGGAAGCCGGACGCCGTCCTGTGGCCGAAGCTGCGCGAGCCGAAATGCACGCCGACCCAGAGGCGGCCCTCCTCGTCCTCCATCAGGTTGACGTAGTGGTTGCCGGAGCCGACCGTGCCGAGCTGCTGCTCGGCGAGCTGCGCGAGCTTGCGCTGCGGCTCGAAGTCGGCCTTGCGAATAGCGTCGAGCACGGGATGATCGGTGCGCTCCTGCGCCGGCACGCCCATGCCGAACGAGATCCGGCAGACGATCTCGCGCATCACGGGCTCGACCTCGATTTCGGACGCTTGCAGATCCGTCCGCACGGGCTTGTTGCCGCACCCGATGTCGTAGCCGACGCCCGACGGCGAGACGTACCGCTCGTAGGCGACGCAGCCGCCGATCGGCTGGCTGTAGCCCGGGTGGTGGTCGGCGCAGAGGACGCCGAACTCCGCGTCGCCGGCCGCCATGCACCGCTTCAGCTGCTCGAGGCTCCGCTGATCGACGCCGCCGAACGTCTTGATCCCACCCACGGACGTCTTCCCGTTCTCTCTCGGAAGAAAGCGGAGGCGGGCCGCCGCCGGGGGCCCACCTCCGCCGTTCCGCAGCGCGTTAGAAGTTCGAGAAGAGCAGGTCGGCGTTCGCGCTGCGCGCGTCGGTCACGATGCCCTTCGTCGTCAAGTTGTACAGCGCGTCCCGAACCTGCCCGTATCCGTTGCGGTCGGTCGTCGTCACGCCGATCGGCGTCGTCGTGTCGACTCCCGGCACCGCGGCGCTGGTCGATGCGGTCGATCCCCCACGTCGCGTTCGGCTCGGTCGTGTCGACGTGCACGGTCGAGTCGGGTTCGACGAAGTCGACGCGCGGATCGGCTGTGATGCTGTTCAGCGCGCCGGCCCGGAACGTCCGCGGCATAGCGCTTCGGGGCGTGCGTGTAGACGAAGCTGACGGTGAGCCCCAGTCGGCTCGCGTGCTCGCCCGCGACCGCGGCCGGATTCGCGTCGTCGTGCAGGACGACGATGTAGCCGGTCGATCCGGCGCTCCCTGCCGTCGCGGCGGGAATGAGCAGGATCGCGAGGAGTGCGACGACGGTAAAAAAAGGCGACGCATGCAGTGGCCTCCTTGGTTCGGTGGCCGCAGGGTCGGTGATCGCCGCAGGAGCAGCCTGTTGCTACCCGGAAGTCGCCTTTTACTCTTTACAACTCGGTAATGCTGCCCTGATTGGCCCTACCAGCGGTGGTGCACCTGGGGCGCGATCCGCTCCCTGTACAGCCCGCCGATCGTGCGCAACGTCTCGTCCTCGAGCGGCGGAAGTGCTGCCGCGGCGGCGTTCGCACGCGCCTGCTCCGGCGACTTCGCGCCGGGAATGACGGTCGAGACGGCCTCGAAGCCGAGGATCCAGCGCAACGCGAGCTGCGCGAGCGTCGCACCCTCGGGAACGAGCCCCTTCAGCTCCTCGACCACTTCGACTCCTCGCTCGAAGTCGACGCCTGCGAAGGTCTCGCCCACGTCGAACTGCTCGCCGTTCCGGTTGAAGGAGCGGTGGTCGTCGGACGAAAAGCTCGAGTCGCGCGAGAACTTCCCCGTCAGGAGTCCCGACGCGAGCGGCACGCGGGCGATGACGCCGACGTCGCGCATCCGAGCCTGTTCGAAGAAGAGCTCCGCGGGGCGCTGCCGGAAGATGTTGAAGATGATCTGCACCGTTGCGACGTTCGGGTACTCGATCGCCTTCAACGCCTCCTCGACCTTCGAGACGCTGACTCCGTAGGCGCGAACGAGCCCGTCGTCGACGAGCCGGTCGCAGGCGTCGAAGACGGCCGGCGTGTAGTACGTCTCCCACGGCGGGCAATGGAGCTGCACGAGATCGACGGTGTCGACGCCGAGGTTCTCGCGTGACCGCTCGAGCCAGCCGCGCAGGTTGTCGTAGGTGTACTGCGCGACGTCGAGCGGCGCACGCCGGCCGAACTTCGTGGCGACGAAGATGTCCTCGTCGCGTTCGCGCAGAAGCCTCGCGATCAGCCGTTCCGAACGACCGTCGCCGTAGACGTCCGCGGTGTCGAAGAACGTGATCCCCGCGTCGACGGCGGCGTGCATCGCTGCGAGCGACTCGTCGTCGTCGGTCTGACCCCAGCTCCCTCCGATCGCCCAGGCGCCGAACCCGACCTCGGAGACTATCTGGTCCGTCTTGCCGAGCCGTCTCGATCGCATCGCCGTTGTCGAGTATCTCATCGGCCCACTAACGTGGCTCGAGTGACCGTTCACCCGTTCTTCCTCCTCGACGTCTTCGCGGAGCAGCCACTCGAGGGCAACGGCCTCGCCGTCGTGCTCGACGCGGACGAGGTCGACGACGTCACGATGCTCGCGTTCGCGCGCGAGACGCGACTCGCCGAGACGACGTTCGTGCAGTCGTCGCCGATCGACGCCGACTATCGGAACCGCATCTGGACGGTGGTCGAGGAAGTCCCGTTCGCGGGTCATCCGACCCTCGGCACCGCGGTCGCGGTCGCGGCGAGCCGGGAGCTAGACCGCAGCGCGTTCGTGCAGGAGACGCGGGCGGGACTGCAACGGGTCGCGGTCGAGCGCGACGACGCCGGGTGGCGAGCGTCGACGCTGACGGAACCGGCGCGCGAAGGCGAGACGGCCGACGTCGATCGAACGCTGGCTGCGGTTGGGCTGACGCGGGGGTCCGCCGCAGCCGATCTCGAGCCGCGATTCGTCTCCATCGGTCTGGAGACGCTCGTGGTGCCGCTGCGCTCCGCCGAAGACGTCGCGTCCGCCGAGCCGGACCCGGCGCTGATCGCCGCGTTGCCGCAGCCGAGCGGCACGTTCAACCTCTACCTGTTCGCGCTCGCGGGGGACGGCCGCAACGTCCACGCCCGGTCGCTGCCGACCCATCCCGACGAGGCGGAGGATCCGGCCACCGGCTCCGCCGCCGCCGCGCTCTGCGCGTACCTCGCCGCGCGCGACCGGACGGATGAGATCGACATCGAGCAGGGCGTCGAGATCGGCCGCTGAGCCGCCTCCACTGCCGCATCGAAGGAGACCGAGTCCGCCTCGCCGGACGCGTGCACGTCATCGTCCGCGGCGAGGTCTTCCTCCGGACCCACTAGGCTCGGCGCGTGGACGAGCTGCTGCTGGCCTGGTTCCGGGCGAACGGCCGCGACCTGCCGTGGCGCCGGACGCGCGACCCGTACGCGATCCTCGTCAGCGAGGTGATGCTCCAGCAGACGCAGGTCGAGCGCGTCGTGCCGCGCTGGCACGCCTGGCTCGACCGCTGGCCCACGGTCGACTCGCTCGCCTCCGCGTCGCCGGCCGACGTGATCCGCGAGTGGCAGGGGCTCGGGTACAACCGGCGCGCGCTCAACCTCCACGGCGCGGCGACCCACGCGGCGGCGCATGGCTGGCCGGCCGATCTCACCGAGCTTCCCGGCGTCGGCCCCTACACCGCGGCCGCCGTGGCGAGCTTCGCGTTCGGACTCCCGGTGCTGCCGGTCGACACGAACGTCGCGCGTGTCCAGGAGCGGACCGGCCACGCGTTCGGGTCTGCCTGCGGCCAGGCGCTGATGGACCTCGGCGCGACGATCTGTCTCGCCCGCGTGCCTCGGTGCGGCAAGTGCCCCCTCGTCGGCGGCTGCCCGAGCCGCGGCCGCCGGTACGAGCCGTCGCGCAAGCAATCGCGATTCGAGGGATCGTTCCGGCAGCGGCGGGCGGCTGCGCTGCGCGCGGTGAGCGAGGCGGCGCGGCCCCTCGCCGAGCTCGACGCGGAGGCCGTGGCCGCACTCGAGCGGGACGGGCTCGTCTGCCTCGTCGACGGCCTTGTATCCCTCCCCGCGTAGAATCAGCGGCATGGTCGCCGATCTCGTCATGCAGCTGCTCCCGGTCTGGATCCTGCTGGGGCTGATCGTGCTGTTCCTCCTCTTCGCGCTGCTTGCGCGGGTGCAGAAGGGACGCTTCGTCCGGCCGATCGTCAAGCAGATCGTCCGCGTGCCGCTCTTCCGGCGGCTGATGACGAAGGCGTCGACCGCCGCGCTCGAGCGGCAGAACCCGGAGCTCGCCAGCGCGATCAAGAAGATGGAGCGGCTCGGCCCCGCGGTGCGCGACCCGCGCCGCGCGCAGGCGGCGCTGTCGAGCCTCTCGCCGCAGGAGCGCCGCGCGTACCTCGCCGCAGTCGACGAGGAGGGCGCGATTCCAGAGGCCATGAACCGCGAGCAGCGCCGCCGCCTCGAAAAGGCGAAGCGCGACGCTCAGCGCGGGCGTTAGACCGGGTGCCGACCGGCGTCAGCGGGTAGAGATGCTTGAGTGTCGGGCGAACGGGTGCGATCAGCCCGTCGAGACCGTGCTCGCGCGCGAGGCCGATCATCCCCTCCAGAACGATGCGGCTGATCCCGCGTCCCTGCGCGCCGGGCTGGATCATCACCTGGAGCGCGCACAGCGTCGTCGGCTTGGCGCCGCCGAAGCCGTTCTCGAGCGCCCAGTCGATGCCGCGCCTCTCCGTGTCCCGTCCCAACGAACCGGAATCGTGTTCGCGTGCGCAAGCGGCTCGTCGTCGTCCAGCAGGACGAGTTGGAAGTGCGCGAGCTCGGTGCGAAGCCGCGGGAAGTATTCGTTCGCTACCGGATCGTGACTCATGAACTCCGGCCACACCGACCAGAGCCGGGCCCACGAGGGGTGCTCCCGCACGTGCGGCACGTCCGACAGCAGCTCGAGTCTCACCGTCGCAGCAACGCGACGGCCTGCGCGGCGAGCCCCTCGCCGCGGCCGGTGAAGCCGAGCTGGTCGGTCGTCGTCGCGCGCACGGCGATCCGGCCGGTGTCGACGCCGAGCGCCTCTGAAAGCCGCTCGCGCATCTCGTCGCGGCGCGGGGCGATCCGCGGCTCCTGGCCGATCAGGATGCAGTCGGCGTTGACGAGCTGCCAGCCCGCTTCGACGACCTGCCCGTACGCCTCTGCGAGGAGCACCAACGAGTCGGCACCGGACAGCGACGCGTCGCCCGAGGGGAACAGCGAGCCGATATCGCCCATCCCCGCGGCGCCCAGGATCGCGTCGGTGAGCGCGTGCGCGATGACGTCGCCGTCCGAGTGCCCGGCGAGCCCGCGCGGATGGTCGAAGCGGATGCCTCCCAGCACGAGCGGCACGCCGTCCTCGAGGGCGTGCGCGTCGACACCCATGCCGACGCGGATCTCGGTCACGGCAACGCCTCGGGGAGCTGGTCGAGCGACCGGATCCTGATTGCCTCCGGCGGCGGCTCGTGCAGGTAGCCCCAGGGCCCGCGGCGCAGGTGGACCGCGACCATCCCGGCGGCGAGTGCGGGCACAACGTCGTTGTCGACCCGGTCGCCGACGTACGCGATCTCACCGGCCGGCCGGCCCGCCTTCTCCGCGACGCGCGCGAAGAATTCGGGGGACGGCTTCTCGACGCCCCAGCGCTCCGAGGACGCGGCGAAGTCGACGTGCGGCCGCACGAGCTCCTCGTGGACGACGCCCATGTTGCCGACGGCACCGACGACGAGCCGCCGCGCGCGCAACTCGCGCAGACAGGGCACCGCGTCGGGATAGAGCTCATCGGACGTGAACGCGTCGTGCGGCGGCTCGACGCCGAGCCAGTCGAGGGCCCGCCGGTGCGGCTCCCCGCGCTCGATTGCGGCGCCGACCAGCGCCATCAGCGTGAAGCGCGGTACGCCGCAGAAATCGGCAACGTGCTCCCAGTTGCGGGTCTCGTCGACGAGCGTCTCGCCGACATCGAACACGATCGCCGTCACAGCCACGACGACACGAGCTCGAGATCCGCGCGGTCGGTCACTTTCAGCAGCCGAGGGTCGCCGCGGACGACCTTGACGCGGCCGCCGCGCGCCTCCACGAGCCCCGCGCAATCGCTCGTGTCGCCGTCCGCGGCCAGCGCTTCGCGAAGCGACGCAGCCGGAAACGCCTGCGGTGTCTGCACGGCCACGAGCTCGTCCCGCGAGATCGTCTCCACGACCGCATCGTCGCGGACGCGCTTGACGGTGTCCGCGATCCGCAGGCCCGGAACGATCCCGTCCCAGCCCTCGCCGATCGGCGCGAGCACGCGCTCGAGCACCTCCTCCGTGACGAGCGGCCTCGCCGCGTCGTGCACGAGGATGACGAGCGCGTCCTCCGGAATCTCGCCGACCGCCCGCCGCACCGACTCCGCACGTGTCTCGCCGCCGGTCACGACCTGGCGCACCTTGTCGGCCCCGATCTCCTCCGCCAGCAGGATCGCCGGCTCCTCCCAGTCGGGCGGCGCGGCCACGACGATCGCGTCGATCCACTCGGACGCGTCGAGACGGCGCATCGGCTCGGCGAGCATCGGTAGCTCGCCGAGCCTGACGAACGCCTTCGGCTGGTCTGCGCCGAGCCTCTCGCCGCGGCCTGCGGCGACCAGCACGGCCCAGACGCTCAAGCGCTAGGCGGTTGCGCCTGCGACGGCCTTCTTCTTGGCCGTCGTCTTCTTCTTGCCGTTCGTGCCGACCCCGGCGAGGACTCCGTCGAGCCACTCGGCTGCCTCCTCCTCGTCCATGCCCTTCGCATAGCGCAGCTCGGACGCGAGGATCTTCTTCGCCTTCACGAACATCTGCTTCTCGCCCGTCGAGAGACCCTTCTCGTGGTCGCGAAGCGAGAGATTCCGGACGACCTCGGCCAACTCGAGAATGTCGCCCGTCTTCATCTTGTCTCGGTTGTGCTTGAAACGGCGGTTCCAGTTCTTGGGCATCTCGGTCGACCCGCCCGTCAGCGCCTTCAGCACGACCTCGACTTCCTTCTCGCCGATCACCCGGCGAAGGCCGACCTTGTCGGCGTTCTCGGTCGGGACGTTCACGGTCATCTCGTTGTGGTCGATCTTGATCGTCAGGTACTCCCGCTTCTCGCCGAGCACCTCGCGCTGCTCCTTCTTGACGATCGAACCGGCCCCGTGGTGCGGGTACACCACCTTGTCGCCGACCTTGTACAAGGCCTCCCCTTTCTGGTCCACAGTTAGTGCCAAGAAAGCCGGCGCTGTGGAGGGCGCCGGCGAAGTGGAACCAGTCTACCACAAACGGGGCCCAAAAGCCCAGGTTTTCCAGGGATTTTCGGCTTTCGGACGAGAAAATCCCTGCAAACAAGGCGGGCGAACCTACGTTTCCGACGCTACAACTGGAGATAGCGATCCACGAGGTTGTGCTCCTGCAGCCGCCGGAGGCCCTCCCGGATCTCCCGGGCTCTGACGGCGCCCACGCCGTCGACCGCCTCCAGCTCCCGCTGCGAGGCCCGGACGACCGCGTCGAGCGTCCCGAGGTCGCCCACGACCCCCCGGATGACCGTCTCCGGGAGCCGCGGGATGTGGGAGAGGACGCGGTAGCCGCGCGGCGAGACGGCGTGATCCATCGCGTTGATCGTCCGCGGGAAGCCGAGCAGCTCGCCGAGCCGCTCGAACTCGAGCAGCTCGTGGTAGGGAACGGCCCGAAGGGCCTCCAGGGCGAGCGTCGCCTCCGCCCCGGCCCCGGCCGCGTGATAGTCGCGGACGACCGCGTCGCGCTCGCCCGGGACGTCGACGATCAGCTCGGCGAGCTGGAGCCGGATCAGCCGGCCCTCGGTGCCGAGCTCGATGCAGTCGCGCTCGATCCACTCCGCCATCCGGGTCGTCATCTCGGCACGCTGCAGGACGACGAGCACGTCGTCCAGGACGACGGCGTTCTGAAACTCCAGCGCCGTCAGCCGCGTCAACACCTGCTCGAGCCGCTGGCGGTACGTCTCGAGCGTCCCAAGCGCCTGGTTCGTCTTGGCGAGTACGTCGGCGATCGCGTCGAGCTGGTAGCGGGTGTTCCCGGCGAAGATCGTCACCGTCTCGCGCTGCTGCGAGATCGAGATGACGAGGGCGCCGGTCTGCTTCGCGACTCGCTCGGCCGTGCGATGGCGCGTGCCCGTCTCGCTCGAGGCGATCGTGGCGTCGGGCATCAGCTGGACATTCGCCCAGGCGAGCTTGCGGATCTGCGTGTCGACGATGATCGCGCCGTCCATCTTCGCGAGCTCGTAGAGGAGCTGCGGGCGGAAGGGCGCGTCGAGCCGGATCCCCCCGGAGTAGAGGAACGCGAGCCCGGCCGGGTCGCCTATGACGATCAGCGCGCCCTCGTGCGAACGGATCACGTCGTCGATCGCGGCGCGCAGGTCGGTGCCGGGGGCGACCCTGGCGATCGCCTCGGCGAGCCGCGGGTCGCGGCGCGGATCGTCCTCGGCGGGCGTGCGGGTGAAGCCGAGCGTGGCGGCAATCCGCTCCTCCCGCCTACTCTCCTTCGGGTCGGTCTGCATCGAGTCCGTTCTTGATCGCGGCGCGCAGGGTCCCCACCTCCTGCACGTGGATCTTGCCACGAGCGGACGTGCCGACGGGAGCGAGGACGGTCGCGAGGCCGAGCTTCGCGCATTCCTCCAGGCGCCGCTCGGCCTGCGTCGCGGGGCGGAGACGGCCGGTCAGGCCGATCTCGCCGAACGCGGCGAGGGCGTCCCGCACGGGCACGCGGCGAGCGGCGGAGGCGATCGCCAGCGCCACCGCGAGATCGGCGCCCGGCTCG
>Ga0066710_100001252_pt1 | contig 18520 bp, 9 predicted proteins | sample GraSoiAngelo_159_FD_79666 | JGI IMG/M metagenome (GOLD analysis project Ga0066710, IMG submission 79666) | Grasslands soil microbial communities from the Angelo Coastal Reserve, California, USA - 14_1009_16_40cm | ecosystem: Environmental > Terrestrial > Soil > Grasslands | place: USA... | reverse complement strand
CTTTTCATGCGACGAGCTGCCACGCGATCTGAAAGTCGGCACGGAAGGCCTGGTTCAACGTCCATGGCGCTACCTGATGACGAGTGTCGCGGTTGCCTGGATGGTGCTGGGCATCAGCTGGTCGGGGCTCGCGCCGCTCTTCGGCGTCTTCTACGGCTCGACGACGCTGCTGGCGTACGCGTTGTGCCGGTTGATCGTCGGCCGTATCGCGGCGGCGGCGTGCGCGGCGGTGTTGAGCGTATCGTCCTTGCAGCTCGCCAACCTGCCAAACCTCAGGGACTACGCGAAGGCGCCGTTCACGCTCGCGCTCGTGCTGATTCTGATCGCGCTGGTCGTGCGGCCGTGGCGGCCGCGCGACGTGCTGATGCTGTCGCTCTGCTACGGCCTCGTATTGGGGGTCGGGTACGGGTTCCGGACCGATTTGCTCATCGATATCCCGCCCTTTCTGATCGCGATTGCCTTTTTTCTGCCGGGTGGTGTGCTGCGAGACGTGTCGTTGAGGGTTGCGGCCGTAGGCCTCTTCACCGCCGGGTTCGTTGCGGCCGGATGGCCGATCATTTCGGCGGTAGGCGCGCGCGGCGGATGCCAGTGGCACGTGTTCCTGCTCGGACTCACCACGCCGTTCAACGACGCGCTGGGGGTGAGCGGAGGCGCGTACAGCTGGGGGCACCTCTATAAAGACGAATATCTGTGGGCGACCGTCTCCAGCTATGCGACCCGATTTCGGCCCGACCTGGGCTACATCGAGTACTGCTCGCGCGAATATGACGTCGCGAGCTGGCAGTACCTGCGGCACATCCTGGTGACATTTCCCGCCGACATCGTGACGCGCGCGTACGCCTCGGCGCTGCAGGTACTCGACCTGCCGTTTCGCCGCTTCGATGTGTTGAAGCACACAGGCCCTTTGTTGGCGGCGGTCTTCGTGCTGGCTATCAGCTCGGCGAGCCTCCGGTTAGCGCTCTTTGCAGCGTTCGTCATTCTGTACTTCGGTGGATATCCTGCGATCCAGTTCATGCCGCGCCACTATTTTCCGTTCGAGTTCATCACCCTGGCGGTCCTCGCGTTCCTGATCGAACGCGGGGCGCGCGTCGGAATGGCAATCGCCAGAGAGAGCCGGGCCGACCGACCGACCTCGACGGCGACGGTGCGCTCCGTCGCGGTCTGCGCGGTAATTTTGACGGTGGCGCTTCTTGCGCCGCTCGGCTTGCTCCGCTGGTATCAGAACGAACAGGCGTCGCGCCTGCTCGAGTCGTACGTGGCGTCGGCGACGTCGGCGGTGCCGTTGGAAGCCGTGGCGCCGGGTCGGTTCCGATTGCCCGAAGACGACGCTCGAAGGCTGTCGCAGATCGAAGCCGTCGCCGCCCTTGGCCGTGCCACGGCGCGCTTTGTTGAGACGGAACTCGACGCGGGCGCCTGTCGCCCGGGGACCACCGTCACCTTCCAGTACGATCCGACATATCCTGCGACTGATTTTTCACAAACCGTTTCATTGCAAGCGGTGCCTCAGGTAGGGCAGCCAACGCGGATTTACGACCCGGTCTATGCTGGTTTCCGAGGCATCGACGTCTCCGACCCGTCACCCGCCTGCGTTCCACGCGTTTCCATTGTCGACGATGTCGACCGGTTGCCTCTGCTGCTGTCGGTGCAATTGCCGCCCGAGTGGGCCTCGCAGCCTCAATACCAGCGGATCTCACGGATCAGATGAAAACGATCGTCCACGTCATCGGTGCCCGACCGAACTACATGAAGATCGCGCCGCTGATGGACGCGCTTCGCGCCGGTGCGCCGTTCCGGCAAGTGCTCGTCAACACGGGTCAACATTACGACGACATGATGGCGCGCGCGTTCGTCCGCGATCTCGGACTGCCCACCCCGGACCACGACCTCGGCGTAGGCTCCGCCTCACACGCGGTGCAGACCGCGAAGGTGATGATTGAGTTCGAACAGGTCTGCCTCGCCGAACGGCCGGACCTTGTCGTCGTCGTTGGCGACGTGAATTCGACGATGGCGGCGTCGCTTGTGGCAGCCAAGCTGCTGATCCCCGTCGCTCACGTCGAGGCCGGCTTGCGCAGCCGGGACCCGACGATGCCGGAAGAAATCAACCGCGTTGTCACCGATCGGATTGCAGATCTGCTTCTGACGCCATCGCCCGACGCCGACGCGAACCTGCTCGCCGAGGGAGTACCCAAAGAGAAGATCCACCTGGTCGGGAACATCATGATCGACTCGCTTCTGCGGCATCTGCCGATGGCAAAACTGGAGCGGGTGCGCGACAGAATTCCAGTGGAAGACAAGAGTTACGCCGTTCTCACGCTGCATCGGCCCTCGAATGTCGACAACGTGGAGGTGTTCGGTCGGATTCTGTCGGCGATCGCCATAATCGCCGAACGCATGCCGGTTGTGTTTCCCGTGCATCCCCGCACGCGTCAGCGTATGCGTGAGTTTGGGATCGACTCCGGGCGTGGGAATGTCATCCTCACCGAGCCGCTGGGGTATGTCGACTTTCTCAGCCTGACGTCCCACGCACGTCTGGTGCTGACCGATTCGGGCGGCCTTCAGGAGGAATCGACCGCGCTCGGGATCCGGTGCCTGACCCTTCGCGAGAATACCGAGCGCCCGATCACCGTCAGCCAGGGTACCAATGAAGTCGTGGGGACAGATCCAGACGCCATCCTTGCTGGATTCCGCCGGGCCATGTCGCCAAAGGGAATCCCCGCGCGGCCCGATCTCTGGGACGGTCACACCGCCGAACGCATTGCGCGTGTGCTGTGTCAGTTTCTCTCGGACTGAAATTGCCGCCTTCGGCCCACCCTGTCGTCACCTGGTCTGCGCGCACCGAGCTCGCTATCGTCGTGCTCATCTTCTGCGTCAGCACGTGGGCCGGCGTCCGGGCCGTTCAGATGTATCGAACGGCGGGCGGCGCGCAGTACTTCTATCAATCAGATTTTGGCCCCGCGGTCATGCTGGCCTGCGGCCGGACCTTTCAGGACCCCGATACGCGGAACGCGCCGGCGCTGGCCGCTTTTTTGGCGCAGCAATCCGAGAGCGTCGACTGCGCGAGCGTTCCGTTGACGATTCCGACGACGGAGATGAATGCGTTTCAGCGCGGGATCCGGTACCTCGAGTTTGCCGTCGCGCTCATATGGAAGATCACGGGAGTGTCATGGTCGCGACTGGACATACTGCCAGGAGTGCTGTTCGGAACCGTGGCGGCGCTGACCTATGGCGTCCTGCGGCTTTTCCTCGCCCGTGCCATTGCGCTGCTCGCCCTTGTCCTGAGCGTGACGTCCACTCCCAATTTCATGCAGGTGCCGCAGCTCAGGGATTACGCGAAAGGGCCGTTCCTGCTCGCCGTCATCCTGATCATGGGCGTTGTCGTTCTCGGCCCAACTGACCGCCGCCGCGCGATTGGCCTGTCGGCGCTCGGCGGTGCAATCGTGGGATTGGGCTTCGGTTTTCGAGCCGATCTGGTGGTCGCCCTGGTGCCGTTCGTGATCGCGCTTGCGTTTCTGGTCCCGCCGACGGTGTCGATTCCGGCACGGATGGTCTCAGTCGTTGTATTCATCGTGTCATTCGTGGTCATGGCTTTTCCGGTGTTGCGGGACCTCTCGAAAGGCGGCAATAACGGCCACGTGATCATGCTCGGGCTTTTCGCGGATTTCGACGGGCCGCTCAGAATCGAGCCGTCGGTGTACCAGTTCGGCGGCCGGTACGTGGACTCGCTCGCGTTTACGACGATCGACAGTTACGCGATCCGCGTCGAAGGCCATGCGGTCGATGGCAGCTCGCCTGAATACGAGCGCGTCGCCGCCAGGTATCTGGCACAGGTTGCCCGGACGTTTCCAGCAGATGTGATTACGCGGATTGCCGCTGCCATCCGCGCGATTCCGAAATACTTCCTCGATTCATCGCTGTACGCGCCGGTGCAGGTGCAGTCCTCCGAATTTGCCGTTGACGTGTACCGGCTTCGGGCCAGAGCTTATTGGCGGATTGCGCACGTTGCCTTCGTGGCGCTTGCCGCTGCGACACTGCTCGTCAGTGCCGCAAGTCCCCGTGCCGCATGGCTCATCGTTCTCGTCATGGTGGGATTCGCGGGTCCCGCGGCGATCCAGTTCCACGAGCGGCACTTTTACTACCTGCAATTCCTGCCGTGGCTCGCATTTGGGCTGCTCGCGCAGGCCGCCATGAGCGGACCGCGGCTCTTGAAGACCCTTACCCGCGACCATCTCAAGCGCGCGATTCTCTTCGGCATGGTGGTCGGCGGGGTCGCAGGCGGCGCGATCATGCTCTCGCGTGCGTATCAGCAAAGGACGGTTGCCGAGCTGTTCGAGCGCTATGAGGCAGCGCCGCGCTCTTCCGTGCACGCAGTGGAAAGACCGGCCGGAGGGGGTCGAATTCTGATCGCCGCTCCAGACTGGCGACAGCCACTGCTGGGCGGCGGTCGCTTTGTCGAGACGCGCTTTATTGGGGTGCGATTCCGGGACGATCTCTGTGGACCCAGCAACCTCCCCGTGACGATCCGCTACGACGGAAGGCGGCGTGATGCCGATTTGTCGGAGCCGATCACCGTCCGTTTGCGCCCGCGCGGGTCGGCTCCTACGACTTTGTTCGTTGTGGCCTACGACTGGGCTGACGATTACATCCGCTTCCGCGGGATCGAGCTGGCCGCCGACCAGGGGCATTGCGTGGGTGAACTGTCGCGGGTTGAAGGGCTCGACCGGACCCCGCTGTTGCTGACGACCACATTGGGCGCCGGCTGGCGCGAGGAGCGGTTGTATCAACGTCTGCGCTGAACCGGTCGTGTTGACCCGGTCGAGATGGCGCCCCCAGACGTCCCTCTGGATCGACTGCGTGATCGCACTGCTGCTCTTTGGCGGTGCCGCAATCTGCGGGCTGTCGCATTGGAAGGGCGCGGTCGCGGCGGGACAGCCTTTCTACTATCAGAACTATTTCGAGCCGGCGGTGATGATTGGCTGCGGAAAAGGATTCGTGGTCGCGCGGCCGCAGGTGCCGGCGATGGTGCCATTCCTGTGGCAGCAAGCAGACCGGTTTTCGTGCGGTGCGATCCCAGCCGATGCGCCGCTCGGAACCGAAGACATGTTTCAGCAGGGCTCGTGGCGCTACTTGATGCTGGCCGTGGGATACACCTGGCGCGTCTTCGGAGTCTCGTGGAGCGCGCTCGGGCCACTGTTTGCCCTGCTGTTCGGCGCGACGATTGCGAGCCTGTACGGCATCCTCCGCCTCGGCATGAGTCCTGCGCTGGCGGTCTTTGGCGCAGTGGCTCTGGCGTTTTCTGCTGTCCATTTGCGGTATTTCCTGGTTCTTCGCGACTACACGAAGGCGCCGGTGACGCTGCTGTTGATCTTCTTGCTGGGTCTTCTCGTCAAGCGACGCGCGTCGTGGAGGGGCGATCTGTCGATTGCCGCCGCGTACGGCGCCGTCCTCGGCGTGGGCTACGGCTTTCGACCCGATTTTCTGTCGGACATTCCTCCGTTTTTCGTGACCCTCTTTGCATTCCTGGACGGCGGGATCTCTCGCCATATCCGGTTGAAGCTTGCCGCCAGTGCGGTCTGCGTGGCGATGTTCGTGGTGACCGCATGGCCGGTCCTTTCCTCGTTGGACAAGTCCCGCCCGGGATGCCAATGGCATGTGGTCCTCCTCGGTTTCGCGCAGCCATTCTCCGCTCCACTTGGCGTGGAAGGCGCTCCCTACGAGGTGAGCCGGGAGTACCTGGACCAATTCGCGTACACCACTGTCACAAGTTACGCCGCGCGGGTACACCCGGGTATCGGACATATCGAATATTGCGAGGCCGAATACGGCGTAGCGACGCGAGCCTATGTGATGGAGGTGGTCAGCCGTTTTCCAGCGGATGTGATTGTCCGCGCCTACGCGTCGGCGCTGCGGATCGTCGAGTTGCCTTTTACCGATCGGCCGAATCAACCCGTCGACGAGCAGGCCGCTTACAACGCTGGGTACGGCCTTGGACTGCCGATCGTCGTGGCCGCGATTGTTCTTGCGACCGCCCGAAGCACGCGCCTGGGCCTCTTCCTCTTGTTCTTCCTGCTGTACTTCGGTGGTCTCCCGGCAACCCAATTCGATACTCGTCACTTCTTTCATCTCGAATTCATCACCTGGTGGGCTGCCGGATTCCTGTTGCAGTCTGCAATCACTCTGGTTCGCCCCTCGATGCGGCAGCGTACGCGCCCAATGGCCCCAGCCTCGGTCCTGCGCGCCTCCGTCCTGTTGACGGGATGTTTTGCCGTGCTGGTGCTGACACTGTGGGCGGCGCGAGCCTATCAGCAAGCGGCCGCTCGATCGCTCCTCGGCACCTATCTTGCGGCGGGGCGCGAGCAACTGCGCCCTGGACAGCTGCCGTCAGCTGTTTCAGAACCGGGCGTCCGCGTCTCGCCCCACACCGATCCCGAGACCGCCGACTTCATCGCGGTCGATCTCAACGGATCGCGGTGCGGAAAACACTCGACCGTGGCCTTCCGTTACGACGAGAACACCCGTCTGGCCTACTCGAAGGTGTTCGAAGTTCCGCGCGACGATGATTCGCGCGGTCTCACCCATATCTTCATGCCGGTCTACGACGGCTTTCGGCACCTCGAATTCTCCGACACGCCGCCCGGATGCGTCGATGGCGTCTACCGCGTGCGCGAACCGGGACAGTTCTCGCTGCTGCTCGAAGTGATGCTTCGGCCGGGGTGGAGACGGGAGCCCCTCTATCAGCGGCTCGGCGGCACGACGTTCGGTCGGTGAGAAGGTCAATCCGCGGTCCGGCGCCGGGAGCCGCCGACGATGTTTGATTGGATGCGATTTGCCTTCATCGTGTTCATCACGGCGTTCGACCACGTCGTGTATGAAACGGTTCTGTCGTTCAACACGACCCGCGACTTCGTTCGCCACCGTCTGAAATGGATTATGCAGGACAAGCTGCTCGAAATCTGGCGTGGGCGACAACGTTGAACGCGCGGCGATTTGGCCGGGCACTCGGGCGATCGCCGCGGGCTCTAACACGCCGGGTCCTCGATGCCGCGCGGCGGCGGACGCGCCGTCGGTGGTCGCGCCTTTATCCGCGCCTGCTGACCGAGCGCGTGCTGCTGCGCCTACTCGGTGCCTCGGACATCGACGCGGCCTGGGACGATCTCGCCCGCAGGCCGTTCTTTGTTTCACATGCAGACCGTCAGCAGGTGGCGGCGCACTTCGAGCGCGAGTATCCGGACATGCGTGCCTCTATCGTGCAGGCGGCCGATGCGGTGCTGCGTCACGAATTCGATTTGCTTGGGTCGGGCCTGCGGCGGCTCGGCACGCCGCTGCCGTGGCACACCGACTTCAAGACCGGCCGTCGCTGGCCCCTGATGTACTGCGCGGACATCGAATACAACGAGCTCGATCGCCCCACCGACGTCAAGGTGCCCTGGGAGCTCAGCCGATGTCAGCATTTTACTCGCATCGGCCAGGCGTACTGGCTGACCGGCGACGAGCGATACGCAGCGGAGTTCGTCGCCGAGACGACCGATTGGATCGCGGCCAACCCGTGGTCGTACGGAGTGAACTGGGCGTGCGCGATGGACGTTTCGATGCGCGCCGTCAGCTGGATGTGGGGATTTCATTTTTTTGCCGACTCGGAAGCGTGCCGCGACCGAGGCTTCCGAAGCCGCTTCATCCGGGCGTTGTTCCTTCACGGTGAGTTCGTCGCGAAGCACCTCGAGAAGGCGGATCTGAACGGCAATCACTATCTGTGCGACGGCGTCGGCCTCGTCTTTCTCGGCTGCCTTTTCCGCCGCGCCAGGCCGGCGCGCAAATGGCTGGCCCTGGGTCGATCGATCGTTGAACAGGAAATCTTCAGGCAGACGACGGCGGACGGCGTCGACTTCGAGCAGTCGACTGCGTATCACCGACTCGTGCTCGAAGCGTTTCTCACCAGTTATCTGATGCTCCGTCAGCACGGCGAGGATCCGCCAGGCGCGTGCTGGAAACGGCTCGAACGCATGTGTGAGTTCGTGGAAGCCTACACCAAGCCGGACGGACGCGCGCCGCTCATCGGTGATGCCGACGACGGACGCGTGCAGATTCTGGGCGCGCAGCAGAACAACGATCACCGGTACCTGCTGTCGAGCGCGGCCATCGTATTCGGTCGGGGCGACTTCAAAGTGTCCGCAGGCCGCTGCTGGGAGGAAACGTTCTGGCTGTTGGGTGCGGATGCGCCGGACCGGCTTCGACGATTGCCCTGCGGATCGGCCGAGCGCGGCTCGATCGCCTTCGCGGAGGGCGGCTTCTACGTGCTCCGGACGCCTCAGGCACATCTTGTGATCGACTGTGGCGAGGTCGGATTCGGCGGGCGGGGTGGCCACGGCCACAATGACATTCTGAGCTTCGAGCTGTTCCTCAACGGGTTCAACGTCGTGACCGATTGCGGGGCGTACCTTTACACGGCGTCGCGCGAGTGGCGGAACTGGTTTCGCAGCACTGCCTTCCACAACACGGTCCAGATCGACGGCGAAGAGTTGAATCGCTTCGTCGGCGCCGATGCACTCTGGCAGCTCCGCTACGACGCCAGGCCTGTGGGCGCCGTGATGAGTCGCGCGGAGCAGGCCGACTGCTTTCGGGGCGGCCACCGCGGGTACGAACGGCTCGCGCCGCCCGTGTCACACACGCGGCGATTCGTCGTCGACAAGCGTCATCCTCGCGTCCTCGTTCAGGATCGGATCACAGGCGAGGGCCGGCACGAGCTCGCCTGGCGCTTTCACGCCGACCCGTCGGTTACCGTCGCGGTCGATGGGGACGCCGTACGTCTCTCCCACAACGGCCACACCGTGTGGTTGATGCCGGACGACGACGCCGGCGCATTGTCGCTGGCGCTCGAGGACGGATGGGTCTCGCCGGGTTACGGCGTGAAAGTACCTGCCAAAGTCATCGTCTGGAGAGGAAGGGTTCCGGTGCCCACCAACGCGTCGTTTCTGTTTGCGGAGCTGCGCCTGGCGCGCGACGAGCGCGCCGTTGTCGCTGAAGCGCTCGCGACGTCCTCGGTGTGCTGAACGGTGCATGAACACATGCGTCAGATTCTGTTGAACAGCGGCGGTGCGACGGTGGCGCGCGTGCCGCGACCGATCGTCGAGCGGGGTTCCGTGCTGGTTCGTGTGCAGTATTCATTGATTAGCGTCGGCACGGAGGTCGCGCCACTCCGGACGGTCGCCAACGCCGCACCCGACAGCTCGGCTATCGAACGGAGCATCGAGTATGCCGGCCTGGCCCGGCATTACATGCGCGCGTCGCTGCGCGATCCGCGGAAGGCGATCGGCCGCCTGGCGCAGATCGCACGGAGACGGGTTGCCGCGATACGACCGCGTCCGTCAACTTCGGTGACGCCGGTGCTCACCGTCGGCGGCATCGCCTGGACCCAAGCGAGCCCGGCCGCGCGCTTCACAAGCGAGGGGAGCGCGGTGACGCTCGTCACCGACGACACGCCGGCCGGCTACCAGATCATGTCGCAAGCGATTGCGATCGCGCCCGATCAGGTGCCGGTGGTTCGCGTGCAAGGCCGCGTCGAGTCGGGCGCGATTGCCATCGGTCTCCTCAATGCGGCGCGCGACACGTGGATAGGGTTGCGGACATACGACTCGGGTCCGTTCGAGGACACACTGGTCTTCGACCCGCGGGGGTCGCAAGAAGTCACCATCGTCGTGACGACTGCCGGCGCAGCCGTTCATTCGCGCGTCACGCTTTCGAGCGTCCAGGTCGGAACCGCGCCGCACACGATCGGCGGCTTGCCGCCCAACGAACTGGACGCGCAGGGATGGGCCGTGGGCTACTCGGCGGCCGGAGAAATCGTTGCCGTCGGCGAGGGCATCAGCGATCTGGCCGCCGGCGATCTGGTGGCCTGCGCCGGCGCGGGGCAGGCAAATCACGCCGACTTCATTTCGGTGAAGCGCAATCTGGTCTGCCGGATTCCGCCGGGCTGTTCCACGACCGTCGCGGCCTCGACGACGGTCGGCGCCATCGCGTTGCAGGGGATCCGACGGGCTGCGCCGCAGCTCGGCGAGCATGTGGCCGTGCTCGGCCTCGGACTCATCGGCCAAATCACGGTCCAACTCCTTCGTGCGGCCGGCTGCAACGCGATCGGCCTCGAGCCCGATCGGTCGCGCCTCGACCGCGCACGCGCGCTTGGCATGCGTCACGGCGCGAGCGATCCGGACGGGTTCAAGGCCGTGCTGCGCGACGCGACCGGGGGCCGCGGGGCGGACCGCACGCTGATTACCGCCGCGACGAAAGCCGCCGCCGTCGTGAATCTCGCGATGGAAGTCACGCGCGCCAAAGGCACGGTCGTCATTGTCGGCGATGTCGGGCTGAAGATCGAACGCGAGCAGTTTTACCGCAAGGAAATCGATCTGCTGATGAGCACATCGTACGGGCCCGGCCGGTACGACCCGTCATACGAGACGGACGGGAACGATTACCCGTACGGCTACGTGCGATGGACGCTGAATCGCAACATGCAGGCGTACCTCGAGCTCATCGCCAGCGGTCGGATTGACGTGCAGTCGCTCATCGATCGCGTGATCTCCGTCGACGAGGCGCCGAGCGCGTATCGGGCTCTCGCTGACGGGACAGGAGAGCTCCCGCTTGGCGTCCTCATTCGCTACCCGGACGACGCGCGAGATCTGCCCGAGCCGGCCGACTCCACGCGCGTCGTCATCCGCGGCCATCGGAAGGCGCCGCCAGGGCCGTTGAACTACGCGTTGGTCGGGGCCGGTGCATTCGGGACGGCGATGCTCGTGCCGCAGATGAAAAAGCGTCGCGATCGGTTCTTTCTGAAAGCCGTCGTCAGCCGCAACGCCGTTCAGGGAGGCAACTTCGCCCGTGACAATCAGGTGGAAGTGCTTACGACGAACCTGGACGATGTCCTGGCCGATCCGACCATCCAGCTCGTCGTGATCGCGACGCGGCATCACGAGCACGCCGACCAGGTGGTGCGGGCGCTCGAAGCGGGCAAACACGTCTTCGTCGAGAAGCCGCTCGCGCTCACGTGGGACGAGCTCAATCGGGTCGCGGCTGCCTACAGTCGACTCGAGTCCCCGCCGATGCTCATGGTCGGCTTCAACCGCCGATTCTCACCGGCGCTCACGGCGGTCAAGAATCTGATCGCGGCACACCGCGCACCGGTGATCATCAGCTATCGATTGAACGGCGGGTACATCCCGCTCGACCACTGGGTCCACGGCGCCCACGGAGGCGGACGCAACGTTGGAGAGGCTTGCCACATGTACGACGTGTTCCGGTTCCTGGTCGGCGCACCCGCGCGCTCGCGCTCGGTGTCGGCCCTGGCCATCGATCCGGGAACGCTCCCGTACCGCCGCGACGACAACTTCAGCGCGACGATTGCGTACGAAGACGGCAGCCTGGCGCACCTGCTGTACACGGCGCTCGGACCGAAAACTGGACTGGGCAAAGAGCACATCGAGATCTTCTGCGACGGCGAGACATATGTCGTGGACGACTTCAAGCGGCTGATCAAAGCGAGCGACGACTCCGTGCTGTGGCAGAGCAACGAAGCCGACAAAGGCCATTTCGAGGAACTGAGCCGGTTTGGCGATGCGATCGCCGCAGGAGGCCCCTCGCCCATTGCGATCGACGAGCTCATCGAGACGAGCGCCGTTGCCCTCCATGTCGAGGATCTTCTCCTCGGACGGTTTGACGTGGAGGAGGCCTGACGTGCGTGTCGTGTACGTCGACCCCAGTGGACGCATCGGCAGACTCGAAGAGGATCGTCTTGCCGGGACGACCGAGCGCCATCTGGTGGCTCTTGCGCCTCCGCCATTGTCGGCAGGCGATCCCATCGCATCACTGCGGGAGGAGCCGGGCCTGGGAATGGTGCTCGCGATGGCGACAGGTTGTCCGACGAGCCGGCAGTTGAGGCTGCTGAAACGTGGTCTGAAACGAAGGCGCCGCGTATGGCTGTACTGGCTCGAAGAAGGCGCGGTGGAGGTCGGAACCTGGGAGCGGCTGGACAGCTACCGGCGGCAGATCTGGGTCGTCAACTTCTACGACTGGCTGGTGGAACCGATCGTTGGCTTGATCAGGCTCCCGATGCGAATCTCCATGGCGATGCGGGACATGCCTCCTCGCGAGATGCCGCGCTGGGTCCGCTCGCGGCTGGCGCGAGTGCTGGGTTTGCGACCCACGATCGCCGGGACATCCGGATCGCCCGCCGACGGGGCTCGGTCCGGAAGCATCTCCCAGGCGTCCGCGCCGTCTCCCATGGTCCGACATGCACAGCGACTGGCGGCCCTGCGGGAAGCACGGCTGGCCGCCAAACCGATTCCGTTTCCGCCGTTCGCCAGTCGCCCGGACGAGCGACAGCCGATTCGCGGATGCGGCGTCTACCTGCGAACTGATTTCTGGGCGCCCATCGTGTCGGGGGGGAGCTACGGCCACACCTGCTACGTGGCCAAGGAATTGGCTGCCGTGACGGAATCGTTCGTATGCTTCATGGCGAACCGGTTCGAGCTGCTCGACCAGCTCCGGCTCACCCAGGTAGTGATGCCGCGCCCGGCTGCGACGGCCAACGAAGAAGACATCGCATCGGCGGTGCCGCATTATCTCAATCTGCTGCGGCCCGCTTTCGAAGAGCTGAAGCCGGCGTACATCTACGAGCGGCTGTGCCTCGGAAACTCTGCGGCGGCGCTGCTGAGCGCCGAGTTCCGCATCCCGTACATCGTCGAATACAACGGATCCGAGATCTCCATGCGGCGCAGCTTCGAGAATGCCGGCTACGTCTACGAAGCTGAGTACCTCGAGACGGAGGCACTGGCGTTCGAGCAGGCGACCCTCATCAGCGTTGTCTCGGCGGAGATCCGCAACGTACTGGTCGCGCGCGGCGTCGATCCCGCCAAGATTCTCGTGAATCCAAACGGCGTCGATCTCGAGGCCTACGCTCCGGCCGCGCCGAGCGAGCGCGCGTCGATTCGAACAGCCCTGGGACTGGAGGTTTCAGACCGCGTGATCGGATTCACCGGCACATTCGGGGGCTGGCACGGGATCGACGTGTTGAGAGAAGCGATTCCGAGAATCTGCAAGGACGATCCGCGCGCGAAATTTCTGCTCATCGGCGATGGCACCTTCAAGCATCTGGTGAACGACGCGGTGACGCGGTTCGGGCTGGCACGGCGCGTGGTGCATGTCGGGCGCGTACCCCAAGCAGAGGGCGCGCGGCTGCTCAAAGCGTGTGACATCTACGTGTCACCGCACAGCGCCCACATGATTGACAGCAAGTTCTTTGGATCGCCGACGAAGGTGTTCGAATACATGGCGCTCGGCGGCGGCATCGTGGCAAGTGATCTCGAACAGATCGGACAGGTGTTGTCGCCGTCGCTCAGCCCGGATGAAGCACAGAGTGGGGCCCCCGTCGGTGAAGAGCGTGCAGTGCTCTGTGAGCCGGGCAATGTCGGTCGGTTCGTGCAGGCGGTCACGGCGCTCGTGCAGCAACCGGAGATGGCCCTGGCCCTGGGGCGAAACGCCCGGCAGGCCGCGATTGCGCACTATTCGTGGACGCGTCACGTCGCCAATTTGTGGCGGTTCCTCAGCGGGGAGACTCTTGCGTCGAATATCTCGCCCGACCTTCGCCACAAGCCGAAAGGGCACCGGTCGCAATCCGTGGAGGCGGCGATAAATGCCACGGGGTCTCGTTTCGTCGTTACCGGCGACGCGTACAAGGACCAGGTTCAGCGCCAATGGAACAACGATCCGGCCGGGTCTCACTACGTCGTGGAAGCAGCGGCTCACACGAAGGAATGGTTCCTGGAAGCGGAACGATACCGCTATGACGAGTACGCGCCCTGGATGCCCGAGACGATGGAATTCGATCGTCACAACGGTGAGGAGCTGCTCGAGATTGGCGGCGGAATCGGGACCGATCTGGCCCAGTTCGCGGCTCACGGCGCCCGCGTGACCGATATCGATCTGTCTGGCGGGCACCTCACGCTGGCGAAGGAAAACTTCGTGGTGCGTGGCCTCCAGGGTCGATTCATCCAGCACGATGCCGAAACGCTCGTCTTCGACGACAACACCTTCGATGTCGTCTACAGCAACGGGGTTTTGCATCACACGCCGAACACGCGCCGGGTTGTCGGCGAGATCTTTCGAGTGTTGAAGCCGGGCGGACTCGCGATCGCGATGGTGTACGCCGAAGACTCGCTGCGCTACTGGCGAAACATCGTGTGGAACATCGGGCTCCGCGAAGGGCAGCTGCGGAGGCACTCGACAGGCGAGCTCATGTCGCGGACGGTAGAGCGATCCGACAATGCTGCGGCCCACCCCCTCGTCAAGGCGTATACGAACAAGCGCCTCCGGCAGTTGTTCGAAGGCTTCGCCGACACTTCGATCGTGCAGCGGCAGATGACACTTCAGGAGACGCCGCGGGTGCTTCGTTTCTTGTCGCACGAGAGGCTCGGGGCGATGATGGGGTGGAATCTGATCATCAAGGCCCGGAAGCCGCATCGATGACGATCCGGAAAACCCCAATCCTGACACGCATCACTGACGGGCTCGTGAGCTGGGTACGCGTCGCGGTGATCTTCACCGTGATCGTGGCAAACGGCATCTTCGAGGAAGCGCTGATTCTGCGAGCGGAATTCATGATGCTCGTTCGATGGACGCGTGATGTATTGCGATACGACTTACGGTGGATCGTTCAGGAGAAAATCCGGTTGACTGCTCGGCGAACCGACTCGATGAAGAAGTGACGATGCGGGTTGTGTACGTCGATCGAGGTGGAAGCGTCGGCACGCTTGAAGAACCCCGCCTTGACGCGACGAGCGAGCGCCACTTGGTCGCTCTTCCAACGCCTCCCGTCGCAAGCGGTAATCCGATCTCGGCTCTCGAGCGAGATAGTGGCCTCGGACTGGTGGTCGAGGCCGCGACGGGGTGTCCAAGCCACGGGCAGATGAAGCTGCTCAGGCGTGCCCTGAAGCGGCGAAGACGCGTCTGGATTGCCTGGTCCGAGGAAGCAGTCGTCGAGTGCGTCACGTCGGAACGCCTCGCGAGCTACCGCCGGCATTGGCTCGTGATCAATTTCTACAGACTCGTGGCAGAGCCTGCGATGCGTGCGGTCTCTGTTCCAAGGCGTCTCAGCTACGCCTTGCGAAATATGCCGCCGCGCGAGATACCAAGCTGGACTGTGAGGCGGATCCGACAGGTGTTTCGGCCTGAAACGGCCGTCGTCGGAGCGCCGCTGGCGGATCCCATCTTTCCGGTCGCCGGAACTGCTTCGCACCAGCCCGCACAACACCCGATGGTACGTCACGCGCACCGCTTGGCGGTTCTCCGTGAGTCTCGCCGGACGGCGAAAGCCATCCCATTTCCACCTTTCGCGCGGCTACCCGATTCGCGGTCTCCCATCCCCGGATGCGGGCTGTATCTACGAACAGATTTCTGGGCACCGATCGTATCGGGCGGTAGCTACGGCCATACCTGTTACGTGGCGAAGGAGCTCGCGGCGGTGACGGAGTCCTTTGTGTGCTTCATGGCGAACCCGTTCCCGATGCTCGACGAGTTCGGGCTGCGACAGATCGTCATGCCTCGACCTAGTGCGACCAACAACGAGGATGACATTGTCGCGGCCAATCCGTACTACCTGAACCTGTTGCGCCCGGCGTTCGAAGAGCTACGGCCCGCGTATATCTACGAACGCCTCTGTCTCGGGAACTCGGCGGCCGCGCTGCTCAGCGCTGAATTCGGGGTGCCGTACATCCTGGAATACAACGGGTCCGAGATCTCGATGCGACGCAGCTTCGAAGGCACCGGCTACGTGTACGAGGCCGAGTATCTCGAGGCGGAGGCGCTGGCGTTCGAGCAAGCGACGCTGATTACAGTGGTCTCTGCGGAGATCCGCAAGGGTCTCGTAGAAGCACGCGGTGTCGATCCGGCGAAGATCGTGGTCAATCCAAACGGCGTTGACCTCGCGGCGTTCGCCCAGGCGCCTTCAGACGAGCGCGAGTCGATCAGGCAGAGCTTGGGATTCGAGGCCTCGGACCGGGTGATCGGTTTCACGGGCACGTTCGGCGGCTGGCACGGCATCGACGTGTTGAGTGCGGCGATTCCCCGCATCTGCCGGGAGGCTCCCCGCGCAAGGTTCATGTTGATCGGGGACGGCAACTTCAAGCACCTCGTCGATGGCGCCGTGCAATCGTCCGGGCTGCAACGGCAGGTCCTGTCGATGGGCCGGGTAGCACAAGCGGAAGGCGCGCGCCTGCTCAAGGCGTGCGACATCTATGTCTCGCCGCACAGCGCGCACATGGTCGACAGCCGGTTCTTCGGATCGCCGACCAAGATCTTTGAATATATGGCGCTCGGCGGCGGGATCGTGGCCAGCGATCTCGAACAGATTGGACAGGTATTGTCTCCGGCGCTGACTCCTGACGAAGCGGCGGCGGGCGCCGACGTGTCCAGTGAGCGTGCGGTCCTTTGTGCGCCCGGCGACGTCGATCAATTCGTCAGAGGCGTCGTCGCGCTGGCCGGGCAACCGGATCTCGCTCGCGCGTTGGGGCGAAATGCGCATGACGCCGCCCGGGACCATTATTCCTGGACGCGTCACGTCGCCAACCTGTGGCTGTTCCTGACGGGCGACACGACGGCGTCCGATATCGCCCCCGATCTGCGTCGAAAGTCCAAAGGTTCCGAGGGAACAGGCGATGACGCGATGGCGCTCGCGACTACGACTTCGGGCAGATTGATCCGGCCCGACCATATCGTCGCCACCGGTGACAAGTACAAAGACCAGGTTCAGCGACAGTGGAACAACGATCCTGCGGGATCTCACTACGTCAACGAGGCGCCGGCTCACACCAAAGAATGGTTTCTCGAAGCCGAACGATACCGGTACGGCTCGTACGCGCCGTGGATGCGTGAGACGATGGAGTTCGATCGCCACGGGGGCGAGCAACTCCTCGAGATTGGCGGCGGCATGGGGACCGATCTCGCGCAATACGCCATGCACGGCGCTCGTGTCACCGACGTCGACCTGTCTTTTGGGCATCTCGAACTGGCGAAGGAAAACTTTGCCGTCCGAGGCCTGCAGGGGGATTTCCTCCAGCAGGACGCAGAATCGCTTGTGTTCGACGACAACACGTTCGACGTCGTATACAGCAACGGTGTGCTGCACCACACGCCGAACACGCGACGGGTCGTCCAGCAGATGTTCAGGGTGTTGAAGCCGGGCGGGCGCGTCATCGTGATGATGTATGCCGAAGATTCGCTGCATTACTGGCGGAATCTCGTGTGGAACATCGGACTCAAGGAAGGACAGCTGAGGAAATATTCGATGGGCGAGATCATGTCTCGTACCGTTGAACGTTCCGACAATGCCTCGGCACATCCGCTCGTGAAGGCCTACACGCCGGCAGGACTGCGCCAGCTGTTTGACGGCTTCGTGGACATCGAGATTGTGCAGCGGCAGATGGGCGCCGAAGCGGTGCCCAGAGTGCTGGCCTTCGTGCCGCGGCGACACCTCGGCAAGATCATGGGCTGGAACCTCGTCATCAAGGCTCGCAAGCCCGTTCGTTGATGCTCGCCGGCCTCGCTCGACTGTGGCGCCGATCAGTGACCAATCCTGCGCGCGTCCACGTATTTTCAGCGCCCCATCCGACGCGGACGTTTGAAGCCGATGTCGACGCGGCCGGCCTGTCGACGATCGCCTGGTGTCGCCAGCGTCGCCAGCACCCCGTTCTGTATGCGAACGTCACGCCTGAGACGCTTGCGACCCTGAGGGAACGCCACGTCGATCGAGTGCATCGAACGATCGAGGTTGCAGATCGCGCGGTTCGCCACGAGTTCGACCTTCTCGGGAGCGGACCATATGTGCCAGCGGATCCAGATCGGCCGGCGCGCAACGGCTATACGCCGATCGACTGGCATCTCGATCCCTTGCGCCGGCTCCGTTTTTCCAGAACCGTTCCCAACAAGCAGTGGGATCTTCCCAAAATGCAGCCCGGCAACGCAGATGTGAAATATCCGTGGGAGCTCTCGCGCTGCCAGCATTGGGCGACCCTCGGCCAGGCATTCCTGTTCACCGAAGATGACCGGTTCGCGATCGAGATCGCTCGCGAGCTCGACGATTTCTGCGAAGCCAATCCGACCGGGGCCGGCGTCAACTGGACGTGCACGATGGACGTCGGCCTTCGCGCCGTGAGCTGGGCGATCGGACTGGAACTGGTGCGCACGAGCGAGAGCCTCGACGAGGCCTTTTGGTCGCGAGCCTACACCGCGCTTTACGATCATGGTGCTTTCATTTGCGACAACCTCGAGAACAACTACGAGGTAACCAGCAATCACTTCGTCAGTAATCTTCTCGGTCTGTTCTTTGTCGGAACGGTGTTCGGCGACCTTCCGCAAGGTTCGGAATGGGTGTCGTTTTCGCGACGGGCGATTGAGCACGAAATGAGGGTGCAGGTGCTCGACGACGGTGCCGACTACGAGTCGTCCATCCCATATCACCGGCTCGTTGCCGAGCTGTTCCTGG
>Ga0066710_100001251_pt1 | contig 18529 bp, 10 predicted proteins | sample GraSoiAngelo_159_FD_79666 | JGI IMG/M metagenome (GOLD analysis project Ga0066710, IMG submission 79666) | Grasslands soil microbial communities from the Angelo Coastal Reserve, California, USA - 14_1009_16_40cm | ecosystem: Environmental > Terrestrial > Soil > Grasslands | place: USA... | reverse complement strand
TCTTGCAGTTGCGCCCAATCCGCGCCCCCTTTTGAATTTCGACGAAGGTGCCGATCTTGGTGCCGTCGCCCAGCTCGCAGCCATAGAGATTGACAAAGTCGTAGATGGTGACGTTCTGCCCGCGCTTGACGTCAGTGCGATGCGTTGGAACGTCGCGTCATTCACAGCGCCACTCGCTTTCCGCCGGCCTTGATGCTCATCTGGGCCGCCTCCAGAATCCTCACCACGCGAAGCCCGGCCTTGCCGTCGGTCATCGGCTTCTCACCACGCTCGATGCAATCGAGGAAGTGCCTGACCTCCACCGTCAGGGCTTCTGTCCCGTCCAGCGCCGGGGCCCACATATCGCCACTGCGATAGCCCACCTGCAGCTTGTAGATCCCCTCGCGATTGTCCGCCTTGACCTCGATGCCCTTGTCGTAAATCCGGAGCTTCTCCGACGGTTCGATGTCGTTGAAGATGACCATGCGTTCGCTACCGCCAAGGAACATCTGGCGCACCTTGACCGGGCTGAGCCAGTTGACGTGAAAGTGCGCAATCAGCTCGTTGTCGAAGTCGAGATGCAGGTACGCCACGTCCTCGGTGCCGTTGCCGGTATGAGAGGCACCAGTCGCCTGCACCGTGACCGGATCCTTGCCCAGCAGATGGGTCACGATCGAGAGATCGTGCGGAGCCAGATCCCACACAACGTTGACGTCGCGCTGGAACAGCCCGAGGTTGATGCGCACGCTGTCGACGTACCAGAGCGTGCCAAACAAGCCCTCTTCGCACAGCTTCTTGAGGTGGCGGACCGCGCCCGTATACACGAACGTGTGGTCGACCATCAGGATCCGGTCGTGCCGCTCCGCCTGTTCGACCAGATCCTCGGCCAGCGTCACTTGATCGGCGAGCGGTTTCTCGACCAGCACGTGTTTTCCCGACTGGAGGGCCAACCGCGCCAGACGATGATGCGTGCGCACCGGCGTCGCAACAACGATCGCATGGACACCCTGATCCGACAGAACGTCCTCGTAGCGCGTGGTCGTACGCACGGAAGGGTAGCGCAACCGCAGGCTCTCCAGTTTCCCCTCGTCCAGATCGCAGATCCACCGGACCTGCGCGCGCGGCTCGGCGGCAAAGTTGCGCAACAGGTTCGGCCCCCAGTATCCGCAGCCCACGACGGCGACACCGATCGGCGACATCCGTTTCCTCCTCAGCCCGGACTCAACGAAACCATCGTGGATTCTCGACGAGCGGATACAGGTCCCGAATCACGAACCGCGCGCCCTGCGGTCCACCCACCAACGCGAGTCGGGCCTGTGAGTTCACGCGTGAGGGAGGATTGCCGCCAAGGTTCTCGAAGTGCCATGCGCGGTAGGCGACATCATCACTTGGCGACATCACTGGAAGATCGGCCAGCCGCGCTCCGCGCGCATCAAGGAGTTGCCCCGTCAGCTGCCCCTCGGTCACTCGCAGAAACACACCGATGCTCAAGCGATCCGTGCTGAAGGTTTTGAACGGCTCGACTGAGAGAATTTCACCGGGAAGCAGACTTGTCAGCATTCCTTCAGCCGTCGCGACGACCGGGCCCTTCGCGGTAAGGCTCGGTACGGCTCGAAGCCCCGGACGAAACGACTCGGACGCTCGCAGTTGCGCGCGGACCGATTCGTCGTAGAAAGACCGGTAGTGGTCTCGCGCCTTGCGGTCGAGGGTTGGGACCTCGGACAAGAGAGCCCATGTCATCATCACCCCGTAGGGATGTTCGGGAAATCGGCGGAGGGCTTCTTCGAAAACGATCGGCCAAGCAGGATCCCCGAAGTACCGGGCGTAGCTGTAGAAGTGCGGGTTCTCCGGCCCTTCGACCAGTGCGCGTTTGTAGTACTGAAACATCAACTGCTTCACCGAATAGGCGCTGATCGGCTGGCCGGTGAGCGCCGTATAGGAGCCGAGGCGCTCGAGATAGCCGAAGAGCGCCCACGCGCCATACATGCTCACCGTCCCGGGCGCCTCCCCGCCCAGGGCGCGAAGAGCCTCTATTTCGCGGGCGAGCTCGGTCGGCGTGCGGAACGCCGCGCGGTCGATCAGACCGGCATGAACGGCTCGCCAGATGTGCGTGACATGGACTTCTTTCCGGAACTCACGAACGACCCAGGCGCCCGCCACGAGCAGCACGGCGGCCGCTGCAGCCAGCGGCGCCAGCCGGCGCCCCCGCGGCAATCGCCAGGCCGTCCACGTTTGGGAAGAAGGGCGCAGCCACGCCGGCGCGCCGCGCACGGCCACGACGGCGAGGCACGGCAGCGTGCACCAGAGCAGCGGAAGGCCCTTGAGCAGATACATGTTGTGGACGTGCATCAGGGCGAGCAACGTGTGCAGACCAAAGATCTCCCAGAAGATGAGGCCGATCAATGGCCACGCGGATGACGAACGCTGGCCGCCGAGCAGCACGATGAACCCGACGCCTAACGCCAACCACACCACCGCTGTCCCGAGCGTCGCGTGTCCGCCATAGATCCCGTACGACAGATCTTTGTGAAACACGATCTGAACGGCGAAACGTTTCCACCACGCGTTCGGCAGCTCAGTCGGATGTCGAAAAAGTGTTTCGATCAGAAAGTGACGGCCCCAGGGCGGATACCCGTGATGAAACGCGTACGTCGGCGACAGTTGACGCAGGTAGTAATCGCCGTCGTGGATCCAGCTGTTGTTGAAGTCGAGAATGAAATTCCCGAAATGGCTCGGACGTTCGTTGACGTACTGCACGACGTTGACGAGCTTGAACTCGTCGCTGGCCGCCGTGTTCACGGCGCTGACGGGGCCGAGAAGGCTTGCGGAAAACTGCTGATACGGCCATTGCACCGAGGTGACGAGCGCGAAGAGGAGCACGGCGCGCCGGAAAATGTCCCAATTGCGCCCGACGGCTGCCACGGCAAACACAGAGGCAATCACGACCATTGCGTCGAGTCTGGTGGGAGGCAAACGAAAAAAAATGAGCAGCAACGCGTACAGCGCAAAGACCAACGCCGCCAACCCTTCCAGTGCCCACGCGCGGAACCACCCCCTGACCGGCGGCATGTCGCACAGGAACTGGGCGATCCCGACCAACGCAAAGGTATTGAACAGGTTCAGACGGAAGTCCGTGTACTGTAGGCTGGGACCGGATGGCGAAACGCTGAACCAGAGTATCGCCAGGCTGGCGAACCCAATGACCGAAGACCTGGACAGGCTCTTCGTGATGCAGAACAAGCAGACAATCCCAAACCATGATCCGAGGATTGCAAGAACAACCAGATAGATTTCTGAACGGTGAAGTACATCGATCACCCAGATGATCGGGACGACTTTCATGAAGAAGCTCTGGTACTCCGCGTAGTAGTAGTAGTAGGTCCAGGCCTGCGCGCATTCAGACGAATAAAAGGTCTGGGCCTCGCGATTGAACAAGCGGACCAGGCGGAGCAAGCGGACTGGCTCGAACCGGGAGCTCGCCTCGATACCTGCAATCGCGCCTTCGACCCGCTGCAGCGATTGCGCATGCAGCACCTCGACCCCCGGACACATCTCAAAGGGCCGGCGATGTACCTGAGAGAACACGATCTTGTCGTAGGTTCCAAACGCAGTCGTTCGAACGTAGTCGGATGCCGCTGTAAAGACCGTGCGGGTGTCCAACGGGGCCAATGAGAGACACGCTGCGCCGACCACCAGCGCTTCCAAAGCGTGGCGGATCCACGAAAGGCGCGACCAGGATTCAATCATCGCGAGGCGGCCTCGCGGCGGCCAAGGCTTTCGAGCATCCGCTCGATGGCGGCAATGTCTTCCACATTCGCCGAGGCATAGCGCTGTTGCGCGCGCGCCATCCCCGAGAGGTGCTCCTCGACGGTGGTACCGGCGACAAGCACGCCGAAATCGACAGGGAGTTTCTGGGCACCTTCGGTCTGGAAGATCCGGTCCATGAACATGTAGCCGACTTCGGTCTTGAAGTGAATGCTGTCGGCATAGAGGCGGAAGCCGGCGCGGCCCGTAGGCAAGTCGACGACGGGATCGGTGGTCACGCTCGTGTACCCGCCAAAGTCCCACAGCGGGTAACGACGCTGGCCTGGATGCGTGTTGGCATCCTGCTCGAGAATGGCCGCCAGCCCACGTTCCCATTCGACGAACTGCGGCCACCATCCCATCAGCCGAATCGCCTCGTACGATCGCGCGTGATGAGGCGAGAGATAAAACCGCAGGTCGACGCCGTGCGCGCGGGCAACCGACACCAGCCGGCGCATGGCCTCCAGAGAGGACCAGCCTTCGTTGTCCACGAACCGGAATGGCTGACCGGGCACGGGATAGATGCCGGCAATGATGACCCGGTCGCCATCGATCATCCCTTGCAGGAACTTGGACCGAGAGACGCGGTCGGGCGGTGCGGGTGGCGGGGGCGCGCCCTCGGCCGGACGCGGTCCGGGACCGACGCCTATCCCGAAATTGGGTCCGGTTCCCTTGAACCAGGTTCGCTCTGCCCAGAGCGACCCCGCACGCTGAACGAGCGGCTCCCAGAGTTTCGCTTGTGACGCGTACGTGTAATCGGCGGTGAACAGGCGCTGCCCGACAAACCGCGCCAGATCGCGGCGATAGGAAGGGCGCTGCGCCAGCGGAAGATCGAAGAACCCCGGCGACGTGGGCTTGTCGGCGGCGAACATATAGAACTCCAGCCCGATCACGGCCCGCCTCGGCGGGTGCAGCGCGACAACATGTTCGAACGCGGCCAGGAGCTCGCGGATGCTGACGCCCGGTAAGCCGAAGTTGTAGGCGGGCCGACCGTCGGCGTCCCGCAGCGGCGCGTAGCCGGAGTCGACGTACGACCAGACTGTTGAACTGCCGAACACCACTGACTGTGGCGCGTAGAATGCCACGTTCAGCATCTTCGCCTCGCGCGTTCCGTGTGGCACCGGCCAGGCGCCGCCGGCCGCCAGCGACAACTCCACCGCCGTCGGGTTCGCCGGGCGCCATCCGGCGACGCGGGCGTACCCAAGCGGGTCCATCACGATGTTCACGGTGGGAATGCTGCCCAGCAGAGCAGCGACCGCGACGCCCATGGCGAACATGTACCGTCGGCCTTCCGGAGCGTCAGCGATCGTGCTCAAAACTGGTAGTACAGAAACTCGCTCGGCTTGGTCAGATTCAGCAGGGCAATCGTGAACAACACCGCTGCCACAACGGCCCACCACAGCGTGGGCCGCCAGCTGATTCTGGAAGCGACCGCACGGTCATCGCTGCCGGCGCGCTGCAAGACGACGTCGAAACGACCCATGATTTCCAAGCTGTTAGGCATCCACAGCACGATCGGCAGGAGGGCCGCGATCCAGAGGCCCACCGGAATGATCGACGCCTGCATGGCCGGCTCGAATCTAACGCCGGCGCTCGCAAGCCACGTCCCGATCGATCCCAGTGCCGCGCGGTCGCCTTCGAACAACCTGAAACCGTTCATCCCGGCCATTCCAGACCACACGCCGCAGGCTCCGGCCAGCGTGGTCGATCGAAAAAAGACCCAGGCGACCACGACGGCTGCGAACGTCACCGTTCTGGAAGCGAAACGTCCCGAAAGGGTCGACCGGGACAGATCAGCGCCGAAGGCGGCGCGCAGCGATCGCCAGCCGTGATTCACTACGAGAAATATCCCGTGCAGACCGCCCCAGATGACGAATGTCCAGCCCGCCCCGTGCCACAGTCCACCAATGAGCATCGTCACGAGCAGGTTGACATACCGGCGGAATGAACCCCGCCGATTGCCGCCGAGTGGCAGGTACAAGTAGTCCCGCAGGAATCGCGAGAGCGTCATGTGCCAGCGACGCCAGAACTCGATGATGTTGACCGCCTTGTAGGGCGAATTGAAGTTCGCGGGGAATCGGACGCCGAACATGAGCGTCAAGCCGACCGCCATGTCCGAATAGCCGGAAAAGTCGAAGTAGAGTTGCAGCGTATAAGCAAGCGCACCCGCCCACCCGTCGAAGAAGCCGACGGGAACTCCCAGGCCGGACTTCGTGAACACCGACATGGCGTTGGTTGCGGCCACGTAGTACCCGATGCCGTCCGCAAGCACGACTTTCTTGAACAGCCCCATGGTCAACATCGCGGAGCCGGAGGCCATCGCCATCCAGTTGAACCTGGACGCCGCAGCAGTCGCAAACTGGGGCATGGTCTCCTTGTGATGGATGATCGGACCCGCAATCAAGTGAGGGAACCACGTCACAAACAGCAGGTAGTGCAGCGGGTCCTGCTCGCGCGCCTCCGAGCAGTACGTATCGACGATAAAGGCTATCTGGGTGAAGGTGAAGAACGAGATACCAAGTGGCAGCACCACGTCGACACGTGTGAGGTGCCAACCGGTCACTGTATTGACGCTTGAAACGAAGAAGCCGTAGTACTTGAAGTACCCGAGAAGCACCAGGTCGGCGGCAACGGTGGCGCCCGCGAGCCATTTGGCGATCGTCTTCCGGCGTCGTCCCTGGCTTCGTACGATGGCCCGGCTCATCGCGTAGTTGAACGCCGCTGATCCCAGGAGCAGCGGGACATATCGGATGTCCCAACAACCGTAGAAAAACACCGACGCCAGGACGAGCACGACGGTTCCCAGACGGGGTTTCGCACGAGCCACCAGAAAGAAGCCCAGCAGGGTCGCCGGCAGAAATGCGAAAAGAAACGAATAGGAGTTGAACAGCATGCGTCAGAAGCAGTCGGGGTTGCCGGCAATCCAGGACTCGTGCCACAACACCGCGTTCAGCACGGTCCAGAGGTGAAAGCTGTAGCCGCCGTTGCCGTCCATCTGGCGCTGCAGCAACTCGCTGAAGTAGGTGTTGTCGAAGAAGCCTTCCTTCTTGAGCACCGATCGATCGAAGGCGGCCTGGCAGCGGCGTCCGAAATCGCCCTCGCGAAACCACTCTTCCATCGGCGCCCCGAAACCCTGTTTCTTGCGGTACACGAGATCGTCGTCCAGATAAGGCGCTGCGGCCTTCTTCAGGAGGGCTTTGCCCACGCCGTTCTGCAGCTTGTAGGACGGGGGCAGCTTCGTCGCGAACTCGACGACGTCGTGATCGAGAAACGGCACTCTGGCTTCGATGGAATGTGCCATGGTGAGCTTGTCGACCCGCATCAACAGGTGTTCCGGTAGCCGCAGTTTCATTTCCATGTACGGAATCTTCTGCAGCACTTCCGGCTCCACCAGCTTTCCATCGAGGCTGCCGAGATACTCGCGCACCACGGCGTGACTGTCGCGCACCGTGTGACCATGCGGCATCAGGCCTTCGACGGGGCACTCGACAGCCTGCTCGAACGGAGCCGTGCATGGCGTGAGCGACCCACGCATCTGACCCCACCAGCACACCGCGCCGCCCCAGAACAATTCCTGGCCGGCTCTGACGCGATTGATGATCTCGAGATCTTCCCCGCTGACGCCTGGAACGGCCGCCCTGGCTCTCGTCCGAAACATCTGCCACCAGCCCGGCGTCTGCCGCGCCGGTCGGTACACGTCCTCATACTTCTGGCGATAGTGCTCGCACCACCAGTACCCGAGAAAGCTCTCGTCGGCGCCCTCTCCCACCTGGACGACCGTCGTGCCGCACTGCTTCACGAGACGCGCGAGGAAGTAGAGCGGGATGCAGACGTTGTCGGCGATGGGCTCGTCCTGCAACCGCACCAGCAGCGGCAGAAAGTCCTGCGCCTCCTGCCGGCTGATGAGCGTCTCGTGATGGTCCGTCCTGTAGCGCTCGCTCACGCGCCGGGCAAACTGGAACTCGTTGTAGTCTTCCTTCCCTTCGTACCCGATCGTGAACGTCGTGACTGGGCGCGTCATCAACTCGCTCATCAGCGCCACGTTCAGCGAAGAGTCCACGCCGCCTGACAGCAGCACACCGAACGGCACGTCCGACACCATCCGGCGGGCGATGGACTGCTTCATCAGCCGCGTGAGCTCCTGCACCGCTTCGTCTTCGCTCAGGTCCTGCTCACCGAGCGTCCTGGCCGCCGCCGGTTTGCAATCCCAGAACTGCCGGGCGGTGGCGCGTCCGTGATGATCGATGGTGACGGTGTGGCCCGCCGGAAGCTTGAAGACATTGCGAAAGAGTGTCATCGGGGCCGGCGTCACGATGAACGTGAGGTAGTGCCAGAAAGCGGTGAGGTCCATTTCGGCCGATACCTGGGGATGCGCGAGCAGCGCGCGGATCTCCGACGCAAACAACCATTCCCCGGCGGCCGTCTTCGTGAAGTAGAGCGGCTTGATGCCCACGCGGTCACGCACGAGGTGAAGCAATGGCCGGCGATCGCGGGCATCGTAGATCCCGGCGGCAAACATGCCGCAGAACTGCTGGAAGCAGTCCAGGCCCCATTCTTCGTAGGCATGCAGCAGCACTTCGGTGTCCGAGTGATCGGTCTTCCACTCGTATTTTCCGATCGCCGCCAGTTTCAGCCTGAGCTCGGCGTGGTTGTAGATCTCGCCGTTGAACGTGACAGCCACGGTTCCCGCGGCGTTCAGCATCGGCTGCGCGGCGGCGTCAGACAAATCGATGATCGACAGGCGTCGGTGGCCGAGCGCGCAGCGACGGTCCGGAGAGAGCCACAGGCCGACACCGTCGGGACCGCGATGGGGCATCCTGTCCCGCATCGCCTCCACGATGTCGGCTCGACACTCGCCGCCGAGGGGTTTGAAGCTACCGGCGATTCCACACATGGTGTTCCGTTGCCCCTGAATCAGCTGTGGGTTTTTCCTGAATTCCGGCGCAAGAGTCGCTTAACGACCTCGCTGGGCGTGGCATCGAAGGCCGCCTGGAGATCGCCGAGCCGATCGTTGAGCCTGCCAAGCTGATCGTTCTGCCGCGCGATCGTCTGATCGCGTGTTGCGATCTCCTCATACAGCCGGGCGATGGTGCGATCGCGTTCCTCGACCGCACGATTCCGCTCTTCCTGGAACTCCGCCAGCAGGCGATCGCGCGTCGCGACGTCGGCCTGCAGCTGGACCAGCAGCGGCTCCCGTTCAAGGTCGGCCAGCATCTGATCACGAACTACCACCTCGTGCTGCAGCTGCGCCAGCAACGGCTCCCGGTCGACGAGATCGTCAGCCTGAAACTCCGGACTGTCGTGCCGCATGGCTTCCCAGTGGCGTTCCGTCTCGACGAACAGCGTGCGCCACTCGGGGGCGGGGCCGGTGGCGGTCGTCGTCTCCCCGCGGCGGGACAGCGTCGTGATGTACTCGCGCTGCGTCGGGTCGGCCAGCATTTTCCAGAAGTTGGTCACGTCACGGCCACTGAGCTCCGGCTGCTCATAACAGCTATAGCTGTACAACTCGATCGCCTTCACCTCGTGACCGACTTCGTTCAGCATCCACGCGACTTCAGGCGCGGTGTATTCACGGTGATGCCCTTCGTACGGAATCGGCGAGTAGAACTGCGCGGCCAGAGGCGGCCACACACTCTCGCCCCGCGCAAGTGCCTGACGCTTGTAGAGGTGCGCGAGGTTCGGGGTGTCGATCACCAGATGACCGCCCGGCTTCAGCACACGATTGATCGTGGTCAGCAATCCAAGAGGCGTATGAGGCACGTGCTCGATCACGCCGGCGCACAGCACCACGTCGTAGCCGCCATCAGGCAACCCCGCCAGAGCCCGGCCTGCGTCGTCGAAGTCGAGCAGCCGAATGCCGCGACTCCGCATGAGCGACAACGGCGGTTCAAGCGTGCGTGCATACGTGCGATAGGCATCGACCGCATCGACGTCGAAACCCAGATCCGCGAACATGCCTGAAAAATTGCCGAAGTACGCGCCGTAGTCCAGCAGGCGTCCCTGACGGACGCCTGCGCGCCTCAGCGCGCCGGCCGCATGAATCATTCGCGCAATGCTGCAACGGAGATAGTTGGACCAATCGTTCTCCCTGAGCGCCGGCGAATGACGCTCCAGGGCATCGTAAGACAGCCCGTGGATCACGCCCAGCACGCGATCCACCGCTGCGATGGCGACGGGCAGCTCCTCCGGGAAGTCGTCCGCGAGACACGCGGGGAAATGAAGGTCGAGCGTCTCGTTCATGACGAACCAACCAGGCCCCAATCGGCCTCAGAGACCTGAAGCGTACCGCGGCCGATCAGGCCCGAGCCCTCCACCGCGAACTCAAACATGCGGGAGATACAGCAATAGACCTGCTCGTTGATGGAATAAAACACGGTTTGCTCGCGATCGTAGTAACCCTCGCTGGAAATCATGATCGTGACGGAGTAGTGGCCATCGGTCAGCATCAGCCGGGGCACTCTGAGCCGAATCGTGCCGCTGCCCCGTTCCCTCGCACGGAAGCACAGATTTCTGCTGATGAAGCGGCAGACGTCCAGCACGCCTTCGCGATGGATGGCCACGACGACCTGCGCCCGTTCGTCCAGCTTCGGGTCGGCGATTCGGTAGCCGATTTCCAGAGTGGCGAGCTCGCCATGACGTAAAAAGAACGCGGCCTGCCCTTCCGCATCGACAAAGCCCGCTTGGGTCACGCTGATGGCGCCGCTTCCCTGGACGCCGGCCGTGTTCAGGACAACGGCCTCGCTCCGCGACTGAAACGCGGCGAATGGGACGGACAGCGTCGCGGTAGCCCAGCGCCCGACTTCTGCCGGCAGTGCGCCAAGCCTTGCCGCACGGTCATCGACATGGGCACTCACGACGACGTCAGCGGCTTCGTCCATCCAGAACTCGATTTCAACCTCGAGAAGGGCGTCACGATCCAGCACCGCCGCCGGCACCGGATAGACGGCGGCCACTTTGTGAAAAGAACTGCCGTAGTTGAGGAAGGGCCGCGCCGATCGTCCCTGCCAGTCGGTGTTCTCGCCCCACCCCCCGCCCGCGCGTTGCAAATGCGGTTTGTCGGGCTCGTCAAACGGCGTCACGGCCGGCTCAATCGAGCTTCTGTATTTTTCAATGACAACAGACAACGACCGCAGGTAGAGGGGCGACGGCAGGGGACGATTGTCTCGACTCTGCAACTCGATGATCATGTGCCGCACGGGAGCAACTTCGATGGGCTCCAGCTGCTTCAACCGTTCCTGCTGCTTCATCCGCAGGCGATTCTCCTCTTGCAGGCGGATCGAATCTTCGTAGGCTTTCACGACCGATGGTGCAGCCCCATCCATCAGCACGCGACCGCGGTCGATCCAGACGACGCGGTTGCACATCTTGACGGCCGAGTAGATGTCGTGGGTGACCAGCAGCAGCGTCGTACCCTGCCGGTCACACAGATCCCGCATGCGTTGGTAGCTTTTTGATGCGAAGTACGCGTCTCCAACGCCCAGAATTTCGTCGAGCACGAGCAGCTCCGGCACAATCGCCGTCGCCGTGGAAAACATCAGTCGTACGCCCATCCCGGAGGAGTAGGTCTTCACCGGCTGGTCGATGTACTCCTCGAGCTCGGCAAAGTCGACGATCTCCAGGTATTTCGCCTCGGCCTGCCGCCCGACGACACCGAGTTGCGCGAGATACGCAAAGACATTCTGCCGGCCGGTGAAATCGGGATGAAACCCGGTGCCGATCTGCAACAGGGCGTGCGCGTGGCCCTTCACATCGATCGCGCCCGATGACGGCTCAATCACTCGCGTGATCAGCTTGAGCAGCGTGCTCTTCCCGGCGCCGTTGCGGCCGATGATCGCCACCTTCTCGCCGCGGCGAATCTCCAGGTTGACGCCATCGAGCGCTGCGTGCTCAGTGTAGGCGCCGCGCCGTTTGCCCAGCATCCCGAACATGTCGAGGAAGCGGTAGCCCGGTCCCGCGTACAGCCGGTACACCTTGCTCAAATCGCGGGCTCGAATCACCGTGTCGTTCATCGCGAGGCTTACCGAACCCGATCCGCCGGCGCGTCGAACCAGCCGAGGTGAGTGATCCGGAAGTCGTTATCTCGCCGGCCAGTCGGCAGGCAATGCGCGACGACCACGGTGTACTCCCCAGTCGTCGGCGGTTGCCATATGATCGTGAAGGGACCCGGCACATCGACATTGTCGTAGTGCACCCACTGATTCTGCCGCTGCACGCCGACCGTCACACATCCGCCGATCAGGGCGCCCGTCGCCATCAGCACCTTGTTTGGTGTACCCGGTCCAGCACGGGAAGGCCGGGTCATGATGACGTACGCGGTCGGCGTGGCTGCCTGGCCTCTGACAGTGAAGACGCCGTTGTCGACTTTCACCACGGGATCGATCCACGAGGTTTCCGCCTGGCCCAACGGATGAAACGACGGTCCCTCAAAGCGCGGTAGTGGAGCGAGCGAGACCGCGGCCACCGCGCGCGCCTGCCCGACGCGTCTCGTGACGAGGTTGTCGCCCAGCTGTCCGTAGAATCCGAATCCCCAGGTCCAGACCGTCCCGTCGGACTGGAGCGCCAGCATATGTGAATAACCGGACGCGATCGCGACCACGGAGCTGACGCCCACAGCCTTCACGGGCCGGCTGCGCGGCTCCCATGTCCCGTCGTCCAACTGTCCGTAGAGGTTGTCTCCCCAGGTCCACACCTGTCCGTCGCTCGTCAGGGCGGCTGAATGATCTTCTCCCGCTGCGATCATCGTGACGTTTTGGAGTCGCTCGACCGCAGCGGCTGCCGGCTCGTCCGCAGCAGCCGTCGGCGACGGCAGACTGTCCGGCCGTTTGAATCCCGGCGGTTGAAAGGGCGTCATCATCTGACGATCGACGCTGCTCATCACGGAAGACCTGCGACCGAGCTGACCGAACGCATTACCGCCCCAGGTCCAGACGGTGCCGCCTCTCACCAACACGAGCGTATGGAACTGGCCCGCGGCCACGGCGACCACATCGCGCACCGCTGAAACTTCGACGGGCACAAGTCGAAGTCTCAGGACGGCGTCACCGAGCTGGCCGTGTGTGTTTTGCCCCCACATCAACACGCGTCCGGTTCGTACGACGGCTGCCGAGTGGTAGAACCCTGCGGCAATCGCGGATACATTCGATACGCCCTGGAGGCGCAGAGGTCGAAGACTCTCCGTCGTTGTCCCCGAGCCGAGCTGGCCGTAGTGATTGTCGCCCCACGCCCACACGGAGCCATCCGCGCCGAGCGCCATCGAGTGGATGTACCCCGCCGCGATCCCCACGATGTGGTCGAGGCCGGCCACACGTGCCGGCACGGTGCGCAACGTGCGGCTGCCGTCGCCAAGCTCGCCCCACAAGTTGTCTCCCCAAGCCCACACCGTTCCGTCGCTTCGCAACGCGAGCGTGTGGTTGGAGCCAGCGGCGACAGCGGTGACGTCGAAAAGATTCTTCGCCCAGGCGCGGCCAACGGTTTCGTATCGACTCCTCAGCGCTCCATCTCCGGCTTGTCCGTGTAAGCCAGACCCCCAGCTCCACACCGTACCATCGGGTCTGACGACGACCGAATGCAGCTCGCCACCAGCCAGAACAGCCGCCGACGCGAACGCGCACGGTAACGCCGCCGCGACAGCGAGCGCGAGCGCGCCGCGCCTGAGCACGAGCCAGACCATTGAATGGAAAGAGGTCAGATGCCGAGCCAACCGAGATGGGTTATCTGGAAGTCGTTGTCCGGACGATCGTCCGGCAGACAGTGTGCGATGACGATGACGTATTCACCTGTCGTCGGCGGGGGCCACCGGAGCGTAAACGGTCCGTGCCGATTGAAATTCTTGTAAAAGATCCATTGGTTGCGCTCCTGGACGCCAACCGTGACACATCCGTCGTTCAATACGCCCGTCGCGACCAGGACCTGGCGATCCTGGTCCGGACCGGCCCTGGACGGCGACGCCATGATCACGTAGGCCGTCGGCGATTCAGCCTTGCCCTTGACAAAGAACGAGCCGTCTTTGAATTGCACGATCGGAGCGGCCCAGGCCGTCTCTGCCCGGCCCACGGAGTGAAAAGAGGGCGCGTCGAAGCGGGGCCCCGGCACGAGCGAGAGCGCGGCGATGGTGCGCGGCCTCGCGACACGTCGCGTCGAGGTATTGTCACCAAGTTGTCCGTCGCTGCCGAATCCCCACGTGAAGATCGTTCCGTCGGATTTGAGCGCCAGCACATGCGCATGTCCCGACGCGATCGCCGTCACGGATCCCACGAGCGCTGCTCTCACCGGTCTGCGGCGAACGTCCCAGGTCCCGTCGCCCAGTTGCCCGTAGAGGTTGTCGCCCCACGTCCAGACCTGACCGTCGCCGGTCAGCGCAACGGAGTGATCTTCACCCGCCGCAACCATCGTGACTCCGTGGAGACCAGGCACGACGGCCAGAGTCAGCTCGTCTGGATGACCACTCGAGGAGGCCGTCATTGGATCGCGACCGAGCTGTCCAAACGTGTTGCCGCCGCAGGTCCACACGGTGCCGTCGCTGCGCAGCACGAGCGTATGAAACTGGCCGGCCGCAACGGCCGCCGCGTCGCCCGCCGGCATGACGTCAACGGGAATCGCGCGCGGCTGACGTAGCCCGTCACCAAGTTGTCCGTGCTTATCGTCCCCCCAGGTCCAGACATGTCCGGCGCGATCGACCGCGGCCGAGTGAAAAAAGCCGGCGGTAATCGTCGTGGCGGTCGGGAGGCCCTGCACCCGGATTGGTTTGAGACTGACTGACGTCGCCCCGGATCCGATCTGACCGTAGTGGTTGTCACCCCACGCCCACAGCGAGCCGTCGTTCGCGAGGGCCATCGAGTGAATATACCCGGCGGCGATCGCCACGATGTGGCCGAGACCGGGCACCTGCGTGGGAACGTCGCGCGAGGTGCGACTACCGTCGCCAAGCTCACCCCACAAATTGTCTCCCCACGCCCACACGGTGCCGTCTTTCCTCAGCGCCAGCGTATGGTTCCCGCCAGCCGCAACAGCGATGGCGTCAAACAGATTCTTCGCCGGCGCGCTGTCGGCCGTCGTATGGTCGGTGACACCGTCTCCGAGCTGTCCCAACGAGGCGGAACCCCAGCTCCAGACCGTCCCGTCCGGTTTCAGCACGACGCTATGCATCTGTCCCGCTGCCATCACGGCCGCATCCGACCGGGGCGAGTGAAGAGCGGCCGCCAGGCCGCAAGCAGCCACAACGGCTCTGCGGCGCGTGAGCAGAAGCGCCAGACGCCGAGTGGGTTCCACGATCCCAATTGCGGCAAAGGCGAAGAGGCAGCCGTACGCCGGGACCGTCTTTCGGAGCTCTACGTAGAACACAAGACTGAACGCGATGAGAAACGCGCTCGGGGCGACGGCCAGCACCGCCGCCGTCGCGGCGGCCCTGCGTGTCAGAACCACGCCGATGCCGATGAAGACGAACACGGCGACGACGGGTAACGCCGCATCGGCGATGCCGAGCCATTTGCGTAGAGTTTCACGCGCCTCCGGGGGGTCGCTCGGCGTGTATATGCCAGAGGCGGAAACCTGCGCGACGCTCAGCAGCCGAGGCAGTCGCAATTCGACAAGATTCGTAAGGTGTCGAGTGAATCCAGGCGACGGCACAACCGAGTAGAGAATGAAATCGCGAGTCGTTGCCGCTTGCTGCCCCGCGTTGCAGCCGGTGCAGTTCTCCTCAATCCAGTTCCAGTAGTATTTGTCGTCGAAGCCCAGGCCCCACGGATTGGGCAGCTCGCCGAATGATGCGTATGCGAGCTGCCAGAAGCCGCCACGGACAAAGCTGAACTGACCGAACATCCGACTGTTGCGCATCGCCCACGGCGTCAGCACGAGGTACACGAGCACCTGCGCCGCCAGAAAGTACGGAACGAGCCTGAGAGCACGACCGTCGAGAACCGCGGCCGCGATCGCGGCGGCCGTGACGACGAGCGGCAGCGTGATGCTGGTGCTGTTCATCGCCGCACCGCAGAACGCAGCGCCGGCGATCAGCAGGGCCGCGCCCCATGGCCGGCCGCCGTCACGCAAGCGATCCCACGCCCCCACCGCACCATAGGACGTGGCCAGGAACCAGAAACTATCGGTCGAGGCCGCGACGGTGAGATTGGCCAGGAATGCATGGGCCGGGGAGACGGCATACAGCGCCGCCCCCACGAGACCAGCGGCCGAAGACCACAACCGCCGGCCGATGCCGAAGACAAAGAGACACCCCGCCGCATCCAGCAGCGCCTGCATCCGCTGGGAATACGCGTAACGGAGGTGCCCTCCAAGCCAATAGCTGATCGCGAACCACACCGAGTATCCAGCTGAATGTGCCGATCCGGGATACACGATCACACCGGGCTTTTCGTCATCAACCGGCAGCAGTTCCTCCAGATCGACCATGGAGGGGCGGTTCTCCTGTGCCCTGGCGGCGCGGTCCACCATGTCTGCATTCGCCACCCAGCCGCGTCCGGCGAGCAGGTTCCGGCCCATCTCCGCGTCCGCGAGCGTCAAGCCGGCAACCCACGGCGCTCCCGGCCGGTAAGCATGAAGAAGCCACAACCGAAAACCTACGGCAACCGCGAAAATCACGGCAAGGCACGCGACCGTCAATTTCGTCAGCGGCTTGAGAGAGGCGCTCATAGCGGTGTTTCCAGCGGAATCCTCAGCCGTTCAAACCAGTCCCGGGTGCGCCAGTCCGCTGGCAGCAGCAGATCCAGCCAGAGCCGCTCGCTCGAGTCCTGGCGCATCGTCGAAACCGATTGCACTGTGTCGGCGTCTTGCGCGCTCATCGCCAGACCGTCGAAGACATGCGCGGCGCCATATTGATAGATGGGCATCATCAGCGTTGATGTGCTCCCCGAGGCCGAGCAGGGCTGGCTGAACGTGTGGTCCCAGACGGCATTCGGCGGCCGATACGTGGCCGTCACGCTGATCGGTCTGCCATCTCGACATCTGAACTTGGCGACCAGATAGTCGCTTGTCATCTCGTCGGCTTTCCCGCTGGACCGGCGGTCGCGCAGGCTGATCCCCTCGACCCGCAGCATCACTCGGTCGGGTTCATGTGCGGCACGAGCCACGTGCCGCTCGTCGAGAAGCATTTGCTCGTAGCACTCCACGAGACGCAACATTCGGTTCTGCTGATAGGCCCTTGCAGAGGCAAGCGCAGCCACAGCGCACACGCCGATGAGCGACAGACAGAGGACCGCCCGGAAGGCTGGCTTGGCGAAGCGGGCCCAAGCGTCCCCGAACGCGTTCGTGTCCAGCATCGCCCGACCCGCCAGCAGTATGGCCTGCGTAAAGAAGCCCGCCAGCCACCAGGAAATGAACTCGAGATGAAAGAAATGCCGGCGTTGGAACACGAGAGAGACGTAGGCAGAGAGAAACACCGCGACAAAGGCGATGAACCATCCCGCTCGCAGATCCCTGGCAAAAACAAGAAAGAGGCCCGCCACAGGGATCAACACGCCCAGGCCGCTCAACTGCAACACCCGGATCGTCGCGGCAATGACGCGCAGCACGAGGTCGCCCGGGAATGTCGTCCAGAAGTCCGTGAGAAGACGCGTCGACACGTCCTGCATCTCGCGGCTGAAGAAATAGACGGTTGCCGTCGTACCAAGCACGCGATGTCCGTAGCTGTTGATGAGGACCGTGATGTGGCTGTCGTCGAAGACCAGTCCGTAGTCGTAGAGCGGGCTCACGGCGTGCATGGCCTCGGTCGCCCAGTCCTGGCCGCCAAGGACTTGAACAGCAAACAGGCTGCCTGCGGGCCCGAAGAAATTACGGTAGATCATGGTCCCGCCGCCGATGGCCACGCCGGCAATGACGCAGAGCGTTGCCAACGCCTTCCTGGACGATCCACCGGGATTCCGCCGGACGAAGATGAGTGTGGTCGCGAGGGCGAGCGGCACGGCGGCCATCACGTCAGTCTTGAATCCGATGCCGAATCCAGCCGCGAGACCCGATGCCAGCGCCGGCGCCCAGAGGGACTTTCCCTGCGCGTCGCGGCGAACGACGACGCCGCACAACGCCACCGCGGCGAGAATCCACGGCGCCTTCTCGTACTCAATCGGCAGGCCCGTTGCCCGGAGCTGCAAAGGCGACCATACAAGTCCCGCCGTGCACGCGAGCGCGATGACCCGCCACATGCCGAGGCGGAACATGAGGTAGGCAATCGCGCCGGTCATCGCAAACATCCCCGATTGAAACGTGATGAAGCCGTTGATCGTCGGCCCGACGATCCGAAACCATGAGCTGAGGGCACGATGAAAGTACTCTTGACGCTGCCAGGAGATGCCGATTTCGATGAGAGGCATTCCGGCGATGGCGCTGCACGGAAAATACTCCACCTTCTGCGCGAGGAACGCCTGCCATTGTGGCAACGCTTTCACCGCGACCGGGTCGGGCACCCAGCCTGGCCGCCCAGTGCAGGGCACCAGGAGATCTTCAATCCACGGAGCGTCGTGGTAGTAGGGCTGCAGATGGCGGCGCGCGACGCCATAGGCGACCATCGCCACTACCACGGCCAACGCGATGTCGATCGCCAAGGGCGACCGGAGCGCCCGCCGCACCGCCGAACCGGTCATGCCTTTGCGACCGTCCCGCCTGCGCTCGCGCGGTACTTCGTGCCGCACGACCCGCAGGCCGCCGACGCCGGCGGCTTCGAGCCGGACGCCAGCTTCACTCCACACTCACAGATCCACCCTGTCACCCGTCCGGGATTGCCGACGACGAGCGCATAGTCGGG
>Ga0066710_100001250_pt1 | contig 18529 bp, 12 predicted proteins | sample GraSoiAngelo_159_FD_79666 | JGI IMG/M metagenome (GOLD analysis project Ga0066710, IMG submission 79666) | Grasslands soil microbial communities from the Angelo Coastal Reserve, California, USA - 14_1009_16_40cm | ecosystem: Environmental > Terrestrial > Soil > Grasslands | place: USA... | reverse complement strand
TGGGCGTCGTCGAAGCGGACGCCGCGGGCGGCGAGGCGGTCCATCCCGGGCGTGGGATCCCCGGCGTGCCCGTAGGCGCCGAGCGCGTCGGCCCGCAGCGTGTCGATCGTGATCAGGAGGACGCTCAGTCCTTCCGGCCGGCGCTCGCCGCCGGGAACGCGTCGGCAGGAGACCGTCCCCGCAAGCAGGAGCAGGACGGCGAGCGCCGCGGCCCGCGCCCGCCGGCTCACCTCAGGCGCGAGGCACCGTCATGCTCTTGAGGGTGGCGACCACGTCGGCCAGCTCGGCCGGCTGCACCGGCTTGGCCACGTGGAGCTGGAAGCCGGCTTGCAGCGCCTTCATCCGGTCCTGGGCGCCCGCGTAGCCGGTGAGAGCCGCGGCCGGCGTGCTCCCGCCCCCGGCCGCGGGGAGGGCGCGTACCCTGGCGATGAGCGAGTAACCATCCTCCTGCGGCATCTCCACGTCGGCCAGGAGCACGTCCGGCCGCCACTCCTCCAGCACCCGGAGCGCCTCGGAGGCCGAAGCGGCGCTGCGCACGCGCGCCCCGCATCGCTCCAGGACGTACTCGATCAGCGACCGCGCATCGGCCTCGTCGTCCACGACGAGCACGCTCGTGCCCGCCAGCGACGGCGCCGTGTCGAGCCAGGCCGGGTCCTCGGCGACGAGTGACGGCCGTTCTGGACCGGGCGGCCCGGCCTCGGCGCTCACGCCGCGCCTCGGGAGCGTGACGCGGAAGATGGCGCCCGGCGCGCCGGTCCGGTTCTCGGCTTCCACGGTGCCCCCGTGCAGCTCCACCAGGTGGCGCACGATGGCCAGGCCCAGGCCGAGGCCGCCGTGCCGGCGCGTGCTCGAGCCGTCAGCCTGCCGGAAGCGCTCGAAGACGTGGGGAAGGAAGTCGGGCGCGATGCCGGGCCCGCTGTCTTCCACCGTCACGACCGCGCTGAGGCCGACCGCCTCCAGCCGGACCTGCACCCGGCCCTCGCGGGGCGTGAACCTGATCGCGTTCGAGAGCAGGTTCCACACGACCTGTTGCAGGCGGTTGGGGTCGCCGGCGATCGGGCCCGTCGACGGCTCGAGCCGCGGCTCCAGCCGGATGCCCTTGGCCTCCGCGGCCGGCCGCACCGTCTCCAGGGCCTCCTGGATGACGACCGTCAGGTCCAGCGGCCGCAGCTCGAGGCGCAGCTTGCCGGCCACGATGCGCGACACGTCGAGGATGTCCGAGATGAGCTGGGCCTGGACGTTCGCGTTGCGGGCGATCGTCTCGATCGCCCGCGCGGTCGTGTCCTCGTCGAGGTTGCCGGCGCGCAGGACGTGCGCCCACCCGACGATGGCGTTGAGCGGCGTGCGCAGCTCGTGGGAGAGGGTGGCCAAAAACTCGTCCTTGAGCCGGTTCACCTGCTCGGCCTCGAGCCGCGCCGCCTGCTCGCGGGCCAGCAGCTCGGCCATGCGCTTCTCGGCCTCCTTGCGCTGGCTGATGTCCTTGACCGTGCGCACGACCGCGCTCACTTGCCCGGAGTCGTCGAGGACCGGGTCCGACACCACCTCGAACCAGCGCTCGCGCAGCTCGACTTCGATCGAGGCGCGTTGTGCCTCGCGCAGCGCTTGGTGCACCGGCCATCCTTCCGGGGGCTCCGTCATCCCGGGAAGAGCCGGGATGCCGGATTGGCCGAACAGCTCCTCCGGCGTGCGCCCCAGCAGCTCGGCCATGGCCTTGTTGACCCGCAGTATCCGGGCCTCGCGGCTGAGGAGCATCACGCCGTCGCCGATCGCGTCGAAGGTCGTCTGCCACCAGGTGGTGCCGCGGCGGGCCCGCCGCTCCGCCTCGCGGCCGCGCAGGAGGGCGCGGATCGTCGCCACGAGCACGATGGGCTCCAGGGGGTGGGTCAAGTACCCGTCCGCGCCACCTTCGAGGGCCGCCGCCTGTTCCTGTCGGCCTCCATAGGTGTCGGTCACGTGCAGGACCGGGATGGACGCCGTGGCGGGGTCGTCCTTGATGCGGCGGCCGACCTCGAGCCCGCTCATGTCCGGCAGCTTGGTGTCGAGCACGACGAGGTCGGGCCCCCGGCGGACCAGCTCGAGCGCCTGGCCGCCGGTCGTCGCTTCCCAGACCTCGAAGCCCGCCTGCCGCAAGACCCGGGCGCTGGCGCCCCGGGCAGGCGGCGAGTCGTTGACCGTGAGGATCGTGGACATCGTCCCTATGGGGAAGAATCGATTATACGGCTGGCCTCGCGGCTGCGGCGCGCGCCGGAGCCTCCCGAGGGCCGGCTGCGGGCACCGTGGGAGCTCTTCCGTGGGATCTTGACATAGCGCTGATGAGGTGGTTCAAAAAATATGCTTGACAACCTCCCTCCCTCCGGCCTTACCCTCACGTCCAGGTTTTTAAAGTTGTTTAACTAACCGTTCCGGGAGGCGAACTCATGCGCACGCAGCGGCTCTTCCTGGTTGCGTCCCTTCTTCTCCTCGCGGCAGCCCCCGTCCTCGCGCAGCGCACGACGGGGACCCTGCGCGGCACGGTCACCGACCCGACGCGCGCCGTGATCGCCGGCGCCAACGTCTCGATCAAGGGCGAGGACACGGGGCTCAGCCGGTCGACCACCACCAACTCGTCCGGCATCTATGCCTTCCCGGACCTGCCGGTCGGCAGCTATCAGGTCGAGGTCGGCTCGCCGGGCTTCAAGTCGGCGCAGCGGACCAAGATCGTCCTGAACGTGGCCGAGGTGCGGGTGGTCGACGTCCAGCTCGAGACGGGCGCGGTCACGGAATCGGTGAACGTGGAGGTCCCCGCCATCGCGGTGCAGACGAGCGGAGGCGAGGTGGCCGGCCTCATCACCGGCGAGCAGGTCCGGGAGCTGCCGCTGAACGGCCGCAACTTCCTGCAGCTCGCCCTGCTGATGCCCGGGGTCAGCGCCCCCGACTTCCTCAACGTCAAGGACAAGGGGTTGCTGGGGGGCTCGGACCTGTCGGTGAGCGGCAGCGCGGTCACCGCCAACATGTGGACGGTGGACGGGGCCAACAACAACGACGTGGGCTCCAACCGCACGATCCTCGTCTACCCCTCGGTGGACGCGATCGAGGAGTTCAAGATCCACCGCAACGCCTACGGAGCCGAGTACGGCCAGGCCGCCGGGGCCCAGGTCAACATCGTGACCCGGGGCGGAAGCAACGAGTTCCACGGCAGTGGCTTCTATTTCGGCCGCCGGGACGCCCTGAACTCGAAGAACTACTTCCTGGAGCAGGCCGGCCAGCCGAAGGACAAGCTGAAGCGGAACGACTTCGGGTGGACCCTCGGCGGCCCCATCATCAAGGACAAGCTGCATTTCTTCGCCTCCCAGGAATGGAACCGGGAGCTGCGGGGCACCGTGCGGGCCGCGTTCGTGCCGACCGCGGCCGAGCGGGCGGGCGACTTCAGCGGGTCGGGGATCTCGGGCTGCACGAACGCCATCCCCGTCGATCCCCTCACCGGCGCGCCGTTCCCCGGGAACAAGATCCCGGCCAACCGAATCAGCCGGGGCGGGCAGCTCTACCTGAACCTCTACCCCCTGCCCAACACCATTCCCGGGGCGGGAAGCTGCAACAACTGGGTGGACTCGCTGAACGCGCCGCTCAACTGGCGCCAGGAGAACGTCCGCCTGGACTGGAGCCTCAGCAACACCACGCGGCTGATGCTGCGTTACACGCAGGATAGCTGGACGAACAATTCTCCGAGCGTCAACACCAACCTCTGGGGGGACGACTCGTTCCCGGCCGTCGACTCGAACTGGGACCAGCCGGGCCGCTCGTTCGTGGCCCAGCTCAGCCACAACGTGGGCTCACGGGGGGTCAACAGCCTGGAGTTCTCGTACTCGGGCAACAAGATCACCATCACCCGGGGTGGGACGAACCCCGACCTGAACGCGCAGATCGTTTCCGCGATCCCCTCAATCTACCCGCTGAGCATCAAGGAATACGGCGCTGACATCGGCCACCCCGTCTTCTGGGGAGGCGGTGGCTATCAGGCTCTGTGGAACGAGGCTCCCTTCCGCAACAACCAGGACCTCTTCGTCCTCAAGGACGACTACTCGGCCGTCTTCGGCAAGCACTTCTTGAAGGCGGGCGTGCTCGGAAGCACCAACAAGAAGAACGAAGACACGGTTGGTAACGGTTCGAATGAAAACTCGAACTTCTGGGGCTCGGCGGGACTGAATGGCTGGGGTTCCAACACCGGCAACATCCTGGCCGACTTCCTGCTCAAGGACATGACGTTCGGGTTCTCTGAGCCCTCCACGTCACGTCAAGTTCCGCAGCGCTGGCAAGATCTCGAGCTTTACGTCTCCGACTCCTGGAAGATCCATCCGCGGGTGACGATCGATTACGGCGTCCGGTACTCGAAGCTTTTCAACTACTATGCCGACGACAACAAGATCACGAGCTTCGTGCCCGCGCTCTTCAACCCGGCTCTCGGCGGCGATCCCTGCAACGGGCTCATTCAGCCGCCGGGGACCAACTGGTGCCAGCAGGCGGGTTTCAAGGGTGGCGCCGCCGGACCGAACCGCTCGCTCCAGAACCAGGACAACAAGCTCTTCGCGCCGCGCCTCGGCATCGCATGGGACGTCTCGGGAAACGGCAAGACCGCCGTCCGCGCCGGTGTAGGTGAGTTCTTCCTGCGCGAGCGGCTCAGCGGAGGACTGTCCTACGCCGCCAACCCGCCTTTTGCGCAGACCCAGAGTGGCATCCGGAAGCTCGACACGGCCGCTGAGCCCTGCGACGGCTGTTTCTCGCCCGGGGCGGGATCGCCCAGTCATGGGCGCGACCTGAGCGCGGTCGTCCCCACCAACTGGCAGTGGAACCTCAGCCTCGAGCACGAGATCGTGCGCAACACGACGCTCGAGCTGAGTTACGTGGGCAACAAGGGCGTCCACCTGCTCCACTTCTACGACGCCGACCAGGTGCAGGCGGGGGACATCAACCACAACGGGATCGACGACCGTCTCGAATACGCGCGCACCAGCCCGGCCCTGGCCGAGGTGCGGCCCTACGGGTCGGCCTTCGGCGACCATCAGATCGTCATCTGGGGCCACGGGGGCAGCTCGATCTACCACTCACTGCAGACGCAGCTCCTCACCCGGTTCGGCCGGGGCTCGCAGCTCCAGGTCTCGTACACCTGGTCGAAGACCATCGGCGACGTCCCGCTCGACGACAGCGGCGGCATCGCCGACACGAACAGCATCACCGACCTCGCCCACCCGCAGCTCGACCGGGGCCTGGCCCGCACCGACCGCCGGCACATCTTCAACGCCAGCCTGGTGCTCATGCTGCCGGCGCTGGACGGCAAGCCAGGCTTCGTGAGGAACGTGTTCGGAGACTGGGAGGTCGCGAGCATTGCGCAAGCGGCGTCGGGGATCCCGCTCACGGTGTTCACTACTGGAGTCCCAGGACTCAGCGGCGACATCTCGGGCACCGGATACGGCAACGGCCAGCGGCCGAACCGCGTGGTGGGCACCGACTGCCACGCCACCAGCGGGCCCAAGGAGCAGATCCTCAACCCGGCGGCCTGGACGCTGACCGGCTTCCAGCTCGGCACGATCGGCGACAGCGGCCGCGGCGTGTGCACGGGCCCGAGCGTCGTCCAGGTCGACCTGTCCCTCTACAAGAACGTCAAGCTCAGCAACCGGGTGAAGGCCCAGCTCCGGTTCGAGGTCTTCAACGTCTTCAACCGCGTCAACTTCCTGAACACGGGCTTCAACAACACCTTCAACCCGACGAGCGTGACGTTCGACACCGGCGACCCGGCGACCGCGACCAAGATCACCGGATACACGCTTCCGGGCAACTTCGGGCAGGCCACCGCGACACGCGATCCGCGACAGGCGCAGTTCGGGATCAAGCTCATATTCTGAAGTTGTGTAGGGGGGGACACTGCGTCGTGTCCCCCCCTCAGGACCCCCCCCGCTCGCTCCGGCGAAGTGAATTCGCCTCCGCTCGCAGCCACTGCTTTGCTACCATTTGTCGCGCGCTGCACCCCATGACGAGCCCATGGTGACGCTGCCTGAGTTGCTGCTGTCGGTCGACGGTGGCGGGACCAAGACCCAGGCCCTCGTCGCCGACCTCGAAGGCAAGGTGCTCGCGCGCGGGCTGGGTCCGAGCAGCACCGTCCACAACGTCGGCTTCGAGAAGGCTTCCCAGGCCCTGGCCACCGCGATCGAAGGGGCCCTCGTCAACGTGCTGGGCCCCCAGACTCGGGGCGAGGGCCGGGCGTGGCGTGCCGCCCGGATCAGCGCCGCCTGCTTCGGCCTGGCCGGCATCGATTCGGCGGAGGACGAGGCCCAGTTCTCCCGGTGGGTCCGGGAGGAGGCGATCGCTCCCCGCTTCTCCGTCGTCAACGACTCGGAGCTGATCCTGGCCGCCGGGACCCCGGAGGGATGGGGGATCGCGCTCGTGGGCGGCACCGGCTCGATCTGCCTCGGCCGGAGCCGGGAAGGGCGCACCGTGCGGGTCGGGGGATGGGGGCCCATCCTCGGCGACGAGGGCAGCGGATACCAGATCGCCGTCAGCGCGCTGCACCGGGCCACGCAGGCCGCCGACGGGCGGGGCCAGGCCAAGGCGCTGCTGGAAGCGGTGCTCCGGCACTGGTCCTTGAAAGACGCCGGCGCGCTCATCCGCCACGTCCACGACGAGGCCACGACACCCTCCGACATCGCCGGCCTCGCCACCGCCGTGCTGGATCTGGCAGCGCGGAACGATCCCGACGCGCGGGTGATCGTCGAAGAGGCGGCGGCGGCCCTCGCGCTCCACGTGCAGACGGTCGTGCGCAAGATGGGATCCGCCAAGCCGCCGCTGGCGCTGGCCGGGGGCCTGCTCCGGGCCAGCCTGCGCCAGGCGGTGCTGGCCCGGGTGGGCGAGGAGGTGGGGGCGGTCAATTACGTCGCGGACCCGCCCCTGGGCGGCGTCGTGATCGCGCGGCGGCTGTTGCAGCGCGCCGCCCCGGCATAGCCTCTGCGCCCATGACAATGGCAGTGCGGCCGCCGGGCCGGTCAGCCAAAAAAACCTTGACAAGAATGACGGTTCTCGGGCCAAATTCGCTTCGTAAAACATCCTAACTAAGCCGCCGGAGGTCTCTGCCATGCGCAAGATCACCGTATTCCTGATGGCTCTCCTGGTCCTGCCCGCCGTCCCCTCCATCGCGCAGAGGATCACGGCGACGATCCGCGGCACGGTGAGCGACACGACGGGGGCGGTGGTGCCCGGGGTGAACGTCACCGTGAAGAGCGAGGAGACGGGGTTCACCCGCTCCACCGTTACCAACTCCTCGGGCGTGTACTCATTCCCCGAGCTGCCCACCGGCACGTACTCGGTGGAGGTGGCGCTCACCGGGTTCAAGACATCGGTAGTCCGGGGTGTGACGCTGAACGTGGCCGACGACCGGGCCGTCAACGTGCGGCTCGAGACCGGCACCGTCACGGAGAACATCACCGTGGAGGTGCCGGCGGTGGCCGTCAAGACCATCGGCGGCGAGGTGGCCGGGCTGGTCACCGGAGAGCAGGTGCGCGAGCTTCCCTTGAACGGCCGGAACTTCCTCCAGCTCGGCACCCTCATGCCCGGGGTCAGCCAGGGCGATACGTTCAACACCAAGGACCGGGGCCTGATGTCGGGGATCGAGCTCGCGGTCAGCGGGAGCGGCCTGGGCGGCAACATGTGGACGGTGGATGGCGCCAACAACAACGACGTGGGGTCCAACCGTACCATCCTGGTCTTTCCCTCCGTGGACGCCATCGACGAGTTCAAGGTCCACCGCAACGCCTACGGCGCCGAGTTCGGCGGGGCCGCGGGCGCCCAGGTCAACATCGTGACCCGGTCGGGCACCAACGATTTCCATGGCGGCGCTTATTACTTCGGACGGAACGACTCGCTGGCCTCGTCGGACTACTTCCTCAAGCAGGCCGGTCAGCCCAAGGCCCCCTTGAGCACCCATGATTTCGGGGCGACCTTCGGCGGCCCGCTCATCAAGGACAAGCTCCACTTCTTCGTCTCCCAGGAATGGAATCGGGAGAAGCGAGGCCTCACCCGGACCGCCTTCGTGCCCACGGCGGCCGAGCGCGCGGGTGACTTCAGCGGGCCGCTCATCGAGGACTGCTCGTCCGACCGGCCGGTCGATCCACTGACCGGTCAGCCCTTCCCGGGCAACCGGATCCCCCAGAGCCGGCTCAGCCCCGCCGGGCTCCTCGTCTTGCAGCTCTACCCGCTCCCCAACACGTCACCCGGCCCGGGGAGCTGCAACAACTGGGTGACGGCCGTCAACACGCCCATCAACTGGCGACAGGACCATGCGCGGCTCGACTGGAGCCTCAGCAAGCGCACCCACCTAATGCTGCGCTACACCCAGGACAGCTGGACGAACAATTCGCCGAGCGCGGAGGAGACGCTGTGGGGCGACGATCCCTTCCCGGCCGTGGACTCGAACTGGGACCAGCCCGGCCGGTCGCTCACCGCCCAGCTCACCCAGAACATCGGGAGGCGGGCGGCCAACAGCCTGACCTTCACCTATTCGGCCAACGTCATCACGGTGACCCGTGGCGGCACGAACCCCCAGCTCAACGACCAGATCAACGCCGCGATCCCGGGGATCTTCCCGAACACCATCAAGGAGTACGGCGCCAACCGCGGCCACCCGATCTTCTTCGGAAGGGAGAACTACGGCGACGACCTCCAGAACATGGCGCCGTTCAAGAACAACCAGAACCTGTTCGTCCTCAAGGACGACTACTCGGCGGTGTTCGGCAAGCACTTCTTCAAGGCCGGTGCCGTCGCCAGCTACAACCAGAAGAACGAGGACGTCTTCGACCAGGGCTCCTACGAATCGTCGCAGTTCGGGGACGCGGTGGGGCTGACCGGAGAAGGAGACACGACCGGGAACCCCCTGGCCGACCTCCTGCTCAGAGGCATGGCGTTCGACTTCAACGAGCCCTCGGCCGAACGCTCCATCCAGCAGCGCTGGCGGGACGTCGAGGCCTACGTGGCCGACTCCTGGAAGATCCACCCCCGGGTGACGCTGGACTACGGCCTGCGCTGGTCGAGGTTCGAGAACCCCTACGACCTCGGCGACACGATCTCGAGCTGGGACGCGTCGACCTTCGACCCGGCCCTTGGCAGCGACCCGTGCAACGGCATGCTCGTGCCCCCGGGCTCCCACGCCTGCCAGGACGCGGGGCTTCGCGGGGGGAAGCCGGGACCGAACCGCGCGCTCGCCAAGACGAACAATTACTTCGCCCCCCGCCTCGGCATCGCCTGGGACGTCTCCGGCAACGGAAAGACGGCCCTCCGTGCCGGCCTGGGCCGGTTCATCGAGCGGGAGTCGCTCCAGAACGGGCTGAACCTCGGCTTCAACCCGCCGTTCAACCGCACCGTGCTGGGCAGCCGGACGCTCGACAGCAACGCGGAGCCGTTCCCGGACGCCTTCTCGACGGACCAGGGCATCCCGCAATTCGGTCTCGATACGTCCGGGAAGATGGGCTACAACTGGCAGTGGAACGTGTCGGTCGAGCGCGAGCTGGCACGCAACACGACGATCGAGGTCGGCTACGTGGGCAGCAAGGGCTTCGACCTCCTGCATCCCTACGACGCCAACCAGGTCCCACCCGGAGACAACAACCACAACGGCGTCCCCGACCGGCTCGACTTCATCCACGCCGGAAGCAGCAGCAGCGCCCGGGCCGCCCTGCGCCCCTACGGCGTCTTCGGCAACGCGAGCATCGCGATCCTCGACCACCGGGGCAGCTCGATCTATCACTCGCTACAGACGCAGTTGATCAGCCGCTTCGGGCACGGCTCGCAGTTCCAGGCCTCCTACACCTTCTCCCGGGCGATCGGCGACGTGACCCTGACCGGGGGCGAGAACAGCGTGGGGTCGTCGAGCGTCAGCCAGCTCGAGAACCCGGGGCTGGACCGGGGCTTGACCTTCACCCACCGCAAGCACATCTTCAACTCGAGCCTGGTCCTGGTCCTGCCCGAGCTCGAGAACAAGTCGGGCTTCGTGAAGAACGTGCTGGGCGGTTGGGAGATCGGGACGATCGCCCAGGCGTCTTCGGGGCGCCCGGTCACGGTCTTCACGGGAGGCATCCCCGGCCTCCCGGGCCGCGTCTCCGGTACCGGTCTCAACAGCAACCAGCGTCCGAACGTCGTGGCGGGCGTCGACTGCCATGCCAGCGGCGGCCTTCCGGAGCAGATCCTGAACCCGGCGGCGTGGACGCTGGCCGGCTTCCAGCTCGGCACGTTCGGCAACTCGGGCCGGGGGATCTGCGAGGGTCCGAACTTCGCCCAGATGGACGCGTCGCTGTACAAGAACATCAAGTTCGGCCCGCGGGTGAAGGCCCAGTTGCGGTTCGAGGTCTTCAACGTCTTCAACCGGGTCAACTTCATTAGCGTCGGGCTCAACACCAGCCTCAACCCGACGAGCGCGACACTCGACACGGGCCGGGCCGCGACAGCCACGAAGATCATCGCGTTCACGCCGTCGGGCAGCTTCGGCCAGGCCACGGCTACTCGCGACCCGCGGCAGGCGCAGTTCGGCATCAAGCTGATGTTTTGACCAAAGACTCTCAACGCAGAGGACGCGGAGGGCAACGGAGAGGGCGCAGAGACGGATGTGAATGACTCGTCTTCTCCCTTTGCCTTTCTGGAATCTCGGCGCCAGAAAGCGAGGGTTTCTTCCCGCCCGTTCTGCGTGTCCTCCTCTGCGTCCTCTCCGTTCCTGCTCTGCGGCCTCTGCGTTTAGAGGCTAGAATGCCAGCGGGAACATGGAGCAGAAGGGGCTCGACTTCGGCGCCGCCGAGCCGGCGCGGCCGGCGCCCCGCCGCGCCTTTACCGTCTCCGAGCTGACCGACCGCGTCCAGGGCGTCCTGGAGACCGACTTCTTCGACGTCTGGGTGGAAGGCGAGGTCAGCAACCTGCGCTTCGCTCCGTCCGGCCACTGGTACTTCTCGCTGAAGGACGACCACGCCCAGCTCAAGGCGGTGGTGTGGAAGACCGCCACCCGCCTGATCCGCTTCCGCCCCCGGGACGGAATGAAGGTGGTCGTGCGGGGTGGGCTGCGGGTGTACCCGCCGCGGGGCGAGTACCAGCTCTCGGTCGAGGTGCTGGAGCCGCTGGGAAAGGGCACGCTCCAGCAGGCCTTCGAGGAGCTCAAGGAGAAGCTCGAGAAGGAAGGGCTCTTCGACGGCGCGCGCAAGCGTCCGCTGCCGATGCTCCCCCGCTGCATCGGCGTCGTGACGTCGCCCTCCGGGGCGGTCATCCAGGACATCCTGCGCGTGGTGTCGCGCCGCTACGCGAACCTGGAGGTCCTCGTCTATCCCGCCCGCGTGCAGGGAGAAGACGCGGCGGCGGAGATCGTCCAGGGCATCCGCGCGCTCAACCGGCTGAAGGGGCTGGACGTGATCATCGTAGCCCGCGGCGGCGGCAGCCTCGAGGACCTGTGGCCCTTCAACGAGGAACGGGTCGCGCGGGCGCTGGCCGCTTCCAGGGTGCCCACCATTTCCGCCGTCGGACACGAGACCGACTACACGATCGCCGATTTCGTGGCCGACCTGCGGGCGCCGACACCTTCCGCGGCCGCCGAGCACGTGATCCAGGCCAAGGACGAGATCTGTGCCCGCATCGACGCCCTGGCCCGCCGCCAGCACGCGGCGCTCAGCCTGACGCTCGCCCGCGTTCGCTCCCGCGTCGGTCGCCTGGCCTCCCACCGCGTCTTCGAGGCCGAGCGGGGCCGCGTGCGCAACCACGCCCAGAGGGTGGACGAGCTGCAGCGGCGCGCCGAGACCAGCCTGCGGCGGCGGCTGGAGCGGGCGCGGGACCGCGTGCGCGGCCAGCGCGACCGCGTGGAAGCCTTCCGCTGGGACCGCCAGATCGCCCTGCGCCGCGAGCAGGTGGCGCGCCATGTCCAGCGCCTGCGCGCGCGGGCCGGCCTCGCGGTGGACGGCGGCCGGGGGCGGCTGTCGGGCCTGGCCGGCAAGCTCGACAGCCTGTCCCCCCTCGCCGTCCTCTCCCGGGGGTACGCCCTGGTCTGGAACGAGCAGGGACGGCTGGTCAGGGAGCCCGCGGAGGTGCGGATGGGCGAGGCGCTTCGGCTCCGCGTGCGCGGCGGCGGCCTGGGGGCCGTGGTCACCTCGAAAGACGAGGCATGAGCGACGAGCAGGCGCCCAGCTTCGAGGCCGCGCTCAAGAAGCTGGAGTCGATCGTCCAGCGCCTCGAGCAGGGCGAGCTGCCCCTCGAGGAGTCGCTCACCCTCTACGAGGAGGGGATCCGCCTCTCGCGGCTCTGCCATGCCAAGCTGGAGGAGGCAGAAGGCAAGATCGAGCTGCTCATGAAGGACGCGCGAGGCGATCTCGTCCTCGACCGCGAGGGCCGGCCCAAGAAGGCGCCCTTCGGCCAGTGACGAAGCGGTCGGCGCTCGGCGATCAGCGGTCCGCGGCGGCGCCTTCGCTCGCGGCCGAGCTGGAGGAGCGCCGCCGGCTGGTGGAGGACGCGCTCGGGCGCGCGCTGCCGCCGGAATCGGCCTGGCCGGAGACGATCCACCGCGCGGTCCGCTACAGCCTCTTCGCGGGGGGCAAGCGGATCCGGCCGCTCCTCGTCCTGGCCGCCGGAGAGGCGGTGGGCGCGAGCCGGGACGACGTGATGCCGCTGGCCTGCGCCGCGGAGATGATCCACACCTACAGCCTGGTGCACGACGACCTGCCGGCCATGGACGACGACGACCTCCGGCGCGGCAAGCCGACCTCGCACAAGGTCTTCGGGGAGGCGATCGCGATCCTGGCCGGCGACGCCCTGCTGACCCGCGCCTTCGCGGTGATGGCGGACGCGCCACGCGACGAGGACTCCGTGCGCCTGGGCCGCCGCCTGGCCGCCACCGCCATCCTGGCCGAGGCGGCCGGCACGACCGGCCTCATCGGCGGGCAGGTCCTGGACCTCGAGGCGGAGGGCCGGGACGTCGACGGGCCTACGCTGGAGCGGATGCACCGGGCGAAGACGGGGGCGCTGCTGGGCGCCTGCGTGCGGGGAGGCGCCGTCCTGGGCGGCGGCGAGGGCGCGGACCTGGAGCGGCTGGGCCGCTACGCGTCGGCCATCGGGCTCGCCTTCCAGGTCGTGGACGACGTGCTCGACGAGACGGGAGCGGCGCACGAGCTGGGAAAGACGGCGGGCAAGGACGCGCGGGCGGGCAAGGCTACCTACGTCAGCGTCCACGGCCTGGAGGAGTCGCGGCGCATGGCGCGCGGCCTGCTGGGCGAGGCGGTGGCCGCTCTCGCTCCCCTCGGCGCGCGGGCCCGCCTCCTGGAAGGGCTGGCCCGGATGATCGTGGAGCGCCGCGCGTGACCGACTCGCGCCTCGACGTCTGGCTGGTGGAGCACGGCCTGGCCGAATCCCGGGAGAAGGCGCAGGCGCTGGTGATGGCGGGCCGGGTACGGGTCGGCGGCGCGCCGGCCCGCAAGCCGGGAGACGCGGTGCCGACGGATGCCGAGGTGGAGCTGCTTCCCGGGCCCCAGCACGTGGGCCGGGGGGCGATCAAGCTCGCCGGGGCCCTCGACACGCTGCGCGTCGATCCGGCCGGCCGGGTGGCCGTGGACGTGGGGGCCTCGACGGGAGGCTTCACGGAGACGCTGTTGGAGCGCGGCGCCGCCCGCGTCTACGCGGTGGACGTGGGCCGCGGCCAGCTCCACGAGCGGCTCCGCGCCGACCCGCGGGTCGTGGTCATCGATGCCGTCAACGCCCGCTCGCTCTCCAGCCGCGACGTGCCGGAGCCGTGCGGCCTGGCCACGGTGGACGTCTCCTTCATCTCGGTGGTGAAGATCCTGCCCGCGCTGCGCGGCGTCCTCGCGCCCGGCGCCGAGGCGATCGTCCTCGTCAAGCCCCAGTTCGAGGTCGGCCGGTTCCGCGTCGGACGCGGCGGCGTCGTCAGCGACCCCGCCCTGCACGGCCAGGCGCTGCGCGACGTGGCGTGGGCGGCGCAGCACGAGATGGGCTACGGCCTGGCCGGCGCCTGCTCCTCGCCGATCACCGGCGCGGAGGGCAACCGCGAGTTCTTCCTGCGCCTCCTTCGGGACGGGCCGCCCGCGGCCGCCGCTCGCTTCGAGGCGATGCTGGCCGAGGCCGTGGGATGAGCGCGGTCGGCGTCCTGGCCCGGCCCGACCTGGCCGAGGCCGCCCCCGCCCTGCGCGAGCTGGTGGCCTGGCTGCGCCGCCGCGGCGTGAAGGTCGTCCTGGAGGAGCGCACGGCGGCCCTGGCCGACGGGACGGCCGGCCGCGCGGAGTGGACCCTGGCCTCGGGGAGCGAGATCGCGGCCCAGGTGGACGCGATGGTGGTGCTGGGCGGCGACGGCACGCTGCTCGGGGCCAGTCAGCTCGTCCTCACCGAGCGGCCGCTGCCCATCCTGGGCGTGAACTTCGGCAGCCTGGGGTTCCTGACCGAGGTCACCCTGGCCGAGCTGTACTCGACGCTGGAGGCCGTGCTCGACGGCCGTTACCGGTACGAGGAGCGGAGGATGCTCCGCGCGGTCGTGCGCCGCGCGGGCCAGCCGGACCTCACCGGCGACGTGCTCAACGACGTCGTGGTGACCAAGGCCGCGCTGTCCCGGATCATCGAGCTGGACGTGAGCGTCGACGGGCTCTTCGTCTCCACCTTCCGGGCCGACGGCCTGATCGTCTCCTCTCCCACCGGCTCCACCGCGTACAACCTCGCCGCCGGCGGCCCCATCCTCCACCCCACGCTGCCGGCCATCGTGCTGACGCCCATCTGCCCCCACATGCTCACCAACCGGCCGCTGGTCGTCAGCGACGGCTCCACCATCGAGGTCCACGTGCGGGCGGCCCAGGAGGGCGACGTCCACCTCACCCTCGACGGGCAGCGTGGGTTCCCGCTGAGCCGCCAGGACTCCGTGCAGGTCACCCGCAGCCCCCGCAGCCTGCGCCTGGTCACCGCGGCCGGACGAAACTACTTCGAGGTGCTCCGCACCAAGCTGAAGTGGGGCGAGTCGACCGTCCGCGAGCGGAGCTAGCGGTCGCGATCAGCGCGGCGCGAAGCCGCTCAGCCCGCGGCTGACCTGTTGCTGGCCGGTCCGGCTCGCCACCCCCCCGGACGTCAACGCCGGGCAGCCGGCGCTGCTCAGGATCACCTGGAGCGACGCCGATTCGTCCTGGGACGAGAAGTTCGCCACCAGCACGTCGTAGGAGCCGGCGGCAACGTTGGAGGCCGAGACCTTTCGGGGCTTCGCTCCGCTCTCGGACCGGAACAGGAAATTACAGCTTCGGGCGTTGAATTGGTCGACGCTGCAACTGTTCGCCGGCACGAGGTAGACGCCGATCGTGCTCGAGGTGAACGTCCAATCCAGGATGACGTCCACGCGGCCAGCCGCACTCGTCGAAAACGTCAGGCTGACCAGCGTGCTGGACGGCACGGAGCCCGGCCCCTGGAACAGCGTGGCCTGCGTGCACGGAGGGAGCGTGGTCGTCGGCGTGGCGGTCGTGGGCGTCGAGCTTCCGCCGCAGGCTGGCAGCATCAGGGCCAGGGCAACTGCACTGCAGATCGCCAGGAATCTGGGCGTCATGGCTCAGTCCTCCTCACGTAAGGAACGATGGTTTGTCGGCGGTCGCTGCTCACATTCTGGCACAGGAGAGGAGGGGAAGGACCGTGGTTCAGGGAGCCTGGAGCGGGGCCACCGGGTCTGTCGGCGGAACGAGCGCGACCCAGTCGATCTGCACCTCCCCCGCCCCTCGCCCGAGGCTCACCCGCAGATCGGGGCCGCCCGACTCGGCATAGCGGTAGGGATGGCGGACGAGGAAAGAGCCGGTGGCCGGGTAGACCCGTACACGCGGCGCGGGATTCCAGAAGCCTCCCTCGATCACCTCGATCCCGCCCGCGCCCCGGCCGGCCACGCGCAGCTCCAGGGCGCGGCCGCGAGCGCCCACCGTCACGCGAAGGAAAAGCCCGTCGTCGTGGCTCCGGAGGCGCAGCCGGCCTCCCTCGACTCTCGCCCCACCGAGCAGGTACACGTCTTCCAGGGTCGCGTCGGCCCCCTTCACGACGGCCTCCTCGCCGGCGAACTGGATCCGGGAGCCGTCCGGGGAGAACAGCACCATCGGATGGGTGCGGAGCACCAGCCGGCTTCCGGACTGGCCCGGCGCGGCCAGGAACACCACCCGGCGCCGCGCGTAAAGCAGCATGGGGCTGTGAGGCAGGTCCCACAGCTCGGCATGAGCCGGTGAAGGCGGGCTCTGCTCGATCCGGACCCAGCGGTCGTCGTAGGCGAAGGCGCCGAGCGCCTGCACCGCGACCGACACCGTGGCCAGCGCCCCGCCCAGGGCCGGCGCCCGGGCCAGGCCCTCGGGCAGGAACAGCATCAGCAGCGGCATCGCGTCGGCCAGCACCCGGGGACCCCAGGCATCCCCCCCGAGCGCGTCGCGCGCGGCCCCGACGAGAAGGCCGTGCGCGAGCGCGGCAAGGCCGAAGGCTCCGGCCAGCCATCGCTCGCCGCGCAGGAAGGTGAGGGCCAACCCCGCCGCCGCGATGAACGTGGCGGGCGCGAAGAAGAGCATGCCCTTGCCGGGCGAGGCGAGCAGCGCAAGCGGCCCGGGTCCGAAGGCCGCGAGACCGACCCGCGCGGCGAGGCTCGGGCCGGCCGGTGGAGAGGAGACGAAGCCCCGGGCAACGAGGCCCACCACCACGGGAGCTGCCCCCAGGACCACGAGAGAGACGGCGCGACGCGGCCAGCGCGCGGCGATGGCCACGACGAGCACGGCCACCAGGGCGACGTCGAGCGGGTTGATCGACAGGGCGAGTCCCAGCGGGAGGCCGGCCCGCCCCGCCCACGCCGGCTCGTGCTCGGCCCGTCCGATGAACAGCACCGCGACGCACAGGGAGAGCGTGGCCAACGGCTGGGGCCAGAGGGCCTGACTGGCCGCCCACAGCGGCGTCCCGAGCACGAAGACCACCGCGGCGGCCGCCGACTCGGCCTCCGGCCATCGCCGGGCCACGGCCAGGAACAGCACCGCACCGGACAGGCTGGCCGCGAGCGAGGCGGCCGCCTTGCCAGCCAGGGCGGCCGCCGTCTCGTCGGCCGGGAGCAGCCGGCGCAGGAGCCCGGGCAGCGTGGGAGCAATGGCGAGGCTCGGCCGTCCATTGGCGAGGAGGACGGCGAAGAGGACTGCCGCCAGGGCGAGGGCGGTGACCAGGGCCGGCTCCCTTGGCGGCAGGCGGTCGAGGGCCGGGTCCTGCTCGGGGACCCGAACGGCCATGATCTATCCCCGCGTCCCCGGACGGGGGGTCGGCGGGAACGAGGGAGTGGGCGCCGGCGGCGAGGCGCCCGGTGAGGGGGGCGTGTTCGCGGCGGGTGAAGGTCCGAGGAGCTGCGCCCGGCGATGACGCTGGTAGAGGTCGACCGCCCGCTCGTGCTCGGCGAGCGTCCGGCTGAACTGGTGGGAGCCGTCGTTGCGGCTCACGAAGTACAGGTCGCCAGACGGCATCGGCTCCAGCACGGCGCGGATCGCCTCGCGGCCGGGTGAGGCGATCGGCCCCGGGGGCAGGCCGGGGAAACGATACGTGTTGTAGGGAGAGTCGACGTCCAGGTCCTCCTTGCGGATGTTCCCGTCCCAGGTCCCGGCCTTTCGCAGCGCATAGATCACCGTGGGATCGGTCTGCAGCGGCATGCGCCGCCGGAGCCGGTTCAGGAAGACGGCGGCGATGTGCGGCCGCTCCTCCTTGCGCGCCGTCTCCAGCTCCACGAGCGACGCGAGGGTCACGACGCCGCGCAGGCCGAGACCGCTGGCCTGCACCTGCCCTGCCATCGGCCCCACGACCTCGCGGAAGCGATGGACCGCTCGCCGGACGAGCGCGGCCGCGGCGTCGGGCCGCCGCGGTTGCACCTCGTAGGTGTCGGGGAAGACGTAGCCTTCGAGGTCCCGGGCCTGCGGGTCGAGCTCCTTCACGAGCGCCGTGTCCCGCGCCGCCTCGAGGAAGGCCGCGGGGGGGATGCCCTGGAGGAAGGCGATCCGTGCCATCTCGTCCAGGTTCGTGCCCTCGGGGAACGTGACCATGTGATGGACCACCTCTCCCCGCACCATCTTGTCGATGATCTGGTCGAGGCTCATCTCGCCCTCGAAGGCGTACTCCCCCGCCCGCAGCTTGCCGCCCGCGCCCTTGGCCGCGACGAGGGCGCGGAAGACCTGGGGGTGGCGGACGAGGCCGAGGCCGCGGAGCTGGCGGCCGATGTCGAGGACGCCCGTCCCCGGCTCCACGATGAGCGACTGCGGGGGGTCGGAAGCGTGGCGGACCGGCCACTGGGTCTCGTGGTACCACAGCAGGTACGAAGCACCCACAAGGATGAGGATGACGACGAGGAGCTTGCGCACGAAGCCGAGGCTCAGTCGGGGGAGCTGCGGGCCTCGGCCTCGGCGAGCTTGCGGTAGTCCAGGTAGTTCTGGAGGATCAGGATGGCGGCGACCTTGTCCACCAGGCCCTTGCGGTCCCGGCGGGAGACCTCGCCCTCCACGAGCGCCCGCTCCGCCACCACCGA
>Ga0066710_100001249_pt1 | contig 18533 bp, 18 predicted proteins | sample GraSoiAngelo_159_FD_79666 | JGI IMG/M metagenome (GOLD analysis project Ga0066710, IMG submission 79666) | Grasslands soil microbial communities from the Angelo Coastal Reserve, California, USA - 14_1009_16_40cm | ecosystem: Environmental > Terrestrial > Soil > Grasslands | place: USA... | reverse complement strand
GGCCTTCCGTCTGAGTTCGCGATTTCGGCGGTGACGCTGGCAGAGCTCGCAGCCGGTCCGCACGCGACCGCCGACGCAGCGGAGCGGGCCCGCCGTCAAGACCGGCTGCAACGTACGGAAGCCACCTTTGAGCCTTTGCCCCTCGACGGAGCGGCAGCCCGCGCATACGGCCGCATCTACGCCGCGGTCGCAGCCACCGGCCGCAAGACGCGCGGCCCTCGAGCTTTCGATCTCCTCATCGCGGCCAGTGCTCTCGCCGGGGAGCTACCGCTGTATACGCGGAACCCAGGCGACTTCGCAGGACTCGGCGGCCTCGTCGAAATCGTGGCCGTGTAGAGAAACGAACGCTGACCCGCAGCCGGTTTGCTCAATGTCAGTCATGGGCCGTGCAGGGATCGAACCTGCGACCTTGGGATTAAGAGTCCCCTGCTCTACCAGCTGAGCTAACGGCCCCGGCGGTGCGCCATTGTAGCGGCGTGCGCGCGTAGCCTTCCGCCGATGCGGGTCCTCTCGATCGTCGGAAACCGGCCGCAGTTCATCAAGTCCGGGCCGCTCTCGGTCGCCCTCCGCAAGGCGGGGATCGACGAGGTCGTGTTGCACACCGGCCAGCACTGGGACGACGAGCTGTCGCAGGTCTTCTTCGACGAGCTCGGTCTGCCGGAGCCGCGCTACCGACTCGACCTGCACACCGCCGACTCTGCCGCGATGGAGCCCGGCATCCGCGACGCGCTCGACCGCGAGCGGCCCGACTGGACGCTCGTCTACGGCGACACGAACTCGACCCTCGCCGGCGCGCGCGCTGCCGCCGCGGCTGGAATCCCGCTCGCGCACGTCGAGGCCGGGATGCGCAGCGGCGACCTGTCGATGCCCGAGGAGCGGAACCGCATCGAAGTCGACCGCATCGCCGCGCTCCTGCTCGCCCCGGACGAGCGCTCCCGCGACACGCTCGCGCGCGAGGGCGTCATCGGCCGCACGGAGGTCGTCGGCGACGTCATGGCGGACGTCGCCTTCAAGCTCGTGTCGTTCGCCCGCGAGCGTTCGCAGATCCTCGACCGCGTCGGGCTCGAGCCCGACGGTTATGTCGTGACGACAATCCACCGTGAGGCCAACGTCCACCCAGAGCGGCTGGCGCGGATCGTCGACGGGCTGAACCGGATCGAGGAGCCGATCGTCTTCCCGGCCCACCCGCGCACCCGCGAGCGCCTGGCCGGCCTCGGGCCGCACGTCCATGTGCTCGACCCGCTCAGCTACGTCGACATGCTCGCCCTTACCTCGCAGGCCCGTGTCATCGTCACCGACTCCGGTGGGCTGCAGAAAGAGGCCTACTGGTTCGGCGTTCCGTGCGTGACTGCGCGGCCCTCCACGGAGTGGGTCGACACGGTCGAGATCGGCGCGAACGTGCTCGTCGACGACGACCCGGAGCGACTCGCGGCCGCCGTCGCCGGGGCGCGGATGCCCAAGGAGCGGCCAGAGCTCTACGGCGACGGGCGCGCCTCGGAGCGTGTCGCTGCCGCGCTCCTCGGTAGCCTGCCCGGGTCATGACAGACATCGCAATTGTCGGTGCTGGTTATGTCGGCCTGCCGCTGGCCCAGGTCTTCGCCGACGCGGGCCGCAGCGTCGTGCTCGTCGACGTGTCGCAGGAGCGCGTCGACCGGATCCTTCGCGGCGAGAGCTACATCGAAGACGTGCCGTCGGAGACGCTGCAGAGGCTCGTCTCGAACGGGCTGACCGCCTCGACGGACTATGACGTCCTGCGCGACGCGGATTCGATCCTGATCGCGCTGCCGACCCCGCTCTCCAAGCAGCGCGAGCCCGATCTCTCGATCGTGCTCAGCGCAACGGAGCGGATCGCGCCCCGGCTGCACAAGGGCCACCTCGTCGTGCTCGAGTCGACGACGTATCCCGGCACGACGCGCGAGCAGCTGCAGCCGATCCTCGAGCGCAGCGGCCTGACCGCGGGCAAGGACTTCTATCTCGCGTTCTCGCCGGAGCGCGTCGATCCCGGTCGCACCGACTGGACGACGAAGAACGTGCCGAAGGTCGTCGGCGGGCTCACCCCCGCGTGCACGGAGCGCGCGGCCGAGCTCTATCGCAGCGCGATCGACACCGTGCACTCCGTCTCGTCCCCCGAGGCCGCGGAGCTGACGAAGCTGCTCGAGAATATCTTTCGCTCGGTCAACATCGCGCTCGTCAACGAGCTCGCGCAGCTCTGCGACCGGATGGGAATCGACGTCTGGGAGGTTGTCGGCGCGGCCGCGAGCAAGCCGTTCGGATTCATGTCGTTCCAGCCCGGTCCCGGCCTGGGCGGCCACTGCATCCCGATCGACCCCTTCTACCTGACGTGGAAGGCGCGCGAGTACGACTTCTACACCGAGTTCATCGAGCTCGCCGGCAAGGTCAACGAGAACATGCCGTACTACTGCCGATCGCTGATCTCGCAGGCCTTGAACCATGGCGCGCGCAAGTCGCTCAGCGGCTCGAAGGTCCTCATCCTCGGTGTCGCGTACAAGGCGGACATCGGTGACATGCGCGAGTCGCCGGCGCTGAAGATCCTGCAACTGATCCAGAACGCGGGCGCCGACGTCTCGTACCACGACCAGCACGTTCCCGAGCTGCCGGAGTTCGGTCTGCGCTCGGTGCCGATGGAGCCCGACGCGTACGACTGCATTGCCATCGTCACGGCGCACTCGACGATCGATTACGAGGATCTCGTCGATCGCGCGCACGTCGTCGTCGACTTCCGCAACGCGACCGGCAAGAAGGGCCGCGAATCCGAGAAGGTCTGGAAGCTTTGAGCCGGACGCCTCGGGTCGGCCTCGTCGGGCTCGGCTACTGGGGTCCGAATCTCGCAAGGAACTTCGACGACCTCGACGCGCTCGGCGCGGTCTGTGACCTCGATCCTGCCCTGCGAGAGCGCTTCGCATCGCGCTACCCCCACGCGAAGGTCTACAACGACTTCGACGCGATGCTCTCCGAGGCCGAGCTCGACGCGATCGTCGTCGCGACGCCTGTCGCGACGCACTACGAGCTGGCGCGCCGCGCGCTCGCGGCCGGCAAGCACGTCTTCGTCGAGAAGCCGCCGGCGATGCGCGCCTCTGAGATGGAGGAGCTCGTCGCGCTCGCCGAGCAGCAGGACCTCGTCCTCATGCCGGGCCACCTGCTGCTGTACCACCCGGGCATCCAGCGAGTGAAGCAGCTGATCGACGCCGGCGAGATCGGTGAGGTCTACTGCATCTACGGCAACCGGCAGAACCTCGGCGTGATCCGCAAGGACGAGAACGCACTCTGGTCGCTCGGCGTGCACGACCTCTCGGTGATCCTCTACCTGCTCGACGAGGAGCCGGACGAGGTGTGGGCGCACGGGAACGCGTTCCTCAACCCGGGCGTCGAGGACGTCGTGTTCTGCTACCTCCGCTTCCCGAGCGGCAAGATTGCGCACATGCACCTCTCCTGGCTCGACCCGCACAAGATGCGGAAGATCACCGTCGTCGGGAACGAGAAGATGGTCGTCTTCGACGACATGGAGCTCGAGCGCAAGGTGACGATCTACGAGAAGGGTCCGTGGCAGCCCGCGGAGACCTACGGCGAGTGGCGCACGCGCACCGGCGACATCTCGAGCCCGCGGATTCCGAACGACGAGCCGCTCCGCCTCGAATGCACGCACTTCCTACAGCTCGTCGCGAGCGGGCCGGAAGACCACAAGGAAGCGCGCGACGGCCTCGCGGTCGTACGCGCGCTCGATGCGCTCCAGCGCACGCTCGAAGGCGTGCGCGCTTGAGCGCGGAGATCCACCCGAGCGCGATCGTCCATCGGGGAACCGTTCTCGGCGAAGGCGTGAAGGTGCTCGAGCATGCAGTCGTCGGGAAGCAGCCGTCGCTCTCGCCGCGTTCGACCGCGAAGAAGGAACCGCTGCCGCCGACGGAGATCGGCGACTGGACGATCGTCTCCACCGGAGCGATCGTCTTCGCCGGCTCGCGGATCGGCGCGCGCGTGATCCTCGGCGATCAGTCGTGCGTGCGGGAGCGCGTCGTCGTCGGCGACGACGTCGTGATCGGCCGCGGCTCGCTCGTCGAGAACGACACGACGATCGGCCCGCGCACGAAGATCCAGGCCGAGGCGTACATCACCGCCTACTGCGAGCTCGAGGAGGACGTGTTCATCGCGCCGTGCGTCGTGACGACGAACGACAACTTCATGGGCCGCACGGACCAGCGACACGAACTGATCAAGGGTCCGACGATCCGTCGCGGAGCGCGGGTCGGCGGCGGCGCCGTCCTCTGTCCCGGTGTCGAGATCGGCGAGGAGGCATTCGTCGGCGCGGGCGCGGTCGTGACGAAGGACGTTCCGGCGCGAAAGCTCGTCGTCGGAAGCCCGGCGCGCGTGATCCGCGACGTGCCCGACGAAGAGTTGCTCTAGGTGCGCTTGCTGTAGTCGAGCGTGTAGGGGTAGGCGCCCGTGAACGGCGCCGTGAGCTTCGTCTCGAGGTAGTACCAGCCGGTCGTCTGTGTCCGGTAGGTCAGTCGCTCGTCCGGTCCCGGCTTCGACGACTGGGCGGCGCGCAACCGCTGCGAACGGAGGTCGTCGACCCGTTGCGTGCCCGGCTTCCAGAGGACGAGATCGACGTTCGCGCCTGCCGGCCCGGTCAGGATCGCGTCGAGGCGCTGACCCCTGCCGAGCCGCACCCGGTAGACGTCCACCTGATCGTCATAGAAGTCGAGCGTCGCATGGAGGTCGGCTGTTCCGCTGAAGAGCGTGTGGGCCTGCGTCCCGGCGTTGTCGTTCGACTCGTACTGGTCGGCCGGCGGCAGGGGTCCGTCGAGCGCCGCGATCGCCTTCGCGATGTTGAGCCTGCCCCAGCCCGTGTACGGGTCGCGCAGGAGCGGACACATGTGGCAACCGTTCGACGCGTTGGCGTCGTCCGCGGTCTGCTCGATGATCGCACCGACCTGGTCGGGGCGCAGCGCGGGATCGAGGCCGATCAGCAGCGCCGCGGCCGCCGTCACCTGGGGCGCGGCGAAGGACGTGCCCTCGGGGCGCCGGTAGTCGTCGGTGCCGCAGTCCGAGTAGCCCTGGTCGGGGCATGTCGGCCGCAGCGCCGTCAGGTCGCGCGGGAACGTCGAGAACATCTCCTGACCCGGTGCCGCGATGTCGTTGTAGATGCGATCCCGATTCGAGAACGTCGGCACGGATCCGCTCCGGCTGAGCGCGCTGACGCCGATCACGTGCGGGAGCGCAGCGGGATAGCTCGCATATGGCCACGGCGTCGCCGGCGCCTCGTCGCCGTTGCCCACTGCGGCGACGAGCACGGCGCCCTTCTGGTACGCGTACGCGACCGCGTCCGCTTCGGCCCGCGAGTACGTGTCCCGTGCCGGAGCCCGCGGGTCCCGCACGCCGCCAAGGCTCAGGTTGATCACGCGCGCTCCCTGGTCGGCCGCCCAGCGGATGGCCGCCGACTCCGCGCTGAGCGGGATCGTGCCGTCGGCCCGCACGACCTTCGCGACGATCAGCTGGGCGGACGGGTACGCGATCCCGACGATGCCCTGGCCGTCGAGATTCGCGGCGATCATTCCGGCGACGAAGGTGCCGTGGCCCTGCGGGTCCGTCCTCCAGTCCCCTCCCACGAAGCTGCGGCCGAGGACGATGCGGCCGGCGAAGTCCGGATGGTTCGCGTCGATCCCGGAGTCCACGATCGCGACCTTCGTCGGCATGAAGAGCGTCTGGGCGGGCGGGTCCGGCCAGAGGTCGAACGCGTGGTCGGCGGCGAGATACCACTGCTTCGCGGCGAGCGGGTCCGTGGGCGTGAACGCGGCCGCAGTTCCGGCCGCTACGAGCGCGGCGACGGCCGCGCCGGCGAGTGCGCGCATCATCTCCGGGCCGTGACGACGCTCAGAGGCGGCGTCGTTCCTGCGACGAAGCCCTTCGTGGCCGCGATCCGCGCGCGGTAGGTGCCCGTGGCGAGCTGGAGGGTCGCGTCGAAGTCGCCGTTCGCATCGACCGTCGTCGTCGCGACCGTCGTCCAGGCGCCGGCGGCGTCCTGGCTCTGCACCGCGACCGGCGCGCCCGTGAGGACTGGCCGCACGAGCCCGCGCAGGTGATCAGGCGTCTTGTCGGCGTAGAAGCGGATGCGCGGCGCGACCGCGATCCGCACCGGCGCCGCGGCGGCCGTCGTCGTTGCGAGCCGGTAATCCGTGGTCACCGTTGGCTTCGCCGGGATCGCGACCGTGCCGTCCGCGGCCGGCGCGACCGGCCCGACAGCCTGCCACGTCGAGCCCGCGGAACGCTGCTCGAGCGCCACGCCGGCGATCCCGCGCGCGACGCCGCTCAGCTGGACCGCGCCGCCGAACTCGACGGGCGCCGCCGGCAACGGCCGGCTCAGCGAGAGGACGCCGACGTCGAACCACGTCGAGCGCAGCTTCAGCTTCGTGCGCACTGTGCCCGCCGGGACGTCGACCTGGCCCTGGGGCCCGAGCAGCGAGAGCGTCGAGACGCGGCCGGACGCGTTCAGCGTCGTCTGCGCATCGGTGACGCCCCCCGGAACGCGGAACGCCTTCGCGAGCGCGGCGCCGGTGAACGGGACGGGGCCCCAGTCGTGGTACGGCGAGATCGAGTCGTACGGATCGGGGACCGCGACGAGGTATGGAAGCGACGTGCCGCTGGTCCAGATGTCGGCCGCGTTCGCAGTCCGGCCGCCCGACGTCGAGAAGAAGTACGTGTGCGCGACCTGGCCTCCGTAGAGGAGCACCTGCCCGGCCGTCGCGTCGACGGCGGCGTTGGTCGACGGTCGCTCGTGCGCGATTCCGAGGTACACCTGGCTGCGCGTGTCGGAGTAGAGGTCGAACGGCGCCGCGACCGCGCGGTTCGAGAGCGCGTACGAGCGCGCGGCGACCGCCTGCGCCTCGAGCGCCTCCGCCGCCCACGTGTATGGCATCTCCGACGGGACGACGCCGTAGAGGTACTGCTCGAGGCCGACGATGTCGATCGCGCGCAACTTGCGGTTGACGACGTCGACCTGGAAAGACCCGCGGTAGGGCTTGCCGCCGAGCTGGAGCGGCGCGGCTGGCGATGCGGTGAAGGTCAGCGGCCCCGGCAACGGCGCAGGAGTCGCCGCGTCGGCGGTGGGGATCCTGAGGCCCGGGCCGAACGGATACGAGCCGGCGCTCACCGGGTGGACGGTGCCGGCGCCGTCCTTGACGGTGAAGTCGGCGTCAGACGCGACGGTCAGCGACTTCTTCCGGTCGGCGAGCAGCACGCGGACGCGCGACACGGGCGCGGGCCCGAGGGTCGTGCCGGCGAAGTAGTGCGTCACGATCTGCTGGTACGTCCAGCCGTGCTGCGCGTAGCCGTAGGCGCCGTACTGGCTCATTCCGACGCCGTGGCCCCAGCCGTGGCCGGAGAGGACGAGCAGCGCGCCGGAGCCGGCCGGCGCCGCCTTGCAGCTCGCGGCGCAGACGGGCGCGTCGCCGCGTGCGGACGCCGCCCCTGCTCCGAGGAGCAGAAACACGAGCGCAAGGACGAGGGAACGAGGCACGATCAACCGGTTGAGACCCCCAGGTTTGCGAGGGTAGCAGCGCTTTTTCCGCCCAGGGGACTTCTTTACCGAAGCTTCAATTCATCCTCCCGGGGAACGGGGTTCCGGATGCCGGTGGAGACTGACCTGCTGCCGCCGCGCTACAAGGGGGCGAAGCGGATCGGGCGCGGAGCGATGGGCGAGATCTACCGCGCGACCGACACGACGCTCGGCCGCGCCGTCGCGATCAAGCTGCTCGCCCAGCGGTACGCGGAGGACGACGCGATCCGTGCGCGCTTCACGCGCGAGGCGCTCTCCGCGGCGCGGCTGAGCGGCGCCCCGAACGTCGTGACGATCTTCGACGTCGGCGAGTGGAACGACCGGCCGTTCATCGTCATGGAGTATCTCGGCGGCGGCTCGCTCGACGAGAGGCTGCAACGCGAGGGCGCCCAGCCGCCCGGCCGCGCGCTGGACTGGCTGGGCCAGACCGCGCGGGCCCTCGACGCGGCGCACGCCGAGGGCGTCGTGCACCGCGACGTCAAGCCGGCGAACCTGCTGCTCGACCGGAACGGGAACGTGCACGTCGCCGACTTCGGGATCGCGAGCGCGGCCGGGATGGACTCGCTCACCGCGACGGGAACCGTGCTCGGGACCGCGGGCTACCTCGCTCCGGAGCAGGCGCAGGGCGGCCGCGCGACGGCGGCGAGCGACCGCTACGCGCTCGGCGTCGTCGGCTGGGAGCTCCTGACGGGCTCGCGGCCGTTCCAGTCCGAGACGCTGACGGCCGAGGCCGCAGCGCACGTCAACCAGCCCGTGCCGTCGGTCTGCGACCGCAACCCCGACCTCCCCTGCGAGCTCGATCCCGTCTTCGAGCGCGCGCTGGCGAAGGATCCGGCCGACCGGTTCGGGAGCAACGCCGAGTTCGTCGCCGCTCTCCGCGCCGCGCTCGACGAGGCGGCGGGGAGCACCCGCGCGTTCGCTCCCGCTGCGCCGCCACCGCGCCGCCGGCCGCCGCGTCGCCGTGGCCGCAGCCCGTGGCTCGTGCCGCTGGTCGCGCTGCTCGCGCTGGCCGCGATCGTCGGCGGGATCCTCGGCGCCGTGCTCGGTGGTCATTCAGGCTCCCACCCGCAGGCGCGGACGCAGACGCACGTCCGGACGGTGACGCGGCAGGGCTCGACGGTCCAGGCGACGACCGCCCCGGCTGCGCCGACCACGACCGCCGCAGCCCCGACCGGCGGCGACCCGCACAGGCTCAACGACCAGGGCTACGAGGCGATGCAGCGCGGAGACTACGCGGCCGCGATTCCGCTGCTGCAGCAGGCCGTCCAGGGCCTCCGAGGCACGGGTCCGGCCGATCCGTACGAGGCATATGCGAACTTCAACCTGGGCTACTCGCTGCTCCAGCTCGGCCGCTGCAGCGAGGCGGTGCCCTACCTGGAGCGCGCGAAGGAGCTCGAGCCGCCGCGACACGAGCCGAAGGAGGCGCTCAAGCGGGCGAAGAAGTGCTAGCCCGTAGCCGCTGTGCGTACTGCCGCTCGTAGTAGCGGCGGAACTCGCCCGACTTGATCGGCTCCCACCAGGCGCGGTTGGCGCGGTACCACTCGACGGTCTCGCGCATCCCCTCCCGAAAGTCGCGTGAGGGTCGCCAGCCGACCCTCTGGAGCTTCTCGGTGCTGAGCGCGTAGCGCCGGTCGTGGCCGGGTCGGTCCTCGACGTGGCGCAGCAACGACCGATCCGCGCCGGTCAGCTCGAGGATCAGCTCGATCACCTCGATGTTCTCGTGCTCGTTGCCGCCGCCGACGTTGTACGCCTCGCCCGGCTTGCCCTCGCGCAGCACGAGCTCGATCCCGGAGCAATGGTCCTCGACGTAGAGCCAGTCGCGGATCTGCTTGCCGTCGCCGTAGACCGGCAGCGGCTCGCCGTCGAGCGCGTTCGTGACGAAGAGCGGGATCAGCTTCTCGGGATACTGGTTCGGTCCGTACGTGTTCGACCCGCGCGTGATCGACGCGTTGACGCCGAACGTGCGCACGTACGCGGGGATGTGCAGGTCGCCGGCCGCTTTCGCGACGCTGTACGGGCTCGACGGCCGCAGCGGATCCTCCTCGGTCGAGAAGCCGCCCGCCTCGAGGTCGCCGTACACCTCGTCGGTCGACACCTGCACGAATCGCTGCCCGCTCCGGCGCACCTCCTCGAGCAGCACCTGCGTGCCGAAGAACTCCGTCCGCCCGAAGTCGGTGGCGCCGAGGATCGAGCGGTCGACGTGCGTCTCGGCGGCGAAGTTGACGATCGCGTCGCAGCCGCGGGCCGCGCGTTCCACATCTGCGGCGACCGCGATATCGCCCTCGAGGAACTCGACGGAGTCGAGCGGGAGGTTCGCGGTGTTGCCGGAGTAGGTGAGCTTGTCGAGGACGACGACGTCGTCGCCGGCCGCGAGGAGCCGCTTGACCAAGTGGGAGCCGATGAAGCCGGCACCGCCTGTGACGAGGACGCGCACGGCTAGCTGCGCGGGTCCGTCTGCTCGGCGATCGCGGCCGGGGTGCCTCCGAAGCCGTCGTTGTTGCCCTTGACCCGCTCGTTGACCTCGCGGAAGAGCGCCTCGTTGAGCCCGATCCGCTCGGCGCGGTCCCTCATTGCGCGGCAGTGTAGACTCCCGCGCGTCGTTTGAGGCGACGGAGCCTCGGTCGCGGAAACGCGCGTCCGGGGCTTTTCGCATTTTCGAGGAGGCGTTCATGGCGCAGGTCGAGAGCAGGAACCGGGCGACGTCGAGCGAGGACTCGCGCAAGGACGTCCTCAAGCGGATGAAGCAGGAGGGCATCGAGTTCGTCCTCCTCTGGTTCACGGACATCGAAGGGCACCTGAAGAGCTTCGCGATCACCCCGAACGAGGTCGAGGACGCCCTCGACGACGGGATGGGCTTCGACGGCTCGTCGATCACCGGCTTCAACGCAATCGAGGAGTCCGACATGGTCGCGATCCCGGATCCGGAGACCTTCCAGCTGATGCCGTGGAAGGAGGGCGAGACGAAGGTCGCGCGGATGATCTGCGACGTCGTCACTCCGGACGGTCAGCCGTACGAGGGCGACCCACGTTACGTCCTCCAGCGTGCGCTCGACCGGATGAAGAGCATGGGCTTCGACACGTTCAACGTCGGCCCCGAGCTCGAGTACTTCCTCTTCAAGGACAACGCCGGCGCCGAGACGCTCGACGAGGGCGGCTACTTCGCGATGACGACCCTCGATGCGGCGACCGAGCTGCGCAACGAGACGATCCGCGCGCTCGAGTCCGTCGGCATTCCGATCGAGTACCACCATCACGAGGTCGGCCCCTCCCAGCACGAGATCGACATGCGGTATGCCGATGCGTTGAACATGGCCGACCACACTGTCACGTACCGGCTGATCGTCAAGGAGGTCGCGGCGAAGTACGGCGTCTATGCGACCTTCATGCCAAAGCCGATCTTCGGCGAGAACGGCTCGGGGATGCACACGCACCAGTCCCTGTTCACCGACGGCCGGAACGCGTTCTTCGACGAGCACGATCCGTGGCACCTCTCGCACAACGGGAAGGCGTTCATCGCCGGCCAGCTGCGCCACGCGCGTGAGATCGCGGCGATCTTCGCCCAGTGGGTGAACTCCTACAAGCGGCTCGTGCCGGGCTACGAGGCGCCCGTCTACGTGGCGTGGTCGCGGCGCAACCGCTCGGCGCTCATCCGCATCCCGCTCTACAAGCCGGGTGCCGAGCAGGCGACGCGCGCCGAGCTGCGTTGTCCCGATCCGGCCTGCAACCCGTATCTGACGTTCGCGGCGCTGCTCCACGCCGGACTCGAGGGGATCGAGCGCGGCTACGAGCTGCCGGAGCCGATGGAGACTAACCTGTACCACCTGACGCCCGAGCAGCGGCGCGAGCGCGGGATCATCTCCCTGCCCGAGACGCTCGGCGAGGCGATCGACGAACTCGCCCAATCGGAGCTGGTCCGGAAGGCGCTTGGCGATCACATCTTCGAGCGGTACGTCGAGCTGAAGCGGAAGGAGTGGGACGAGTACCGGATCCAACTCTCGGAGTGGGAGATGAAGCGGTACCTCCCTGTGCTTTAGAACGGGACGTTTGTCCAGCCTTGCCGTTTCGTGAAGGAAGGCACAAAATTCTGGTCCGGCTCGGCGGAACCCACTGCGGCCACGCCGAGCCGGTCTGACGGCCGACCGCGAGTCGCTCACTGAGGCGGCTCGTGGTCGTTAAGTCGCCGGGGGAACCTGGGTTCCCCTGGGACCCCCTCCGGTCGCTGGCGGGCGTCAGTGTGGCTACGGCGCGAGCGCGGTCGCGCCTTCGCCGGCTGCTGGTTGCGCATGGCCGGCGCCGCGGGTCGACGCCTCGTCCTGCGCGGGTCGCGGTGCAAAGAGCGTGCATCGCGACCCGCGTGTGCTCGAAGAGCGTCGTGGCGGCGGGCGAAGGTCTACTGCCTAGAGGAAGCTGCGGATCGACTCGCGCTCGACGCGGAGGCCGATCACGCCGCTCTGGCCGTCGATCTGCTCGATCGTGTCCGCCGGGACGAGTCGGCGGCGACGGGAGAAGAGGCCGGAGCGGACGGAGAGCGCGTCGGGGACGTCCGGGGCGGTCCCGTACATCGGGCACTCGACCTTCCCGACGATCCGGCCGCGCCGGTCGGCGACGATGTAGCCGGTCGTCCGGCGGAGATCGATGACGGCCGCGCTCACGATCGATGACGCTATGCCCGCGCTGCTAAGAAACTAGCGACGTATCGGTAAGAAGTTTGTAAAGGGGTCCTACGCAACCCGGTCGCTCGGTCCTAGTGAGTGGACGGCTTCGCCGTCATCAGCCAGAAGATGACGACGATCAGCACGAGAGTCAGCGTGGAAATGAAGGTTACGACCGGGCCGCGCCCGGCGCGGCGGGTCAACGCGGCGAGCACGCCGCCGCCGAGGACGGCTGCGATTCCGGTGAGGATCATCCCCCAGCGGAGCCAGCCGCTCCCGTAGGCGTCCTCGCTCGAGGCGAGCTGCGCGCCGGCGCCGACCAGGATTACGAGCGACGGCCAGAGCAGCAGGAGGTCGACGCGTAACGCCAGCCGCTCGAGGAGCGCGCCCTCACTCTCCGTTCGCGCCCGTGCTGCGGCGGTCGTCACGACGATGACCGTCAACGCCGCGCCGAAGAAGACGAATGCAGCCGCGACGTGTGCGAACAGGAGCCAGTCGGAGCGGCCGGGGACGAAGAGGGCTGTCATGCGCCGGGCTTCCAGATCATCAGAACGAGGATCGCGACCACGGCGCCGGTACTGGCCCAGCTGAGCAGGAGCGACGGGCGGTGCGCAAGGAGCGCGCAGAGCTCCGCATCTGGCTCGTCGCCGGCACCGGCGAGCTGCTCGGCGCGCTCGCGCGCGTGCCGCGCCGACCGGCCGCCCGCGCCGCCGAGCGCCTGGCTCACGACCCAGAGCGCGATCGACGCTGCGATCCAGGTGTCGCCGAAGCTGTAGCCCTCCACGTAGCCGGCCAGCCAGAGCCCGAAGCCCAGGGCGCCGAGCGAGCCGACGCCGACGAAGACGACGCCGTACCGGGCGAGCCGCAACAGGGTCGCGATCTCGCTCGGCCGGTCGCGCTGGAGTGCGGCAACCTGCGCGACTCCGGCGACGACGGCGCCGGCGAAGAACAGCCCTGCGCTCGTGACGTGCAGGAACAGCAGCCACCCGTACTGGGTCACGGCGAGCGTCACCGGTGCGCAGATTACTGCGACAATCGGTCGGCCTTGGACGTCCGCGAACGGCATCTGCGCCTCCTCACGGAGACGATTGCGGCGGTCAACTCCTCCCTCGACCTCGAGGAGGTTCTCGGCCTCGTCGCTGACAAGGTTGCCGACGCGCTCGGCGCCGACGCGTGCTTCGTTTACCTCTACGACGAGCGGGCCGACGAGCTCGTGCTCCGCGCGACGCACGGCACCGCGATCGAGGACATGACGCGCCGCCCGCGCATGCGCCCTGGCGAGGGGATCACCGGGACGGCGGCGGCAGAGCTCAGGCCGGTGATGATCCCGGCGAACGCGCACCTCGACCCGCGCTTCAAGGAGTTCCCGAATCTCCACGAGAGCGAGTACGAGTCGATTCTCGCGGTGCCGATCCTCGCGCGCGAGCAGCTGGCGGGCGCGCTGAACGTCCGCACGCGTGAGCCGCGGGAGTTCTCGGCGGCGGAGGTCGAGCTGATCACCGCGATCACGGACCAGGTCGCGCAGTCGATCGTCCACGCACAGCTCTACGCGGATGCGCAACGGCGCGTGTCGGAGCTCGAGGCGCTGGCAAAGATCTCCGAGGCCGTTTCCGAGTCGCTCTACCTCGAGGAATCGCTCGAGGCGATCGTCAAGACGACGATGGACGCGGTCGAGGCGACGGGCGCGGCGCTCGTGCTCGAGGACGGCAAGATCGCATGGCCCGAAGGACGCGCCGGCAAGCATGCGGTGCGGCTGCCGTTGCGATGGAAGCGGCGCAAGATCGGCGAGCTCGTCTGCGACCGTGACACGCCCTTCAACGACGAAGACCGGGCACTGCTCGAGGCGATCGCGCACCATGCCGCCGTTGCGCTCGAGCACGGCCGCGCCGTGATGCGCGGCGTGCTCGCGCAAGAGATCCACCACCGCGTCAAGAACAACCTGCAGACGGTCGCATCGCTGTTGCGATTGCAGGCGCGCGCGGACGGCGTCGACGCGCGCAAAGCTCTCGACGACTCGGTCAACCGGATTCTCGCGATCGCAGCGGTGCACGAGGTGCTGACGGAGCAGCGGGAGGAGAACGTCGAGCTCGCCGAGCTGCTGGACCGGCTGCGCGCGATGCTCGTGCAAGGGCTTGCGGGCGGCAAGCGCGTCGAAGCGAGCTTCGAGACCGTCGAGCTGGCGGGGAACCGGGCGACGGCGCTCGCGCTCGTCTTCAGCGAACTGCTCCAGAACGCGCTCGAGCACGGCGGCGACTCGGTGCGCATCGAGCTCTCGCGCCGGAACGGCGACGTCGTCCTGGCGATCGCCGACTCGGGCGCGGGCTCGTCGTCGGGGGAGAGCGGTACGGGCCTCTCGATCGTCCACGCCCTCGTGCGCGACGAGCTACAAGGCCGCTTCGAGCTGCGCGACGACGGCGGGACCCGCGCCGAGGTCGTCTTCCCGGCCGACGCTCCTTAGAGGTACACGCGCGCGTGTTCAGGGAGCCCCGATCCCCGCCCACCTAGCCGCAGGCTATCGCGGCACGTGTGACGTGTCTGTGCCAAATGTGTGCCACTTCGGAGTCTCTCCTATGTCCGCTCGAAGACTGCGATGCACCAGATCCGGCGGCGACCGTCCCGCGCCCGTCGCAATCCGTGCCGCTCGGCGGCGGCGGCGATTGCCGAAGGTGGGTGGACGTAGAACCTCCACTCCCAGCCGATCAGCCGCGCGCCCGCGTTCATCGCACGGGCGGCGAGTCTCGTCCACCACGCGTCGACCGGGAACGTGAGGCCGAGTACGCGGCGGGTATGTGCAGCGGCCGCTCCGACGAGCCCATCCACGTCCGGCGAGCAGCAGACGACGCGATTCAGGACGACGACATCGGCAGGCTCGACGAGCTCGGCGTCGCGGGCGAAATCGAGAATGCGACGTTCGACGCGCTCCTGGGCGCCATGCTCCTCGACGAGCGTGGCCGCCGCCCCTTCGTACGCCGGCGAGAGCTCGACGTTCGTCGCACGAGTCGCGCCCCGGCGCAGCAGCTCCAGATGCAGCGCGCCGATGCCGCCGCCGATCTCGAGAACGGTTCCGTCCTCGGGCGCGACAGCCTCCGCGAGCGCGAGCGTCGTTGCATCGAGCCCGCGTCGCCGCAGGCGCCGCAGGTCGCGCGCCGCGAGCTTCTCGGTGAACGGCTCGGCGCCCCGCGGCGGGCAGCAGGTCACCCGCCGAGTCTAGTGCTCCTTCCGGTGATGCAGCCCGGTTTCTCGGTCGCTAGCGCCGCCGCGTGATAGCGGGCGAAAAGCGGGCTTGCATTGCCGGGAGGGGCACTCGTGCCACTACGCTCTGCCGATGAGGCGTCCGCGGGAGGTGATCGTGGCAGTCCGGCGCGGCAGCGAGTTCCTCGTTCTGCACCGCTCGCCGAGCTGCGACTCCTACTGGCACCTCGTCGCCGGCGCCGAGGAGCCCGGAGAGTCGCCCGCCCAAGCAGCTGCGCGCGAACTGCGCGAGGAGACCGGCCTCGACCCGGCCGACCGCCTCGTCGACCTCGGCCGGACGTTCACGTACGCGCTCGCGGAGGAGTCGCAGTCGGTGCGGGACCGGTTCGACCCCGCGACGGGCGAGGTAGTCGTCACGTGCTTCACCGTCGAGGCGCCGCTTCGGTGGGAGCCGACGCTCAACGAGGAGCACGACGACTACCGGTGGTGCGACGTCGACCAGGCGGAGGCGCTGCTCTACTGGTCGGAGCCACGCGAGTTGCTACGGGAGCTGGCGTAGCGTGCGGATCCTCGTCGCCGAGGACGAGACGATCATCCGGCTCGACCTGCGCGACATGCTGCAGCGCGCGGGCTACGACGTCTGCGCCGAGGCCCGCGACGGCGAAGAGGCGGTCGAGCTCGCTCGGGCGGAGCGGCCGGATCTCGCGATCATGGACGTGAAGATGCCGCGACTCGACGGGATCGAAGCGGCGCGGCGAATCCTCGACGAGCGGCCGATCCCGATCGTGATGCTCACCGCATACGGACAGCAGGAGCTCGTGTCGCGCGCGATCGAGGCGGGCGTGTTCGGCTACCTCGTGAAGCCGTTCCGCGAGCAGGACCTGCTGCCGGCGATCGAGACCGCCCGGGCGCGGCACGAGGAGCTCGCGGCGCTGCGGGAGGAGACGGAGTCGCTCGCCGAGGCGCTCGCCGCGCGCAAAACGATCGAGCGTGCCAAGGGTCTCCTGATGGCCAAGGAGGGACTCTCGGAGCAGGACGCGTTCGCGCGGCTGCGCAAGGCGAGCCAGGCGTCGGGCCGGCCGCTGAAGGTGATCGCCGAGGCGGTCGTCGCCACGCTCGGCGGCGAGTCCTAGGCGACGCGCTCGGCGGTCGCACGCTCGGCGCCCGCCGGAAGATCAGTCCAGGCCGTAGAGGCGCCGGGCGTTGTCCCTCAACACGAGCCGCCCGGCCGCCTCGACTTCTTCCTCGGCCAGGCCGTCGGCGAGCACCCCGGCGAGCGCTTCTCGCCACCACCTGGACGCGAGGTAGTAGAGCTCCGGCGTTCGGGCGGCATCGGAGGCATAGAGGAGCTTGGACACGGGTGCGAGCTCGAGCGCCTCGCCGAGCGCCTCCGCCGGACGCGCCACGTGCGGGATCGTCAGGGAGAGATCGAAGAACACGTTCCCGTACACGTGCGCGAGCCAGCCGGCCTCGCGAATGAACGGATAGCAGTGCAGCAGGACGAAAGGCGTCTCGCGGAATCGCTCGATCAGCGGCTTCAGATGCGAAGGATCCGATCGTGCGAGGTGGAGGTCGGAGTCGCCGAAGCCGCAGTGAACCTGCACCGGTAGTGGAGAGCCCGTCGCCTCGTTCGCCCCGAGCGCGCCGACGACGAAGTCCTGTACGCGGTCGAGGCCGCCGCGGTACGCCGCGATCGTCTTCAGCGCGACGAAGCCGTTCGCGCGCGCCGTCGCGACGACCGCGCGCACGGCTTCGGCGTCCTCGGTTTCCTCGTGGACACGCTCGATCCGCATCACCGGCCGCGCCTCGCAGGCTGCCAGCTCGCCGAGCTCGTCCCACGATGTTCCCTCGCCGGGCGGGGGATACCCGTCGTCGACGAGCAGCATCTCGGTTCCTGTCGCCTGCAGGAGCGTCGATGCGTACTCGGCCGGATCGGTCGCGAGCCGACGCTCGTAGACGGCCGCCTCGGTTCCATCGCAACCGAGGAAGGAGCCGAGCTCGCGCATTGCGCGGCGATACGTCACTCCGGTGGCAACGTGCGGCCACTGCCGCGGGTCGGGACTCTCGGAGAAGAGCCCGCGGAACTCGTCGAGCGTCGGTTGCGCACGCAGGATCCCGTGCGCGTGATGGTCGACGAGCGGGATCGCATCGAGGCTTCCGCGAAGTGTCGCGAGATTCATGTGCGGAGCTTAAGTCGCCACACTTCCGTGACAAAGTTGCGTCCGTACCTGGTACCGACGTAATGGGCGGTCGCCGCTTCGGAACGCGGCCCGGGCCAGGTGCTGCAAGCTAAGTTGGCGCACTCCTGTGACGAAATTGCGTCGGTACCTGGTACCGGCGGACTAGTACTTGAGGAAGTGGCCGCGCTGCTCGAACGGCTCGTCGGCGGCCGCGTAGGCTGTCCACTCGGAGCGGCGGACCGCGAGATAGGACTCAGCGAGCGTCGGGCCTAGCGCCGCCATCAGCACGGGGTCGCCTTCGAGGGCGTCGAGCGCCTCCGCCTGCGTCGCGGGCAGCCGGACGATGCCGCGGCGCGCACGCTCGTCGTCCGGAATCGTCGCGGGATCGACCTCGACCGGCTCCGGCGGCTCCAGTTCACGAGCGAGTCCGTCGAGACCGGCGGCGATCAACCCGCCGACAGCGAGGTAGGGATTGCAGCTCGCGTCGCATGCCTTCAGCTCCGCGTTCGTCGACGCCTCCTCCAGCCCGCGGAAGACCGACGCAACGCGCACGGGCGCTTCCCGGTTGTCGTGTCCCCAACAGACGAACGCGCCGGCCCAGTACTGCGGGACGATCCGGTGGTACGAGTTGAAGCTCGGCGCCGCCAGCCCGCAGAGACCGGGCAGGTGGGCGAGCACCCCGGCGATGAAGGAGCGCGCCTCCGCGGACAACGAGTCGGGCGCGGCCGAGTCGTGAAAGCGGTTGCGCGTGCCGTCCCAGAGCGAGAAGTGGACGTGGCCGCCGTTGCCCGCGTTCTCCGGCCACGGCTTCGGCGCGAGCGAAGCGACGAGCCCTTGCTGCGCCGCGACGCCACGGATCGTCTCGCGGACAAGCAACTGCTCGTCCGCGGCCTGCAGTGCGGGCGCGTGGCCGGTCGAGATCTCCTGCTGCCCGTGGCCGAG
>Ga0066710_100001247_pt1 | contig 18543 bp, 15 predicted proteins | sample GraSoiAngelo_159_FD_79666 | JGI IMG/M metagenome (GOLD analysis project Ga0066710, IMG submission 79666) | Grasslands soil microbial communities from the Angelo Coastal Reserve, California, USA - 14_1009_16_40cm | ecosystem: Environmental > Terrestrial > Soil > Grasslands | place: USA... | reverse complement strand
CCAAACGGTGCAGCGCATCGGCGGCGCCGGCTCCCCCTGAGGCTTCCAAGCCAATGATTCCGTCAGGTTTGTCTTTGCCTTGCAAGAGGGCTGAAATCGCCTCATAGGCGTCACGTGGATCACCCTTGTCATCGATAATCTTGGTGATTTTCAAGCGCGGAAATTTTTTCAGCGCTTCAGTGACCCCACGCAAACGCTCGTCAAGATTGAACTGGCCTGGGATGGTGATGACGACGATGTTGCCTTTACCGCCGAGGAGTTCCCCCATGCGGCGGCCGCTTTCCTGTCCGGCACGGAAATTATCCGTACCGACGAACAGAAAGCGGTGAGAGTCGGGAACGTCTGCATCCGCACAGATCACCGGTATGCCCTGTTGGATCGCGGCATTAATCGAAGCTCTGAAAACTTCCGAATTCGACGCCGAGAGCAAAATTCCAGACGGTTTTTGGGCAGCGGCTTGCTGAAACGCTTTCAGTTCTTCGTCAGGAGAAAAGTTGGCGGGACCAATGAGTTCTGCCTTGACACCCATTTGCTTGGCGGCATCCGTCAAGCCAGCTTCGGCCTCCCTCCAGAACGGTACGCTGGTGTGCGAGGCCACGAAAACATAGCGTTCTTCCGGCTGATGGCACGGTTGCTGGCAGGATACGAGCGAGCCTGTGAATAGAAGCACAAGGAGAAGAATGTGAATTTGCCGGACTCTCATCGAAGACCTCCTTTGGGGACTCTAAGGAAGCGGAATTCTCGGGGAAGAAAATCCAAGCAGGGTATGCCTACTCCGGGGGCAACCCTACCACAACCGGGACAGAAAAGAGCTAAAACGTGTGTAGATTCCAGTAGAAGCTGAAGCCGACGAAGGTTGATATGCTGGGAGAATCGCATGGCCACCTCAACGGCGACGACAGAGATTTCCGAGAAGCCAACCCAGCGCACTTCCGATTTTTCTTTTCTCCTGCAGGTGTCTCGACCGGGGCTGTGGACAACGACCGCGATGTTTTACCTGATGCCGCTCGGACACGCAGACTTTTTGCATTCCTGGAAACTTTGGCTGGGGCTGCTTTACGTGCTGTTTCCGCTTGGTCTTTTGCTCTATGGAGTAAACGACATCGTGGACGATAAGGCGGACTTGCTGAATCCGCGCAAGGGAACGTTCCTCTTCGGTTCGCGCGGGGCCGCCGAACAGCTCAAGCTCTTGCGATGGCAGATTGCGGCAGCGCAGATTCCGTTTCTGGCCCTACTTTATTTTCTGATCGGGCCGCGAATACTGCTGTGGTTCGCGGCGATGCTCCTGGCCGTGGCAATTTACAACGCTCCACGCTTCGGGTGGAAGAGCCACCCGCCGTTCGACGTCCTGGTTCAGGCGAGTTATCTACTGATCTTTGTGCTCAGCAGTTGGCTGAATCATGCGAATCCATTGCCTTGGCAAACCTTCGTCTTCGGCGCGCTGTTTGCGATGCATTCGCATATCTTCGGCGAGGTGATGGACATCGAACCGGACCGGCTGACTGGGCGGGGAACGACAGCCACGCGGATCGGGAGAATACCATCCAAGTTTTTGATGGCGGGGCTGCTGTGTGCCGAGACAGCGATCGTCTCGATTTGCTTTCGAGATTGGACGATTGCGGGATTTCTTGCCCTCGGCGCAATTTGGTTTGTATTGGACGCCACATTTGTTTGGAAAGAGCGGGCGTACAGTCCCACGGAAATGCGTCTGTTCATGTGGGGCTGGAACATCGCTGCGGTACTTGGCATCTTTTGGAATTGGCAGCACGCGACGCTAACGCGGCCCGTACCCAACGCACTTTTCTGATGATGTCGCGGCGGAGCCCCAACTTGGCAGGGGCTAGGCTTTTTGCGCCTGGCGCCGTAAGAATGTCGGGACATCCAAATCGTCGGCGGGAACGTCCAGGCTGACTTCGCGCACATTTTGCTGAACCTGATGAACCACATTGGGGAGAGGCTCCTGTATGGGCGGTTCAACGGTATCGCGCCCGGCCTTCCAGGTTTTCGGCAGGAAGGATTGCTTCTGGTGAATGTTTTTCTTGTTGGCATCCCGGAAGCCCGCCGCAATCACCGTGATTTTGACAGAGTCTTTCATGTTGTCGTCCTGCACGGCACCGAAAATAATGTTGGCGTTTTCGTGCGCGGCCTTCTGGATGACGCTCGATGCTTCGTGGACTTCATGCAGGGAGAGGCTGGAGCTGCCGGAGATATTGATGAGAATGCCCTGCGCCCCCTGGATGGAGTTGTCTTCGAGCAAGGGGCTGGAAATGGCGCGGTTGGCGGCGTCCACAGCGCGGTTCGTTCCCGTGGCGACGGCGGTGCCCATCACCGCATAGCCCTGGCCATGCATGATGGCCTTCACGTCGGCGAAATCGCGATTGATGATGCCGGGCACGGTGATGATGTCTGAGATCCCCTGAACGGCTTGCCGTAGAATGTCATCCGCGATGCGGAAGGCGTCGAAAAAGCTGGTGCCGCGCTCAACGGTATCCATCAAACGCTCGTTAGGGATGACGATGACGGTGTCGACTGCACCGATCAGTTCCTGAAGAGACTGTTCCGCCTGCATCATGCGGCGCTTGCCTTCAAAGGCAAAGGGTTTCGTCACCACGGCAACGCTGAGCGCGCCCAACTCGCTGGCGAGCGAAGCAACTACGGGTGCCGCGCCGCTGCCGGTTCCTCCACCAAGGCCGGCAGTGATGAAAATCATGTCCGCGCCTTCCATCGCTTCGATAATTTTTTCCGTGTCCTCAAGCGCCGCCTTGCGGCCGACCTCGGGATTGGCGCCCGCGCCCAGCCCTTTGGTGAGCTTCGCGCCAAGCTGAAGCTTCACCGGCGCTTGCGAGAGCTTCAACGCCTGCAAGTCGGTATTCGCTGCGATGAATTCGACGCCTTCGACCTTGGCGCGAATCATGCGATTGACCGCGTTGCAGCCGCCTCCGCCCACGCCGAGGACTTTGATTTTCGCGGGCTGCAGCTCCTCGCTGAAGCTCATGCGGATTCCTGTGTCTTTTGCTGTCATACGTTCCTCAATCTCCTCCAAATCCGCAGCGCCCGGGCAGGGTTACGAGGCGCCCGCGAACATGGCTTTCAATTTAGATACCAGATTCCCCGAGCGTTGGGGCGCGGAACGCCGCGCCTTCGCGCCATGAAGTACAAGTCCGACAACCGTTGCATATTCCGGCTGGGCCACCTGTTCCGGCAGATCAGCCAAACCTTTGGGTTCCGCAATGCGCACCGGCAAATGGAAGGATCGCTCTGCCAGTTCATCCAGCCCGCGCAGGCGCGCGCCACCCCCGGCCAGAACAAACCCGGCGGGAATCTGGCCGTCGAGCCCGGTGCGCTGCAGGTCGTCGCGGATTAGCGACAGCAATTCCATCGCGCGTGGCTCGATGATGTCCGTAAGCATGTGCGCGAAGACGGTGCGCGGCGGGCGATCGCCGACGCTGGCAATTTCAATCGCGCCATTTTCCTTCATGAATGCCGATGCAGCACAGCCGTGCCGCCGCTTGATGCGCTCTGCTTCCGGGATGGGCGTGCGCAAACCAACCGCAAGATCATTGGTGAAGTGGTCGCCGCCAACGGGAATGGCGCCGGTGTGACGCACGACTCCGCCGCCGTAGACGATCAATTCGGTAGTGCCGCCGCCGATGTCCAACAGGCAGCAACCGAGGTCGCGCTCGTCCTGCGTGAGGCAGGATTCGGCCGAAGCGAGCGGCTCGAGAACGGTATCGCCGATGAGGATTCCCGCTTTATTCGCGGCGCTGACTAGATTCTGCGTGGCAGCCACGGACGAAGTCACGACATGGACGTTGGCCTCCAGCCGCTGGCCGACCATGCCAATGGCGTCGCGAATGCCGTCCTGTGCATCCACGATGAATTCGTGCGGGAGGACGTGCAGGACTTCGCGGTCCTGGGGGAGAGAAATGTTGCGGGCGGCATCCACGGCGCGGCGCACGTCTTCCCGCTCGATGTCGCGTGGACGGGGTCCCAGGGTGATGCCGCCGCGACTGTTCACCCCACGCACGTGGCTTCCGGCCACACCGATCAGCGCCTCTTCCACGGGCACGTTGGCCACGCTTTCCGCTTCTTCCACGGCGCGCCGGATGGAACTCACCGTGGAATCGAGGTTGACGATTAGACCTTTACGCAAGCCTTTGGATTCGGCAGCGCCGAGGGCCAGAAATTTTACGAGTTCGCCATCCACTTCGGCGATCAAAACAGAGGTTTTTGTGCTTCCGATGTCCAGCCCAACCAGGTATTTGTCTTTCTTCGCCAAGCCGCCGCTCCCCCAATGAACCTATTTTGTTTTCGCAGCCATCGTGCCCGCGCTGGAGTCGGGATTGACGACCACTTGCCGCGCATACTGCAAATCGATGGACTGCACCCGTCCCGCATTCGCCTGCCATTGCGAAAAGTTGTCCACCAGCATTTTGTACTTGCCTGAAAAGTCGCTCCAACCAAAATGAATGGTGACCGCCTGGGGATCGTTCGCGCTGGGCAGCCCAGTCATGACCGCGCGCAAATCCTTGGGATTGGAAAGGTCCACTTCACTGACGTTTTGAGACGATCCGCCGCGCACCAGATCGATATCCTTCATGAACTCCTGAAAGAGCTGCATGCGCTTTTCCCGCTGCTCGCGGGCCAAATCTTCCGATGCACCGCTCACGACGGGAAAGTGCAGTTCCTCTTCCCGTGGACGGTCGAGGAGCACGCCGTGAGCATCAATGAGCGCCAGTTCGTTTCCATTGCGCGCAAAGGCGATGGGAGTGCGTTCCGTCAGTTCGACGCGAATGCGATTGGGCAAAATCCGCTGCACGGTGGCGGATTCAACCCAGGGCAATTGCTCGAGCTGGGTACGCCGGTTATTCAACGAAATCCGCAAAACACTGCGATTTCGATCATGGAGAAATTGCTGGAGCACGGCTTCGCGGCTGACCACGTGATTGCCGGTCACTTCGATCTGATCCGGCTTCAGCAGCAGCATGGTTGGCGAATAGAGAAGGAACTTCATCCCGTAGAACGCGACGGTCGCAACCGCTGCGCCCACGACAGCAAAAATAAGGATTCGGCGGTAGAAGAGCCAGCCCCGCCCACCAAGCTTCTTGCGGCGAATCTCGACCGGCTTCTGGCGGCGCAGATAGCGCGGCTCATCCTCGGCAATCAGCTCCGGCCGGTAGGGCCCGGCATCGGCAGCACCGATGGCATTTCGCTGAATGGGTTTCAGCCGTTCCAAACGACTACCTCGTTCTCCAGAGTCATCCCGTACGCTCTTTCCACGCGCTCACGCACGTCGGCAATCAGCGCCAGCATGTCTTTGGCGGAGGCATGACCTTCATTCACAAAAAAATTGGCATGCCGGTTGCTGACCCGCGCGTCGCTCACAGAGAATCCTTTGAGCCCCAATTCATCGATCATGCGGCCCGCCGAGGCACCCGGAGGGTTCTTGAAGATGCAGCCGGCGCTTTTCTGGCCAAGCGGCTGGCTCGAACGCCGTTTTTCGTTGCAGATACGAATACCTTCGAGGATTTGTTTGTACGGCTTGGAGGGAAGTTCCAATGTCACCGCGAGCATCATATCATCAGGCGCAAAGGAAGTGTGCCGGTATTCGAAAGAAATTTGATGGCCTCGCAGGGTTTCGATTTTCCGGGCGGCGGCGCGGTAGAGCTTGACCTCGCGGACGTAGCTGCCAATCTGCATCCCGTAGGCGCCAGCGTTCATCCGCAAAGCCCCGCCCACCGTGCCTGGAACTCCGATCAGGCCTTCCATGCCGCCCAGGTCACGTTTGGCGCAGAAGGTGACCGTGCGACCGAGGTCGGCGGCGGCATCCACATGAGCAAAATTGCCTTCAAGAACGACATCGGGTTCCGGCGGGACGAGTTGCTGGACAATCCAGGGTAGTTCGCCGTCGCGGACCAGTAAGTTCGAACCGCCTCCCAGGAACTTATGAGGAATGTGGTTTGCATCCAGAAGATTCAGCAAATCCGGGATGCTTTCGTGCTTCGTGATTCGCAGCAGGTCGGTGGTGCCGCCGATACCGAGAGACGTCCATTGGGAAAGCTTTGTTCCCGCCCGCAACTCGACGCCGAGTTCTGCAAGACTTGCGACGATCCTGGGATCGTTAATGTGCATGTTGCGCCGAATGCTCCGTTCCTAGAAGAACGATGAATTCGTTGCTGGCCCGGCTGACGTTGCCTGCGCCGATGGTCAAGATGGCGTCGCCGGGAATGGCCTGCCGCAGCAAAAATTCGATGCCCTCCTGCATGGAGCGGAAATAGTGCACGTTCTTGTGCCCGGCATTGCGAATGGCATTGGCGAGCGCTTCGCTGGTCACGCCCGGGATGGGCGCCTCGCTGGCGGCATAGATATCCGTCAAGACGAGAACGTCGGCCTGATTGAACGCGCGGCAGAACTCGCCCCAAAGATGCTGCGTGCGCGTAAAACGATGCGGCTGAAAGAGCACCAGGAGGCGATTGAACTTGCAGCCGCGGGCCGCTTCCAGAGTGGCGCGAATTTCCGCGGGATGATGACCGTAATCGTCAACCACGGTAATGCCGTTGACCACGCCCTTGATATCGAAGCGGCGGCCCACGCCGGCGAATTTTGCCACGCCGTCGCGGATCAGGTCCGAACCGACGTTCAGATACAGGGCCACAGCAGCAGCAGCCGCCGCGTTGCGCACGTTGTGCATCCCCGGCGGATGCGACAAACGGAAGAGACCCAGGTCATCACTCTTATAGGTTAGGCGGAATTCGCTCTCCAGACCATCCAGCTTCACATCACTAATCACGAGGTCGGCCTGGCTGGAAGTGCCGTAAGTAATGATGGGGCGCTTGATGCGGGGAATGATGGCCTGTACATGGGGTTCGTCGATACACAGAATCGCCGCACCATAAAAAGGCACGCGATTCACAAATTGAAGGAAAGCGTCCTGAATGTCCTCGAGCGAACTGTATTGATCCAGGTGTTCGCGATCGATGGTCGTAACCACCGCAACGACCGGCGCAAGCATCAGGAAGCTGCGGTCGCTTTCATCGGCTTCCACCACAAAGTATTCGCCCTTGCCCAGCCTTGCAGTGGTCCCCGCTTGATTGACCCGGCCCCCGACCACAAACGTCGGATCCAGATGTGCAGCAGCCAGTACCGAGGCGACCATCGAAGTCGTGGTGGTCTTGCCATGGGCCCCGGCTACGGCGATCCCGTACTTCAGCCGCATCAGTTCTGCGAGCATTTCTGCACGCGGAATTACCGGAATCTTCATTTTATGCGCTTCGACGACTTCCGCGTTGTCCGGCTTCACCGCAGAAGAAGTCACAACAACATGCGCGCCATCAGCGTTCGTTGGCTTGTGGCCTTCGTATATCGTTGCGCCCAGGTTTTGAAGCCGTTCCGTGATGTTCGAAAGTTTTACGTCCGACCCCGAGACCGAATAGCCCAGCGTTAAGAGAACTTCGGCAATGCCGCTCATACCGATGCCGCCGATGCCCACCAGGTGAATGCGTTGAAAATTTCGAAAGGAGACCATCATGGTTTTGCCCTCGCAAGATTTCTTTGCACGTTTGCGGCCTCTTCAATCAGATTGACGATGTCGCGCGCGGCCTCAGGGCGTGCCAATGCGCGCGCGGCTTTGGAGAGCTTTTCGATTTCCTGGGGCTGGTCGATGAGAGCAAAGATTTCGGCGCTCAGTTTTTCCGCCGTCAGCTCCCACTCGGTAATCAGGCGGCCCGCGCCCGCGCGGACCATTTCCTGCGCGTTGCGCAATTGATGGCTGTCAGTGGCCCTCCCGAAGGGGATGAAGATGGCGGCTCGGCCGGCGGCTGCGACTTCCGCTGCGGTGATGGCTCCTGCCCGGCAAACAATCACGTCGGCCCAGGCAAAGCGCTCCGCCATGTTCGAAAGGAAGGGTACGACCTCCGCGTTGAACTCGCGCCGCGCGTACGCGGTGCGTACTGCGTTATAGTCCCGTTCTCCGGTTTGATGGACGATGCTCAGTTCCCTTTTTCGCGCGGCCAGGCGGTCCATGGCATCCACGAATGCCCGATTGATCGGCAGAGCACCCTGACTCCCTCCGGTGATGAGCAGACGAAAAGGCTTCTGCGGCGTTCGAGGCGATATGGAAAAGAATTCCGGGCGCACCGGACAGCCGGTAACGATTGCTTTTTTCCCCCACGCCTGTGCAGAAATTTCATAGCCCGTGGCAATTCGTGTCGCAATGCGCGCCAGCGCCTTATTGGTAAAGCCCGGTTCGGCATTCGGCTCGAAAATGACATTGGGGACGCGGCCGAGCCACGTCGTCAATAACATGGGCCCTGCGGCGTAGCCTCCAACTCCAAACGCGGCTACCGGTTTGTGTTTTCTCAAGACGCGGCGAGCGTCCAGCATCGCTGGAGCCAGCATGGACAAGTTTTTGATCAGCGTGGCGCCACCTTTGCCTTTCAATCCTGCGACACGCAGCAATTCCAGGGGCAGTCCTGCCTGAGGCACCAGCTTCATCTCAATTCCGCGTTCGGTTCCCACGAGCACCACTTCTCTCTCTGTTCCTCTGGCCAGCCATTCCCGGGCGATGGCCAGCGCCGGGAAAACGTGTCCGCCTGTGCCACCGCCTGCAATCAGCAATTTCACCTGGCGCGCCCGCTCCTCAAGCTTCCCTTGCCTGCTGCGAGATGTTGAGCAGCACACCGGTGCCTAGCAACATCACCAGCAAACTCGACCCGCCATAGCTGACGAACGGCAGCGGGATCCCTTTTGTCGGCACCATTCCCAGAACCACGGCGAAATTGATCAACGCCTGGCACAAAACCATCGCCGTGATTCCCAGCGCGAGCAGGCGTCCAAAGGCATCCGGCGCCCCAAAGGCCGCCCGCATCCCGCGTTTTCCATAGATCACAAATAGCGCGATGACGATCGCCGCGCCGATGAAACCGAGCTCCTCGCAAATCACCGCGTAGATGAAATCGGTATGCGCCTCGGGCAAGTAGAAAAGCTTCTGCTTGCTTTCCATTAATCCCACGCCTGTCAGGCCCCCGGAACCCACGGCAATCAGCGACTGTCTCAACTGGAATCCTGCGCCTTGTGGGTCGGAGCTGGGGTCCCAGAAGGCAAGCAAGCGTGCCATGCGATAGGAGGCCAGCGAGATCAGCAGGTAAAACAGTGGTACCGCTGCCGCGGCTCCGGCGGCAATCCACTTCCAGGAAAGGCCGGCCACGAACAGAATCGCGGTCGCGAACAAGAGGATATCCACCGACGTTCCCAGATCCGGTTGCGCAAGAATCAACCCAATGCACACCAATACCGGCGCAATCGCGGGCAGAATGGTGTGCAAGAAATCTTCTCGGCAGAATTCCATTCTGGTCTTACCCCGTCTCTTTTGGTCGAGAAACCAAGCCAGGTACAGGATGACGGCAAGTTTCGCAAGTTCCGAAGGTTGAATCCCCACCGGACCAAAGCGAATCCACCGGTGCGTCGCGTGCGACTTATCCACAAAAAACGCGCCGACCAGCATCAACAAGACTCCACAGAGGACCGGGTAGACCACGGCAGGCTCGCGAAGTTTGTGATAGTCCGTACGCATCAGCACGAACATTCCGAAAAGTCCGATCAACAGCCAAGCCGCTTGCCGCACAAGAAAGAGGTACGAGTGGCCGTACAGCTGCTCCGCAGTAACGGCAGATGCACTCAAAATCATCACCGCGCCAAAGAGGCAGAGTGCGAGGGTCACACCAAAGAGCCAGCGGTCACCTTCCAATCGTCTCGGCATGTTCGCTCACCCTCTTCCGGAAGTTGTGCTCGCGGCTTGCCGCTCGAGTTGGTGCACAAGATCCTTGAAAACGCGGCCGCGGTGCTCGTAGCTCTGAAACTGGTCGAAACTCGCGCACGCCGGGGCAAGAACCACGATGTCGCCCTGCCGTGCCGCGTGCGAGGCAATTTCCACGGCGCGTTCCAGCGTGCCGGCGCGCTCGATTGCCACGCTGCCCGCGATTTGCCTTTCAATTTTTTCCGCTGCAGCGCCAATGAGGAGTGCAAGAATGGCCTTCTCCCGCAGCGGCGCTCGCAGCAATGTGTAATCGCTCCCTTTGTCTTTCCCGCCAAGAATGATCAGAATTCGCCCGGGGAAGGCATCCAGCGCCTTCAGAGTGGCGTCCACGTTGGTCGCTTTCGAATCGTTGTAATAGCGCACACCGCCAATCTCCGCAACGAACTCCAGGCGATGCTCGACGCCTGCGAACGATCGCACGCCCTTAGCAATCGCCGCCGGCGCTGCACCTGCGAGACGCGCCGCCACCACCGCAGCGAGAACGTTTTCCTCGTTGTGCGCCCCAGCCAGCGGAATATCCGCGAGCTTCAAAATGGATTCCTCTGCTCCGTCACGGCGGAAGAGGATTTCCTTTTCTCTGACGAAAGCGCCCTGGGCGGCCCGCTGCTTCCGGCTGAACCAGTACACCTGCGGTTTCGCCGGGGCCAGCGACGCGGTCGCTGGGTCATCTGCGTTCAATACGGCGCTGTCGGTTTCCGCTTGATTCGCGAAGATGCGCGCTTTCGCAGCGCTGTAGGCTTCCAACGTGTGATGGCGGTCCAGATGATCGGGCGTGAGATTCAAAAACACGCTGATGTTCGGCCGGAACGTCTCGATCCATTCCAATTGAAAACTGCTGAGCTCTACGACGGTGATGGTTGCGTCTTTCGTGCGTTCCACGACGGAGATCAGTGGAGTGCCGATATTTCCCGCAAGGATGGTGGAGAACTCGGCGGTCTTCAAAATGTGTTCGATCAGCGTGGTAGTCGTGGTTTTCCCGTTCGAGCCGGTAACCCCGATCAGACGTCCTTTCAGAAAACGGTCCGCCAGCTCAATTTCGCTCCAGATGCTGAGGCCTTGCGAGCGCGCAGTTCGCAGCAGTGGCGCATCGGCGGGCACGCCAGGGCTCGGAACGATCAAATCTTGATTCACGAGCGTCTCTTCGCGGTGCCCGCCCAGTTCCAGGCGTAGCCCTGTCGCGCGCAGCGGGGCGATGGAATCGCCCAGTTCTTCTTCGCTCCGGGTATCCGTCGCGGTCACGCGCGCGCCGCGCGCCGCACAGAAGAGCGACGTGGCCACACCGGTCCTCGCCAGTCCGATGACCAGCACGCGCTTGTTCCGAAGTTCAATGGGCGAAGGCATTTCGTTACCGAATCTCCTACCTCAACTTCAAGGTCGTCAGCGCGAACAGGGCAAAAACCAGCGCGGCAATCCAGAAGCGCACGATCACTTTCGACTCGCTCCAGCCCAGCAATTCGAAATGGTGATGAATCGGCGCCATGCGGAAAATGCGCTTTCCGCGCAGCTTGAACGATCCCACCTGCAAGATGACCGAGACCGCTTCCACGACAAAAACCCCACCCACAAAGAACAACAAAATTTCCTGCTTGATGATCACGGCGATCGTTCCGAGAGTCCCTCCGAGCGACAGCGAGCCCACATCGCCCATGAAAATCTCCGCGGGATGCGCGTTGTACCAGAGAAATCCCAGCGACGCGCCCACCAGCGCTCCGCAAAAAACGGTCAATTCACCGACGCGCGGGATGTACTGAATCTCGAGATAAGTGGCCCAACGAAAGTTGCTGCTCACGTACGTCAACACTGTCAGCGCCCCCGCGGCGATCACCGTACACCCGATGGCCAAGCCATCCAGACCGTCCGTCAAGTTCACGACATTGGAGGAGCCCACAATGACAATTGCTGTTGCCACGAGAAACGGCACAAAGGCCAGCGGCCAGAGGTGTCCCCAAAAATGGGAGCGATTCAGCAGAGAGTGGATAACTAGGTCGGGGTGGAATCGTTTAAAGAAAGGAAAGACAAATTGCGTCGAGTAAGCGCTGTAAGTCGCCAGGACCAACAGCACGACGCCGACGACCAAGCTGACAAAAACCTGGAAATAGATTTTTTTCTTTGCCGTGAGACCCAGGTTGTGCTGCTTGGAGACCTTTGCGTAGTCATCGATGAACCCGATAATCGCAAACGCGATCAGCGCGAAGAGCGAGAGAAGAATGAATGGATTGGTCAGATCCGCCCAAAGAAGCACCGGCACCGCCGTCGATAGGACAATCAGCACTCCGCCCATCGTCGGTGTTCCGGCCTTTTTCTTATGCGCTTCCGGTCCTTCTTCACGAATGTATTGGCCAATCTGGAGTTCTTGAAGCCGCCGAATCAGCCCCGGCCCAAAAACCAGTGCAAGAAACATCGCCGTGAGGCTCGCATAGACCGTTCGTACGGTGATGTAACGGAACACATTCAGGGGGCTGAAGTAGCGCTGCAACATGTGGAAGAGGAGGTAGTAAAGCATCTCAGTGCCATACCTCCTGACCGGAGAACTCCCCCGGCGCGGCGTACCGAGCGATCAGCGCATCGACAATCTGTTCCATTTTCACTCCGCGCGAGCCCTTCACCAGCACCAAATCTCCAGAGTCCACCAGGCTTCCCAAAAATTCAGCGGCCTCTTGCGGCGTTGCAAAAAATCTTGTCCGCGCGCGCGGCATACCCGCGGCCACGGCCCCTTCCACGATCTGCGCAGAATCACCGGCCACGCCAATGATCCAATCGATCTTTCCGGTCTTCACGGCCAATTGCCCGGCGGCCCGGTGCAATTCCTGCGAGGCGCTGCCAAGTTCGCGCATCTCGCCCGCAGCCAGAATTCGCCGCTGAAAATTCGGCGTGGCCGCAAGCAATTCCGTCATGGCCTGCAAAGCTGCCGGGCTCGAGTTGTAACTGTCGTTGATCAGCGCCGCTCCATTCGAAAATCGCAAGAGTTCTCCGCGCATTGCCGGCGCGCGCAACGCGCGGAAGATGCTCTGCGCTTCCGCCGCGCCGATTCCCCAAACACTTGCCGCTGCGAGTGCCGCCAGCGCGTTCGCTATCGCGTGGCGTCCAGGAACGGTCAGCTCCAGTCGTACGCGCCCTTCTGGACTGATGTAATCAAATGCCGTTCCCAGCGCTCCGCGGTCTTCAATCTCCTGGGCCATAAAGAATGCCGACTTTTCTATGCCATACGTCAACACACGCCCCGGCGCGAAAGCTCCAAATGCCGCAACGCGTGGATCATCGGCGTTCAGCACGGCCGTCGAATCGTGGCCGTTCAATCCTTCAATCAACTCGCGTTTCGCGAGTGCAATCTCATCAACCGACTCAAAAAATTCCAGGTGCGCCGGCGAAACGCGCGTCACTACTCCGACGTCGGGCCGAGCAATCGCCGCCAGCCGCGCCAGTTCGCCGCGGCGCGACATCCCCATCTCCAGCACCGCGGCCTGACGCGTTTCCTCCAGCCGAAACAGCGTTAGCGGCAGACCGTACTCGTTGTTCAGATTTCCTTCCGATTTCAAGACCCGTAATTTCGTGCCCAGCAGTGCCGCCAGGATTTCCTTCGTGGTGGTCTTGCCGACGGAGCCAGTAACGCCGACAATTTTCCCGCCCCACGTTTCCCGCACCGCGCGCGCCAGTTGCTTGAGCGCCTCGAAAGTGTCGGCCACGGCGATGCACCGGTCGCCGACCCACCCCGCGTACCGAGGAAGCTGTGCTTCTGCCACCAATGCCGCGAGCGCTCCATGCTCCAGCGCACTGGCAACATGATCGTGTCCATCGTGACGCGGTCCGTGGATGGCCACGAACAGTTCTCCGGGACATACCGTGCGAGAATCAATCGACACACCGGCCAGCCGGGCCACGGGGTCGAGTCCCGGCCCCGCCCGAGTACCCAAAGCGCCAGCCACTTGTGCAATCGTCCACCGCATAAGCTCCTCAGAGGGTTCGTCTTAACCCAGTACGCCACGGTTCGCTCGGTGCTCAACGTATTGAGGGCTCCTCCTTTCGAGAGGTTAGCGACCGGCCCGTATCGGCCGCCCCGCAACCCGAGCGCCCTCGTCCCTGCCAAGAAACAAGCGCGCTACGTGCCAAACCCGGAGCCATTCTGCGGCCCTTCAAATCCCCGTTCACGAAGCGCGCGCCGCGCCATTTCCCGATCGTCAAATTCCAGCGTGCGGTCGGCAAGAATCTGGTAATTCTCGTGACCCTTTCCGGCCAGCAACACAATGTCGCCCGCCCGCGCTTCATCCATCGCCATGCCGATGGCTTTTTCCCGGTCAGGCTCGATCAGATATTTTCCTGCCGTCTTTTGCAGTCCCACAATGATGTCGCTGATGATTTTCAGCGGATCTTCCGTGCGCGGATTATCGTTCGAAAGAATCGTCAGGTCGCTCAACCGGCCTGTGACTTCCCCCATGACGGGCCGCTTGGTTCGATCCTTCAATCCGCCGCATCCGAAAAGCGTGATGATGCGTCCGTTTGGATTTAGCTCCCGCGCCGTTCGAATTAGATTCTCCAGCGCATCGTCGGTGTGCGCGTAATCCACGATCACGACGAAAGGCTGGCCTTGAACAATCTGCTGAAAGCGTCCGGAAACGCTCTCCAGATTTTGGATGCCCTTTTCAATGATTTCATTCGAAAGACCCAGGGCCTGCGCCGCACCAATCGCTGCAAGCAGGTTGTACACGTTGATCCGCCCGACGAGCCGCGAAACAATGTGCACCTTTCCAGGCGGCGTTTGCGCCGTGAAACTCAATCCCTCGAAATTCAGTTGAAATTTCTTGGTCGTGATGTCGGCGCCGGATTCCAGCCCGTAGCTCACGGTTTTCTTCGCCAAGCCCACGAGCCGCTTGCCAAACTCATCGTCGATATTCAGAACGGCCACTTCCGGAGCGCCTGCTCCCGTGCCCTCGAAGAGCCTCTTTTTTGCGGCGAAATAATCCTCAAAGGTCTGGTGAAAATCCATGTGCTCGCGCGTCAAGTTGGTGAAAACCGCAGCTTGAAAATGGCAGCCCCACAGCCGATCCATCGACAGGGAATGCGAGCTGGCTTCGAGCACTGCGTATTTCCCGCCGGCATCACGGGTCTCCGCCAAAAATCCTTGCAGGTCCACCGATTCCGGCGTGGTATTGGGTGCGGGGTAATCGCCGAGCGGCGTGTGATAGGAAATCGTACCAAACAAGCCCGTCTTCGCCCCGGAAGCCTTCACCATCGCATCAACCAGCGAAGTTGTGGTGGTTTTCCCGTTCGTCCCTGTCACCGCCACCAGTTGGAGCGCGCTTGCGGGGTGCCCGTAGAAATTCGCGGCCGCGATTGCCAGCGCCTTGCGTGCTTCTCCAACCTGAATCCACACCACTCCTGTTTGTGCGTCGGCAGGCGCTGGCTCTTCGCTTGCGATGACCATCGCGCCGCGCTGGATGGCGTCTTGAATAAACGCGTTCCCGTTCGCCTTGGCCCCGTGTAAAGCGAAAAACATCGCCCCAGGCCGCACTTTCCGCGAATCGCAGGCAACTTGCTGAATTTCATACTCTCCTGCCGCGAAGAGCGGGGCGGTTTCGATTCCTAGAAGGACTTCCCTGAGCTTTTTCCGAATGGTATCCGTGCCTGTGCGGACAGAATGACTCACAGGGCCATCGGCGCGGGTTGTAGCAGATTCCTGCACTCGATCTTCTTCATGGCTGAGTCCAGTCCTCATCCTAACGCCGGGTTCCCTTCCGAGACTTGCTGTTCTTCGGCGCCGGTGTTCCGAATTGTACGGTGACCTTCGCCCCGCGCCTCAGCTTCGATTCCGCCGCCGGCTTCTGATTTGTTGCAAGACCGCTGCCAACCAATACGGGATCCAGCCCCAAACGAAGGCACATCTCGGTCACCTCTCGCACCGTTTTTCCACTCATGTCCGGGACCGGAATATCGCCGCCTTCATCCACGGCCACCGTTACCGGAGGAAGCTGGCCCATGCCCGCCTTTGCAGTGGTCCCGGCAAATTCAGCCGGGGGCTGGTCCGGCTGGCCGGTAAAATCCGTCGGCGTGAAATCCGCGAGCGCTGCTGAGTTTGATGCTCGGTCGCTCCGGTAAGCAGCTTGAAGAAGCCGTGGTCCGATGGGCACATCGCGAGGTACATCCAAGTAAGGAAGGATCTGCTCCGCGATGCGCTTGAAAACCGGCGCCGCCACCTGTCCGCCTTCGCGTTGCCCGACCGGCGAATCCAGCGACACCAGGATCGTGACCGCCGGGTTGCTAATCGGGGCAAACCCGGTAAATGAAGCAATCAGTTGCGTCCTGGAATAGCGGCCTGTAGCGGGATCAATTTTCTGAGCGGAGCCTGTTTTCCCCGCCGCGGTCCAACCATCGAGGCGAGCCAGCTTTCCGGTGCCGTTGAGCACCACTCTTTCCATCAGCCGGCGAAGCGTCGCCGCCGTTTCCGGCCGGATCACCCGTCGGGGGTCCGCTAGTGCCAGAACCCCTTCCGATGGCACGACTCGATCCCCGCGTCGTAATTCCGCTACTACGTGCGGCTTGTAAAGTAAACCGCCATTCGCGATTGCGGAAACGGCGCTGATGAGCTGAATCGGCGTGACGCCCACCTCTTGTCCCATCGAAATCGATCCAATGGAGATCGCCGACCAGCTCTCCAGCCTCCGCACGAGGCCTTTGCTCTCTCCGGGCAGATCTACACCGGTAGGCTGGCCAAATCCGAACGCGCGAATGTAATCGTAAAATTTTGGCGCTCCCAACCGCAATGCGATCTTGATCGCTCCCACGTCACTCGATTGGGCCAGAATGTCAGCAACGCTCAACAGGCCGAACGGCTTATGGTCGTGAATCCGGTGGCCTGCTACATACACCGCGCCATTCTCGCAATCGAACACCTCCTCCGGCCGGGTGATGCCTTGATCGAAGGCCGCCGCCAAGGTAATCAACTTAAAGGTCGAACCCGGCTCGTACAGTGCCGTGACGGCGCGGTTCATCCGCGATTCGGCAGGCGCCTCGTTTGCAGCATTCGGATTGAACTTCGGCCAGCTGGCCAACGCGAGGATCTCCCCCGTCTTAGGGTTCATCACCATGACGGTCCCGGCCATGGCGTGCGTCTTGGCGATGGCTGCGGCGAGTTCGCGCTCGGCGATGTACTGCACTCTCTCATCCAGCGTCAGGATCACGCTTGCGCCGGGTTCGCGCTGTGCTTCCCCTCCGTCGAACCAGCGCTGGCGCGCGTCTGCCATCACCACGATCTTTTCGCTCTTGCCGCGGATTTTGCTGTCCAGTTCGTGCTCGATCCCACCGAGCCCCTTTTCATCCAGGTCGACGAAGCCCAACACGTGGGCGGCAAGATCCCTTTTCGGATAGATGCGCTGATTCTCTTTCTGGAAATAGATGCCCATCAGGTTCAAGGCCTCGACCGCCTCCTTTTTGTCTGGCGGTACCTTGCGCGCGATCCAAACAAAACTCTGCCCCGATTCCAATCGTGCTTCCAGCACATCGCCCGGGATCCCCAGCACTCGCGAGAGCAATTGCGCCGCGAGCTGTGCATCTCCAACCTCGGTGGGCACGGCGAACACGGAATCCACAGGAATGCTCATCGCCAGCGGATGCATGTTGCGGTCGTAGATCGAGCCGCGCTTTGGCGTGATTTCAATGGTGCGCTGTTGCTGTCGGGCCGCCCGCGCCAAGTATTCGCTGTGACAGAAAAGTTGAAGGTACGCTAAACGGCCAAAGACCGCGGTGATCCAGAGAAGAGTCAAGCCGGCAACAATGAGCAAACGATCCGCTGCCGTGCGCTCTCGCCCACGATTCACCGTTCGGCGATCTCTCATCAGGGCGTGCGCGCGATTTTGGGGCATGGTGAGATCAGTTCGGCCAGCACTCCGCCTCAATGTTCATTCTACGTGTGCAGATTCTCTGACAGCCCGCACGCTGAGAGCGCTACCGCGCGCGGTTCTGGCGGACGTATCTCGCGGCAGCCACCTCGGCGCCCGGCGGGGCGTCGTATTCCTGCACTTGCGTCGGCAGCGGCTCGGTCAGTCCCAATTGGCGCCGGGCAATGACATCGATGCGCATCGGATTTCGCAGGCTGGCAATCTCCAGCTTCAGGGAAGAGTTCAGCGTCGCGGCTTCCACTTGTTTTGCTTTTACTTCTTCCAATTGGAAGCTTAGATCAATACAGCGAAAATGCTGGTAGATATAAAGCATGAAAAAAGCCGCCACGATGCCGCCCAGTGCCAGGGTTCGGCAATAATTCCGCATCTTTACCGGCTCGACGCGGCGCACCAGCCTCGAGTTGTCGATTCGCTTGACCGTTTGAAATTCCAGCTTTGCTGCTGCTTTGTTCCTTCTCGCCATGGCTATACTCTTTCCGCACACCGCAGTTTCGCACTTCGCGAACGTGGGTTGCCCGCCTTCTGTTCCTTGGTGGGCTGGATTACATGTTTGGTCAGCACGCGGAGCGTTCCTGCTCGCTCACCCTCCTGAAACGTGCGCTTCACCAGACGGTCTTCCCGCGAGTGGTAACTCAGAACCACCCAGCGGCCGCCTGAATTCATTGTGGCGAGGGTCCGAGAAAGAAACTGCCCGAGTTCCTCCATCTCTCGATTCATCGCTATCCGCAGCGCCAGAAACGTTTTTGTTGCGGGATGCAGTCTCTGCCTTCCCCATTGCTTTCGGGCCCCTGCCACAGTCGTTGCCAGGTGCGCGGTATCTCTTATGGGTCGCGCTCTCAT
>Ga0066710_100001246_pt1 | contig 18545 bp, 17 predicted proteins | sample GraSoiAngelo_159_FD_79666 | JGI IMG/M metagenome (GOLD analysis project Ga0066710, IMG submission 79666) | Grasslands soil microbial communities from the Angelo Coastal Reserve, California, USA - 14_1009_16_40cm | ecosystem: Environmental > Terrestrial > Soil > Grasslands | place: USA... | reverse complement strand
GTCCGATCGAGCGGCCCCTCTTCAAGGCCCTTGTGGGAAGCGGATCATGACGCGCGCAGTCCTCGCCGTCGCGCTCACATGTCTGTTCGCCCGCATCGCGTACGCCGATGGAAGAATCGATGTTCGGGTGGATTTCAACAGCGTGAACGTGGTGGGTGTCAGAAACAGCGTCGGGCTCAACTGGCAGGGGCTCGAGGTCGAGCTGGAGAAGGAGTTCGCCAAGAGCAAGGTCGTGTTGTCCGGAGTGGCGATAGGCCTGCGACGCGAGATCTTTTACGGATTCACCGGATTCGGCGCAAGGAAGAACGTCGATCGATGGGATGAAGGGACCTATGTGGTCGGGCGCTTCTACAGAGCGATCGGCCTCGGCGAGAAGAAATCCTGGTCGATCGCCCCCGCATTCACTCTCTTGTGGGGCATTCCCGGAACGACGCTGGACAGGACGGTGGTGAGCAGTTACGGCGAGGGATCTGAATATACGCACATCTTCCCGGTCAGGAACTCGGAGATTCCAAAAGTGGTGGCCGAGTCTGCCAACGTTGACGTGAACGCAGCTCTCGTCTATCCGGAAGTGTCGGTGGCCATCAGAAAGCGGCTTGCCCGAGGCGGCATCACGTTCGACTGGATTTTCGCCGTCAGAATCATCCGGTTCGGCATCGTGGACTCCGGTGTCGAAGGGGATGTGGCCAGGGTTGAGCGCGTGTACGTCCCGTCGATGGGGATGCGGTTCGGCTTCAAGGTGTTCTAGAGCGGACCCAGATCGCGTGCCGACCGGCCGGCGTTGCACGTTGTTGCCGCGGCAGCTGGGACATGCCTGTTCAGCACTCCAGGGGCAGGTTAGAATCGACCGACGCACCACGCGAACGCTGGAGGTGACTCGATGCGCGCTCTGGGCAAGATCCGTCGTGTGGTTATTCTTGTTCTGGCCATCGCTCTCGGGGCGGTGATCCACGCTGGCCAGGCCGGACGCGGGAGCGCCCCCGCCCGCACGTTCGAGGGCGGCTATCTCAATCCTGTCACCGTCGTCGGTGAGGTCAAGAAGCAAGGGGTACATCACCTCGTCCCCAACCTGACACTCGGACAGTTGGTCGATGCCGCCGGTGGACTCACGACGCGAGCCAATGGTGTGGCCGTCATCGTGCATTTCTCCACCAATCCGCCTCTGGCGCCGCTGACACGCGCTGAACTCGTCTCGCTCACCCGGCCCGGTGCGCCTCTTCCCTCGAATGTAACCGTGCGGCGGATTCCCCTGGAGGGTCGCCTGGCGCTGAACAGCCCGATACGGCTCGAGCCGCAAGACGTGCTCTTTGTGCCGTCCCGCGGCGAAGCACGGAGCGACCAGGCGCCCGGACACTGAGCCGTCCCACTTCTGGCGATACAATCACGCCGCGGTGGTGTGGTGACCGATCACGACGGACCTGGAAGTGGCTCGAGCATCGCAAGCGTCCGGACTTCGCGAGACATTTCAGCGCTCAAAGTGCGGTGCAAAGACTGTATGCGGTCTTCTGTCCACGAGAGGGAAGCGATTTCGTCGGTCACCTCGAACAGTCGGCGTGACAAATCGAGCCGGGTGACCTCGTACTCGTCAAGGGACGCCGTCGTTCCGCGCAGGACCGCGCGAACAAGCAACTCCGCATCGCGGAGGGCATCGGTAATGCCGTGCGCGGTGAGCGGATCCTTGAAGTACGCGGCATCGCCAACGAGCGCCCAGCCGGGACCGATGCTGGTCTTGATGAATCCCGCGTGGCCGCCGAACCCTCGTATCGGCTCGGTGCGCGTCGCCCCGTCGACCTGTGCATCGATTGCAGGCGCCGCCTCCCGAAGCCATCGTCGGTAGGCGGATAACGGGTCGCGGCCCAGCTCGTTGCTGAAGCGGCTTGGGGTGACCGATACGAAGACACAGGTGGCGTCGTCGTTTGTCGGAATGGCCCCCATGCTCGCACCGGGCGAAAGTCGCCAGTAATATCCGTCGACCTGCAGACCCTGCCAGTAGGTGTAAAGGACTGCGGTCCTATGTCGGCCGGCAACGACCATGGGTGACTGCACGCGATGGGCGACCGTGGAGTACAGGCCGTCGGCGCCGATGATCGTGTCCGCTTCGAGCAGGCGTGGCAAGCGGCCATTGGCGACGACTCCTCGCACCCGTCCATGGTCATCTCTGATCAGATCCTCGATCCTGACGCCGTACTCGACCTCCGCACCACTTGCCACAGCGGCATCGACCAGCGCACGATCCAGTACCCGGCGACGCGGCGCGTACAGCGTGCTGACGCCGTAGCGCGGCTCGATGGCAACGGTAACGTCCTGACTGGTGTAGCTGAACGTTGTCGAGCGCACGGGCGTGGTGCCAGCCGTCTCGATCGTCGGCAGCACATTCCAGCGCTGCAATTGCAAGACGGCGCCGCGCATCAGTGCGTGCGTGGACAGCGTGTCGCTGCCGTAGGACCCTTTGTCGACGAGCAGCACGCGAGCGCCAGCTCGCGCCAGCAGGAAAGCGGCCGCCGCACCTGCGCACCGTGCCCCGACGACCACGACATCAAATTTCTTCATCGCGGCCATCGTCCTCCGCTACCGCCAAAACCGCCGCCAGTCTCGAGGATCTCGACCGCCTGGGGGAGGGCGTCGAAGAGCGCCAAAATGCCACCCGCGGCGGTGACATGATGGCATAACCCAGGCGTTTGTGCGGCGCCGCGCGCTAATGGCCCGATGTGAATCACCTCTGCTCCGGATTGATTCCTCGCTCGGGGATCACGCGCGCAACGGCGTGCAGAATACGCCGGCATTCATTCTGCTTGTCCGGAGGGGCGGCATGGCGCGTCGCATTTGAGCTGCGGCGCGTAACACGTGCCCTCGACCATGTGAGAGGCGATGACAAAGACAAAAAAGGCACCTGCCCCGGCACCGAGCGTCAGCGAAGCGCTGACGGTCCCCTTGGAAGCGCCCGACAGCACAGTCGGCATCGTTGGCAGCCGGGCTGTCGATATCAAGCTCGAGAAGGAGCGCTCTCGTCCAGGCGTTCTCTCCGCGGCATCCGGACTTGATTCAACGGAAACGTCTTGGCCGGCGGCGAGCACGAGCGCGCATGCTTCTCCTCGCTCCGAGAGTCGATGGGCGGAGGTGGCGATGGTCGCCGTGGTCGCAGCGGCGGCCATGGTCGCCGTGGGTAGTTCAAGGCTCATGCAGCAATGGGAGACGCCTCGGACGAAACCGGAGACAGCCATCGCGAGCGACGTGACTGAAGCCATGAGCGCTTCCACACCCGCCGGCGATCCAGCGCCTGCCAAAACGCCAACGAACGGCCGCCGGTTCACACCTGCACCCCCGCCACCGCAAGAGGTGAGGTCCGCTCAACCATCGCCCGGCGGGACACGCCCGCCGGTACAGCCGAAGACCGTTCGTCCACCGACGCCCTCCACCGAGACTGCCTCGGCTTCGGGCGGGACGCCTGGTGCACCGCCGCCGGCCGCTGTTGAGACGCCCGCTCCACGGCCAGCAGTAGAACCTCCCGCGCCACCCCAAGGGCCGTTCTTCGAACCGTCGGACGTCACCGAGTCGCCGCGGGTCGCTACTCGCGTTGAGCTGCTGCTACCCGAGGCCGTCCGGAATCGACCGATCAACGACGTGGTGGTCGTACGGCTCTTGGTGTCGAACACTGGTCATCCGAGCCGAGTGAGCCTCCTGCGTCGATCCAGAGCGGGCCAGCCGGTGGACGATGCCGTGATTGCTGCGGTAAACCAATGGACGTTCTCCCCAGCTCGAAAAAAGGGGCAAGCAGTAAGCTGCTGGTTCAATCTCGGTGTGCCGATTCGGTCGAACGAATCAGGCTGATGAGGTTTGGTGCCTCGGGACCCGCGTTCCAATGCGGTCATCGGTATGAAGTGCCGAACAGGCTGAGAAGGCCCACGATCACCATGCCTATCACGAGCCATGCTGCCCAAACGGCCCATCGTGTCTTACGATTCTCGCCTGTGGGGAGGTCACGTCCACACTGCCAGCAGACGATCGCAGTGTCCTGAGCGTTGTCCTCGCCGCAGAATGGACACCTTTTTAACGAAGGAGCTCCGTCGTCGGGACGGGTAGCCATGCGAGCGATGATAGCGTCTCCGGCGTCCATGCACCTTCGAACCCGTATTGGCCCCGTATCGATGCCTTCGAAGCCGTTGGCGAGCCCACGAACCAGAATGACCGAGAACGAAAATCTTCGATTGGGTTCCCATCATGTGTTAGCCGAGAAGATACTTCTTCACGAACGCCTCAATCGCCTTGAGATAGCTGGGGCTGAATCGGATTCGACGCGTTATGACCCTGACCCTGACGCGCGTGCCCCATATCCTCGAAGACCTGGACCGACGCGTCGGGATTGCCGCTCCCTTCCAGTGCCTGCTTCCACCGCGCCGCTGAAAGATCGGCGGGACCGAGCGGATCGCCTGCGCCGAGGACGACGAGCGTCGGCGTACGCATCTGCGCGATCGACGCCGCCGGATCGAGTGTCGCGACCCACGCCCATTTCGGTCGTGACGCGTCGCTCGGCATGGTGCGATCGATCCGGATGAACTTGAACCAGGGCTCGTCCTTGACGCGTTCGACTTCAGCCAGCAGGGCCTCGCGTCCCGCGCCGGACCCGAGCCACGAAAAATACTTCACGAGCAGCGCCTCCGCCTTCGCCCGATCACTGGCCGGCACCTGGCCCGCCTCGAACGCGCTCCGGTATCCGAACATCTCGATCGCGCGCGGGGTGGCGCCGCCGCCGCTGACGACGATCGAGAATGCCGGGCGCTGCGCGCGGCCGGCGAGCAGCGGGACGACCCATCCGGCCTGGCTCACGCCCCACACGCCGATCCGCGCGGGATCCACCTCCGGTCTCGCGGCGAGGAACGCCATTGCGGCTGTCGCGTCGCCGGCGAGGTCGTCGAGCGACGCATCGGTCCAGTCGCCCTGGGACTCGCCGCTGCCGCGCTTGTCGAACGCGAGCGCGACGAGGCCCAGCGAGGCGAAGTGTCTGGCATAGACCATCAACGGCTCGCGCGGCGCGGGCCCGGAGCCGCCGAGCAGCACAACCGCAGGCCGTCGTCCCGACTCGGCGGGAAGCACGACGGTGCCGGCGAGCGAGACGCCTGCGCTTCGGAATGTGACGTTGGCCGCCTGCAGCGGTCCCACTTTCTGGCCAGCCGCGACAACAAGACGTGATGCGAAGACGAGTGCGATCATGCCGAGAACCCTAGTGAGCGCGGTGCCCGGGTGTCTTGAGCGGGTGTGATGTCGCCGGCCCCGCAGACCTGGAGCGCGGCCTGAACAGGAGTCGCGCCGAGGCAGTCCCGCTCGCATTGTCCTTCTCTCTCTCTCTCTCTCCAGGTGTCGCCCAAGTATGCCACCGTGCGACGGCGGCCCGCGCTTATTCAAGCTGGCTTTGTAGCTCCACGCTTGGCTCTCGCAACATTGCGGCAACGGTGACCTGACACGATAATCAACTCACTTGCCCCCTCCATCATCGACGACGTCTGCGCCCCGTCTGCTGTGGCATATCACAGCGGTGGTGGTGTTCGCCGCTTTAGCCCTCGTCTGGACCTTTCCGCTCGTGCGGCACCTATCGACTCACGTGCCGGGCCAGGCGGCCGGCGACAACGTGAGCTTTCTCTGGAACTTTTGGTGGATGCGTCGGGCGCTGGCGTCGGGGCTTGGTTTCTTCTACACGCCGTGCTTGTTCGTGCCGACAGGCACAGACCTCACACTGCACACTCACACCGCGTTGCCGGCGTTCGTCGGCGCAACGATGCTGGGCGCGCTCCCGGTCGTCGCCGCGCTGAATCTGACGATCGTCACAGCTTTGATTCTGAATTGTTTTTGCGCATACGTGTTGGCTTGGCGCATCACGCGAGACTACGGTGCGGCGATGCTCGGCGGTATCGTGTTCGGCGGTTCGCCGTACATCGCCGCGCACCTGAACGGACACTTCAACCTAACGTCGGCGTGGACGATTCCACTGTTTGCGGTCACTGTATCGGAAGCGATCCGGGGATCCACGAAATGGGCCGTCCTCGCGGGATTGCTTCTCGGCGCCACGGCGTATGTCGACTACTACTACGTCGTGTACGAATGTGTGCTGGCGCTGTGCATCGGTGGTCTCGCCTCGTGGGAGTGGTCGGTCGCGTGGCGCGGTCCGACCGAACGCACGCGCCGCTTGGCCAAGCTTGTCAGCGGCTTGATTCTTGTCGACATAGCAGTGCTGGCATTGATTACGACCACGGGAGGGTTCAACGCCCAGATCGGCCCCATCCGGATATCGGCGCACGATCTCTTCAACCCGCTACAGGCGTTCTGGATCCTTGTCGCGCTGTTGCTGTGGCTGCAGATCCGGCCCCGCGTCGATGCTCGGCGCCGAGAGGCTCAGGCGCCGACCGGAATGGCACGCGCAATCCTGATCATGGCGGCGGTGTTCTTGGCTGCTGCGGCGCCGCTTGCGTGGAACGGAATCGGACTGTTCCTTCGTGGCGATTACGTCACCCAGCAGTACTTCTGGCGAAGCGCGTCGAAGGGGATCGATATCGGCACGCTCGTTCTCGGCAACCCATTCCAGGGACTGTGGGGCAGGGCGGTGCAGCGCGTCTACCAAGCCCTGGGAATCGACGCCATAGAGTCTACCGGCTGGCTCGGCCTCGCGCCGGTCGTGTTCGCGGCGTGGGCGCTGCGACGACACCTACGGAAGTCCAACTGTGAGCCAGACCCGATGGGCGATGGCGCGACGTCACGGATGGTGCGGCAGTGGAGCGTTATCGGCGCAGTCTTTTTTGTTTGGGCGCTCGGCCCGCACCTGATGGTCTTCGGCAGGAACACCGGCATGATTCTGCCGCAGGCAGTGCTCCGGTACGTGCCAGTGATGAACAATGCCCGCATCCCCGGCCGAGCAATGGTCGTCGTGTACCTGGCGCTCGGCATCCTGATGGCGGTCGCTGCCGCGGAATGGCGTCTGAAATCCCGAGGCGGTCAGGTCGCATTGGTCGCGATGGCGTTCGTTGTGGTTGCGGATTATGTGCCCGCGCCCTTTCCCGTCGTGGCAATGGATCGGCCGGCAATCTACGAGATGCTGCGCAATCGCGTCGAACAAGGGGCACTATGCGAGTTGCCATTGGGGTTTCGCGATGGATTCGGAGAGCGCGGTACGTTCGATGATCGGGTGCTGTTTTATCAAACGATCCATCAGCGGCCGCTGGCAGGTGGGTTCGTTGCTCGCTTGCCACGGGTCGTCGCCACCGCGTATGAGGACGACCCGCTCCTTGCCGCATTGTTGCGCTTGTCGGATCGCCGAGGCCAGCGCAACTCGCCCCGGCCGTTACCGAGCGCTCAGGTCGCCGCTGACAGGCTTCGCGAGGATCGCATCACGTTCGTCGTGTTGAACCGCGGTGCGGCATCACCGAGGCTCGTCGAATATGTGGAGCGTGTGCTACCGCTCACGTTGATCGCTAACGAAGGCGAGCGGTCGTTGTATCTCGTCTTGCGATAATCTCCGCAAATCGGGCCATCTGTGCTTCGCCCTCCAGTCTGCGACTCCGGCTTGAACAACCAGCTGGCCTAGGGTCATCGCAGGCGCAAGGCTGTTAGACAGTAGTATCGGCCCACGGGTTGCGATCGTTCCCAGAGGGAGGTGCGCGATGGTCAGTCGAAGAACGCTGCTCGAGGGTGGGGTGCTTGGCACGGTGCTGGGCAGCCTTGCTGCGGATTCAGACGGCGCCGCAGCCGCGCCACGGCCGGCCGCGGCGGACGACGACACCGCCCGAATCGCCAAGGAGATTGCGGCGCTCCGCGAGGAGCTGAGAACGGAACGGCAGTTCACGGAGCTTGGCACCATTCGCGAGGCTCAGCGGGTGTTCTTGCGGGCCAACGGGAAGTTTCCGGACTTCCTCGAGGTCGGCTTCGACGTCTGGTTCTCCGTGCACGACTGGCACGTCCGCTGGCAACAGCCCATGATGCTCGGACGTGACACGCTTGGGCGCTACACGATCGCGCTCAACCAGACGCAATTGATCCTGCGACCAGACGTGCTCGGAGGATTTATCGGAATCGCCTACGACAATAGGTGAACGACGTCGCGGGTCCCGCACCTGTCAACGGGCCTGTCACGCCATGTCTTCGTTCAGGCTGGCGAGCCCGACTTCGTCGCAAGCGATGCGGAGTCCAACGCGGAATCATGGGCCGGGGTGGAACCATTCTTCCGTCAAAATCATCGATTCGTTCGTGGTTCGACCGTAGCCGAATGCCGAGCGGACGTGCCTTGTTCGATGAACACCCGGCGCGCGGCAGGCGCAAGTGGCGGTGCCACTGCGTCAGACGCGGCGCGCTTGAGCCGATCGAAGCTGTCCTGCACCCCGCGCGCGAAGGCGCCGCCGAGGAGGCGCTCCATCAGGCGGCCCCTCCACCCGGGAGGGAAGACGAAGTCTCAGCCGAAGCTCAGTCGCGAGGTGGTGTCGCCGAGCGGCGTCACCGTGAAGGTCGCGTCGTCGGTGACGCCGAAGGGGAGGTGCGCCAGGAGGCGCACGCGCCGCCGCGCCGCGTCCACTTCCTTCACCTCGAAGGAGAGATGGAAGGTGCGCCCCAGCTCGCGCGTGGTGGCGGTGATAAGCTGGCCGGGCGCCATCGGACCTTCGGGCTCGACGCTCTCGACGCGCGCGTTCCACCATAGATCCATGCGCCGCGGGTCGGCCAGGAACGACCATACCGTGTCGGCGGACGCGGCGACCTCCCCGGTCGGACAAGCATGGACGGCCATGTGTGCATCTTAGTCGACGGCCGTATTTAACGTCGTCAACATCGGTCGTGAGCTTGCCTGGAAAGGAAACGCCCGCCCTCTTGTGCAGAGCGCGGGCGTTTCAACCGCGTGTTGTGAACACGCATCCTGGCGAGAGCCAGGATTCAGCAATCGATCGACGAAGCGTTCTCTTGTGCTTCGCGCATCAACGATGGGTCATCGAGAGATAGCCCGTCGACGATGCGCGTAGCGAGCCCGGTGGTTTCTCCATAGGAACCTCCACGTCTCCCGTTACGTGGTACTCGTACAGATACGCCGACGCTACCTTGATGTCAAGCGTCCCCGAGATGCTCATCCAATCGAAGCTGAGGTCCGACCGTTCTCCCGAACGAGGCCCGCTGAGGTACGCGGGCATGTGGTGGTTGCGGCACTGGAGGCGCCAGCACGGCTCATGGGCTGAGGTAGCCCCACCTTACCTGCGTGGCCCCTGACTGGCCTTGCTGGCTGCCTCTTCGAACTTCTTCACCTCCTCGCAGTCGTAGTTGAACGAATAGCAGGCCTCCGTCTTGCCACTGGCCTCTTCCGCGCGCGCTGCGGAAAGCGAGTTCTTCATCGTGTAATTCCCCTCGTGGCAGGCGTACTCATAAAGGTTGCTTTGGGTCTTCGTGAGTGGAACGGCGACGGTCCATGGGCGGGTCCAGATCGTCGGATCGTCGATCGTGAATTCGTACAGAACGGTATCTTCTCTGACACGCGTGAAGCGTTCGGTGAGATGCAGATGCTCATCGAAGACCACGCGAAGCGACGAATTGATCGTGATCGTGCCGGTGCCAAACGGGGTGAAGTTGACGCTATCCACGACGAGTGTCTGACCTTCCCACCGTCCGCGGGAATCGCCAGCCCACTGTCGTAGCGGCCCATGTGGACGCCCGTCGAGCGGCACGATGCGCGCGTTGTGGACTTGCTCGTTCAGGATGACGAAGTAGTCGCGCGTCTGGAAGAGCTGCACGTTCTGGTTGTAGCCCGCCGGGACGGTCGGAATCATCGGAGGACCCGAATTCCAGCCCAAGATGCATCGGTCCCAGATGCTGCGGTCTTCCGGCCCGTTCGGCACTCGCGAGATCCTCGTAATGTGGGCAATGGATCGCTCGCGACCGAACGGCGTAAAGGGCGGCATCTTTCCGTCTGCCGGATCCACGACGAGCGAGGTGCGCTTGTCGTAGGCGTACTTCGAGGTGTCCCCAAAAAAGCCGAAGGTCGCGTTCCGGACCGCGGCGTCCGCAGTCCTCTTTTCGATGTCTGCAACCTCTTCGTCAGTGAGATGCGTTCGCCCAACCAGTGTGGCGGGGCGCTCGAGGGGCGTCAGCGTGCCGAAAAACCAGACCCCCTGCAAGTCGGGGTGTCCGTCGGCGGTCCGCGGAGTTGTCCATCCGGGGGTCGAATTTGACAGGCTTTGAGCTCCCAGTCGCGCGGAAGGCGGCGTTACGAGCATTGCCGTCAATGCCACGCACGTCAGCGCGAAAAGACGCTTCCTCATCTCAGCCCTCCAACCGCAATCCGAATCCTGTGATTGCTCTCGGAGCGGTTACTGTCAGGATTTCCTGTCGCGCGCCGAAGGGACCATCACTGTCGCGGCGGAGCAGCTGCAGCGGCCACGCAGCGTGTTCGACCGCGATAGATCCGGTGGCAATTCTGGCAGGCATCGTTCAGGTCATTGGTCGATTCGCTGGCCGCGTCCTGTTTTCTTGTCTTCGACGCTGCCAGGACCTTCCGGGCGGCCGTCGTCATATCGTTGCTGAACTTGATCCAACTGGCCTCGGCAACGGGAACGGCATTGCCGTTCTGGCACGTTCGACCGGGAATCAATAGCAGCGGCGACGCTTCCGCCAGGGCCACCGCTGCATAATCGATGTCCTCCCAGCCCGCATAAAGCGCCTTCCCCCATTCGACCCAGTCGAAGTCCGCGCCACCCGCGCCGCTCCCGACGAACGGCTTCTTCGCCGCGGGATCGTGCGTCTGAACGTTGAAGATCATGTTGGCGTTCGGGAAGAAAATGCCGCGCATGATCGTCTGGAGGTCGCCGGTCAGGGCCCCGGTTGGAGGCGCGATGTCAGCCACGGCCGGCGCGGCAAGTACGGCGAGGGCTGCCACCAGCAGACACAGAGCCTTGCTTCGATTGGGGCCAGGGATCATCAAACCGTCCTCGCGATTTCGTGGAAAGCCGAGAATGGCGGACCCGCGCTACTGGGAATGCCCGCGGGCGGCAATCGGCCATACGCTCTCGACCCGCTCGCCGCGAATCGCATACATCTGATCGTATTCGTTCACAACCGGATCACAGTGTGGGACGATCAGCTCGAGCTTGTCACCGACCTTGTAGGAGCGCTGCGCGGTCTCGTAGCGAATGACGCCGAGCTCGTCGGAGCCGGCGTTGTATGTGAAGCCCTTCTCGCCGACGACCCACGGCCCTGGCTTGTTCAGCGTCAGCGCCTTCGCGCCCGCGTCGGTCGTCAACGAGTTCGGAAAGTACGTGTTCAGCACGGTGGTGACTACCGTGAGTGACGGCGCGAAATCGGTGAACACCGCGTCGTTCGAGTCGCCCCCGATCTCGAGGTACTGGCAGTCCATGAAGATATAGCTGCCGACCTGCACGTCCGTCACGTCGCGCACCCTGGGCAGGATGTTGTACGTGCCGGTGCCGCCGCCGCTGAAAATCTCCGTGTTCAACCCCGATTTCCTCATCCGCTCGTACGTCTCGAGTGACGGCGCGAACCGGTTCAAGGTCTGATCCAGGCGGTTCTTGAACCCCTTGATGTGCTGCGCGCCGCCGTCGTAGCTGATCACGCCCCTCAGCTTCAAGTTCGGCAGCGTGCCCACGAGCTCGGCAAGGGCGACCGCTCGATCGCCTGCCGGGACGCCGCTGCGGGTGCCGATCGCGACGTCGATGACGACATCGGCCACGACGCCGACGGCCTTTGCCGCGTCGTTCAGATCGCGGGCGTTCTGCGGGTAATCAACGGCCTGGATGAACTGGGCATTCGTCCTGCGGAGCTGCATCGCGCGACGAATCTTGTTTGCGTCCACGTTGGACGTCGTCATCAGAATCGGCTCGATGCCGCTCCTGCTGAACACTTCCGCCTCGCTGAGTTTGGCCGTGCAAATCCCGATCGAGCCGCCGGCGAGCTGCAGCCTGGCAATGGCTGGACACTTGTGTGTTTTCGCATGCGGGCGGCTCGCCACTTTCATCTCGGCCAGCTTCGTGCGCATCGTGGCGATGTTTCGTTCGAGCGCGTCGAGGTCCACGCAGAGCGCGGGCGTGTCGATCTCCCACTTCGACACACCCGAGAGCTTGTTGTCCGCGGCGAACGCACGCAGTTCCGCCGAAGTGTAGCCGCCGGCGTTGCCGGACACGCAAAGCGCCGCGGTGCCGGACGTGACGAGGAAGTTGCGGCGGGAGGGTCGGGCCATGGGCAGATTATAGGGCCAAAGTCACTTCGATCCGGTGGCGAGCGGCACCGAATCGTGGCGGACGAGCACTGACAACGCGCGGCGACTGCGGACCCTCCAGAGCCAATAAAACATCGCGCCGAACAGCAGCAGGATCGGCAGCGCGCGCATCGGCGCTGTCGTGAATGGCTCGGGAAGGATGGTCGCCACGCGTTCACGGATCGAGAAGAACGATCCCGCCGCGATGAACAGCGCGAAGCACATCCGCCACAGATGGCGCGCCAGGCGCGGCCCGCCGCGAGGCACGCCGAACCGCAGGATGCGCACGTCGCCAGCGGCCGCCAGGAGCATGACGGTCGCGAGGAAGAAGTGCATTGGAAACGGGACGCCGTTGAGGAAGCCGCCCGGGCTGTAAAAGGCCTTCACGCCGCGCGGGATCGTGCCGAGCGCGAGTCCGACCACGATAGTCAGCGCGGCAACGTCGATGCGGCGAGTCCATGGCGAGACGGGGCGGACCGTCGTCAGCGCCGTGCCGACGAAGTAGCCCGTCAGGAAGAAGGCGAACACGTTCGGGTCGCTGGGGCTCTTGCGAAACGCCAGGATCGAGGCGCTGGCGCCCATGAGGAGCATGACGTAGACAAACAGCAGCCCACTGCGCCGATGGGCAGTTCCGCCCTTCCTCGCCAATAGAGCGACGGCGCCCAGAACCAAAGCAAGCCCCCCGGCGGCGACGTGGATCGGCAACAACGTGTTCAGCAGGGCGTTCATCGGCTTGCGCTCCGTCTGCTCGTCGCTGCCGGTCGCTCGCGTTCTGCCTGGTCCGGCTCAAACCCGAGAATGTCACCAGGCTGGCACGAGAGCGCCTCGCAGATCGCGTCGAGCGTCGAGAAGCGGATCGCGCGCGCCTTGCCGGTCTTGAGGATCGAGAGGTTGGCCAGCGCCATACCGATCCGATCCGCGAGCTCGGTCAGCGTCATCCGCCGATCGTGGAGCAGGTCGTCGAGCTTGACGACAATCGCCAAGTCACACCGTCCCTTCGAGGTCGTCGCGCATGAGCGTTCCCTGGGCGAACACGCGGGCCAGCAGGAACGTGAGGAGTACGGCGAGCCAGCCGTTGATCGAAAAGCCGGCATCTATATCGAGCGGATGCGCCGAGGTCGAAACGGTTTTGGCGATCGCGCCGATGACGAGGCTGAGGAGCTGCAGCGCGAGCAGCGCCCAGGCGATTGTCTGCAACCGGTTCGCGTTCGCCGCGACGAACGGGTCGCCCGCGCGAACCGTTATAACGATCGCGAGCAGCCGTTTGAGGACGGCGTAGTGCAGCGGGATCACGGCGAGGCCGAGCGCGGCGATCGCGCGCAGGCCCATGATCAGCCGGTCCGTGTCAGGCGAAGGTGAAAGTTTGAAGGCGGCCATGATCCAGTGCCCGTTGGGCACGACCACGAGCAGGGCGAGGATTGCGGCGCCCATCAGCCAGTTCATGACGATGAGGGTCCGCAGCACGACGTACGCGATCGGCAGCGCGGATGACGAGGCTGGCCTGGACACGAATCACTCCTCCTGAATATCGACTATCAATAACGTATTTATCGATTGTCGTCAAGTAGGGTATCGGAAGTCGATAAACCCGTGAGCGAGCGCCGGAGGGAAGTGGCCGAAGGCCGAGAGCGCACAGCGAGCGCGGGGAAGTAGGGGTCCCACGCGAGCGAAGTCAAGAGCGTGACGGGAGGCGCGGGTCTCGCTATGCTGCGTGCCTTCCGGGCAACCGGCCCGGCCACCCGATCCCGGAGACCGGGCGCGGTGCCACCGCGCCAGAAGGAACATGAACCGCTACCCCTTTGCCGAAGTCGAGCCCCGGTGGCAGGCCCACTGGGAAGAGCGCGGCATCTTCCGCACCCAGGAGGAGCCGGGCAAGCGCAAGTTCTACTGCCTCGACATGTTTCCCTATCCCTCGGGCTCGGGGCTGCACGTCGGGCATCTCGAGGGCTACACCGCGAGCGACATCATCTCGCGCTACAAGCGCATGCGCGGCTTCAACGTGCTCCACCCCATGGGATGGGACGCGTTCGGCCTGCCGGCCGAGCAATACGCGGTCAAGACCGGCATCCATCCGGCGATTACGACGGAACAGAACACGAGCAACTTCCGCCGCCAGATGAAGCGGGCGGGGCTGTCATACGACTGGTCCCGCGAGATCAACACCACCGATCCCGCCTACTACCGCTGGACGCAGTGGATCTTCCTCCGCCTGCTGGAGCGCGGCCTCGCCTACGTCGCCGACGTGCCGGTCAACTGGTGCCCGGCGCTGGGCACGGTGCTGGCCAACGAAGAGATCGTGGACGGCAAGAGCGAGGTGGGAGGGTTCGATGTGGTGCGGCGGCCGATGCGCCAGTGGGTGCTGAAGATCACCGCGTACGCGGATCGCCTGCTCGAGGACCTCAAGCTGGTGGACTGGCCGGCCAGCACGCGCGAAATGCAGAAGAACTGGATCGGCCGCTCGATCGGCGCCGAGGTGGACTTCGCTCTGGACGGCCAGCCGGGCATGCTGCGGATCTTCACGACGCGGCCGGACACGCTGTTCGGCGCGACGTACATGGTGCTGGCACCCGAGCATCCGTTGGTCGATGCGCTGACAAGGCCCGAGCGGCGCGAAGCCGTGTCGGCCTACCGCGAGGCGACGGCGCGCAAGAGCGACCTGCAGCGCCGCGAGGCGGAGGTGGAGAAGAGCGGCGTGTTTACCGGCGGCCATGCCCTCAATCCGGTGAACGGCGAGAAACTCCCGATCTGGATCGCCGACTACGTGCTGATGGAGTACGGCACCGGCGCGATCATGGCCGTTCCAGGCCACGACGCGCGCGACTGGGCGTTCGCGCGCGCCTTCGACCTGCCGATCCGCGAAGTGGTAGCGGGTGGCGACGTCACGCGCGAGGCGTACGTGGATCTCGAGCACGGCATCGGCGTGAACTCCACCACGCCTGACGGCAGCTTCTCGATCGACGGCCTCAAGGCTGCCGAGGCGATCGACCGCATCACGGCGTGGCTCGAGACGCGGGGGAGGGGGAGGCGGGCGATCCACTACAAGCTGCGCGACTGGCTGTTCTCCCGCCAGCGCTACTGGGGCGAGCCATTCCCAGTGCTGTGGGTGGACGGACGGCCCACTGCGATCCCCGAGGAGCAGCTGCCCGTGCGCCTGCCCGAGACCGACCAGTTCAAGCCGCTCGGCACCAGCGAGAATCCCCAGAGCCCGCTGGCGCACCTCACCGACTGGATCGAGACCATTGATCCGGCGACGGGACGGCCGGCGCGGCGCGAATCCAACACGATGCCGCAGTGGGCGGGCTCGTGCTGGTACTACCTGCGCTTCCTCGACCCGTCCAGCGGCGACCAGCTCGTCAGCCCCGAACGCGAGCGCTACTGGATGCCGGTGGATCTTTACATCGGCGGCGCCGAGCACGCCGTGCTGCACCTGCTGTATGCCCGCTTCTGGCACAAGGTGCTGTTCGACATCGGCCTGGTCAGCACGCCGGAGCCGTTCATCAAGCTCGTCCATCAAGGCACTGTACTCGGCGAGGACGGCTCGAAGATGGCGAAGTCCGCCGGCAACATCGTCAATCCCGACGAGATGTTCGACCGTTTCGGCGCCGACGCGGTGCGCCTCTACGAGATGTTCATGGGCCCGTTCGAGGCGATCAAACCGTGGAGCACGCGCGGGGTGGAAGGCGTGACCCGTTTCCTCGACCGCGTGTGGCGGCTGGTGGTCGAGGAGGACGGCAGCCTGAGCCGGGCGCTCGATCCCGGGCCGCCGGCCGAGGGCCCGCAGCGATTGCTCCACCAGACCATCCGGAAGGTCACCGCGGACATCGAGGGACTGCACTTCAATACCGCGATCTCACAGCTCATGGTCTACGTGAACGAGCTGACGCCGCTCGAGCGGCGTGGTCGCGCATTGATCGAGCCCCTGGTGCTGCTGCTGGCGCCGTTCGCGCCGCATCTGGCCGAGGAGTTGTGGCAGCGGCTCGGACATGGCGAGAGCCTGGCCTACGAGCCCTGGCCTGGCTGGGATCCGGCGCGCGTGCTCGCCGAGACCGTCACGGTAGCCGTGCAGATCAACGGCAAGCTGCGCGCAACGCTCGAGCTGCCGCGCGACAGTGCCCAGGCCGAGGCCGAGCGCGCCGCGCTGGCGGATGAGCGGGTGATCCGACACCTGAACGGAGCCGAGATTCGGAAGGTGATCTTCGTTCCGAACAAGCTGCTCAGTCTGGTCATCGCCGGCCGCTGAGCGCAGCGGGCCTCATTGCGACGGCTTAGTGACGCGCCGCTTGAAGGCTGCCGCAGCGCGCGTGCAGGGTCGAGGCGCGCGGCACGGCGGGCCGGCAGGTAAGCTGGCTACAAGCGCGACGCCTACCAGCCCTGCGGCCACCAACCCGAAGGTGCCCGGATCGGTCGCGCGGACGTCGAAGAGCATGCCCCTGAGAATCCGCGACAGCGCGAGCGACCCTGCGACCCCCAGCGCGATGCCGGAAAGGGCAATCGCCAGGCTCTGTTTGAACGCCAGCCGTACGATGCTCGACTCGGTCGCGCCAAGTGCGGTGCGGATCCAATCTCCCGCGACCGCTCCGCAACCCAGGACGAAACGACACCATAAATGCCGATCGCCGCCAGAAGAAGGGCCATGCCGGCGAAGACCGCAAGCAACAGCACCACGAGCCGCCGGCGCATGAGGGACGTCGCCACGATGTCGTTCACGTCCGCACCGCATACGCCGGGAGGTCGGGATCGAGGCTCGTCACCAAGCGTTCGGCAAGCGGCGCCACGCTGTGCGGGTCGGTGCCCGTCCGGACTGCCACGCTCATGTTCGGAAGGGGACCCTGCGCGTACGGCCAGACGTATTGCACTCGCGAGGGACGTTCGAGCGATGCGTACCTGACGTGGCGGACGACGCCGACGATCGTCATCCACGGGCTAGTCGAGGGGGGGCCCCCGCGCTTGATGCGCTTCCCGACGGCGTCCTCGTTCGGCCAGTACGTGTTGGCCAGCGTCTCGTCGACGATTGCGACAGGCGCGGAGGTTTCGGTGTCGGAATCGTCGAAGTACCGGCCTCTCAAGAGCTGCACCCCCATGGCTTCCAGATAACCAGTGGTCACGGCCCGCGCGTCGGCCTCCGGAGACGAGCGGTCGAACGGCACGGCCCGCGAGTCCATGGTGGTGGTCCCAGATCCACCCTGGGCCGTCAGCGGCAGACCGCTGACGGCGCCCGCGGCCTGTACGGCGGGCAGCTCGCGGACGCGACGATTCAGCTCGCGATAGAACGCGACCAACTGTGCCGGCGTGCCGTATCGAGTCTGCGGCAGAGACGCTCGAAAGGTCAGCACGTGGTCTGGTTTGAACCCGGTGTCCACGACGAGAAGCCGGGCGAAGCTCTTGACGAGCAGCCCGGCCCCGGTCAGCAGCACGAGAGCCAACGCGACCTCCGAGACAATGGGCGCTTTGCGAAGGCGCTGATGCTCGGAGCCGGCGGTTGCTCGGCGGCCGCTTTGCTCAAGGGACAATCGGCCATCGGTCCGGGTGCTCTGCAGCGCCGGCGCGACGCCGAACAGGAGCCCGGTCACGATGCCGACGACCGTGGTGAACACGAGGGTTGCGGCGTCGACGCGGGCCTCAGCGACACGGGGGAACACCGATGATCCCAGGCGGCGGATCGACTCCAGCCCGCCCATGGCCACAAGCGTGCCGGCCGCGGCCCCGCCGAGCGCCAGGATCACGCTCTCGGTGAGTAGTTGGCGGATCATGATGCCAGCTGAGCGCCGCGCTCGGATCTGCTCGGCTGGGGTGTCCGCCGTCCAGATTTCGGAGAAAACGATGATGGTTTCGTGGGCCACTGGAGGGAGAGAATTATCGCTGTTATAGCGGGTTGACTGGTGCTCGAGGCCTCATCCCAAGCCCAGGCGGCGTTGCGCGGGAAGGACACTCACTGTGAAAGGCTCTCTCAAGTATCAAGCGTGCGACGACAAGAATCTGCTACAACCCCGAGTCGATTCCGCTGTCCTGGACACTGACGCTCAGTCCGCTCGTTTTCGAACGGCCGGTCCCTCAGCCGTAATGCTGGTCGTAGACGCTCCTGAGAGATTCTGCCGCAATGCGCGCAGCAAAATACCCGTGGGCAGGAGGGTGATGCCGGAAAGGCGGCAGGAGGGAATAAAGGCTCAAAAACCTGAAAGGTTATAATCCCCCGCGTTCAACCACACATCGTGTCGACGAAGGGCGGCATCATCGGCGTCTCGGATCACGGGGGTTGGGCGGTGCTGGTAACGGTGGCACGTGATGGGACGCTGCTCGACCGCCGCCGCGTCGAACTCGT
>Ga0066710_100001244_pt1 | contig 18551 bp, 17 predicted proteins | sample GraSoiAngelo_159_FD_79666 | JGI IMG/M metagenome (GOLD analysis project Ga0066710, IMG submission 79666) | Grasslands soil microbial communities from the Angelo Coastal Reserve, California, USA - 14_1009_16_40cm | ecosystem: Environmental > Terrestrial > Soil > Grasslands | place: USA... | reverse complement strand
CTGCGGCCTCCTGCTCGGCTTCATGGGGGCCCGCGTCCTCAAGATCGAGTCGCCCGAGGGCGATGTGGTGCGGCGCCGCAAGCGCAACGTCGAGCCCTATCCGCTGGTGATGCTCAACTCCAACAAGGAGTCGGTGGTCCTCGACCTCAAGCATCCGGACGCTAAGGCCCTGTTCCTTCGCCTCGCGCGCATGGCGGACGTCGTGGTGGAGAACTTCGCCCCCGGCGTGATGGACCGGCTCGGATTGGGCTGGCCGGCACTCCAGGCCGAGAACTCGCGGCTCGTGTACGCCAGCGGGAGCGGCTTCGGCCTCACGGGGCCCTATCGCGACCTGCCGGCGATGGACGTCACCATCCAGGCGATGAGCGGCATCATGAACGCTACGGGCTTCGCGGATTCATCGCCCGTCAAGGCCGGCCCCGCGGTCTGCGATTTCCTGGCCGGCGTCCACCTGTTCGGTGGTGTCGTGAGCGCGTTGCTCTACCGCGAGCGGACCGGCCAGGGCCAGCTCGTCGAGGTCGCGATGCTCGAGGCCGCGGTCATGGCGCTGGCCAGCGCGATCGGCGTCTTCATGGACGGCGACACGAAGGTGCCGCCGCGCACGGGCAATCGTCACCCGGCGCTGGCCATGGCGCCCTACAACGTCTACCCTGTGCGCGACGGCCACGTCGCCATCTTCACGGCCTCGGAGCGCCACTGGCACAGCATCGCCCGTGTGCTCGGCCGTGAAGATCTTCTCGACGACCCCGCCTATGCCACTACGCCCGGCCGCGCCGCGCGCGCGGAGGAGATCGACGCCCTGGTCGAGGCGTGGACGCGGCCGCGTACCAAGGACGAGGTGGTGCGCGCGCTCATCGAGGCCCACGTGCCCTGCGCGCCGGTGCGAACGGCCGCCGAGGTGGTGAACGATCCTCACCTCGCCGCGCGCGGCGTGTGGACGGAGATCGAGCATCCCCGGCGCGGGCGGACGCGCGTGCCGAACTCGCCGATTCGTCTACACGGCAGCGCGCCACGCAAGATCGAGCGCATGGCGCCGCTGCTCGGTCAGGACACCGATCGCGTGCTCGCCGAGCTGCTCGGCCTCGACGCGGACGAGTTGGCCGCGCTGCACGCCGCCGGCGTGATCGAGCCGGTCAAGAGCTGATCGGGCCCACGCGGGCCTGGTGCCCGCGCCAGCTCGTCTGCGTCAGTTCCCGGATGGAGCGACGCGAGCGCAATCGGCGGCGGGAAGGAGACGGAGCTTCGGGGACGGCGCGTACGTGCGAGGGGCGCGCTTGCGGTTGAACATGCGGCGGAGCACGGTGGCGCCGCGCGAGGTTTGCTGCGGAGAAAAGAGCTCGCGGACGAGGCGAACCACGCGCCCGGGGCGCACGAGGAACGACACGCCGTAGAACGCGATGAAGATCAGGAAGCGCGAGGTCGTGACGACATAGGGATTGAGCCGTGACCAGGCGGTCCCCATTTTCGACATGTCCGAGTAAGCGCCGAGGCTGAGGAAGAACTCGTCGTCCAGCCGCGAGTGATCCTTGCCGTAGAGGTCCTCGAAGATCTCGGAGCCCGGATATGGCGAGAAGATCGCGACGGCGCTGTCGTGCACGCCCATCGCCGCCATCCGGATTGCCAGCCAGCCGGTCTGGACCAGATCCCACAGACGCTCCTGCGGGAACCCCACGATGAAGTTCACCTTGACGTTCAGCCCAGCGTCGAGACACTGGCGGGTCGTGGCGAGCAAGCGTGGCAGGCTCACCTTCTTCTTGATGATCCGGAGCATCCGGGGCGAGCCGGACTCTGGCGCCAGGTTCAGGTTGCGGCAGCCGGTCTGGTACAGGAGCGCCGCCACCTCGGCGTCGATGGCCTCCGAACGCGTCCCCGACGGAAGCTGCCAGGTGAACGTGAGGCCGCGCTCGGTGATGCCCCGCGCGAAGCGCTTGAGCCAGCGCGGGTCGACGATCAGCGTCAGATCGTAGAAGTCGATGTTCGTCGCGCGATACCGAGCGAGATAGTCCTCGACCTCGTCGAGCACCGCGTCGGGCTCGCGCGGCTTCCACGCCGTCGTCCACATGGCCGGGTTCGAGCAGAACGTGCACTGGTAAGGGCAGCCGCGGGTGGCGATGATCGGCATGTGCCGGCCGCGGCTCACGCCGAAGCCCAGCCCCTGATCGAGATAGTTGTCGATGGGGACAAGATCCCAGCGCGGGCGCGGGATCTTGTCGATCGCGCGGATGCGGCGGCGCGCAGCGGTGGAGACGATCTCCCCGCCCTTACGATAGGTGAGGCCCGCGACATCGGAGAGATCGTCGCCGGAGATCAGGGCGTCGAGCAGCTCGCAGATCGTTTCCTCGCCCTCGCCCCGGACCACCACGTCGACGGCCGGGCAGTCGGTCAGGACGAAGCCGGGCATCGCGGTCGCATGCTCACCGCCCACCACGATCGGGACGTCGGGAAAGCAGGGACGGATCGCCTCGATCAGGTTCCGCACGAACGGCCAGTCGTAGGAGAACATACAGGTGACGCCGATCGCGCGTGTTTCCGGCGCGATGCGCGCGATGATCTCCTCGTCGGCGATTCCGTTGCGCTTGATGCCCAGATCCTTGAAGTACGTGAAGCGCTGCGGGGCTTCCCCGAGGCCGTCGATCACCCGCGCGTCGTAGCCGTGGGCGGCGATGGCGGCCGCCACGTAGGCGAGGCCGATCGGTGGCGTCGCCGGCGCCATGAAGTCGTACTCGAAGTAGTTGGCGCTCGGGCGCACGAGGGTAACGACGATCCCACCGCGATCGGGTCGCGTCACGGCCTCTGCGGTTGTCGGCTCGGAGCCGATGGACACGGCTTGCTGAATAGCAGATGCGGCCCGGCTGGTCAAATAGACCGGGCGCGTCTCTAAACGCCGGCGAAAACGTCCACCCATTCTTCGAGCATCTCCGGATGCCCGTGGCGGATGTGGATCGAGAAGTGGGTGTACCCGGCCGCGCCCAGCTCGCGAATGCGGTCCTGCAGCTCATGTCGGGTGGCCGTGAACGTCAGCATCCGGATGAGGTCGGCCGTGCAGACCTCGTGCTCCTCCGGTCGCAGGAACATGAGATGTCCGCGGTGGTTCGACAGGTAGCGCGCGTCGGCCGGCTCGTAGGCAGAATAGATCTTGCGATAGCGCGCGAGCAACGGCTCGAGCTGGGGTGGCACGCTTCGCCCCATGTCGCCGAACTGCTCGACCTCGACCAGGTTGTGCAACGCGATGGTGGCGTGCGGTCCGGCCTGGGCCTTGACGCGCGGGCTGTCCCAAGCCTCGCCCTCCTTCAGCACGCACCCTCCGGTGAACGCCGTGGCCACGCGGCCGGCGGGATCTACCCCGGCCGCGCGCCAGGCCGCGAGCATGTCGGCCACGGCTACCTTGGCGGGCGCCATGCTGCCGGTGGCGTAGAGCCATCCGGCACCCAGCTCGGCCGTGAGCTTACGGCCTCGCGGCCCCAGCGCCGAGATGTGCAGCGGGATGGGATCCTTCACGTTGACGACGCCGAGCTCAGGATTGAGGAAGCGGATCTTGCGTCGCTTGCCTTCGAACGTCCATTCCAGCGTCTCGCCGGCCAGCAGGCGCTGCACGATCCGGATGTAGTCACGCATGTCGTCGAGCTTGACCGGCCCCAGCCCCATCGCCCGGCGCGCCGTGAATCCGGTGGAGATGCCGAAATCGACGCGGCCGGGCGCCAGCGCGTTGAGCGAGGCCAGCGCGCTGGCCGCCACCGGGGCCAGGCGATTGGAGGGAATCAACACGCCGGTGGCCAGCCGGATCTTCGTCGTCTGCACGGCGGCCGCGCCCATGGCCACGAACACGTCGGCGTTCAACATCTGAGTGTCGTAGAACCACGCCCGCGTGTAGCCGAGCTGCTCGGCGCGCTTCGCGACTTTCCACGAATCGGCCGCCGTCGCCAGGTTGATCCCGAAATCCATGCGGGTGAGGCTCCCTCAGGCACTCCGGCGCCGCACGCCCCGCGCGCGGGCCTTCGACGCCTCCAAGTCTCGATCCCGGGGCGAGGCGCTCGTCACGAGCGAGTCGATCAGCGTGCGCGCGGCCGCCGTGACCTCGTCGACGGCACGCGCGAAGGCCGCGTCGTTGGCCTTCGACGGGCGCGTGAAGCCGCTCAGCTTCCGGACGAATTGCAGCGACGAGGCGCGGATCTCGTCGTCCGTGGCCGGCGGCGCGAAGTTGTACAGGGTCTTGATGGCGCGACACATGGCTCAGCGCTGGTTCAGCGCGCGGTCGGCAATCTCCACGGTCTTCTTGGCCGCGTCGAACTTCAGCGTCTTCTTGGTCTCGACGTCGCCGCCGGTCACCCGGATGAAGAACGTGTCGTCGCCGTACTCGATCGAGTGGATGTCGCCGACGGCGAACACCGCGGCCTGGCCGGCCTCATTCACGAAGTCCTTCTGCAGCTCGACCTCGGCGTAGCCAGGCGTGTTGCCGTCGTCCAGCCGGCGCCACCGCCGCATGCGCGTCGGGTTCTTGTAGTTGCCGTAGATCACCCAGCACGGGCCGTGATCGTGGATCGCCGAGTTACCGGCCTTCTCGCGCCCGTGGACGAGCACGTGCACGTCGGTCTCGGGATCATGGCCGATCGTGGTGCGCGTGGTATAGGGCATCGGATCGCCGCGGTGCTTCGTGAGCAGCTCGGGGTTGCCGAGCAGCTTCTCCAGGTGGTCGCGGATCTCGGCCAGCCCCGAGGGGATGCCCTTGCCCTTGATGGTCGCGCGCGTCTCGGCGAAGAACTGGTCCAGCGTGTAGTGGCTCATCGCGCGACTCCTTTCCACGTTCCGTAGCGTCCGCTCTCGACCGAGGTCAAGAACTCGGCGACGAGCTGGTTGAACAGCCCGGGCTCCTCGATGTTCACCGTGTGGCCGGTCATCGGCGTGACGACGAGGCCGGCGTGCGGAATGTGCTTCTTCATGAAGAGTCCCGGCCCGAGGCAGGGCTCGTCCTGGTCACCGACGACGATCAGCGACGGCGCCGTGATCTTCTTCAGCTCGGACTCGAGCTGGTAGATCGTCTTGCGCTTCATCTGAACGCCGCGCGCCATCAGGGCCGAGCCGACGCCGGAGTGGTCGAGGACGTTGCGCATGAACTCGGCGTGGCCGCGCGGGTCCTTGTCGGCGAAGCCGCGGCGCGCAGGGTTGGCGGCGAAGTTCCGAGCCTTGGCCTCCGCACCCTCGCGCTCGTAGAGGTCGGCCTGGGCGGCCGCGTTCTTCACGAACTCTTCGGGGTTGTCGCTTCCGCTGCCGGCGCCGCAGATGATGAGGCTCGCGGCCAGGTCGGGATGACGGATGCCGAAGTTGACCGTCACGCCGCCGCCCAGCGAGAGCCCACCGACGTGAGCGCGGCGGATGCCCAGGTGCTGCATGAGCCCGCGCAGGTCCTCGACGAGAATCTCGACCGAGTAGGCGCTGCCCTCCTTGGGAACCTCCGACGGCGGATAGCCACGATAGTTCCAGGTCACCACCCGGTACCGCCGCGAGAAGTAGCGCACCTGTTGCTCCCAGGACCGGTAGTCACCCCCGTACTCGTGGCACCAGATGAGCGGGAAGCCCTGGCCGGTCTCCTCGTAGTAGAGATCGACGGGTCCGGTGACGGACGTGATGCGAGCGTTCGGCATGATTCCTCCTACGCGCGGGCCGGCGAGTGCTTCGCCAGGAACGCCTTGATGCGAGGCTTCGCCGATTCCAGCGCCGCGCCCGTCTTCCATTCCGGGATGAACTCGGCACTGGGGAGCAGCTTCGCGACTTCCTCGGAGATCGGGAACGGGTGCGCCTCGTCGTTACCCGCCAGCACCAGGCAGGGCGTCCGACAGCTCGACACGAACGCGCGATCCACGCTGTAGACGAAGCCGGGACCGTACAGGTTCTGATAGACCGCATCCAGCACCTGCTCGGTGGCCTCCGGGTGGTCACCAAGGGTCTTCGCCCACGCGTCGAACCTGGCGGCGCGGCCGGGCTTCATCTCGCCCACGCGGCCGATGGGCTGAGCGAGCACGGCGCAGGCGACGCGCTGCGGCTGGGCCTTCAGCAGGCTCATGATGAACGACCCGCCGATGCACTGACCGTACAGGTGACACCGGTCGATGCGCAGATGATCGAGCAGCGCGATGTGGTCGCCGGCATACGTGTGCCAGCCGTCCTTGGCCGTGATGGGGGCGCGCGACTGGCCACCGGCGTTCCGCTGGTCCATCGCGATCACCCGAAAGTTCGCGGCGAACTCGGTGGTGGGGTTCACCGGGGCGGAGGGACCGTTCCACACGTCGATGATCGACTGAAGCCCCGCCGGAGCGAACGTGAGGATCGGGAAGCCCTGGCCAAACTCCTCGTAGTAGATGGACGCGCCGTGGTGTTCGAAGGTCGGCATGTTCGTGTCCTTTCGCGATGGAGGTGGGCAAGTATAGCCACCATCACGGCTGGGGTACACTCCGTCTGCCTCGTCGCCGGAGTCGCGAGGAACGCCGAGAAATCGAGGGAGGCCGTCATGCGCGGAGGCGATCTGATCGCCGAGTATCTCGTGAACGAGAACGTGCCGTATGTCTTCGGCCTGTGCGGGCACGGGATCGTGGGCTTGATGGACGCGCTCGGGCAGCGCGCGGATCGTATCAAGATGATCGGCGTCCATCACGAGCAGATCGCGGGATACATGGCCGACGCGTACTACCGGGTCGCGCACCGTCCCGCGGCCACGTTCACGTCGTGCGGACCCGGCTCGGTCAACCTCACCATCGCGCTGGCGTGCGCGATGATGGATTCGTCCGCCTTCGTCGCCATCACCGGAAACGTGCCCACGCCGCAGTTCAACCGCGGCCCGTTCCAGGAGACGTACCGCCATCACCAGGCGGACTTTCCCTCGGTGATCCGTCCCTACGTGAAGCGGAGCTTCCAGGTGCCTCGCCCCGAGATGCTGCCGCTGGCGCTACGGCAAGCGTTCAAGACAGCGGCGACGGGGCGCCCCGGGCCCGTGAACGTGGACGTGCCACTCGATGTGTTTGCCGAAGATGCGCGGGAGGCGGTCGTGCCGGATCCGCGGGAGTGGTGGCACGAGATCGATCGCCGGCCTGGCCCGTCGCCGGAAGTCGCGCGTCGCGCGCTCGATCTGCTCGTCCGCGCGGAGCGGCCTGTGATCCTCGTCGGCAACGGGGCCGTACTGTCCGAAGCGGCTCCCGAGATACGACGGCTGGCCGAGCGGCTCGGCGTCCCCGTCGCGAATACGCCGCAGGGCGCCGGCGTCATGCCGGCCGATCATCACCTGACCCTCGGAGTCATCGGTCGCAACGGGACGTATCCGGCCAACCAGGCCACGCGCCAGGCCGACGTCCTGCTGGCGCTCGGCGCCCGCTTCGACGACCGCGTGAGCAGCGGCTGGATTCCCGGCTACACGTTCACGATTCCGCCAACCCGGCTCGTCCACGTCGACATCGACCCGGATGAGATCGGGCGCAACTATCCGGTCCACCTCGGCGTGGTCGCCGACGTGAAGAGCTTCGTCAGCGCGCTGCTCGCGCTGGCGGAGGCGGGCGATGCTCGCAGCCGTCATGAGAAATGGCTGAGCGAGGTTGCGGCCTGGCAGAGCGACTGGGTTCAGTTCAACGAGCGGCGCTACCGGCCGGACGCGGTTCCACTCCAGCCCGAGCACGTCATCCGAGCGCTCCGTCAGGCGGTGCCGAGAGACGGCATCGTCCTCGTGGACGTCGGTGTCCATCACAACTGGATGGTGCAGCAGTGGCCGGTCTACCTGCCCCAGACGCTGCTCCAGTCGTGGGGCTTCGCCGCCATGGGCTTTGCCGTCGGCGGAGTGCTCGGAGCCAAGCTCGCGGCGCCGGGCCGGCGGGCCGTCGCGGTGTGCGGCGACGGCGGCTTCCTCATGACGTCGAACGCGGTCGCCACTGCGGTGGAGTACGGGATCCCGGCCACGTGGGTCGTCTGGAACAACTACGGCTACGTGTCCATTCGCGACCTGCAGAAGGGCGCATTCGGCAAGGAAACGACGACGATGTTCAGCCGCGAATCGACCGGCGAGCCGTTTTCCCCGGACTACGCGATGCTCGCGCGCGCGTACGGCGCCGACGGGATCCGCGTGACGGCGCCGAGCGAGCTCGGTGATGCGCTGGCCGCGGCCATCAGTTCCGACCGCCCGACGGTCGTCGACGTCACCGTCGACGTCGCGGCGCCGATCGCGACCGGTACGTGGCAGCTTCCCCCGCTCGATCACCCCGAGCCGAACTACCCGGCGCTGGTGGCGTCCGTTGCCAAGACGAGACGGTGACGCCGCGGCGACGCGATCCCCTCCGGAACCGACCAGCTCGTGTCGATTACCGGGCTGCCTCATGGGGACACCGACGGCGACGGTCTCGAAGCGAATCCTCATCATCGACGACGAGATCCTTGTGGCCTCGGTCCTGCGAGACGTCCTCAAGCACCAGGGCTATGCCGTCGAGCTGGCCTCGGGGGGCGACGCCGGACTGAAGGCGCTTCGGCGTGACCGGGCCGATCTGGTCTTGCTCGACATCAGCATGCCCGGGATGAACGGCCTGGAGGTCCTCAAGCTGGTGACGGAACAATACCCCGACCTGCCCGTTGTGATGGTCACGGCACTCGCCGACGACGCGGCCCTGAGCACCGCGATGCGGGATGGGGCCTATGCGTGGCTGGCGAAGCCCTTCGACATCAACGAGCTGGGGCACGTCGTGGACGCCGCGCTCAACCGACGGCCGTACCGCACGCGCTGATCCCTTCCGCGAAAGTCACTGCTCGGCGAGGACGTTCTCGATGTGCCGGCTACAGGCGGGGGCGCGGCGGGATGTTCGTGTAGACGACGGTGCCGTCCGTCTCCATCTTCCGGAACGTCTCGCGCGGCAGGGGTGAGCCGTTGGTGGTGGTCCCTTCGAAGAAGCGCATCACGCGCGCCACGTAGTCCTGAGTCTCCGCGTAGGGCGGAATCCCCCGGTACGTCACCACGGCCTGCTCGCCCGCGTTGTAAGCCGCCAGAGCCAGCGCGACGTCGTTGGAGAACCGCTCGATCAACGACCGCAGGTGCCGGGCTCCGCCGTCGATGTTCTCGCCAGGGTCGAAGGAATTGCGTACGCCGAGGATCGATGCCGTCGACGGCATGAGCTGCATGAGGCCACGTGCGCCCTTGCGTGACACCGCCTTCGGATTGAATCCCGACTCCACGCGGATGACCGCTGAGATCAATGCCTCTGGCAGCCCGTAACGCTCGGCCGCGGCCCGGATCTCGCTGAGGTAGGGCGCGAGGTCGGTGCTGGGCAACCGGAACCACCCTGCGTTCGTCCCCGTCGCGCCCGGCGGCGTCATTCCCTGACGCAAGTAGCGCGGGTCGGTGGGGGCATTGGTGAAGTGGATCGTGCCGTCCGGCGCCACGAGACGAAACGTTTCCGCGCCGGCCGGGCAGGCCGCCCCCACCAGGATCGCGAGGGCAGCTATCAGGATCGTGAATCGGCTCACAACATTGATTCTATCGTCCGGGTCTGCACTCGTTCAAGCGCGCAAAACCTTCTAGAATCCAAATCCTTAGAGCTCGGCGCCCGCCTTTTGCGCATGGTCCCAGGCGCCGAGCGCGTGCTCGATCGCTTCGGTCACCGATTCCACCAGGTGGAAGCTCATCGCCTCCCGTACCGCCTTCGGCACATCCTCGATCAGATTCTTCTCGTTCCGCTTGGGAAGGACGACGACCCGCACTCCGGCGCGGTGAGCCGCGAGTACCTTCTCCTTGATTCCACCGACGGGCAGGACACGCCCGGAAAGACTCACCTCGCCGGTCATGGCCAGGTCCGGGACCACCGGTCGGCCCGTCAGCAGCGACACGAGCGCGATCGTCATCGTGATGCCGGCCGACGGTCCATCCTTCGGGATCGCGCCCGCCGGCACGTGGATGTGGATGTCCGAGGTATCCCAGAAGTCTGCGGAGATTCCGAGCTGGCGCGGATGCGAGCGCACCCACGACAGCGCGGCTTGCGCGGACTCCTTCATCACGTCGCCGAGCTGTCCGGTGAGAGTGAGGTTGTGCGCGCCCTTCATGCGCGTCGCCTCGATGAAGAGCAGATCGCCGCCGGCCGGCGTCCACGCGAGTCCGGCGACCACGCCGGGCATCCGCGTCCGCTCTTCCAGCTCCTCGTATTCGAAGCGCGGGACGCCGAGATACGTCGTCACCGAATCGGGTGTGATCGTGACCGCCGCCGCATCCCCTTCGGCCCGCCGGCGCGCAATCTTCCGGCAAATGCTGCCCAGCTCGCGCTCGAGATTGCGGACTCCCGCCTCGCGCGTATAGCCGCGGGCGAGCAGGCGCACGGCCTCCGGCGTAAAGATCACGTCGGTGCCGTTGGCGAGCCCGTGCTCTCGCACCTGCCGCGGCACCAGGTGCTGGAGGGCGATGCGGACTTTTTCCTCCTCCGTGTAACCGGCGAGGTGGATCACTTCCATCCGGTCCCGTAACGGCGACGGCACGGCGTCGATCACGTTGGCGGTCGTGATGAAGAGCACCCGCGAGAGATCGAAGGCGACGTCGAGATAGTGATCGCGGAACGTCGCGTTCTGCTCCGGATCGAGAACTTCCAGGAGCGCCGACGCCGGATCGCCACGGAAGTCGGCACCGAGCTTGTCGACTTCGTCGAGCATGAAGACGGGGTTCTTGGTGCCGGCCCGCCGGAGCCCCTGCACGATCTGCCCCGGCAGCGCGCCGATGTAGGTCCGGCGATGGCCGCGGATCTCCGCCTCGTCGCGCATGCCGCCCAGCGAGATGCGATGGAACTTCCGCCCGAGGGCGCGAGCGATCGATCGGCCGAGCGAGGTCTTGCCGACGCCGGGAGGACCCACAAAGCAGAGGATAGGATCCTTGCCCTCGGGCCGGATCTTCTTGACGGCCAGGTGTTCGAGGATCCGGTCCTTGATCTTTTCCAGACCCTGGTGGTCCTCGTCGAGGATGACCCGGGCCCGAACGATGTCGACGCTATCCGTCGTCGTCTGCTGCCAGGGCATCGTGAGCAGCCAGTCGAGATAGGTCCGAGCCACCGTGTACTCCGCTGCGGCCGGCGGCATCTTGGCGAGCCGGTCCAGCTCGCGGAGAGCCTCTTTACGCGCCTCTTCCGTCAGGCCGGCCTTGTCGATCTTCTCGCGCAGGCTGTCGACCTCCTGCGTACGCTCGTCGCCCTCGCCCAGCTCTTTCTGGATGGCCTTGAGCTGCTCGCGCAGGTAGTACTCGCGCTGAGTCTTCGACATTTCCGACTGGATGTCGGATTGGATCTTGGAGCCCAGCTCCAGGACTTCGGCCTCCTTGCCGAGCGCCGTCACCAGTGTCTGAAGCCGCGCCTTCACGTCGATGGTTTCGAGCAGCTGCTGCTTGACCGTCAGCGCGAGCGTCGGCAGGGCTGACGCGATCACGTCGGTGAGCGAGCTGGCGCCCTCGGCAGTCGTCACGACGCCAGCGAGCTCGTCGGGCAGCGTGGGCGAGAGGGCCACGACCTTCTGAAAGAGGGACGTGGCGCTCCGCACGAGCGCCTCGGCTTCGACGTCCTGCTCCGCGGGCAGCACGTCACCCAGCACTTCCACCCGTGCGCGGATATAGGGCGCCGTCTCCACGACCTCCACGACCCGGAGGCGGCCCACACCCTGCACGATGAGGCGCAGCGTGCCGTCCGGCTGCTTGAGGACGCGGTGGATCATCGCGAGCGTGCCCACCGAGTGAAGGCCGGCGGCGCCGGGCTCGTCCTCGACGGGGTCGCGCTGCAAGACGGTGCCGACGAGTCGGCCCTGCTTCGCCGCTTCTTCAATGAGGCGCACCGAGGACGCGCGACCCGCCGCCAGCGGCGATACGGCGTGCGGGAACACCACCGCTGCCCGCAACGGCAAGATGGGCAGGATATCGGGCACCGGTCGATCGATCGATTCGTGATGCTCCGCCATTGTCGAAATCCCCTCCTTCAGCACTCCAGAGCGCCGATCAGAACAGGTCGATGGGCTGCAGCTGTCCGCGCGCCGCCCGCACGATCGCCTCGCGCGGGGGTTGGGAGGTTCGGTCGGCATCGGCGCGACCGTCACCACCCTCGCGAACGTAGGTCAGCAGGTCCTCGATCTGTTTCTGCATGTCCAGCATCCGGCGTCTCATCCTTAAGATGATTTCAACGCCGGCAAGATTCACGCCGAGATCGCGCGTCAGGCGAATGAGGCGCCCCAACTGTTCCACGTCCTCCTGGGAATACATCCGGGTTCGTCCCTCCGACCGACTGGGACGGAGCAGGCCCTTCTTTTCGTAGAAGCGTAGGGTCTGCGGATGCACCTTCAACATGTCAGCGACGACGCCGATCATGTACAGCGGCTTGGCTGGATCCGTCATGCCATGCCTCCCGCGTACTGTTCGAGGTCCCGGCGGGGCGCCACCGGTAACAGGCGTTCGAGCTCACGCACGAGCTCATCGGTGCGCGCGTCGAGGCCGTTGGGCAATTCCACTCGGACGGTGACAAAGAGATCGCCGACACCTTCACCCGACAGCCTGGGCAGGCCGTGCCCGCGGAGACGGAACACCTGACCGGCCTTCGCACCTGCCGGCACGACGACGACGGCTTCGCCGAGCGGCGTCGGGATGCGGACGCGGGCGCCGCGCAGCGCCTCCCACACGCTGATCGGTACCTCACAGTGGACGCCCTCCCCCTGACGTTTGAAGAAGGGGTGCTCGCGCACGCGGGTGCTGATGATCAGGTCACCACGGGGTCCGCCGTATGGACCGCTGCTTCCCTCACCGGTCAGACGCACCTGCGCGCCCGAGTCCACTCCGCCCGGAATCGTGGCGGCGACGGCGTCCAGTCCACGGCGGAGGCCGCGACCTCGACAGATCTGGCAGGGCGCTCCTTCGACGGCACCACTCGCCCCGCACCCGCCACACGGCGAATAGCGCGTGACGTCGAGGCGACACGTGACGCCGCGCGCCGCGTCCGCGAACGACAGCTCGACCGCGACGTGGACATCGTCGCCACGGCGACCGGGTTGGAGAGCTCCGGTTCCGATCTGAGGCCCATACTGGTCGTACATCGCGCGGGCCGTGGGATCGCCGAGGACACGGTACGCTTCCGCGATCTCGTCGAAGAGCGACCGCGCCTCGGCATCCCAGAAGTTCACGTCAGGCGAGTACTGTCGCGCCAGCCGCTGGTAGGCCCGGCGGATGTCGCGCGGTGCGGCCGTGACCGTGATGCCCAGCACGGCGTAATAGTCGCGGCGCACCGCTCGTTTCATCGGGTCACGTCACTTCTTGTCGCCGAGATCCTCGAACTCGGCGTCGACGACTTCGCCTTCTTTCGCTCCGCCGCCCGGCGCACCGCCGGCCGTGGGGCCTCCGGTGCCGCCCGGCTGGCCCTTGGCCTGCGCCTCGCGATACATGATCTCGGCCAGCTTGTGCGAAGCGCGGGTGAGGCCTTCCTGCGCACGCTTCATGCGCTCGATGTCGTCGCCCTTCAACGATTCCCGGGTCTCGTTGAGCGCGTCCTCCACGGCCTTCCGGTCGGCCTCGGCCAGCTTGCTGCCATGCTCGCTCAGCGTCCGCTCTGTCGAGTACACGAGCGAGTCGGTCTGGTTGCGGACTTCGATCTCCTGCTTCCTCTGGGCATCATCGGCCGCGTTCGACTCTGCGTCCTTCACCATCCGGTCGATCTCGTCTTTGGTGAGGCCGGACGACGCCGTGATGGTGATGTTCTGCTGCTTGCCGGTCGCCGTGTCGCGCGCCGATACGTTGAGAATGCCATTGGCATCGATGTCGAAGGTCACCTCGACCTGCGGCACGCCGCGAGGGGCCGGTGGGATGCCGATCAAGTGGAACTTGCCGAGGGTACGGTTGTCGCGAGCCATCGGCCGCTCGCCCTGCATCACATGGACCTCGACCGAGGTCTGACTGTCGGCGGCGGTCGTGAACACCTCGCTCTTCTTGGTCGGGATCGTCGTGTTCCGCTGGATCAGGGACGTCATCACGCCACCGAGGGTCTCGATGCCGAGCGACAGCGGCGTCACGTCGAGGAGGAGCAGATCTTTCACCTCGCCGGTCAGCACCGCCGCTTGCACGGCCGCGCCCACCGCGACCACTTCGTCGGGATTCACGCCCTTGTGGGGCTCCTTGCCGAACAGGCTCTTCACGGCCTCCTGGACCTTGGGCATACGAGTCTGACCGCCGACCAGGATCACCTCGTCGATGTTGTTGGGAGTGACACCGGCATCCTGCATCGCCTGCCGGCACGGACCGAGCGTCCGCTCGACAAGATCGGCCACGAGCGATTCGAGCTTCGCTCGGGTCAGCGTCAGCACCAGATGCTTGGGGCCGCTGGCGTCCGCCGTGATGAACGGCAGATTGATCTCGGTCTGCAGCGTCGTCGACAGTTCGCACTTGGCCTTCTCAGCCGCTTCCTTCAGTCGCTGGAGGGCCATACGGTCCTTGCGGAGATCGATGCCGTGCTCCTTCTTGAACTCTTCGGCGATCCAGTCCATCACGCGCTGGTCGAAATCGTCGCCGCCCAGGTGGGTGTCACCGTTGGTGGCCTTGACTTCGAACACGCCCTCCCCGATCTCGAGGACGGAGATGTCGAACGTGCCGCCGCCCAAGTCGTAGACGGCGATCGTCTCATCCTTCTTCTTGTCCATCCCATAGGCCAGCGCGGCAGCCGTCGGCTCGTTGATGATGCGCAATACCTCGAGCCCGGCGATCTTCCCGGCGTCCTTGGTGGCCTGACGCTGACTGTCGTTGAAATACGCCGGCACGGTGATGACCGCCTGGTTCACCTTCTCCCCCAGGTAGGCCTCGGCCGCTTCCTTCAGCTTGCGCAGGATCATGGCGGAGACTTCGGGCGGCGCGTGCTGCTTGCCGCGGATGTCGACCCGCACGTCGCCGTTGCCGGCCTTGACGACCTTGTAAGGGACGAGCCTGATCTCGCTCAGGACCTCGTCGTAGCGGCGGCCCATGAACCGCTTGATCGAGAAGACGGTGTTCTCCGGGTTCGTGATCGCTTGCCGCTTGGCGACCTGGCCGACGAGGATCTCGCCTTCCTTGGTGAAGCCAACCACCGACGGCGTGAGCCGGCTGCCTTCCTGATTCGCGATCACGGTGGGGTTGCCGCCCTCCACCACCGCCACGACGGAGTTCGTCGTGCCGAGATCGATACCGATCACCTTCGCCATGTGCATCTCCCTTGCCTGCAGAGGGCCGGACGGCCGCTCGATTACAGGACGTCGATCTTGATTTCCTTCGGCTTGATCTCCTCTGCCTTCGGCAGCCGGATCTCGAGAACACCGTCGCGGTAGCTGGCCTTCACTTTGCCGGCCTGGACGGGTACGGGCAGAGCTAGCGAGCGCTCGAACTTCCCGTACACGCGCTCGAGGCGGTGATATGACCCGTCCGCCTGCTCCTTGTCCCACTTGCGCTCGCCCTTAACGGTCAGGAGATCGCCGGTGATCGAGACGTTTACTTCCTTCTCTCGCACACCTGGGACCTCGAACGTGACGTGGAGATCGTCCTTGGTCTCGAACATGTCGACGAGCGGTAGCCACAGCCGGTCGCCGGTCATCATCGTCGCAGGGGCGACCGAAGAAGCTGTCGAAGAGTCGATTCATCTCCTGCTGCATGTCCGTGACACCTTCCCACCGGACCTGCGACTCGCCGAATGGACGCCAACGCTCCAGTCTCATCTGAAGCTCCTCCTCCCGATAGTAATGTCGCCGGCCTCATCAGCGGCCAGATCAAATCTTAGTCACTAGCTCGTATATCACTTGACTTTAATCATGTCAAGTGCGCGCCGTGAGAACTGTGGCCCTGTCCCCTTAACTACCAATGAAGTCAGTCTTTTTGAGAACTCGGGTGGTAGTCTCTCTGCGTGCGGCGGCTAGGTTGCGGGTGTCTGTCCACGCTGTTCCTCGTGGCCTTCCTGGTCGCAGGCACCGCCTGGATGGCTCAGGGGGTCTTTCAATCCCCGGACCTCTCACCGGTCAGTTTCGCGGCCGCCGATGGCTTGAGAGCCCAGCAGAAGGTCTTTGACATCGTGGGGCGGAGTGTGAGCACGCGAACCTCGCGCTCGGTCGTGCTCTCAGAGCGAGAGATCAATGCGTTCCTGGCGCGACACCTTGCTGAAGTGGCCGACATCCCCGTCATGGGCGCTATCGCGCACCTCGACGGCAATGGGGTTTTCGACCTCGCCGTCAGGCTGCCGACCCGCGTCGTTCTCGCCGAGACACCCTTCGGCGGCATCCTGGACGTGTCGCCCACGCCCTGGGGAGACCGCCTCCTCTGGCTTCGATTGCGCGCTCGCGCCCGTGTCGAGCCCGCGATGACAGGGTCGCGGCGATTTCTCCGACTGGACGTCGAGCGGTTCTATCTCGGGCGCACCCGGTTGCCGGCGATCGTCCACCGGCTCGTCCTGAGTCCGATGACGCTCAGGCTCCTCAGTTGGCCGCTTCCGGCGGGCATCGACGACGTGAAGGTCGAACGGGAACACGTCGTTATCAAGGCGGGCGGGTAGTTGCATCATCGACCTTCGTAGCGCCCGCGGAAATCCTTGCGTATAATCACTTGACCGTCAGGTAAGCACATGACCGAGTCCTCCGGTCCCCTCTTCGAGCACCTCCTGCGAATCATGGCGCAACTCCGCGAACCGGGCGGGTGCCCGTGGGATCGCGAACAGACGCCGACGTCTCTCAAGCCGTATCTCATCGAAGAAGCATACGAAGTTCTGGAGGCGATCGACGCCGGCGGTGAACACCTGACTGAGGAGCTGGGCGATCTGCTCTTCCAGGTCGTGTTCCACTCCCAGATCGCCGCCGAGCGCGGCGAGTTCACGATCCACGACGTGCTCCGCCGTCTGAACGACAAGATGGTCAGCCGGCATCCCCACGTCTTCGCCGGTGCCTCGGTCGAGACGCCGAAACAAGCGCTCGCGCAGTGGGAAGCGCTGAAACAGCGCGAGGCTGGCGATACCGGGCGAACGCGGTCCGTCATCGACGGCGTGCCGCGGACGCTACCCGCGCTGCTGCGCGCCCAACGCACGCAGGCCAAGGCCGCTCGCGTCCACTTCGACTGGCCGGACGCTCCGGCCGCGTGGACAAAAGTCGAGGAGGAAGTGCGCGAGGCGGCGGCCGCGCTCGCCGATGGCGATCGCGCTCGCTTCAACGAGGAGTTGGGAGACGTGTTGTTTTCGCTGGTCAACGTCGCGCGACTGGCGTCGCTGGACGCCGAGCAGGCGCTGACCGGGGCGATCGAAAAATTTTGTCGTCGGTTCACACACATGGAGGCCGACCTGAGCGCGCGAGGGAAGTCCGTGGCGAGCGTGTCGCAAGAGGAGCTGGAGGAGTCATGGCATGTCGCGAAGGCCAACGAACGGCGGAGTGAGCAGGGCCGGCGATGAAGGTCAAAATCGGTCAGGCCAGCATCGCGATAGAGCGTGGCGACATCACCGACTGGGACGTTGACGCCGTGGCCACCGCCGCCAACTCCAACCTCACCATGAGCGCGGGCGTTGCCGCCACCATCAAGCGCAAGGGCGGCGTCATCATCGAGGAGGAAGCGATTCGTCAAGGCCCGGTGGAAGTTGGCGAGGCCGTCCTCACGCCGGGAGGCAACCTGCGCGCCACTCATGTGATCCACGCGGCCGTGATGGGCCCGGATCTCAAGACCGACGCAGACGCGGTCGCGCGAACCACGAAAGGCGTTCTCGCCATTGCCGACAAGCATCGCATCACCTCGCTGGCGCTTCCTGCGTTCGGGACAGGGGTCGGACACGTCCCGCCGACTGCCTCGGCCGAGGCGATGCTGAAAGAGGTGGTAGGGCACCTAAAGGCTGGTCACTCCAGCCTGAAACGCATTGTCTTCGTTCTCTATCAAGACGATGCGTACCGAGCCTTTACGGATACATTGAAGCGATTGGGGGGAGTATCGTAGAAAGGTTTAATGGGGCAAATCAGGCTGGGGCAGCCTGTGAATCGGCGTTTGGGAGATCTCCTGGTCGCCGACGGACTCGTCAAGCAGGAAGAACTGCAGCGCGCGCTCGCCGAACAGAAGGGCACCACCGAAAAGCTCGGCTCGATCCTCCTCAAGCTCGACTTCATCCAAGAAGAGCAGCTCATCGGGTTTCTGTCCCGACAATACGGGATCCCCTCGATCACGCTCTCGCAGCTCGACATCGACCCTGAAGTCCTCAAGCTCGTCCCGGACTCCATCGCGAAGAAGTACGAGATTCTGCCCATCACGCGTCAGGGCTCTTCCCTGACTCTCGCGATGGCCGATCCGACCAACGTCTTCGCGCTCGACGACATCGCGTTCATGACGAATCTGCAGGTCACGCCGGTCGTTGCCTCGCAGGCTGCGATTCGGAAGGCCATAGGTCGGAACTACGAGTCGCAAACCGCCGTCAACGACGTCCTCACCGCGCTCTCCAACGATGTCTCCAATCTGGAGATCGTCGAGGACGACACGCCGAGCAAGGTCGACGTCTTCGAGCTGAAGGAATCGGCGGACGAGGCGCCCGTCGTCAAGCTCGTCAACATGGTCCTCG
>Ga0066710_100001243_pt1 | contig 18554 bp, 18 predicted proteins | sample GraSoiAngelo_159_FD_79666 | JGI IMG/M metagenome (GOLD analysis project Ga0066710, IMG submission 79666) | Grasslands soil microbial communities from the Angelo Coastal Reserve, California, USA - 14_1009_16_40cm | ecosystem: Environmental > Terrestrial > Soil > Grasslands | place: USA... | reverse complement strand
CGCACGGGAACAACCTCGGCGCCGCACCGCTCGGCGATCTCGATCGTCAGCAGGCCGAAGCGGCCGCACTCGGCCACGACCACCCGATCGCCGGGCTCCACGAGCGAAACGATCGCGGCTTCGAGCCCGGCGCGCCCGGTCCCCGGCACGGGGAACGCCCGCGCGTTCGCAGTCTGGAAGGCGAACCGTGAGAGCTCGACGACCTCGCCCATGATCGCCGTGAATTCCGGGTCGAACTGGCCGAGAAGCGGCGTGGACATCGCGCGCAGCACGCGGGGATCGGCCATGGTGGGTCCGGGGCCGAGAAGGATCCTCATGCCGCGGGATTATATAATTGGTGTCCTCGGCAGCCACGTGCCAACGCCATTCACCGGTCAGCCCCTGACGCGCCTCGAGGACCCGCGGCTCTTACGCGGCCAGGCGGCGTTCCTCGACGACTTGCGCCTTCCCGGCGTCCGTCACCTGGCACTGGCCCGCAGCATCTACCCGCACGCGCGCTTCCGCGTCGACGCCGGGGCGGCGAAGGGTCTCGACGGGGTGGTCGGCGTGTTCACGGCGGCCGACTTCCCGCCGGGCAGCGGCTTTCGAGACATTCCGGCGATCATCGCGCACCCGTCGCTGCGTGCGTGTGGCCAGCCTCCGCTGGCGGTCGGCAAGGTGCGCTATGTCGGCGAGCCGATCGCCGCCGTCGTCGCCACGAGCCGCTATGTGGCGGAGGACGGCGCGGCGGCGCTGGCCATCGAGTACGAGGCGTTCGATCCGGTGCCCGACGCCCACACGGCCGTCGGGGCCGGCGCGGCGCTGCTCCACGACCAGGTGGCGTCCAACGTCGCCGCGGAGTTCGCCGTGCGCGTCGGCGACGCCGACGCCGTCTTCCGCACCGCCGAGGTCGTGACGCGCGAGCGCTACTACGTCCAGCGCTACACCGGGATGCCCCTGGAGACGCGCGGGGTCGCCGCCGACTACGACGCCGGCACCGGACGACTCACGGTGTGGACGTCCACGCAGTGGCCCCACACGGTGCGCGATTTCCTGAGAGACGTGCTCGGGCTCGCCGAGCATCGGATCCGCGTGATCGCTCCCGACGTGGGCGGTGGCTTCGGCGTGAAGCAAGAGATCTATCCGGAGGAGGTCCTGCTCCCGCTCCTGGCGATGCGCCTGGGCGCGCCCGTGAAGTGGATCGAGACCCGGCGCGAGCACGTGACGACCGCGGCGCACGCGCGCGAGCAGTGGCACGACATCGAGCTGGCCGCCCGCCGGGACGGGACGATTCTCGCGATGCGCGCCGAGCTGCTCGCCGACATCGGGGCGTACACGCGCAGCCTCGGCGTGCTGTGCCCCTCGATCACCGCGGCGAGCCTGCCGGGCCCCTACCGGATCAAGCACTACACCTGCCGCGTGCGCGCCGCGCTCACGTGCAAGGCGCCGGCGGCGGCCTATCGCGGCGCCGGCCAGCCCGAGGCGGTCTTCGCCACCGAGCGCGCCGTCGACCATCTGGCGCGCGAGCTCGGAATGGACCCGGCCGAGCTCCGCCGCAAGAACTTCATCGGCCGCGACGAGTTCCCATGGGAGGTCGGCACCGAGTCGGCCCAGGTCCCTATCGTCTACGACAGCGGCGACTACGCGCGCGCGCTCGATCGTGCGCTGACCCTCGCCCGCTACGGGGAGCGACGTGCCGAGCAGGCCGCGGAGCGCGCCAAGGGCGAGCGGGGTCGCCTGCTCGGCATCGGCGTCGCCGCCTACGTGCTGCTCACGGGACTCGGGCCCCACGAGGGCGCGGTGCTCCGCGTCGATGCGACCGGCCAGGTGCTGCTCGTGACCGGCGCGTCCCCGCACGGGCAGGGCACCGCCACCGCGCTCGCTCAGATCGTCGCCGACGAGCTCGGGCTGGTACCGCGCCACGTCGTCGTGCGTCACGGCGACACCGCGATGATCCCGTTCGGCGTCGGCACCTACGCGAGCCGCAACGCCGTGGTGGCCGGCAGCGCGGCGTTCGTGGCCGCGCAGATGGTGGCCGCGAAAGCGCGGCGGCTCGCCGCGCGCCTTCTCGAGGTCGGCGAGGGGGACCTCGAGCTCGCGGACGGTGTCGTTCGGGTCGTGGGCGCTCCGCACCGTCACGTCTCGCTCGGCGAGCTGGCGGCCGCGTGCGCGCCCGGCTCGCCGCTGCCCGACGGCATGACCCCGGGCCTCGAGGCCACGCACTACTTCCTGGCGCCCCGACCGACATTCGGCAGCGGACTACACATCGCGGTCGTCGAGATCGACCGCGATACCGGCTCCGTCTCGATCGTCGACTACGCCGCGGTGAGCGACGCGGGCCGGCTGATCAACCCGCTCATCGTCGAGGGACAGATCCACGGTGGCTTCGCCCAGGGACTCGGCGGCGCGCTCTACGAAGAGCTCGCGTACGACGAGAACGGTCAGCCGCGGACCCAGTCGTTGCTCGAATACACGATGCCGTCGGCCGCGCAGATCCCGCCGCTGAAGATCGCTAACGTCGTCACGCCGAGCCCGCTGAACCCGCTCGGCGTGAAGGGCGTCGGCGAAGGCGGGGCGCTGGCGCCCCCGGCGGCGATCGCCGCCGCCGTCGAGGACGCGCTGAGCCACGTCGGTGCCCGGATCACGAGCACGCCGATCCGGCCCGAGAGCCTGCTCCGGCTCATGCTCCGGTCTTGACGGCGGCCATCGTGGCGCTCTACGGCGTCTTCGCGGTCATCGAGCGAAGGCTGACGGGTTGGGCCTACGCGGAGTAGGGTAGGGGCCCGGGAGCGCCCATGATCGACACCTCGATCCTCGACTGGCTCAACGTCGGCTTGCGCTGGGTCCACCTGATCGCCGGCATCGGCTGGATCGGGACCTCGCTCTACTTCATGTGGCTCGACGCCGCGCTGATCCGGAACGACCCGTCGCGGCCGGACGTCGAGGGCCACACCTGGCTGCTCCACAGCGGCGGCTTCTATCTCGTCGAGCGGCGGAAGCTGCCGCCGGGGCAGCTGCCGGCGCCGATCCACTGGTTCAAGTGGGAGGCCGCGATGACGTGGCTCACCGGCTTCCCGCTGCTGGTCATCGTCTACTACCTCACGCGCGGCGTGTACCTCGTCGATCCCGCCATCTCCACGATCAGCCCGGGCCAGGCGGTCGCGCTGGGGATCGGCCTCCTCATCGTCGCGTGGGCCGCGTACGACCTGCTGTGGAGCTCGCCGCTGGCCCGCGACGGCGGCCGCGCCGCCACCGTGCTCTCGTGGGCGCTGCTGCTGGCCGTCGTGTACGGGTTGACGCGCGTGCTGAGCGGCCGCGCCGCGTACATCCACGCGGGCGCCATGCTCGGGACGATCATGGTCGCGAACGTATGGATGCGCATCGTGCCGGCGCAGCGCGACCAGATCGCGGCGGCCACCGCCGGCCGGACGCCGGACGCCACGCTCGCCACGCGCGCCAAGCAACGCTCGACCCACAACAGCTACGTGACGTTCCCTGTGATCTTCATGATGCTGAGCCACCACTACCCGCTGACCTACGGGCACCGGCTGAACTGGCTGATCCTCTGGCTGCTCATCGGCGTGGGCGCGGGCGTCCGTCACGTCATGATCGCGCGCGAGCACGGTCGGCGGGCCGACTGGTGGCTCGTGCCCGTGGCCGCCGCCGTCGCCGTGGTCGTCTATCTGACGTCGCCGGCGTGGCTCGGCGGCGCGACGCGGGGCGGGGATCGGGTCGGCTTCGACGCAGCGAAGGAGGTCATCGACCGCCGCTGCGTCTCCTGCCACTCCGGCCGGCCGAGCGACGACGTCTTTCGCATCGCGCCCAACGGCGTGACCTTCGAGACACCCGAGAGCATCCGCGACCGTGCCGAGACGATCCGCGTGCGGGTCGCAATTCTGAAAAATATGCCCCTCGCCAACAAGACCGGTATGACGGACGCCGAGCGCGAGCTGCTGGCCCGCTGGGTCGATCAGGGGGCGGCGATCGACGCCGGCCCCCGGGGTCACTGAGCGTGGCGGCCGCGACGCTCACGCTCGACGGCCTGAACCGGCTGAGCCCCGGGGACTTCGAGCGGGCGCTGGGGGAGATCTTCGAGAGCTCGCCCTGGGTCGCCCGCCGCGCCGCGCCGGCGCGCCCGTTCGCGACCGTCGCGGACCTGCACGCGGCGATGGCGGCGGCCGTGCGTCGAGCCTCGCGTGACGAGCAGCTGGCGCTGCTCCGAGCCCACCCGGATCTGGCCGTGCGCGCCGGAGCGATGAGCCGGACGTCCGTCGCCGAGCAATCGGGCGCCGGGTTGGACCGACTCGACGAGGCGGAGTATGCGCGGTTCCACCGGTTGAACGCGGCGTACCGAGAGAAGTTCGGGTTTCCGTTCATCATCGCGGTGCGCCGCCATGACAAGCACGCGATCCTGGCCGCGTTCGAGACGCGACTGCTCAACACGCACACGGAGGAGATCGAGGGTGCGCTGGCGCAGGTCTTCGAGATCGCGCGACTCCGCCTCGGTGGTCTCGTGAGCGGGTGATGAGCGCCGAGTCGCGGGCCGGCCTCACGACCCACGTCCTCGACACGTCTCGCGGCCGTCCGGCCGCAGGGCTCCGGATCGATCTCTCTCGCGTGGAACCTGACGGACGGACGCGCCTCGTCAAGAGCGCGACGACCAACGCCGACGGCCGCTGCGACGCGCCGCTCCTCGGTCCAGCCGAGATGGAGGCGGGGCGCTACGAGCTCGTCTTCCACGTCGGCCCTTACTTCCGCGCGATCGGCGCGCCGACCACGGATCCGCCGTTCCTCGATCAGATCCCGGTGCGCTTCGCGATCGGCGAGCGTACGGGCCACTACCATGTGCCCCTGCTCGTCTCCCCCTACGGCTACACGATCTACCGCGGGAGCTGAACCCCGCGGCGATCGGACTCGTGATCGGCTCGCTCGGCCGCTCCCTGTCAAGTAGATGGCGCGATACGCGCTCTTGCGGCGAAGCGCGCGGCCGAGTACGCTGGCGAGGCTCGCGGCGCCGACCAGCGCCCGGGGACCTCAACGCGCGCCGGCTCCGCTTCGAGACGGTCGCCGGCGAGAGGGGCGGAACACCAGAGATGAAGCCGACGATCGTTTCCGAGACCCCGCTGCCATCGACCTCGCACGACGAGCTGTGGTCGAGCGATGCCATCGCCCGCATGCTCCAGGCGCTCGACGTGCCCTGGGTCGCCCTGGTCCCGGGGGCGAGCTTCCGCGGGCTCCACGACAGCCTCGTCAATCACATCGGCAACCAGCAGCCGCAGATGCTGCTCTGTCTGCACGAACAGAGCGCGATCGCGATGGCGCACGGCTACGCGAAAGCCAGTGGCCGGATGATGGGCGCCATCCTGCACTCGAACGTCGGGCTGCTGAACGGCAGCATGGGGATCTTCAACGCATGGTGCGACCGGGTCCCAATGCTCGTCCTGGGCGCCACGGGACCCTGGGATGCGGCCAAGCGCCGGCCCTGGATCGACTGGATCCACACCGTGTCGGATCAGGGCGCGCTGGTTCGTGGATTCACCAAGTGGGACAACCAGCCGGCGTCCGTGCCGGCGGCGTACGATGCGCTCCTGCGCGCAGCGCAGATGGCCCGGACGGCGCCGTGCGGCCCGACCTACGTGAACCTCGACGCGGGCCTCCAGGAGGCGAAGCTCGGCGACCTGCCGCCGCTTCCCGACGCGTCGCGCTTCCAGGCGCCCGAGCCGCCGCGCCCGGCGCCCGAGCTGATGGCGCGCGCCGCCGCGCTGCTCTCCGGCGCCGCCGCGCCGGTGATCATGGTCGGCCGCGGCCGGCGCACGATCGAGAGCTGGCGCGCGCGCGTCGCGCTCGCCGAGAAGCTGGGCGCTCGCGTGGTCACCGACCTCAAGCCGGGCGCAAGCTTTCCGACTCGCCATCCCTTGCACGTCGGCCCGCCCGGCACCTATCTTTCCGAGGCCGCCGTTCGAGTCGTCCGCGAGGCCGACGTCGTCCTCGCCCTCGATTGGATCGACCTGGCGGGAACGCTCAAGCAGGTGTACGCCGATCGTCCCGCCAGCGCCAAGATCGTCTCGGCGTCCGTCGACGTCCACCTGCACCGCGGCTTCGGCATGGAATACTTCGGCCTGCCTCCGGTGGATGTCCAGCTGCTGGTCGAGCCCGACGTCGCGGTGCCGCTGCTGCTCGAGGCCTGTCGCGCGCGCGCCGACACGCCGCCGGTCGCGGCGGCGCCGGAGCCGGCGCGTCGCGCGCACGAGGTCCTGAGCCTTCGCGCGGTCGCCGACGCGCTCAACGACGCCGCCGAGGGCGTCGACGTGTGCCTGACGCGTCTGCCGCTCGGGTGGCCGGGCGAGAGCCGCCACTTCGATCACCCGCTCGACTATCTCGGCGGCGACGGCGGCGCGGGCGTCGGGGCGGGGCCCGGCATCACCGTCGGCGCCGCGCTCGCCCTCAAGGGCACGGGACGCGTGCCGATCGGGATATTGGGTGACGGCGACTACCTGATGAGCGTGACCGCGCTGTGGACGGCAGCCCACTACCGGATCCCCGCGCTGTTCCTGATCTGCAACAACCGCTCGTTCTACAACGACGAGGCTCACCAGGAGCGCGTCGCGCGGCTGCGGGGGAGACCGGTCGAGAACAAGTGGATCGGCCAGCGAATCAACGAGCCCGACATCGATCTGGCGATGCTGGCGGTGGCGCAGGGCGCCAAGGGCATCGGACCCGTGACGGATCCCGACAAGCTACGGAGCGCGATCGCGCAGGGCATGGCCGCGGTGCAGGACGGCGACGTCGTCGTCATCGACGCCCGGGTGCGGCCCGGCTACGACGCGGATATCAGCGGCGAGCGCGCCGCCATGCAGGAGCGCATGGCGCGGCGGTGACGGCGGCCTCGGCTTTCGCCGCTCACTAATCGACAAGGGAGAACTGCGATGGCACAGAACGGCGCGATGAAGAACATGCGGCTCCTGAGCCACAACGACCTCGGCGGCTTCGGCAACTGCGGCGAGGGCATGGCGATCCAGCTCGCCCGCGACGGCCGCCGCGTGCTATGGCTCGGCCACGAGTCGGCGCCGAAGAACTTCACCGCCGTGGACGTGACGGATCCCCGCAAGCCTTCGGTCATCGTCCAGACCGATCTGCCCCACGGCGACATGCGCTCGAACAACCTCGAGCTGCTCGGCGACCTCCTCATGGTCCCCTACCAGACGAGCCGGGTCGGCCTGAAGCCGGCCGGTGTCGAGTTCTTCGACGTCTCCGACCCGAGCCATCCCAAGTCGGTCGCGTTCTTCGACGCCTCCGGGCCCCACTCGCGAGGCGTGCACCACATGTGGTTCGTCGACGGGTCGTATCTCCACCTGGCGAGCGGTGCTCCCGACTTCAAGCCACGCAATCCCAAGGACGACCAGTTCTATCGCATCGTCGACGTGCGCCAGCCGACGCGTCCGGTCGAGGTCGGTCGCTGGTGGCTGCCGGGCACACGCGACGGAGATTCCGAGCCGGCGCCGACGCGGCACACGAAGATCGACGCGGGCTTCCGCGCCCACAACACCAACGTGTACCCGCGGCGGCCCGACCGCGCGTGGATCGGCTATCTCGACGCCGGCGCGATCGTCCTCGATATCTCGGACATGGCCCGACCCAAGCTGGTGAGCCGCTGGGACTATCACCCGCCGTATCCAGGGTTCACGCACACGGTCCTGCCGCTCTTCGACCAGCAGCTGATGATCGTCTCCGACGAGGCCACCGCGGTCGGCGGCGCTGACTGGCCGAAGCTCGTGTGGGTTGTCGACGTCAGGGACGAGGGGAACCCGGTGCCGATCGCGACGTGTCCGATCCCGCCCGTCGGCGAGTTCGCCGGACGCGGCGGCCGGTACGGCGCCCACAACCTGCACGAGAACCGGCCGGTCCCGGGATCGTTCGTCTCCGAGACGCTCATCTTCGGCACGTTCTTCAACGGCGGTGTGCGCGTCTTCGACGTCTCCAACCCGTTCCGACCTGAAGAAGTCGCGTACTGCGTCCCCGACGCGCCGCGCGGGTCGAAGGCCGGCGCCATCCAGATCAACGACGTGTTCGTCGACGAGCGCCGCGTCGTCTACGCGGTGGACCGCCTGATCGGCGGCCTGTACGTGCTGCAGCTGGACATTTAGCGAGCGCGCTCGGTTGGAGTTGAGGCGGGAGACCTCGCCAGCTCCCCGGCTGGCCCGGGCGTGAGCGGAATGTCCGGCTTACGGCTTCTGCGTCATCAACACGTCAAGCCCGGCTTGGCGCCACAGGTCCGCGACCGGGGGCGGCACACGCTCCAGACGGAGAACGCCGCCGGTCGCCGCCAGACTCAGCTGCAGGGCGAGCAGCACCTGCGTCGCGCAGGTGTCGAGCGCCTCGAGCCCCGCGCATTCGACCACGACGATACGCGGTGCCCCGCGCGCGGCCTCTCGGGCTGCCGCATGGAGAGGATCGGCTTCGCTGACATTCACGATGCCGGCCAGGCGTAGCGTCCACGTCTCGCCGTCCTTCAGCAGCGCCACGCTCATGCGGCCGTCCTCAAACCCTCTCGTTCTCGTCGAAGAGCGTGACGCTGCCGTACGGCGGCGGGACCACGGCGCGCGACTGCTTCTCGACGACGGCGCGCGCGCGGGTGCCCTGCAGTCGCTTGACGAACGCCCGCCCGGTCCCGGTGTGGAAGTGAACGTGGCGAGCGCAGTGGCCGCCGACGTCCGAGCTCAGGACGGGAATTCCCTCGGCCGCGAGGAACTCGTCGACGAAATCCAGGTTCTTGCGGGGCACCGCGGAGAGTGGGCCCTTGATGGCCAACACGTGGGCCCCCCCGAACACCTTGGCGACCAGGCGGCGGCGGTCGCCGCCCGCCTTCATGATGGCGCCGATGAGACAGTCCATCGCGTGGACGCCGAAGCGGAGCGCGTCCTCGCCCGGGCCACCGCCGTGAGGGAGCATGAAGTGGTTCATCCCGCCCACGCGGGCGATCGGATCGTGCAGGCACACGCCAACGCAGGAGCCGAGGAGCGTCTTGATGACCGTCGGCGATGGGCTCGCGTGAACGCCTCCGATGTAGATCCGGATCTCGCCGCTCATCGCGCTCGTGCCGCGAGCACGCGCCGCACCGTGTGACGGAGCTGCTCGGGATCGAAGGGCTTCACCAGCCAGCCGGTCGCGCCGGCCTCGCGGCCGAGTCGCTTCATGTCCTCGCCGCCTTCGGTAGTGAGGACGAGCACGGGCGTGAAACGCTCGCGAGGGCGGCCGCGAAGGGTCCGCACCAGCGCGAGGCCGTCGGCGTCGGGCATGTTCACGTCGGTGATGACCAGGTCGACGGTCTCCGCGTCGAGCGCCGCGAGCGCCTCCCGCACGCCCGGGGCTTCGACGACACGATGGTCGTCGGCGGTCAGCGCGCCCCGAACCATGCCGCGGACGACCTTGGAGTCGTCGACGATCAGGATGGTGGCCGGCATGGGTCGCTCTCCTTTCGGTACATGGTGTTACCGGCGTGACGGAGGCCCGACACCAGTGCGTGCACCCCCTCGGCGTGCCCGAGGACCAGCAGGCCGTCGTCCTTCACGAAGCGCAGGAGCCGCTCGAGCACGCGTGTCTGGGTCGGGCGATCGAAGTAGATGAGCACGTTCCGGCAGAACACGACGTCGAAGGCGGTGCGGATCGGCCAGGCGTCGTCGAGCAGGTTGATCCGACGGAACGCCACGCGCCGGCGCAGCTCGGGCCGGACCCGGGCGAGGCCGTCGTTGTCACCGACCCCGCGCAGGAAATATCGGTGCAGCGCCGTCCGCGGCACGGCGGCGACCTCCTCGAGCGTGTACGTCCCGACTCTCGCCCGCTCCAGCACGTCGGTGTCGATGTCCGAGGCGAGGATCCTGACGTCCCACCCCTCCGCGCTCGGAAGGGCGTCCGCGAGCGTGATGGCGATCGAGTAGGGCTCCTCGCCGCTGCTGCAGCCCGCGCTCCACACGCGTACGACGCGCTCGGCGCCTTCGGCGGCCGCCGCCTCGAGCGCCGGAGCAACGTGTTCGCGCAGGTGGTCGAAGTGGTGCGCTTCCCGGAAGAATTCGGTCTTGTTGGTGGTCACGGCGTTGACGAAACGGACGAGCTCGGGGCCGTCGGCGCCCTGATCCTTCAGGATCCGGTAGTATTCCATAAACGTCGAGAGGCCGAGGGCCCGCAGTCGCCTTCCGAGTCGAGCCTGCAGCAACGCGCGCTTGTCGCTCCCGAGCGCGATGCCCGTGTGCGAGGCCACGAGTGCGCTGAGGATCCCGAACTCGAGGTCGGTCAGCTCGCGCTCGGTCGGGGCGGCGGGGGCGCGGGGCGGCATGCGACGTCTCAGCTCGTTCGGGCGGTCGCCGCCGGATCATCGAGCTGCAGAATGGCTTCGAGGTCGAGGAGCATCACGATCCGCTCCCCGGTGTGCGCCAGCCCGGCGACGAAGAGGACGTCGTGGTCGTTCGACAGGCGCGGTGGGGGCTCGACGTCGTCCGCCGAGATGGCCAGGACGTCGCACACGCTGTCCACGACCAGCCCGACCACCCGGCCGGCCAGCACGACGACGATGATGACGGTGAACCGACTGTACGAAGTCTCCGCCATTCCCAGTCGCACCCTCAGGTCGAGGACCGGAATGATGGCCCCTCGGAGATTCATCACACCCTTCACGCAGGGCGGCGTGTTCGGCACCGGGGTGATCGAGACGACCGCTTTGATCTCCTGAACCTTGAGGATCTCCAGGCCGTACTCCTCCGTGCCGAGTCGAAAGGTCAAGTACTGGACGACCGTGCCGCTCTCGACGCTCGGCGGCTCCGCCTGCGCCATCTCAAAACTCCTCGAACCCGTCGTCGGTCGATTCGGTCGGGCCGTTCCGTCGCAGGGCGGTCACGGCGACGGGGGCGCGGGCGGCGAGGGGCGGTCTGGGCACCGCCCGCGTCGAGGTCATGCGAGCCGCGGCCGCAGCGGACGCGAGCATGCGGACCTCGGCCGAGGCGGCCGGCTCCGCGCGCTCGAGGAGGAAGCGTGCCACCAGCGCCTGGAGCTGCTCCGCCTGCACCGCCAGCGCCTGGGCCGTCGAGGACAGCTCCTCGGTCTGCGCGGCGTTCGACTGGGTGAGCCGGTCCATCAACGTGACCGCCCGGTTCACCTGATCGATCCCCGACGCCTGCTCGCGACCGGCCGCGGCGATCTCGGTCACGATGTCGGTCACGCGCTTGGCCGCCTCGACGATCTCCTCCAGGGTCTGGCCCGACTGGTTCACCAGCGCCGTGCCCGCCTCGACCTTGTTCACGGTGTCGTGGATCAGCCCCTTGATCTCCTTGGCGGCCTCCGCGCTGCGTTGGGCGAGACTCCGCACCTCGGCGGCCACCACCGCGAAGCCACGGCCTTGATCGCCGGCCCGGGCGGCCTCGACCGCGGCATTGAGCGCCAGCAGATTCGTCTGGAAGGCGATCTCGTCGATCGTGCCGATGATGTCGGCGATCCGCTCGGACGCCGTATTGATCTCCGCCATCGCGCCCACGGCGGATGCGACGACCTTGCCACCCTTCTCGGCGACCGCACGGGCGTCGAGCGCCAGTCGGTTCGCCTGCGCGGCGTGGTCGGCGTTCTGCTTGACGGTCCCGCCCATCTCCTCCAGTGACGCGGCGGTCTCCTCCAGGCTGGACGCCTGCTCCTGCGCGGACCTCGCCAGCTCCTGGGCGGCCGACGCCAGCTCCTGCGAGGCCATCGCCGATTGCTGCGCCGACACCCCGACCTCGCCGAGCGCCGCGCTCACCGCGTCCACCGCCTGGTTGAGCGCCGCGCCCATCCGTCCCATCTCGTCGTGGCTCTGGAGGTCGAGCCGCTGCGTGAAGTCGCGTCGGGCCACCGCTTCCAGGACTCCGACGGCCGTGCCCAGCGGCTGGGTGACACTGCGGCTCACGGTGAAGGCCAGCCCGAACCCGATGGCGATCACGATGGCGAGCACCGCGCCGCCGATGGCCCACGCCTGGGCGCTGGCCACCGCCGCGACCTGCCGGCGCTCGGCGATGGTCCGCTGGAGGGCGACGAGCTTCGACAGGGTCGTGATCGCGCCGGTGGCGAGCGGTGTGGTGACGGTGTTGCGCCACCGGGCTGCCTCCTCGAAGCGGTTCGTCGTGTACAGCTCGATGAACTGGGGGCGCGCGGCGACGTACTTCATCCACAGGTCATTCCACTCGACGAGGACGGCCCGCTCCTCCGGCGTGGTCGCGTGGATCTCGAACGCCTTCATGCGGTCGGTGACGAGCCCCTGGAGCCTTCGGTCGTCCTCGAGGAGCTTGCCGCGATCGTTGAGGTCCGACACGATCATGAACTCGGAGAGGCCGTAGCGGAGCCGGGCCAGCGCGTCCTGCGCCTCGGAGAGCTGCACCGTCGCCTGGACGTTTCGCTTGAACAGCTCGTCGAACTCGACCGCGTGCCCGACCGCCGACCGCCAGCTGGCGACGCCGACCACCACGATGAGCGCGAGCATGACCCCGAATCCGCTGAGCAGCTTGTTGCGAATCGTGAGTTTCATCGGTCGCTCCACTCCGCGTTCATTGCGGTGACACCGCGCACGCCGCCTCGCGGACCGCCGTCGTGCGCGTCAGCCCGACGAGTCCGGGCACGTCGAGGATCAGAGCGACCCGGCCGTCACCGAGGATCGTCGCGCCACCGATCCCGTCGACCTTCCGGAAGTGCGTCTCGAGACTCTTGATCACCACTTGCTGCTGACCGAGCAACCGGTCGACCAGCAGCGCCGCGCAGCGGTCCTCGTGCTCCACCACCACGACGAGCCCCGCGTACGGGTCAGTGCCGCGCGCCGGAACGTCGAGAAGGCGGTGGAGTCGCAGGAGCGGCACCGCCCTCCGGCGGACCACCACCACCTCGACGGCGTCGCCGATCTTGCGGACGCTGCCCGCCGCGGGCCGTAGCGACTCGGTGATGGAGGCCAGCGGCAGGACGTAGGCCTGATCGCCGACCGCGAGGATTTGTCCGTCGAGCACCGCGAGCGTCAGCGGAAGCTTGATGCGGAACCGTGTGCCCTCTCCCGCCTGGGTCCACACGCTGACCGTGCCGCCCAGTGCCCCGACGTTCTCCTTGACGACGTCCATGCCGACCCCGCGCCCGGACACGTCGGTCACGGCGTCGGCGGTCGAGAACCCGGGGTGGAAGATGAGCGCGAAGATGTCGTCGTCCGGCGGAACGTCGCTGGGACCGACGAGCCCCCGGCGGCGCGCCATGGCCAGGATGAGATCGCGGCGGAGACCGCGCCCGTCGTCGATGACGTCGATGTACACGTTGCCGCCGCGCTGGTAGGCCTCCAGGCGCACACGGCCGACTTCGGGCTTTCCGGCGGCGAGCCGGTCCGCCGGAGACTCCAGGCCGTGGTCGACGGCGTTGCGGACGAGATGGAGGAGCGGGTCGCCGATCTTTTCGATGACGGTCTTGTCGAGCTCGGTCTCCTCGCCCACCAGCTCGATGCGGACCTGCTTGCCGGTGGCAGCGGCGAGATCGCGCACCAGGCGAGGGAGCCGCGCGAAAAGCGTCTTCACGGAAACCATGCGCACGGCCAGGATCCGGTGGTGAAGCTCGCGCGCGTGGCGCTCGAGGTGAGCCACCGCGGCCCGGAGCTGGGCGCTTCCACCCGGCGTCGGGTCGGCCGCGGCCTGGGCCAGCATCGATTGTGTGGTCACCAGCTCTCCGACGAGGTCGACGAGTCGATCGACCTTGTCGACGGCCACCCGGATCACGGTGGCGTCGTCCCGGTCGCTGGCGCGTCGGTGGGGCGGCGCGAGCGGCAGGGGCGGCGCCGTCGGAGATTCGACCGCGGACGTGATGCGCGCTCCGTCGGCATCGGCGGCGAAGCTCAGCAGCCCGTCGAGCTCGTGCTGCGGGCGCGCCGTCAACAAGGTCACCGTCCAGGCCAGGTAGCAGCGCTCCGCCTGCAACTCGGAGAGTGGGGGCAGGGCGCTGAGGTCGGCCGTCACCGCTCGTACCTGACCGAGCTCGACGAGCTGTGCCAGAATCCGCAGCGGATCGAGCCCACGCTGGAGCGCGTCCGGCGAAGGCCGGAAGTCGATCCGCAGGAGCCGCGGGGCTTCGCTGAGGCTCGCGCCGGCGGCCTGCGGCTCCGGCGTGTGGGCGCTCTCGAGGAGCGCGGTGAGGGAGGCGCGCACGCGTTCGGTGAACTCGTCCGGATGGGCGGGCGCTTCGGGCCCGACGGCGATGCGCGCGAGGACGCCGCGCAGGACGTCTCCCGACGCGAGCAACGCGTCGACGACGGCCGGAGTGGCGACTCGAGCGCCCCGACGGAGTTGATCGAGAAGGCTCTCGAGAATGTGCGTGAAGCCCGCCATCTCGGTGAATCCCATCATCGAGCTGCCGCCCTTGAGGCTGTGAGCCAGGCGGAAGATCAGGGCCACGGTCCCGGGGTCGTCGGGGTTCCTCTCGAGCTGAAGAAGGCCCGCTTCGAACTCCGCGATGCTTTGAGTGGCTTCTTCGATGAAGAGCGGCAGGAGATCTTCGTTGCCGGTCACGTCGCCTCCCGGCGAACCTATTGCAATCGGGGGGCCACCTCACTATGATCTGCAGGTACTAGAGAACACGAGCGGTTCACGAGGCCGGGAGTGAGCGCGCGAGGTGTCCGCCACTTCTGTCAAAGCTGAGTGCCACGAAAGCGCTCAGAGGTCTTCCCGGAAGGTGGGGACAGACCCCTCAACGCCTGTGGCGGGCTACGGCCACCTACTTCTTGCCGAGCTCCGAAATGGCCCGATCCCGGTAGGCGAAATTGAAGAGCCTGGTCGGCGGCAGGAGGTCCTTGTACAAGAGGAAGCCGTACTCACCGCTGAGCCGCTGCATGGACTCGAGCACGGCCGGATCCATCTCGAGATTCGGGTCCAGCACGTGGGCGCGTGCGCGGCGGATCACGTCGGCCTTGGCGCCGGTGTACTTGACCATCAGGTCGATGTTGCGCTCCTGCTTCCATCCGTTGTCGAGAGCGAGATCGCGCACCGCCTTGACGTAGGCCACCATGACGTTGTGCGCGAGGTCAGGGTTCTTGGTCGCCCAGTCCTTGTTCCACACGACGCCCGTCATCGGCGTGGCCCGGACGCCGGCCTGGCGGGCCAGCGGGCGTTGCGCGATGCCGCGCTCCTCGGCCGGTGTGGGGAACGGCTCGGTGAGGATCGCCGCCTCTATCGCGCCCGATTCCAGCGCGGGCACCATGTCGGGGAAGGGGATGATCTTGATCTGGACGTCGCGAAGGCCCAGGCCTTCCTTCTTGAGAATTTGCTCGAGCATCCATTCCACAGCCGCTCCGCGAACGTTGAGGGCCACCGGCTTGCCCCTGAGATCCCCGATTCGCTTGATGTCCTTTCCCCAGGTGGCCGTGCGGACGACGAAGTAGTCCTCCATGTACGCCAGGTGCAGCGGCGCGACCCACTCGAGCGGGAGTCCCGACGCCACTGCGTTAAAGCCCGCGGCGCCCATGCCCGAGCCGCCGAGCTGGAGCTGGCCCGTCGCGACCTGCGAGACGACCTCGGGCCCACCGGCCAGCCGCACCATCTCTACGGCCACGCCCGCCGCCGGGAGGTAACGATCGGCCAGGATGAACAACGCGGAGAACGAGTCGGCGGGCAAGTAGCCGATCCTCACGCTCGGCTTCGGCTGGGGCGAAACGACGGGCGCGGCAGCGAGCGCGGTCAACACCGCGACGGCGAGCCACAGGGCAGGCGTCCGGATTCGGGTCATGAGAGACTCCTCGATGCGTCGCCGCGCCTCAGCCGGCGGGGGCCCAGCCCCGCGACGGCTTGCGGCACGCACGACAACGGCGGCGCGATCAGCGTCGGGACTCGAGGAGGCGCGCGATCTCGCCGGGTGCCGGAACGCGCCCGGCCTCGCGCTTGGAGAACACGGTGCGACCGTCGACGGTCACCGTCAGCTCTCCCAGGCCGCCCCAGCGGATCCTCGCCGGCTCGTGAAGAGTCGTCTGGAGCTCATCGCGGAGGCGGACCGCCTCCCGCCGCAAGTCCATTCAGAGTGCGCAGCGCTTGATCTCGATCTTCATGGTTCGCGTTTTACACACAGATCATCGCTGAAGGCAAGTGTGGTATAGGGAACCTCCAACGGACGCAGCGAGTTAAACCGCGCGACATTGCACCATCCACCCACGAGGAGGAGACCCATGACAATGGAACGGCTCCTATTCCCGGTCATCGGCGCGGCGCTGATCCTGGCTGCCGCCACCGCGAGCGCACAGCAACCGCCGGCCGCGGCGCCGCCGCCACCGCCGCCGTACGGTCAGGCGATCGGCCTTGAGCAGGCCAAGAAGGTCATGGCCGGTGCCGAGGCCGAGGCGAAGAAGAACAACTGGAACGTCTGCATCGTCGTGCTCGACTCCGGCGGCAACGTCGTGATGGTGCAGCGGATGGACGGCGCGCAGTTCGGGAGCATCGAGGTCGCGCGCGAGAAGGCCTACTCGTCCGTCGCCTTCCGCCGGCCCACCAAGGCCTTCGATGATGCGCTGGCTCAGGGCGGCAACAATTTGAGAATCCTCCGGCTCCCCGGCGCGAGCCCGCTCGAGGGGGGGATCCCGATCGTCGTCGACGGCAAGCTCATCGGCGGGATCGGCGTCTCCGGCGTCACCTCGGCGCAGGACGCCCAGATCGGCCGGGCCGGAATCGACTCGCTGAAGTAGCCTCGCCGGGCGGCGGGCCGCGGATCACACCGCGGCCTGTCGCTTCCCTCGATATACAATCCCGGCGCCGTCTGATTGGAGGCCCATGCCGGGACGCTCGCCCAAAGTCGTCGTGCACGAAGTCAGCGTGACCTTCGAGAGCCACGGGCGCTCGGCGACCGTGCTCGACCGGATCTCGCTGCAGGCCGGGGTGGGCGAGTTCCTTTGCATCGTGGGGCCGAGCGGCAGCGGCAAGTCCACGTTGCTGCGCGTCCTGGCCGGCCTCGTCGAGCCGAGCGGCGGCCAAGTGCGTATCGAGGCCGAGCAGCCGGGGACGCCGCTGACCGCGATGGTCTTCCAGGAGCACGCGCTGCTGCCGTGGCGCACCGTGCGCGACAACGTCACGTTCGGCTTGGAGAACCGCGGCGTGGCCCGCGCCGAGCGCGAGGCGCGCGCCCGGGAGATGCTGGCGATGGTCGGGCTCACGCGCTGCGCGCAGCACTATCCGCACCAGCTCTCCGGCGGCATGAAGCAGCGCGTGGGCATCGCCCGCGCGCTCGCCACCGACCCCGAGGTGTTGCTGATGGACGAGCCGCTGGCGGCGCTCGACGCGCAGACGCGGACGATCATGCAGGAGGAGCTGCTGCGGATCTGGGCCGCCCTCGGCAAGACCGTGATCTACGTCACCCACTCGCTCGAGGAGGCGCTGTTGCTGGGCGACCGCATCGTGCTGCTCACCGCGCGCCCGGGCCGCGTGAGCCAGGTCTACCCGGTCGATCTCGGCCGGCCGCGCGCGCTCGAGATCCGCGGCTCGCCCGCCTACGGCGCGCTGCTCGAGAAGATCTGGTCGCAGCTCCGCGAGGAGGTCGTCCGCGCGATGGCGGAAGACCGCGGCGGCGACGCGTGACGGCGCCCGGCCGCTGGGTCGCCGAGCACTGGATCGCCGTGGGCTCGCCCCTCGTCTCGCTGATCGCCTGGGAGTGGGCGAGCGCGAGCGGCGTCCTGCGCGAGGCGTTCTTCCCGCGTCCGTCGACCATGTTCGTGCATCTGGTCCAGCTATCGGCCGACGGCACGCTCTGGGCCCACACCGCCCGGAGCCTCGTACGCATCGGCTGGGCGTTCGCGCTGGCCGCCGTGTTCGGCGTGGGGATCGGGCTCGCCATGGGGCTCTGGCGACGCCTTCGCGACGGGCTCGACCCGGTGTTCGCGGTGATCTATCCGATCCCGAGCGTGTTGTTCCTGCCGCTGGTGAGCTTCCTGGTCCCGCCGGGCGAGATCGCACTGATCGTGACGACCGCCGTGACGTCGTTCTTCCTGGTGGCGTTCACCACGACGCACGGCGTGCGCCAGATCGACCGCCTCGTGGTGGAGGCCGCCGTCCACTACGGCGCGCGCGGCCCGCGCCTCTTCGCCTCGGTGCTGTTGCCGGGGGCGCTGCCGTTCATCTTCACCGGGCTGCGACTCGGTCTCGGCTTCGCGCTGATCGTCGTGGTGGCGGTCGAGATCGTCTCGGCGAGCACCGGGCTCGGCGCCCTCCTCTGGCTTTCGTGGCAGATCCTCAAGGTCGAGGACATGTACGCCACGTTTTTCGTCATCGCCCTCCTGGGCGCGGTCCTCTCCTACGGTCTGTCCGCGCTCCGCGCGTGGCTCCTGCCGTGGGTACAGGACGTGGCCGAGCCCTGAGATGAAACGACGCGACGTCACCGCTTCGCTCGCGCTGTCGTTGCTGTGGGGGGTCGTTCGCGCACCCCGGGCGTCCGCGCAGCAGCGCGGAACGTCGGCGTCGGTGGGCGAACGCCTCCAGCGGCTCGAACGGCAGCTGGAGGACCTGCGCCAGACGCTCAAGATCCCGGGCATCTCGGCGGCCGTCGTCAAGGAGCGGAGACTCCTGTGGGTG
>Ga0066710_100001241_pt1 | contig 18558 bp, 20 predicted proteins | sample GraSoiAngelo_159_FD_79666 | JGI IMG/M metagenome (GOLD analysis project Ga0066710, IMG submission 79666) | Grasslands soil microbial communities from the Angelo Coastal Reserve, California, USA - 14_1009_16_40cm | ecosystem: Environmental > Terrestrial > Soil > Grasslands | place: USA... | reverse complement strand
TGCCGGGGCTACCGTTACCGGGTCCACTGCCGCCGCTCACGACGCGATCGTTGCCACCGCCGTTGTTGTCCCTGCTGCCACCGGCGGTCTTGTCCCCGCCCTTGGCGTCGCCCCCCTTGGCGCTGTCGCCGCCATTGCCGCTGTCGGAGGCCTTGCTGTCCTTGTCGTCGTTGCCCTTGCTGTCGGCGGTCCTGTCGCCAGTGTTTTTCCCGCCGGTCTCGCGCGCGACTTGCAGCACCGCGCGATCCACCTCCGCCTGGGTCACCGGCGGCGCCATGACCGGCGCGGCGCGCAGGCCCATCGTGAAGTCGTTCGCAAGGCGGTCGGCCGCCTGCCGCGTGATCGGGCGGACCGGCGACAGCCGCGGCCCGCTGGCGGTCACCTGCTGCAGCGCGCTGACGCTCACCGGCCGGCCGAAGGCCCGGCCGGAGGCGTCGTGCTGGGTCACGTCGATGAGGCCCCGCAGCACGGTGATCGTCGAGCGCGTGCCGGCGTCGTCGCTCTCCACCTCGGCGATGACGATCGTGCCGCGGATGGCGGCCGTCGCGTTGGGCGTGACGATCTCGACCGAGTCGCCGGGCTGCATCCGCTCCTTGAGCACGTTGACGGCCGCGCGGCCGCTGCTCACGGCCACCGTGGACACGCCCGGCGCTTCCGTGATCCGCACCATCGACCGCTCGCGGACGGTCAGCAGGGCCTTGCCGCCGAGAAGAATGCGCGCCATCGAGGCGTCGCCCGTGACGATCTGGTCGCGCAGATAGACGTCGTCCTTGAAGCGCAGCGCTTGCGGTTCGCGGAGCGCCGCACGGCTGACGCTGGCGGTTCCGTGCAGGCCGGTCACGATGCCGGCGCGCAGCTCCTCGGATGATGCGGTCAGCACCAGCGAGGTGCCGACGACCAGCAGCGGCAGCAGAAGCCAGATGGCGCGACGGAGCGTACGCATCGATCGTCCCCCTGAAGGGCGGCCCGTGCGTTCCTGAGCGGCCCGGCGGGACGAAAAGCAGCAACGGCGATGCCACAGGCGGGCCGAAAATGCAGCATTAATTCTTCGGCCTTTAGGTCAGTGCCATCCAGCCTGGCATGCCAGATCGTCGCAGACTGACGCTCGATGGCAGTCCGCGTGGCACGTCGGGTGTAGAGATTACGTCGTCGAAATTACGGGCGCGCGGCGAGATCCGACGTGCAGTGTGGACAGCGCCGCGCGGTCATCGGAATCGCCGTTGCGCAGTACGGGCACTCGCGCGCGGGCGCAAGCGGCGCCTTGAGGCGGTTGACCTGGCGCACGAGGAGGAAGACCGCGAAGGCCACGATCACGAAGTTCACGACGCTGTTGAGGAACACGCCGTAGTTCAGCGTCGGCGCGCCCGCGGCCTTGGCGGCGGCCAGCGTGGGATACGACCGCCCCGAGAGGCTGATGAAGAGGTCGCTGAAGCTCACGCGGCCGAGCAACAGCCCGACCGGCGGCATCAGCAGGTCGTTCACGAACGAGGTGACGATGGCGCCGAAGGCGACGCCCAGCACGACGGCCACCGCGAGCTCGACGACGTTGCCCCTGATCACGAAGGCCTTGAACTCGCGGAGCATCGCTCTGCCGCCTATCGCTTCGAGATGAGGAAGCGGCCGAGGGCCAGGTGCGGCAAGCCGGAGCGCTCGAAGGTATCGACCGCGTCGGCGGGCGAGCCGACCAGCGGCTCGCCGTGCAGGTTGAAGGACGTGTTGAGGACCGCGCCGATGCCGGTGCGGCCCTCGAACTCGCGGATCACCCGGTGGTAGCCCGGATTCCACCCCTCGTCCACGATGTGGGCGCGAGCGGTGAAGTCTTGAGGGTGCACGGCCGCCACGATCTCGTCACGACGCTTGGGATTCGTCGGGAAGGCCAACATCATATAGGGCGACGCCAGCCCCTTGGGGTTCTGCAGGTACTCCCCCTCCCGCTCGCCCAGCACGCTGGGCGCGAAGGGCATCCAGAAGTCGCGATTCTTGATCATGTGGTTGATCACGCGCACGACGCGATGGTCGGACGGGTTGGCGAGGATCGAGCGGTTGCCGAGCGCGCGGGCGCCGAACTCCATGCGGCCCGCGCAGCGCGCGACCACGCCGTCGGAGACGAGCAGCTCGGCGATGCGGTCCTCGATGCGCCCGGGCTCGCTCACGCGATGCCGCGCGGCGAGGTCGCGCGTGCGGATCAGCGCCTCCACCTCGGCGTCGTCGATGGACGGCCCGAGATAGGCGGGGCCCAGCGGCGCCGGCTTGGCCGGCACCCCCGCCCGCGCGCACAGGTCGACGTACGCGAGGTAGGCGGCGCCGATCGCGTTGGACTCGTCGCCGCACGACGGGAAGACGAACAGCTCGCGCACCCAGTCCTCGCCGGCCAGCAGCATGTTGGCCTTGACGTTCATGAAGACGCCGCCGCCCAGGGCCAGCCGGTCGCCGCCGTAGCGCTGGCGCATGAGGCGCGCCCAGCGCAGCAGCGTCTCCTCGACGACCTGCTGGGCGCCGCCGGCGATCGCGTCGAAGCGCGCGCCCAGCGTGGCCTCGGCCAGCACGCGATAGCGCGCGCCTCGCCGGCGCCAGGCGAAGCGCGCGGGCGTCGCCTCGTCGAGCCCGAAGACGTCTCCGAGCGCGGCGGCCGCGCGCTCGACCGCGCGCGCCGGCGCGTAGGGCGCCAGGCCCATCACCTTGTACTCGTGCTCGCCGAACTTCATGCCGAGCAGGAGCGTGACGAACGAGTAGAAGGAGCCCAGCGACCCCGGCGCGCTCGGCGCCGCCTCGCGCCGCTCGAGCGCGGTGCCGCCGGCGCTGGAGGCGGTGGCGCAGAGGCCGTCGCCGGAGTTGTCGTTGGTGAGCACCAGCGCGGGGGCGCCGTCGAAGGGCGCGCCGAAGTAGGCGGCGGCGGCGTGACAGGCGTGGTGGTCGAGCGTCACGATGCGCTCGGTCCCGATCCGCAGGTGGTCCGTCACGAGGCCGAGCCGCTCGCTCTCGCTCAGCGTGAACTTGCCCTGCGCCGGGTCGGTGAGGCCCAGGCGCGCGCCCAGCTTGCGTGCCCGCCGGCCGAGCCCGGCGCGCGGCTCGTCGAGGCGCACGCCGTAGTACTGGCGCGCGTACTCGCCGTCGTGCAGCACGCGATTCATCCACTCGCGCGCGTAGGCCCGCCGGCCGGCCAGCGCCACCAGGTCGATCTGCGAGGCCTCGAGCCCCGCGTCGCGCAGGAGCGCCTCGACGGCCAGCCGGGGATAGCCCGCGTCGTTCTTCAGGCGGGTGAAGCGCTCTTCCGAGGCGCAGCCGACGATCGCGCCGTCGCGCAGGATGGCGGCGGTCGCGCAGTGAGTCTCCGAGATACCGAGCACGATCATCGAAAACCGATCTTAGCAGACGACCGCGCAGAGACGGCTATGGCCAGACCTGCACGTAGGTGGCGCGCTGGCGCTCGGAGACGCCGCCGAAGTGCTTGTCGTACTCCTGGCGCAGGAAGGTCATGTGGTCGGAGGCGAGAAAGCGCTGCAGCGATCCTCGGGCTGGGTGGCCTTGTAGCGCCGCGCGCTGACGACGCCCTTGAACTTGAAGACGTCGGGGATGTGCTCATGGTTGTACCACTCGTTGAACGCCTTCTCGCGGTCAGGCGTGATCGTGGCCTTGACCGTGAACAGCGCGGTGGGCATCAGCGCGTCCTGATTGAAGGGGGAACCCTGGGAGGGTTCCCCCTTCCCCTCCGGATTGCGAGTTATGACTTGGAGAGCGAGGTGATGATCGCCCGGCAGAAGGCGGGCAGATCGTCGGGCTTGCGCGACGTGATGAGGTTGCCGTCGACGACGACCTCGGCGTCCTGCCAGTCGGCGCCGGCCGCCTTCAGGTCGTCCTTGATCGAGAAGAACGAGGTGGCCTTGCGGCCCTTCAGGATACCGGCCGAGACCAGCATCCAGCCGGCGTGGCAGATGGCGGCCACGACCTTGCCCTGCTGCGCCGCCTCGCGCACGAGGCCCACCATGGCGTCGTGGCGCCGCATCATGTCGGGCGCGTAGCCGCCGGGGACGATGACCGCGTCGAACTCCACGGCCTTCACCTGGTCGGCCTGGACATCCACGCTGACCGGATAGCCATGCTTGGACGTGTAGGACTTGGCCCCGCCGGCGCCCACCACCTTCACCTCGGCGCCCTCTTCCTTGAAGCGGTAGTACGGCACCCACAGCTCCATCTCCTGGTACATGTTCTCCGCGAGGATCGCGATCCGCTTGCCTTGCAGCTTCATGAACACCTCCCTCTCAGGATTTGCGCGAGGTCTTGGAGAAGAACGGGCCGACGAGCGGGCGCATGTTCCGGCCGCCGCACTCCGGACAGGCCGCTCCGTTGGCGTGCTCGCTCATGGATTGGGTCACGCTGACTTCCTTCTGACACGTGTCGCAGAAGAACTCGTAGAGAGGCATGGCTTCCTCCTCCCCGGCCGGTGGGAACATCGCCGTTGGCTCCGAGATCGCCCAGCCTATCACGCGCCCGGATCGGCCACGAGCTTGGCGGCGGCGATTCCCGCCAGCGCGCACGCCTCGTCCTTGTCCGAGACGTCCCCCGAGATGCCGACGGCGCCGATGACCGCGCCGCCGCCGTCCTTGATGAGCACGCCGCCCGCCGCCGGCACCACGCGACCTTCCGACATGGCGTTGAGCGCCGAGAAGAAGGCTTGCTGCTGGGGTCCCTGCTCGGCCACGCGCTTGGCCAGGGTGCGCGAGCCGAGCCCCATGCCGAGCGCGCCCCACGCCTTGCCGATGGCGATCTGTGGCCGCACGATGCCGCTGCCGTCCTCGCGCGCGAGCGCCTTGAGATGGCCGCCCGCGTCCAGCACGGCGACGGTCAACGGCGCCAGGCTCAGCTCGCGCCCCTTCTTCAGCGCGGCGTCCACGATCGTCGTCGCCTGCGACAGTGTGAGGCTCATCGGTCGTGCGCGTAGGGTATGCTCCGGGCGGACGCCGCGCAACCGTCGGCCGGGCCTTGACACGCGCGGGATCGGTGGCCTACTGTCCGGCAACCTCGTCCAGCAGCTCACGTCCAACGTGGAGGATGGCATGACGACGCGCCGCGACTTTCTGAAAGTGACCGGCGGCGCCGTGGCCGGCGCCCTCGTCCCTCGGGGGGCCAGCGCCGCCCCCAAGGCGATGTCCGTCGTCCGGGAGAGCTCCTTCATCAAGCCGTTCGACGACTACTTTTCCAAGACGCTGCTGCCGGAATACGAGAAGCTGACCGGGATCAAGATGTCCTACGAGGCCACCAGCGTGGGCGGCATGCTGACGCGCCTCACCACCATCGCCGAGACGAAGTCGGGGCCCGAGATCGCGATGACCGGCCTCAACCAGGCCCTCCTGTTCGACAACAGCCTGGTGGACGTCACCGACGTCGCCAACGGCATCGGCAAGCAGCTCGGCGGCTGGCACGAGAACGTCCTCGAAGTCGTCGTCTCGAAGGGCAAGTGGAAGGCGCTGCCGTGGGGCAACATCGGCCAGCTCGAGGTCTACCGCACCGACTGGTTCAAGGAAGTCGGCGTGACCAAGTTCCCGGAGACGTGGGAGGACCTGCTCGCCGCCGGCCGACTGCTCAAGAAGAAGGGCCATCCGTTCGGCTTCGAGCTCGGCCACGGCTTCGGCGACAACCACGGCTGGCTCTACCCGCTGTTCTGGTCGTACGGCGGGCGCGAGGTGGACCGCGACGGCAAGACGGTCGTCATCGACTCGGCGGAGACGGCCAAGGCCCTCGACTTCTGCCGGAAGTTCTACCAGGAGACGATGTTCGAGGACGTGCTGGGCTGGACCGACGTCAACAACAACAAGGCGTTCTTCGGCGAGCAGATCTCGTGCACCAACAATGCCTCCTCGATCCTCGTCGTCGGCAAGCGTGACTTCCCCGAGATCGCCAAGGTGACCGATCACGCGCTGAACCCGGCCGGACCGAAGGGCCGCTTCCACGTCATGAACGCGGTCTCCCACGCGCTGCTCACGCACGCGCCCGACCAGGCGGCCGCCAAGGCGTTCCTCAAGTGGCTCTACGACGACAAGCAGCTCTCGCGCTGGCTGACCTCCGCCGACGCCTACTATGCGCCGTTCCTGCACGGCTACGACGATCACCCGATGTGGAAGCCGGAGCCGCGCTACCTGCCCTACAAGGAGTCGCTCAAGACCACGCGGCCGCACACGTGGCCGGGGCCGCAGGGACCGGCGGCCTCGGAGAGTGTGGCCAAGTACGTGCTGGTGGACATGTTCGCCAAGGCCTGCCGCGGCGACGCGACGAAGGACGTCATCGCCACCGCGGCCGCCCAGCTCAAGCAGATCTACAAAGCCAAGTAAGCGACATGGCTGTCGGCCCCGCATCGATCGCCCGGCCGGCCCCCGTCGCGGGCCGGCCGGCGACGATGCGCGGACTCATCGAGCGCGAGGGCGTTTTCAGCTGGCTCATGCTGGCGCCCGGCGTGCTGTTCCTGCTCGCGTTCGTCGCCTATCCATTCTTCTACGGCATCTTCCTGAGTCTGGAAGACCGCCGGGTCGCCAGCGAGGGCGTGTTCGTCGGCCTCGCCAACTTCCGCACGCTGGCCAACGACGCCGTGTTCTGGCAGGTGGTCCGCAACACCTTCATGTACGTGTGCGTCACCACGATCTTGAAGCTGGCCGGCGGCCTGGCGATGGCGCTGGTCATCAACCAGCAGTTCCGCGGCCGCAACCTGGCCCGGGCCTTCCTGCTGCTGCCGTTCATCGTGCCGACGGCGCTCTCGACGGTGGCCTGGATGTGGATCCTCGATCCCACCTTCAGCGTCGTGAACTGGCTGCTGGTGCACGGCGGGATCATCAGCAGCGGCTACTCCTGGCTCGGCAACGCCTCGCTGGCCATGTGGTCGCTGATCGTCGTCAACACGTGGCGCGGCACGCCCTTCTACGGCATCACGCTGCTGGCCGGCCTGCAGACGATCTCGCCCGACCTCTACGAAGCGGCCGCCATCGACGGCGCCAGCACCACGCAGCGCTTCCTCTGGGTGACGCTGCCGGTCATCAAGCCGGTGCTCATCATCGTGACGATGTTCTCGGTCATCTTCACCTTCGGCGATTTCCAGCTCATCTACGCGCTCACCCACGGCGGGCCCGCCAACGCCACCCACGTGTTCTCCACGCTGGCCTTCGACATCGGCATGTCGGCCGGCCAGCTCGGCATGGGCGCCGCCGTCGCGCTGTCCATCCTGCCGGCGCTGGCCGCCCTCATCGTGGTCCTGACGATCTACCTCAGGCGCGAATAATGGTCGGGGGGCGCGATTTCTTCGCACGGCTGCGGCGGCTCTACCTGCCGCTGGCGGTGTTCGTCGTGCTGGGGCTCTTTCCCTTCTACTGGATGCTGATCACCTCCATCAAGCCGAACCGCGAGCTGTACAGCCAGAAGATCATGCCGCTGGTCGTCCACCAGCCCACGCTGAAGCACTACGTCGACCTGCTGACCGAGACGAACTTCCTGACGTGGACGTACAACACGATGCTGGTGGCGGTGGTCACCACCGTGATCTCGGTGGTGCTCGGCACGATGATCGCGTACCCGCTGGCTCGCCTGCGGTTCCCGGGCGCGGCCGTGGTGGCGATCGGCGTGGCCGCGACGTACCTGGTGCCGCAGCCCCTGCTGTTCATCCCGATGGCCGACATCATCAACCGGCTCGAGCTGGGCAACACGCTGACCGCCGTCATGCTGACCTACCCGACGCTGCTCATCCCGTTCAGCGCGTGGCTGCTCATGGGGTATTTCAAGAGCGTGCCGCGCGAGCTGGAAGAAGCCGCCCGCATCGACGGCGCCAGCCGCTGGCAGGCCATGACGCGCATCGTGCTGCCGCTGTGCACGCCGGGCCTGCTGTCGGCCGGCATCTTCGCCTTCACGCTGGCCCAGAACGAGTTCCTGTACGCGCTGATCTTCCTGGCCAAGAGCGAGGTGCGGACGGTGCCGATCGGCGTCGTGACCGAGCTCATCCGCGGCGACGTGTTCTACTGGGGCCAGCTCATGGCCGGCGCTCTGCTCGGCTCCATCCCCGTGGCGGTCATCTACTCGTTCTTCGTGGACTACTATGTTGCCGGCCTCACGGCCGGCGCCGTCAAGAGCTAAGGAGGCCATCCATGGCGCGCTCCGAGACGCTTCAGGTCGACGGTCAGCCGATGCGCGTGTACCTCGACGTCCCCGCCGGCGGCGGCCCCCGGCCCGGCGTGGTGGTGATGATCCACGGGCCCGGCCTCGACAAGTTCATCGAGACCCAGGTGGAGGACCTCGCCCGTCACGGCTACGTCGCGGCGGCGCCCGACCTCTTCCATCGCCAGGCGCCGGGCGGCGACATGATGGCGCGCCTCAGCCTCCTGCGCGACCAGGAGATCCTGGCCGACGTCGACGCCACCGTCGCGCACATGAAGGGCCTGAAGGACGCGCGTGTCGGCCCGCTCGCCGTGCTCGGCTTCTGCATGGGCGGCCGCAACAGCTATCTCCTGGCCGGGGCTCGGCCGGAGAACTGGAAGGCGGCCGGCGTGTTCTACGGCGGCAACGTCATGAAGCCGTGGGGCGAGGGCCCGGCGCCCTTCGACCTCACGAGCCGCATCACCTGCCCCATCGTCGGCTTCTTCGGCGCCGACGATACGAACCCGTCGCCCGAGGACGTGAAGAAGATCGACGCCGAGCTGACCAAGCATGGCAAGCCGCACGAGTTCCACATGTACGAGGGCGCGGGCCACGCCTTCCTGAACTTCATGAACGCCGAGCGGCATCGCCCCAAGCAGGCCGCGGAGGCGTGGCCGAAGATGCTCGCGTTCCTCGACCGGCATCTCAAGCCCTGAGCGTCGAGACCGGCGGCGATCGAGATCAGCGCCGGCGAAACGCGGCCGGCGCGCGGCTCTCGTACGTCACCCGATGGCCGTCGGGGTGCATGAATCCCAGGCGCGTGGCGTGCAGGCAGACGCGCTTGAAGGGGTTGCGGCGGCTGCCGTAGGCGCGGTCGCCGAGGATCGGGTGGCCGAAGTCGGCGAGCTGGGCGCGGATCTGGCCGCGGCGGCCGGTGACGAGCTTGAGCTCGACGAGCGTGGTGTCCTCGTAGCGCTCGAGAACGCGGTAGCGGGTGATGGCCTCGCGGCCGCGCTCGGTGTCGCGCGTGGGACGGATGCGCAGCGAGCGGTCTTCGGCCAAGCGGGACGTCAGCGTGCCCTCGTCCTCGCGCACGAGGCCCTCGACACGGGCCTGGTAGATGCGCTCGGGCGTGCGGAACTGGAACTGCTTCTGGAGCGCTTCCTTGGCCTCGGGCGACTTCGCGAACACCAGGAGTCCGGACGTCTCGCGGTCGAGGCGGTGCACCACGAAGATGCGGCGGCCGCCCGTCGCCTCCACCCAGTCGCGCAGGAGGCGGTAGGCCGTGCGGTGGTGCTCGCCGGCATCCGCGATCGTCAGCAGGCCCGGCGCCTTGTCGATGACCAGCAGGTGGTCGTCCTCGTAGACGAGGCGCAGCGGCGCGGGGAACGGCGGCGGCGGTGAGGCGCCCAGCTCGACGCGGTCCGCACGCGCGACGGGCGTGTCGCCCCGACGGACCACCGCGCCGTTGACGCGCACGCGCCCCGCCTCCAGCCATTGCTTGATGCTCCGGCCCGAGGCGCCGGGATGGAGCGCGCGCAGACGGTCGCGAAGCGTCGTGTCCACTTGACCTCGCTGTGGGCTTGACCGCGCGTCCGGCCCTCGCTTAGCGTCGGGCCATGCCGCCCGGGCCCACCGCCGCGTCGGAGTTTCGCCGTGGCCTCAACCCGTACAACCTGATGGTCGGCGCCGTCGCCGCGCTGGCGCTGGGCGCCGCCACGCTGGTGGCCACGCTGGCCGGCGTCGCGCCCGACCTCTTCGCTGCTTCGGCGCCGCGACGCAGGCGCTCGCCGCCGCGCTCGGCCTGTTCGTGATCATCACCGGAATGCACACCGCGACGCACACGTATTTCGGCTGGCGCTTCGCGCGGGGGATTCGCGCGGCCGGCGCCGGCCAGCACACGCGCGCCGCTCGCTTGCTGGCGCCCGTCGAGCGCCCGGGCATGCGCCACTACGATCCCGGCGGCGACGCGCAGACGATGCTGGATCGAGCGCGCGCCGGTCTTCGGTAGGCGCCCGCGAGGTTTTCGCGGAAACGCGGCTTACCCGGCGGCGACGCGCTCCACGAGCCAGCGGGCGGTGCGCAGCAGGCGCGCGTCGCCGTGGCGCGGGCCCACGAGCTGAACGCCGAGGGGCAAGCCGTTGGCGCCGCGCATCAGTGGCACGGTGACGGCCGGCATCCCGCACAGCGTCCACACGCTGTTGAACATCGGATCGCCGGTCGACTCCAGTCCCTTGGGCGCCGTGCCCGGCGCGGCGGGCGTGAGGATGGCGTCGTAGCGCTGCTCGAACAGCTCGGTGTACCCGGCGACGAGGCCGGGAACCTGGGCGCGCGCCTGCAGATAGTCCAGCGCGAGCACCTGACGGCCGCGCTCGATGCGCGTTCGCAGCGACGGTGACAGCCGGTCGCGGCCCGTCTCCCACTCGCGCGCCAGGTTGACGGCGACCTCCGCGTCGGTGATGGTGCGTGCCCAGTCGATCGCCTCGCCTTCGTAGAGCTCCACCTCTTCCACGCGATCGCCGAGGTGCTCGACGAGCTCGCCGAAGGCCTCCTGAGCGTCGGGCGCCACCTGGCTCCAGCGCGGCGTCTTCACGAAGGCGAACAGCGGCGGCAGCGGCGGCTCCTCGGCCGCGATCGTGCGATACGGCACGCGCGCGCGCGGCCGCGAGTCGGGATCACCCTCGTCGTAACCGGCCACCTGCTCCAGCCCCAGGGCGAGATCCTCGAGCGTCCGCGCGAAGAGCCCCACGTGATCGAGCGAGCGCGAGAGCTGGAACATGCCCGTGCGCGGGATCAGCCCGTGCGTCGGCTTGAGCGCGTACACGCCGCAGTACGACGCCGGCCGGATGACCGAGCCGCCCGTCTGGCTGCCGAGCGCCAGCGGCACCATCCCCGCCGCCACCGCCGCCGCCGAGCCGCTCGACGACCCTCCCGGCGTGTGCCCGGGATCGTGCGGGTTGCGCGTCTTCCCCGGCGTCCGCGTCGCGAACTCCGTGGTCACCGTCTTGCCCATGATGATCGCGCCCGCCGCCCTCAACATGCTGGCGACGGCGGCATCCCTCGACGGCGTCCTCCCGGCGTGCAACACCGATCCGTTCTCCGTCGGCATATCCGCCGTATCGATGATGTCCTTCAACCCGACCGGCACGCCGTGCAGCGGCCCGACCGACGCCCCCGACAACCTGAGCTGATCCGCCGCCCGCGCCTGCTGAAGCGCATGGTCGGGATCCAGGAAGGTCCACGCCTGGACGGCCGGCTCGACGTCCTTGATGTGCGCCAGGCAGGCCTGGACGAGCTCGACCGAGCTGATCAGGCCGCGCGCGACGGCCTGCGCGGCCTCGGCGGCGGACAGCGAGTGCGGACGGCTGATATCCATCAGACCCACCGGGGGCTACTTACCGTAGAGGAACTCAGGAAGCCAGAGCGTCATCCCGGGGAAGATGTGCATGAAGACGAGGCAGATGAGCACGATGACCATGTACGGCATCATCCCCGCGAAGATCTGGTTGAGCGTGACGTGCTTCGGCGCCACCCCTTTGAGGTAGAAGGCGGACATGGCCACCGGCGGCGAGAGGAACGCCGCCTGGAGATTGACCGCGACCATCGTGCCGAACAGGATCGGGTCGATCTGGAAGTGGCTGAGCAGCGGGATGAAGATCGGGCAGAAGATGACGATGATCTCCGTCCACTCCAGCGGCCACCCGAGCAGGAAGATGATGAGCTGAGCCAGGACCGTGAAGCCCAGCGGCGACAGGTTCAGCGAGAGCACCCACCGCTCGATGAGCGACTGGCCGCCGTGCAGCGCGAACACCGCCGAGAAGAGCGCGGAGCCGACGAACAGCCAGCACACCATCGCGGTAGTCTTGGCCGTCAGGAACGTGGACTCCTTCATGTTGCGCCGCAGCTCGGCCGACGTCCGCAGGTACCAGAGCCCCGGCACCACGGTGCCGATCAGCGTGCCGGCGATCGAGCCCGCGACCACCAGCGACGCCCAGTCCTCGCCCTCGTACCACCCCAGCGAGATGCCGATGACGAAGCCCACCAGGCTCCACCGCCACACCTGGCGCTGGTAGCGCGCCATCACGGCCAGGTACATGGCGCCGAGCGCGCCGACCGCCGCCGACTCCGTCGCCGTGCAGATGCCGAACAGGATGACGGCCAGCACGATGACGGTGAGGACGCCGAGCGGCACCACGGAGGCGATCAGCTCCTTGAGGATCTCGAGCTGCTCGCCGTCCATGCGCCAGAAGTAGATCAGGAGCAGCAGCACCGAGAATCCGGCCAGCCCCCAGAACCACGGGTAGAAGTGGGCCGGGATCTGCCCCGCCCCGGTCTCCTTGCCCGGATCGCGCAGCGACGACATCTCCTCCAGCGCGCCCTCCTTGGCCGGCGCGGCGGCCTTCTCGGAGTCGCCCGCCGCGCCCAGCTCCTGCGGCTGCTCCGCCGTGGCGGTGGCGGTGACGGCGCCGAGCTCCTGCGGCTTCTCCTCGGCCGGCGCGCTCGCCTTGGCCACCGGCGCCGCGGGAACCGCCGTCGCCTTCGTGGCCGGCGTCACCACGGCGGCCGTGGCGGCCTCCGGCGCGTTGTAGATCACGACGTACCACCACGTGGCGACGAAGGTGCCGACCACGAGCATGATCGGCACCGAGAGCGCCGCCACGTCGCGCAGGATCAGGCGATAGCCGGCCGCCCGCGCCAGCGCGGGGCGGACGGCGGCGGCGAGGAGCCCGGGCACCACCGAGCCCGTGCGCCCGCGCTCGAGCTCCTTGAGGTACGGTGGCACCTGCACGCGGAACTGGTCGGGCGGCAGCTTCGGCGCGATCCTCGGATTGATGAGCGCCCAGCCCAGGATGTAGACGAGGTACAGGAAGGTCAGGAAGAAGCCGGGGAGCATGGCGGCCGCGTAGAGCTTGACGATCGACTGGCCCGCCACCGCCGCGTAGACGATCAGCATGACCGACGGCGGGATCAGGATCCCCAGCGTGCCGCCGGCCGTGATGGCGCCCGAGGCCAGCTTGATGTCGTAGCCGGCCTTGAGCATGGGCCGCAGCGCGATGACGCCCATGAGCACGACGACGGCGCCCACGATGCCGGAGGCAATGCCCCAGAACGCGCACACCAGCAGGGTGGTCACCGCCAGCGAGGCGGGCACGCGCCGGAAGGCGAGCTGCACGCTGTGGAACATGCGGTCCACCAGCGCCGCGCGCTCCATGATGTAGCCCATGAACACGAACAACGGCACGGACAGCAGCGTGTCGTTGGTCATGACGCCGTACGTCCGCTGCGCCACCAGGTCGAAGATCCGGTTCTGCCACCAGTGGGCGCCCGGCACCCAGAACGCGATGAAGCCGAAGACCAGCCCCAGCCCCATGAGCGTGAACGCCGTCGGATAGCCCATCATGATGGCCGCCACGATGAGCCCGAGCATGGTGAGGCCGAGGGATGGATCGCTCACGTCTTGCGCTCGTCGTCCTCGATGGCCCGCTCATGGATGACGCCTTCCTCCATGACGCTCCGATGACGGGCCGCCTCGTCGATCGCGTGCGCGCCTTCCATGGCCGCCCGCCGCGACTCCTCGTCGACGTACTCGCTGCGGCCGAGCTGCGTTTCGATGACGTCGATCTCCTCGACGTCCTCCAGCCGGGCCGGCCACTTGTTGGTGCGGATGGCCACGATGCAGCGCACGATCTCGGCCAGTCCCTGCAGCATGACCAGAGCCCCCGCCACCGGGATCACCGTCTTGAAGTGGTAGACGGGCGGGCCCTCGGCGGTCACCGTCGAGTGCTCACGGATCCGCCAGGAGTCGGCGGCGTAGTCGCTGCCCGCGTAGATGAGGCCGATCATGCACGGGATGAAGAAGAGGAAATAGAGGATCAGGTCGAGCGAGGCCTGGGCCCGCGGCTTCAGGTAGATGTAGACGAAGTCGGCGCGGACGTGCGCGGCCAGGGCCAGGGCATAGGCCCCGCACATCATGAACAGCGTGCCGTACAGCATGTTGTTCAGGTCGAAGATCCACGCCGTCGGCGAGTTCAGGATGTAGCGCTTGAAGACCTCGATGGAGACCACGAAGGTCAGGGCGACGATGAGCCAGGACGCCGCCTTGCCCGACCAGTAGCTGATCTGATCGACGAAGCGAACTAGCGCGAGCACGCCGGGTGCCCGGTGAAACGGGGGGCCCCGTCGGGGCCCCCCATGGCGGCCGTCACCGCTAGCTCTTCTTCGGAGCGGCCTTGGCCCCGAAATAGTGGTTGTAGGCCATGCGCCGGCTGACGTTGGTGTCGAGATCCCACTTGACCGCCCGCGCCGCGAAGGCCTTCTGCGACTCGACGATCTCCTTGAAGAGCGGGTTGTCCGACGACTTCTTGTCGACGACGCTGTCGTAGACCTCGAGCTGCTTCTGCAGCACGGAGTCGGGCGTCTTGTAGAAACGGACCTTGTCCTTCGTCTGCAGCTCGATGTAGTCCTTCGAGTAGCGGTCGATCGACTTCCACGACATGTCGGCCGAGGCGGCTTCCACCGCGTTCTCGATGATGGCCTTCATCTTGTCCGGCAGGGCGTCGAACTTGGACTTGTTGAAGGTGATCTCCAGCTGCTCGGCGTTCTGGTGATAGCTCTGCAGCATGCACACCTTGGACACGTCGGCGAAGCCGAGGATCCGGTCCGACGTCGCGTTGTTGAACTCGGCGGCATCGAGCAGGCCGCGGTCCATGGCCGGCACGATCTCGGCGCCCGGCAGCGCGTTGACAGCGGCGCCCAGGCCCTGGAACACGTCGATCGAGATGCCGACGGTCCGGAACTTGAGGCCCTTGAAGTCGTCCACCTTGGTGATCGGCTTCTTGTACCAGCCGAGCGGCTGCGTGGCCATCGGCCCGTACGGGAAGGACACCACGTTGATGCCGATGGACTGGTAGAGCTTGTTCAGGAGCTGCTTGCCGCCGCCGTACTTGTGCCAGGACAGCAGCATGTTGGCGTCCATGCCGTAGCCGGGGCCCGAGCCCCACAGCGCGAGCGCCGTCTGCTTGCCGTAGTGGTAGACGAGCACCCCGTGGCCACCGTCGAGCGTGCCCTTCGAGACGGCGTCGATCAGTCCGAAGGCCGGGACCACCGCGCCGGCCGGCAGCACGTCGATCTTCAGATCGCCGCCGGTCATGTCGTTGACCTTCTTCGCGAAGTCCAGCGCGTACTCGTGGAAGATGTCCTTCTGCGGCCAGGTGCTCTGCCAGCGCATCGTGATCGGGCCCTGCGCCTTGGCCACCATGGGGAAGCCGAGCGCCGCGGCGCCCGTCGCCGCCACGGCCGCGCCGGTCAGGAACTTCCGGCGGGACGCTTCAGGGGCATTGCTGGAATGTCTCATGGGGACTCCTCCTCGTTGAGTGGGGTCGCCGTCGGGCAAGTCGGCGCGACGTTACGCGAGCCTTTGCGAGTTTGTCAAGGTTTCGGCGGGTTGTCGGGGGCGGCCAGCGTGAGCGCGACGTGGCGGTCGTCACGGCGCACGGTGAGATGGAGCGGACGGTCGGTCGGGACCTCGCTGAGCGCCTCGCGGGCGGCGTCGCGCGTGAGCACCGCGAGATCGTTGACCTGCAGGATCACGTCGCCGACCTCGAGGCCGGCGCGCTCCGCCGCCGTGCCCCGGACGACGAAGGTGACCGTCGGGGCGCTCGCCGAGGGCCGCTCGGAGACCGTCTCCGTTTCACGCAGGACGAAACCAAACGCGGCGGCGATTTGTTCCCCGACCATCCGGCGCGGCATGTTGACGAGCCGCACCGGCAGCGCCTTGCGGCCGGCCGTGCGCAGCACCGTCAGGCGGATGTCGCGGTCGACCGGCGCCTGGGCGATCAGCCGCTGGAGCAGCCGCGTCTCGGTCACGGGCCGGCCCTCGAAGGCGACGACGATGTCGCCCGCGCGCATGCCCGCCCGCGCCGCCGGCGTGTCCTCGATCACCTCCACGATCACCACCCCGAAGCCCTCGATGATGCCGTGGCGCGAGGCCAGCTCGTCCATCTCCTGCTCGCTGAGGTCGCGGATGCGCACGCCGAGCCACGACCACGCCCGCGCGTCGGCGGCACCGGCGACGAGCAGCGCGAGCAGGAGCGCGGCGAGGACGCGGCCGAGGGCGCTCATTCGCGTCCGCCTTTCAGCTCCTTGACCAGCGTCTCCAGCGCGTCGGCCACCGTCGTCACCCGGGCGCCGACGTCGAGCGTCTCCAGCAGCCGCTGGCGGGTGGCGGCGTCCGGCAGCACGGCCGCGGCCACGCGGTCGGCGATCACCCCGGCCGCCTGGCCCTCGGCCAGCGCGGTGTCGAGCAGATCGGCGGGCCGCGTCAGCGCCTCCAGCAGCGTCTTGCACGAGGCGCGGATGCGCGCGAGCGCGGGCGCGACGTCGCCGCCCGGCTCGGCGTCGGCCAGGCGCCGGGCGCGCACCAGGCGATAGAGCGTGTCGCTCGGCAGCTCCTGCTCGAGGCGCACGCGGCTCTGGCCGCGCAGCAGGATGTTGTAGCGTCCCGTCGCCAGCCGCTCGCACGACACGATCTCGCCGAGGCCGGCCACCGGGTGGACGTCCGGCTTGCCGGCGTAGGTCGCCTCGAAGCCCGGCTTGAGCTTCACCACGGCCAGCCGCCGGTCGCGCTCGAGGGCGTCGATCACCATCACGCGGTAGCGCGCCTCGAAGACGTGCAGCGGCAGCAGCGTGTGCGGGAAGAACGTGACATCTGGAAGCGGGAAGATCGGGACGATCAGGTCGGGCGCCGCCATGCGGCCCGCGTCAGCTGATCTTCGGCAGCGAGCCCAGTCCGCCGACCTCATCCAGCCGCATCGTCACCGCCGCCGCCAGGTCGCGGAACGCGCGGGCCTGCGCCGAGTCGGGCCGGCGCACGGTGATCGGCGTGCCCTCGTCGCCGCCCACGCGCGTCTCCGGATCGAGCGGCAACCGGGCCAGCAGCGGCACGCCATACTCGTCGGCCAGGCGCCCACCGCCGGCGTCGCCGAAGATCGCGGTGTGCTGGCCGCAGTGCGGGCAGGCGAAGGTGCTCATGTTCTCCACGACGCCGAGGATGGGGACGTTGAGGCGCTGGAACATGCCGATGGCCTTGCGCACGTCGAGCAAGGCGACGTCCTGCGGCGTGGTCACCATGACGACGCCGCCCAGCGGCAGCACCTGCGAGAGCGAGAGCTGCGCGTCGCCGGTGCCGGGCGGCATGTCGAAGACCATGAAGTCGAGGGCGCCCCACATGACGTCCTTGAGCATCTGCTGGATGAACGAGTGGATCATCGGCCCGCGCCACACGACGGCCTCGCGCTCGTTCACGAGCAGGCCGATCGACATCAGCTTGAGGCCGTGCGCCTCGACCGGAATGATCTTGTTGTCGAACATCCCGGGCTTGCCGCGGGTGCCGAGCATGAGCGGCACGTCGGGGCCGTAGACGTCGGTGTCGATGAGCCCCACGGTGGCGCCGGTCTTCCGCAGCGCGAGCGCGAGATTGACGGCTACGGTGGACTTGCCGACGCCGCCCTTGCCCGAGGAGACCGCCACCGTGTGGCGCACCTCCGGGATCAGGTTGACCTGCGCGGGAGCGGCGGGCGCGCCCTGCGGCTGACCGTGCGCATGCCCGTGGGCCTGCGCCGGCTGTCCCGGCGCGTGCGCGTGCGGCGCCGGCGCCGGGCCGCCGCCCATCTTCACCTGCACGCGTCCGATACCGGGAATCTGGCCGAGCAGCCGCGTGGCCATGCTGTGCATCGTGGCCTTCGTGGCGGGCGCCTGGCCGGTGAAGGCCAGCGTCACCGACACGCCGCCGGCATCGACCGCGAGGTCGCGCACGAGGCCGAGCGCGACGATGTCCTTCTGGGAGTCGGGATCACGGATGCCGCGGAGCGCGTCGAGGACTTGCTGCTCGGTGAGCATATACCCGGACTATACAGCACGGTCTCGACCACGCAATTGGGAAGGCGAATTCCCATTCTGGGCTGAGGCTCACCCACCCGAAGGTGGCGGGATCGCGGAAATAGGGCGAAACCGCGCACCCCTGGTGTGGAACGCGGCTTGCTGGTTTTCCGAGCGGCCGTCTCTCTTCAGAGTCGAGCCAGAGAAGGTCTGTTCGATGCCCTCCCCCGGCGAGGGCGGGTCTGCCAGGGCCCGCTCTCGCCACTGTTTTCCGGCCGTGAATCTTGCTTTCCAAGGGGCTTCCTGCTAAATAAGGACGGTGATTGCCCCCGACGACTTTCGTAAGGTTCTCAGTCACTTCGGTTCGGGCGTCACGGTGGTGACCACCTCGGATGCGGACAAGCGTCCGACCGGCCTCACCTGCAGCGCCTTCGCCTCCGTCTCGCTGGAGCCGCCGCTCGTCCTGGTCTGCGTGGATCACAAGGCGCAGAGCTTCCCGGCGCTGCGCGACCACGGCCGCTTCGCCGTCAACATCCTCAGCTCGGACCAGGAAGCCGTCTCCCGCCGCTTCGC
>Ga0066710_100001240_pt1 | contig 18567 bp, 16 predicted proteins | sample GraSoiAngelo_159_FD_79666 | JGI IMG/M metagenome (GOLD analysis project Ga0066710, IMG submission 79666) | Grasslands soil microbial communities from the Angelo Coastal Reserve, California, USA - 14_1009_16_40cm | ecosystem: Environmental > Terrestrial > Soil > Grasslands | place: USA... | reverse complement strand
GTGAAAGAGACGGAGCTTTCCGGCGGGCAGTCTGCCGATCTCGAGGCGATCGTCCCGGCGCGGGCGCTGACGGAGCTCTCGCGCATTGCCCACGACTCCGGTGAGCTGCAGGTCGGCGTCCAGGAGAACCACGTCGTCTTCGGCGCGGGCGACGTCTGGCTGACGACTCGGCGGATCGACGGCCAGTTCCCGAACTACAAGCAGCTGCTGCCGGAGACCTTCGAGCACGAGGTGAAGCTGCCGCGCGAGGAGTTCCTCGAGGTCGTGCGCCGCGCATCGGTGATGGCCCAGCGCAACTCGCCTTTGCGACTGCGCTTCGCAGACGGCGAGGTCACCGTCTCGGCGCAGACGCAGGACGTCGGCGAGGCACATGAGACGCTGCCGGTGCCGTTCACGGGCGAACCGCTGGAGATCGGTTTCAACCCGGAGTTCCTCCGCGAGGGGCTCGAGTCGGTCGACGCGGACGAGGTGGCTCTGCGGCTGATCAGCTCGCTCAGACCGGGGTTGCTTCACTCGGACGAAGAGAACTTCTCGTACCTGATCATGCCAATTCGTTTAGCGGGTTAGGCGGCGCCGCAAGCGGCGCCTCAGGTCCGGCTGATCGTTAAGACGCTAACGCTCCGCGACTATCGCTCGTATGCTGCTCTCGAGCTGGAGTTGGAGCCGGGGATCGTGCTCGCCGTTGGCGAGAACGGTGCCGGCAAGACGAACCTGCTGGAGGCGCTGCACGTCGGCACGCAGGGCTTTTCGCCGCGGACCCGGAACGACGCGCAGCTGGTGCGGTTCGGAGCGGAAGCCGGGCGCATCGAGCTCGCCGGCGATCGCGGTGGGACAAGGCTCGAGGTCGAGGTGACGCTTCGTCCAGGCGATGCGAAGCGGGCTCAGCTGAACGGCGCGACTCTTCGCGCGGCCGAGCAGCTTCGCTCGGAGATGGCGACTCTCGTCTTCACGCCCGACCGGCTCGTCGTCGTGAAAGGAGGCCCGGCCGCGCGGCGCGCCTACTTTGACCGAACCCTCGGCCGGCTGTTTCCTTCTCGGGCGGACGCCGCGGCCGAGTACGGAGCTGCGGTCGCGCAGCGCAACGCCGCGCTCCGTCGCGTGACGGCTGGAGCGTCTTCGCGTGATGCGGTTGCACCCTGGACGCAGCGTGTGGCCGAGCTCGGTGAGGCGCTCGTCGTAGCCCGGCGCGAGGCTGTGGGGCTCCTGTCCCTGCCCTTCGCGGAGCGAGCGGCGGAGCTGGGGCTTGCTGCCGCCGAGCTCTCCTACGATGCCGAAGCCCCGAGCGCCGAAGCTCTCGAGAGCCGGCTGCAGGAGGACCTCGACCGAGGCACGACCGGCCTAGGGCCGCACCTCGACGACATCGAGATCGCGGCCGAGGGACGCGATCTGCGCCGTTTCGGCTCCCAGGGCCAGCAGCGGCTCGCCGTGCTCTCGCTGTTGCTCGCCGAGGCCCAGCTGCTCACGGAGCGCGGGCCTGCGCCGCCGCTCCTGCTCCTGGACGATGTCCTCTCCGAGCTGGACGAGGGCCGCCGTGCCGCTCTCGCCGGCCGGCTCGGCCAATCGGGCCAGACGTTGATCACTGCAACCGCCGCCTCGGCGCTGCCGGTCGAGCCCCGCCAGCTGATCGAAGTGCGCCCCGGCTCTGCGAGCACAATCGATGCCTAAGCGGATCGGCGGCGACGTGCAGCGTGAGCTCTCGCGCTTCGGGCCCGCGGCGGGCATGACCGAGATCGTGCGGGCGTGGGCCGACGCCGTCGGTGACCAGATCGCCCAGAACGCCTGGCCGGCGCGGCTGGCCCGTGACGGGACGCTGCACGTCGCCACGTCGTCTTCGGCGTGGGCCTTCGAGCTTTCGCAGCTGGAGCCGAAGCTTCGCGAGCACCTCCGCGAACAGCTGGGAGACGCAACGCCCTCCGCGGTGCGCTTCGCTCCCGGGAAGCTCCCGGAGCCTTCGCTCGAGGCTCGATCCGGGGCCGCGCAAGCACCCAGACCGCCCACCGCCGACGAGCGTGCGCTCGGCGCGCGGATGGCGGGCGAGATCGAAGATGAAAGTCTGCGCAAAATCGTTGCGAAGGCGGCCGCGGCGAGCCTTGCGAGGCGCCCCTGACGGCCGCTCCGTCTGGTAAACTGTGATTGGCCCAAAAAGGGGAAATTTGCAGGGCTTTTTTTAATGGCTGAAGCTGCTTACACCGCTAAAGACATCACCGTGCTCGAAGGCCTCGAGCCGGTCCGGCTGCGCCCGGGCATGTATATCGGCTCGACGGGCGCGCGGGGGCTCCACCACCTCGTCTATGAGGTGGTCGACAACTCGGTCGACGAGGCCCTGGCAGGCCGTGCCGGGCGCGTCGAGGTGACCCTTCATCCGGACAATTCGGTGACCGTGCGCGACAACGGCTCGGGCATCCCGGTCGGCGCCATGGCCGAGCAAGGCGGCCTGTCTGCACTGACCGTCGTCCTGACGAAGCTCCACGCGGGCGGGAAGTTCGGGGGCGACAGCTACAAGGTTTCCGGCGGCTTGCACGGCGTGGGCGTCTCGGTGGTGAACGCGCTCTCGGAATGGCTCGTGGCCGAGGTGCACCGCGACGGCAAGATCTGGCGCCAGGAGTTCGCGCGGGGCGAGCCGACGACCGCCCTCAAGAAGATCGGGCCGACGAAGGAAACGGGCACGACCATCACGTTTTTCCCTGATTCGGAGATCTTCGAGGAGGTCGAGTGGTCCAGCGACACGCTCGAGCAGCGGCTCCGGGAGACCGCGTTCCTCACGCGTGGGCTGCGCATCGTCCTCACCGACGAGCGCGCCGGCGGCGAGCAGGTCGAGTTCTACTACGAGGGCGGGATCCGCGATTTCGTCGCCTACGTCAACGAGAACAAGGATCCGGTCCACAAGCACGTCGTCTACTTCGAGAGCGAGAGCGAGCAGGGCCAGGTCGAGGTGGCGATGCAGTGGAACACGAAGTACATCGAGTCGGTCTACTCGTTCGCGAACAACATCAACACGCACGAGGGCGGCTCGCACCTCTCCGGCTTCAAGGCGGCGCTCACGGGCACGTTGAACAAGTACGCGCGCAGCATGGACCTCCTGAAGGAGAAGGAGGAGAACCTCGAGGGCGAAGACGTGCGCGAGGGGCTCGCCGCGGTCATCTCGGTGAAGCTCGCCGAGCCTCAGTTCGAGGGTCAGACGAAGACGAAGCTCGGGAACCCGGGTGTGCGGGGCCTCGTCGAGCAAGCGGTGAACGCGAAGCTCGGCCAGTTCCTCGAAGAGAATCCGACAGACGCCAAGCAGATCATCCAGAAGACGATCTCGGCTTCGCGCGCACGACAGGCTGCCCGCAAGGCGCGCGAGCTGACTCGCCGCAAAGGTGCATTCGGCGGCGGGATGGCGAAGAAATTCGCCGACTGCCAGATCCGCGACCCGGAGCTGACCGAGGTCTTCATCGTCGAGGGCGACTCGGCCGGAGGCCTCGCCAAGCAGGCGCGCGACAAGTCGAACCAGGCGATCCTGCCGCTGCGCGGCAAGATCATCAACTCCGAGAAGAACCGGCTGAACAAGGTGCTCTCGAACGCCGAGATCCAGTCGCTCGTCCAGGTGATCGGCACGAGCATCGGCGACGAGTTCGACATCGCAAAGCTCCGCTACAACCGGATCATCGTGATGACGGACGCCGACGTCGACGGCGCGCATATTCGCACCCTCGTCCTCACGTTCCTCTACCGGCACATGCCGGAGCTCTTCGACCGCGGCCACGTCTACATCGCGGTCCCGCCCCTCTATCTCGTCAAGCTCGGAAACCAGCAGACTTATCTGGAGAAGGACTCGCAGCTCGAGGAGCTGCTCGTCCGCGAGCGCTTCCCGGGCATTGAGATCACGCCGCGCGAGGGCGCAGCGGTGAAGCTGACGCCGACGAAGTTCGGTCGCTTCCAGCGGACGCTGAACGAGTTCGAGGGCTGGACCGCGCGCCTGCGCTCCGACTTCGGCCATCACGCGGCCGACTTCGTGATCATGCACCGGCTCGTCGAGTCGGACGCGTCCACACCGGCGGAGGCTGCCGCGGCGATCGAGGGCGCTCCCGAGAACGGCCACACGTTCTCGGTCCTGGAGAGGGACGACTCCGGTTTGAAGGTGAAGGTGATCGAGACGGAAACGAGCACGGCCGTTCACGTGATCGTCCCGGCCGAGCTCTTTTCCTCGCCGATCTACGCGAATGTCCGGAAGGCCTACGGCCGGCTGGCCGAGATCATCGGCGGCCTGCCACCCTTCACGGCGACCCTCGGCAAGCGCAAGGAGCGTGCGGGAACCTTCGAGGCGCTCCGCGACCGTGCGATCGACCTCGCGAAGCACGGAATCCAGATCACCCGCTTCAAGGGGCTCGGCGAGATGAACGAGAACGAGCTCTGGACGACGACGATGGATCCAAGTAGGCGGATGCTGATTCGCGCCGAGGTCGAGGATGCCGCGGCAGCGGATCTGTGGTTCTCCCGGCTGATGGGCGACGAGGTGGAACCACGCCGGGTGTTCATCGAGGAGAACGCGCTCGACGTGCGTTTCCTGGATGTGTAAGCAGGCCCCCGGCCGATCGGACGGTGACCTTGTCTGAGCTGACGCCGCCGACGGCGGCCGGCCGCATCGAGCCGCGCGAGCTCGACGCAGAAGTCAGATCCAGCTTCCTCGACTACGCAATGAGCGTCATCGTCTCGCGCGCGCTGCCGGATGCGCGTGACGGGCTGAAGCCGGTTCACCGCCGGGTGCTCTACTCGATGCACGAGGCGGGGCTGCAGCCGAACCGGCCGACGCGCAAGAGCGCCCGGGTCGTCGGCGACGTGATGGGCAACTACCACCCGCACGGCGATTCCGCGATCTACGACGCCCTCGTCCGTCTCGCGCAGCCGTTCTCGATGCGCTATCCGCTCGTGCAGGGGCAGGGCTATTTCGGCTCGGTCGACGGCGATTCCGCTGCGGCGATGAGATACACCGAGTGCCGATTGTCACGAATTGCGACGGAGATGCTGCGCGACATCGACGCCGACACCGTCGACTTCGTCCCCAACTACGACGAGTCGCGGCGAGTACCCGACGTCCTTCCCTCCCGGTTCCCGAACTTGCTCGTCAACGGTTCGACCGGAATCGCCGTCGGGATGGCGACGAACATCCCGCCGCATCGTCTCGGCGAGGTGATCGACGCCGTGACCACGCTGATCGACGAGCCGGATGCCGACGTGGAGCGCCTGATGAAGCACATCAAAGGGCCCGATTTCCCGACCGGCGGCTCGATCGTGGGCCGCTCGGGGATCCGCGATGCGTACCGAACCGGTCGCGGCCGGGTCATCGTCCGCGGCAGCGCGCACATCGAGGAGCTGCGCGGGGGCAAGCAGGCGATCATCATCACCGAGCTTCCATACGGAATCCGAAAGGCCGGTGAGGGGGGCCTGATCGAGAAGATCGCCGAGCTCGTCGAGAGCAAGGTGCTCACCGAGGTGCCGATGACCGACGACGCGCTCGCCGACCACTCGGACAAGTCGGGCATGCGCATCTACGTGGAGCTGAAGCGCGACGCCATTCCGCAGGTCGCGCTCAACAAGCTCTTCAAGCACACCCCGCTGCAGACCACCTTCGGTTACAACGCCGTCGCGCTCGTCGACGGAGTCCCGCGGACGCTCAGCCTCCTGGAGCTGATCCAGCACTACCTCGACTTCCAGCGCGAGGTCGTCACCCGGCGCTCGAAGTTCGAACTGCGCCGCGCCGAGGAGCGCGCGCACGTTCTCGAGGGGTACCTCAAGGCACTTGACGACCTCGACGCGGTGATCGCGCTCATTCGCGCCTCGGCCGACCCCGACGAGGCGCGCGCAGGCCTCATCTCGCAGTTCGAGTTCTCCGAGATCCAGGCGCAGGCGATCCTCGATCTCCGGCTCCAGCGGCTCACCGGGCTCGAGCGGAAGCGGATCGAGGACGAGTACAAGGACCTCCAGGAGCGCATCGGCGAGCTGCGAGCCATCCTCGGTGACGAGGCCCGGATCGACGCGGTGATCAAGGAAGAGCTGCTCGAGATCAAGCAGATCTACGGCAAGGACGACAACCGGCGGACCGAGATCGTCGCGGGCGAGGAGGAGCTCGAGCTCGAGGACCTCATCGCCGAGGAGGACATGGTGATCGCGATCACGCGGTCGGGCTACATCAAGCGGCTCCCGGTGACGACCTATCGCGAGCAGCGACGCGGGGGCATCGGCGTGATGGGCATGGAGCTCAAGGACGAGGACTACATCGAGCACCTCTTCGTCGCTTCCACTCACGACTACCTGCTGTTCTTCACTTCTGTCGGGAAGATCTACCGGCTGAAGGTCCACGAGCTACCGCTCGGCACGCGCCAGTCGAAGGGCCGCGCGATCGCCAACTTCCTGCCCTTCCGCGAGGGAGAGACGATCCGCGCCGTGATCGCCACGCGCGACTTCAAGGAGGCGGAGTTCCTCACGCTTGCCACGAAGAACGGCGTCGTCAAGAAGACGCGTTTCGAGGAGTACAACACGCCCCTGAAGGCGGACGGGATCATCGCCATCAACCTGCGCCCGAAGGACGAGGTGATCGGCGTCATCCACTCGTCGGGAAACGACGACATCCTGATGGTCTCGCGCAAGGGGCAGGCGATCCGCTTCCACGAGAGCGAGGCGCGCGCGATGGGCCGCGCGACGGGGGGCGTTCGCGGGATGAACCTCCGCAAGGGCGACGAGGTGATCGCCATCGCCGGCGCCGAGAACGACGCCGATCTGCTCGTCGTGACGGACAAGGGCTTCGGCAAGCGCACGCGCATCGAGGAGTACCCGGTCAAGGGCCGCGGCGGCCTCGGCGTGAGAACCGTGCAGCTGACGGAGGCCCGCGGGCAGCTTGCGGGCGCCCGGGTGGTGCGAGACGGCTACCAGGTGATGCTGATCTCGACTGGCGGCACGGTGATCAAGATTCCGGTAGAGGACGTCAAGCGGCTCGGCCGCGCGACGCAGGGCGTAATCGTCATGCGGCTCCGCAAGAGCGAGCGGGTTTCGACGCTCGCGCCCGTGGTCGAATCGGAAGTGGCAGAGATCCCGGGGTCGGAGCCGGCCCCCCAGCCCGCGTAGTTTTTCTGCAAAAAACGCGCTTTTTCAACCGGTTTTCGCAGAATACCCTTCACAAAGACGACCGAGAGCGATATATGTTGACGCGGGGTCGACGTCTTCGCCGGGAGAAATGATGGCCGCCAGCAGACAAGTAGACCTTCTCGAACCGATCAACCTCACCGAGCACCTCGACAAGATCCAGCTGTACCTGGGCCAGGTGTGCCAGATCGCCGGCATCTCGAAGATGCAGCTCGACTACTGGACGAACAAGGCTCAGATCCCGACGAAGGGCCGCAAGCAGCGAATCTACGACATGGACGCCGTCGAGACAGTGATGCTCATCAAGCAGGCGAAGGACAAGGGCCTGAACCTCGGCGCGGCGATCGAGGCCGCACACCGCTTCCGCGAGATCAACGGCTCAGCGAAGGACAACGGCGGTTAGCACAGGCTCCCTCCGGGCAGAGCCCGGCTCCGCCTGGAACTCCTCCGGTTAGCCCCGTCTCAACCGTTCGGCCGCTTCCTCGGGCGGCAGCCAGTTGACGTAGAGCCCGGCGCCGAGCTCGAGCCCGGCGAGCACCGTTAAGCGCGGCACCACCTCGAAATGCCAGTGTGCGCCGGCGTGCAGCCACGCGTTGAGCGGCACCGGTCCTTCGAGCTCGCGCAGCCGGGTAATCGCCGTTCGCAGGAGGCCGAGTGCGCCCTGGAGCTCGGCCGAGGCGGGCTGAGCCTCGTGCGCCCGAGGAGCGATGAGGAGCTCGTAGGGCATACGGCCGGCCGGAGCGGCTCGCAGCGATAGCGAGTCCTCGAAGGCGATCTCGAGGCCGTCAACGGCAAGGAGGCCGCAAAGGGCGCAGTCGTCCTTGCGCAAGCGCGGGAGCTCATCCGCCACCGTCGGCGGCGCGTCCCGCAGCCAGACGAGCTGAGAGTGGCTGTGCGGGAGGCTCGCACCCGCCTCGCGCCCCTCGTTGACGAGAAGCTGGACCTGCTCGAAGCCGGCCGTTCGGGCCGCAGTCAAGCGCTCGTGCCAGGCAGAGGCAACCGGCGGCAGCTCCTCGTCTGTGAGCTCAGCCAGCGAGCGCACATGCCGAGGAGTGTGGACGACCACCTCCTGGTGCTCGAATGCGGGGTACAGGTTCGGGACAACCCGGACCTGCCAGCCAGGACTGTTGGCCTTGCGGCCGGGCGGCGCGACCGCGAAGATCTCGGGCGGCGTCCGGTCCTCGCGCCCTTCGCAGAACGGGCACTCCTCGAGCTCCTTAGCGGTTGGCGGCTCGAGAGCGCCTCGCTTTGCGCCCGGTCGGTTCGCGCGCTCGGGCGCAATGACGACGGTCCTGCCGGAGAGCGGGTCGCGCCGGACTTCCGACGTCAGCTTTTCGGCCCGTAGCCGCCGGCTTCGATCAGCGGGCGGAAGAGCTCGATCGGCAGCGGCAGGATGATCGTCGACGAGCGCTCGGAGCTGATCTCGAGCATCGTCTGGAGGAAGCGCAGCTGGAGCGACATCGGATTCTCGGCCAGCACCATCGCGGCGTCCTTCAGCCGCTCGGAGGCCTGGAACTCGCCCTCGGCCGCGATCACCTTCGCGCGCCGCTCCCGCTCGGCCTCGGCCTGGCGGGCCATCGCTCGCTGCATGCCGCCCGGGATCTCGACGTCCTTGACCTCCACGATCGAGACCTTGATCCCCCACGGCGAGGTCGCCTCGTCGATGATCTGCTGGAGGATCGTGTTGATCTTGTCGCGCTCCGAAAGGAGCTCGTCGAGCACGTGCTGGCCGAGGACGCTGCGGAGCGTCGTCTGGGCGATCTGGGAGGTGGCGACCATGAAGTTCTCGATCTGCACGATCGCCTTCTCGGGCTCGATGATCCGGAAGTAGGCGACCGCGTTCACGCGGACCGGCACGTTGTCCTTCGTGATCACCTCCTGCGGCGGCACGTTCAGGGTCACCGTGCGCAGGTCGACGCGGACCATCTTGTCGATGATCGGGATCAGCAGGAAGAGGCCCGGGCCCTTGGGCGGCGACTTCAGGCGGCCGAGGCGGAAGATGACGCCCCGCTCGTACTCCCGCGCCACGCGAATCGCGGACGAGAGCACGATCAGCAGGAGGACGGCGACTGCTGCGAGTGCGATCAGGGCAGCCAAGGCGACTAGATCCTATGCGACCGGAGCCGGCTCCTCGGCCCGATCGACTTCGAGCATCAGGCCTTCACCGACGCGCTCGACGCGCACGGGCGTGCCCGGGTCGAGTGGCTCGCCGTTCGAGCGCGCCTGCCAGAGCTCGCCGCGGACGAAAACGAGACCGGTCGGCGCAAGCGGCTGGCGGACGACTCCGATCTGGCCGACGAGCTCGCTTTCCCCGGTCACGGGCGGAACGCGCCGGACCTGGACGATCTTGAAGGCGACCAGTGCCATCAATGCGGCGAGCGTGCCGGCGATCGCGAGCACGATCGGCAACGAGACCTGGTACGTGTTGCCTGCCGGCTCGAAGAGGAGCATCGAGCCGAGCACGAAGCAGACGGCACCGGCCAGAGTGATCGCCCCGTGCGTCGGAACGAAGGCCTCCGCGGCGAAGAACGCGAAGGCAAGGAGCATCAGCAGAGCTCCCGCGGCGCTGATCGGTAAGACCTGGAGGCCGAACAGTCCGAGGATCAGCGAGATCGCGCCGACGGTGCCCGGGAAGATGAGGCCCGGGTTCCAGAGCTCGACGATCAATCCCAGCGTCCCGATCGACATGAAGAGGACGATCAGGTTGGGATCGATCAATGTGTCGAGGATCTTCTTCCAGAGCGACATGTCGACCGTGGTGATCTGCGCGCCGGCCGTGTGCAGGACGAGACCCTTGGGCTTCGTCCTGCGGCCGTCTACCTTGTCGAGGAGCGCCGGCAGGCTCGGCGCCATGAGGTCGATGACGTTTTGCTGGAGCGCCTCGGTCGCGCCGAGGTTCGAGGCCTTGCGGACGGCCGCGTCGGCCCACTGCACGTTCCGTCCGTGCTCGCGTGCGAGCTCGCGCAGAGAAGCGGCTGCATCGTTCACAACCTTGCGCCGAAGGTCGCTGGCGATGTTGCCGCCGCCGACGTTGATCGGCGTCGACGAGCCGATGTTCGTCTGTGGCGCCATCGCCAGCACATCTCCCGCCTGGCTGATCCAGACGCCGGCCGACGCGGCGCGGGCGCCCTCGGGCCAGACGTAGACGAGCACCGGCACCTTCGACGCCAGCTCGGACTTGACGATCTTCTCCATCGAGGAGCCGAGCCCGCCCGGGGTGTCGAGCAGGATCACGACCGCGCTGTAGTGGTCGCGGTTCGCGCGGTCGATCTCGCTCGTCACGTAGTCCTGTGTGACGGGGTTGACGTCGTTCTCGAACTTGACTGCGAGGACGCGCGGGCGGGTAGATGCTGCCGATGCAGTGGCGCAGAGAGCCAGAGTCGCGGTTAGCGTCAGGAAAAACACCCGCAGAAACGGCCCTTTCACTTGTAAGGATTCTATCTGGGAAGGAGGGTTTGGCCTTGAGCCCGAAGGCGGTCTTTGCTTCCGTAGGGGAGCTGCCCTCGATGAAGTGCCTTCTAGTCGCCGCCTGTCTCTTCCTTGTTGCTCCCGCAACGGCTTTCGGGGCGCGGACCACGCTCGTCACACGCGACCTCCCCGCGGGCGCGAGTCGCGCGCCGCATCGATTCGATCTCGTCGGCCTCCACTGGCGGGGAAGCGGCTCGGTCACCTTCCGAACTCGCAGCATCTCGGGACGGTGGAGCCGCTGGCGCGACGCGGCGCCCGAGGACGATCGTCCCGACCCGGGCAGCCACGAGCTGCGGCGCGCGGGCTGGCAGATCGGAAGCCCGTACTGGACCGGTCCGTCCGACCGGATCCAGATCCGCAAATACGGGCACGTGCGCCGCGTGCGCGCCTACTACGTCTGGAGCGCGGCCAACGTCAAGCCGCTTCGCACCGTCTCGATCGCCGGCTCCCCGCTTATCCTCTCGCGCGCGGCGTGGGGCGCGAACGAGCGAATCCGGCGACGGCTCCCCAACTACGCGGACAGCGTTCGCTTCGCAATCGTCCACCACACGGCCGGCTCGAATTCCTACACCCGAGCCCAGTCTGCGTCGATCGTCCGGGGCATCGAGCGCTACCACGTGCTGGGAAACGGCTGGGACGACATCGGCTACAACTTCCTGATCGACAAGTACGGCCAGATCTTCGAAGGCCGTTACGGAGGGGTCGACCGAAACGTCGTCGGCGCACACGCTCAGGGCTTCAATCACGGCTCGGCGGGCGTGGCGCTGATCGGCAACTACGACGCGAGCACGGTGAGCCCGGCCGCCCGCGCGTCGCTGATCAGGCTGATCGCCTGGCGCCTCGACGTCGCCCACGTCGACCCGCTCTCGACGTTCACCTGGCGCTCGACCGGCAATCCGCGGTACCGGGCCGGCACGAACGTCACACTGCGGACGATTTCCGGACATCGCGACACCGGGTACACGACGTGCCCGGGCAGCCATCTCTACGGCGAGCTGCCCAATATCGCGCGCAGCGTCGCTCAGACCGGGCTGCCGAAGCTCTACTTCCCGACCGCGACCGGCGCCCCCGGCGGGCCCGTCCGCTTCACGGCGACCCTGACGCAGCCACTCGACTGGTCGGTGCTCGTTACCGAGCCGGACGGAAACCTCGTCGCTACAGGCAGCGGCAGCGGCACGACCATCGACTGGACGTGGGACGCGCGAACCGTCCCAGCCGGCCGCTACCTGTACGCGATCGACGCCGGGCCCTCCGTTCGGCCCGCGACAGGCGTGGTCTCGGGCATGTCGTCTCAGTCGGCGCTGACAGCGCTTGCCCGGCCTGCTCTGATCACGCCGAACGGCGACGGGCGGACTGACTGGACGACCGTGCGCTACCGCCTGCGCGAGCAGGCGTTGGTGACGGCGACCGTTGTCGATGCACTCGGCGCGCCGCTCGCGACGCTGTTCGTCGAGCAGAAGCTGCCGGGCCCGTACGATTTCCGCTGGGACGCAGCCGGGATTCCCGACGGCCGGTACGGAATCGTGCTCTCGGCGCGAAACAACCTCGGCATCGAGACGACGGCGACCATGGCGGTCATCGTCGACCGGACGCTGTCGGGCTTTCGCGTCGTCCCGCAGGTGTTCTCGCCCAACGGGGACGGTCGGCTCGACACGACGCGCTTCCGTTTCCTGCTCAACGGGCCGGCGAACGCGACGGCGCGGGTCTCGCTCGTCGTGCGCCGCGGCTCGCGGGTGATCGGCCAGGTCTTCGCGGGGAGGCTCGGCGTGGGGCTGAGGACGATTGAGTGGAACGGCCGCTTCGCACGGCGAGTCGGCGAGGGGGAGTACCGGGCCGACATCCGTGTCACTTCGACGGTGGCGACGGTCTTGCAGACGGTTGCATTCGCAGTCGACACGACTGGGCCCCGACTGCGTCTGGTCTCTGCGCCGAACCTGACGTTCACGGTCAACGAGCCGGCCGACGTGACGGCGGTCCTCGACGGGAGCAGAACCGTTACCGTCCGCCGGCTTACTCCGGGCCGCTTCCAGATCCCGCCCGGCGGTGCCTTCACGAGCTTCCGCGCGACCGCCCGCGACTTCGCCGGCAACGACGGCCGCGTGGTTCAGTACCCGTAGAGGAGAGCGGCACCGTACGCGGCCCCCCTACTACCTGGTGGTTCGGCGGGAGACCCAATCGTCGTAGCGGTGCTCGAGACGCTCGAGCAGCTCGACGAGCAGCTCGACGCGGTCGACCGGTTCCCCGCTCTCGACGAGGAGCGAGGTCGCGGGCCGGTCTACTTCCTTCGGCAGCTCCTCCTCGGTGATGTTGACGTTGATTCCGGTGCCGAGGACGACGCGGCCATCGCGCGACTCGGCGAGGATCCCTGCGGCCTTCCGTCCGCCGAGCAGGAGGTCGTTCGGGAGCTTGATTTCCGGCTCGAGCCCCGTCACGGCCGCGATTGCTTCGGCGCAAGCCTCGCCTGCGATGAGCGAGAGCTCAGGAAGCTGCGGTGTCGCGACGGGTGGCTCGAGGAGGATCGAGCAGAGGACGCTGACGCGCGGGGGCGAGAGCCATTGCCGACCGAGCCGGCCGCGTCCCTCGGTCTGTTCCTCGGCGACGGCGACGGCGCCCTCGGAATGCTCGGGCCCTAGCAATCGCTGTGTGGAGGGGCAAACCTCCTCGTAGAGGTACGGTTTCCCGAATCGGCCGCGGAGGCGGGGAATCACGAACTCAGGGGCAAGTGACAAGGTCACCGAGGATTACACTAGGCCGCTCGTGGAGACGAAAGCGCCGTTGGGAAGGGCAGAGATCGAAGCGATCCTGCCGCATCGCGAGCCGTTTCTCCTGATCGACGAAGTCGTCGAGCTCGAGCCTGGCTCGCGCGTCGTCGCGCGCAAACGCGTGCGGCCGGATGAGTGGTACCTCCGGGGCCACTTCCCGGGCCGGCCGATCATGCCGGGCGTCATGATCGTCGAGGCGATGGCGCAGACCGGTGCGATCGCCGTCCTCTGCGAGGAGGAAAATCGCGGCCGGCTCGCGCTCTTCGCCGGCATCGACCGCGTCCGCTTCAAGCGGCTCGTGGAGCCGGGAGACGAGCTCGAGCTCACATGCGATCTCGAGCGAGTGCGTGGGCCGATCGGCAAAGGACGGGCTGAAGCGCGCGTTGGCGGCGAGCTTGCGGCACGGGGAACACTGACGTTCGCGATGGAGCAAGCGTGATCGCGAACGCGACGTCGAACGGCCGGGTCTCGATTACCGGCATCGGCTCTTTCGCTCCGGCTCGGGTGATGACGAACGACGAGCTCGCCAAGATCGTCGACACCTCGGACGAGTGGATCGTCGAGCGCACCGGTATCCGTGAGCGCCGGGTCGCCGGGCCGGACGAGGCGCTCTCGGATGTGTCCCTGCCGGCGGCGAAGGACGCCCTCGACCAGGCGGGGGTCGACCCATCGTCCCTCGATCTGATCGTCGTCGCGACCGTGACGCCGGACATGTTCTTCCCCTCGACAGGGGCGATCCTCGCCGATCGGCTCGGCGCGAAGGACGCCGCGGCGTACGACCTCTCGGCCGGCTGTACCGGCTTCGTCTACGCGCTCGCGCAGGCGCACGGCATGGTCGCCGGTGGGCTCGTCGACCACGCGCTCGTGGTCGGCGGCGACGTTCTCTCGCGGATAGTTGACTGGGAAGATCGCAGCACGTGCGTCCTCTTCGGCGACGGCGCGGGGGCGGTCGTCATGGAGCGCGTGCGCGAGGGCGGCTTCCTCGGCTTCGAGCTCGGCGCGGACGGCTCCGGCGGCAAGCAGCTGTACATGCCCGCTGGAGGCTCACGTGCGCCCGCAACCGCGGAGACCGTGGCGGCGCGCCAGCACTACGCGAAGATGAACGGGCGCGAGGTTTTCAAGTTCGCGACGCGCGTCCTTGTCGATTCGGCCGAGAAGGTTCTCGACGAGTGCGGAGTGCCCGTCGACGACGTGGACGTCTACGTTCCGCACCAGGCGAATGTCCGGATCATCGACCACGCCCGGCGCAAGCTCGGCATTTCGGAGGAGCGGACGGTCGTCAACGTCGACCGCTTCGGCAACACTTCGTCGGGCTCGATTCCGCTCGCGTTGGGCGACGCAGAGATCGACGGCCGGCTCGCGCCGGGAGAGATGGTGCTGATGACCGGAATGGGAGCCGGGCTCACGTGGGGCTCGGCGCTGATCGAATGGACGGCGAACGGGAAAGGTGGGCAAGGATGAGCAACACGCTACGGGCCCGGTTTGGCCGGAGATGGTGCGGGTCCGGGTCCGACAAGAACTCCGCCTTCGCTGCAAAGGAGACTTGAGCATGACGAAGATTGCGTTCTGCTTTCCGGGTCAGGGATCCCTCGAGGTAGGAATGGGCAAGGAGATCGCCGAGGCGGTCCCCGAGGCGATGGAGGTCTTTCGCGAAGGGAGCGAGGCTTCGGGGCTCGATCTCCAGCGGCTCTGTTTCGAAGCTCCGATCGAAGATCTCGTCGAGACCGATGTCCAGCAGCCCGCGCTCGTCGCGACGAGCCTCGCCGTGCTCGCGGCGTTGCGCACCCGCGGCTTCGAGCCGGACTATGTCGTCGGCCATTCGGTCGGAGAGTTCACCGCTCTCGCCGCCGCCTCGTCGCTCACGCCGGCCGAGTCGATCGCGCTCGTCCGCGAGCGCGGTCTGGCAATGGCTGAAGCCGCTCGGGTCAGCAACGGCTCGATGGCAGCGATTCTCGGGCTCGACGACGAGGTCGTCGAGCGTCTCTGCGAGGGGATCGAGGGAGTCTGGCCGGCCAACTACAACTGTCCGGGCCAGATCGTCGTCTCCGGCGAGCAGGAGGCCGTGAACGAGGTTTGCGTGAAGGCGGAGGAGCTCGGCGCGCGCCGGACGGTCAAGCTCAAGGTCTCGGGTGCGTTCCACAGCCCGCTTGTCGCCCGCGCGGCCGATCGGCTGCGTCCGGCGGTCGAGCGCGTCCGCTTCCGCGACCCCGTGGCGCCGTTCATGTCCACGGTGACCGCCAAGATCGAGCCCGCGCAGCGCTTCGCTTCGCTGCTCGTCGAGCAGCTGACTGCGCCGGTGCGTTTCACGCAGGCCGCGAGGGGCCTCGTCGAAGAGGGCGTGAAGATCTTCGTCGAGGTCGGCCCGAGCAACGTGCTCGCCGGCCTCGTCAAGCGGATCGATCGCACCGCTAAGGCGATCTCGGTGAACAACCTCGCCGGCTTGCAGAAGGCTGAGGAGACGCTCTCAACTGCCTGATTTCTGCTCGCTCGAGGGGCGTACGGCCCTCGTGACGGGGGCTTCGCGGGGAATCGGACGCGCAATCGCGCTCGAGCTCGGACGGGCAGGCGCGTCGGTCATCGTCGGTTATCGATCGGGAGCCGACGAAGCGGAGGCCGTCGCCAAGGAGGCGGGCGGCCGGGCCGTCCAGGCGGACGTGTCCAAGCCGGACGAGGCGCGCTCACTTGTCGAGGACGCGGGCGACCTCGACATCCTCGTCAACAACGCCGGGGTGACTCGAGACGGAGTGCTTGCGCGCATGACCGATGACGACTGGCGCGCAGTCATCGACACGAACCTGAGCAGCGTCTTCTTCACGTGCCGTGCGGTCGCGCGGGGAATGATGCGGCGCCGTTCGGGGACGATCGTGAACATCTCGAGCATCGTCGGCCTCCGCGGGAACTGGGGCCAGACGAACTACTCCGCTTCGAAGGCGGGGATCATCGGCTTCACGAAGTCGCTCGCGCGCGAGCTCGGAAGCCGCGGTGTACGTGCAAACGTCGTCGCGCCGGGGTACATCAACACCAGGCTGACCGACGTACTGCCTGAGGAGGCACGCGACGCGATGCTGGCCAACACCCCGCTCGGCAAGCTCGGAGATCCGGAGGACATCGCCGGAGCGGTACGGTTCCTGTGTTCCGACGAGGCCTCGTTCATCACGGGCGAGGTGCTGCTCGTCGACGGAGGGTTGGGAATGTGAGCGAGTACTCGCATAACGGGCGCCGCCGCGTGGTGGTCACCGGCCTTGGCTGTGTGACGCCGCTCGGCAACGACGTCGAGTCCACCTGGGCGGGCCTGATCGGCGGCCGCTCGGGAGCTGCGCCGATCAAGCAGTGGGATGCAAGCAAGTACCCCGTCACTTTCGCCTGCGAGCTGAAGGACTTCGACCCCAAGAACTGGATCGACCACAAACAGGCCCGGCGAATGGACCGCTTCGCGCAGATGATCGTGGCCGCAGCGAGGCAGGCCGAAGCCGATTCAGGCTTTCAGGTCGAGCCCGAGGCCGAGCGAGTCGGTGCGTCGATCGCGACCGGGATCGGCGGCCTCCAGGCGTTCCAGGATTGCTATGACGTGCTGCTTGCGCGCGGGCCCGACCGCGTCAACCCGTTCTCGATTCCTCAGATCATCCCGAACATGGGCGCGGCCTGGGTGTCGATGGAGCTCGGCACGCGAGGCCCGCTCTCGTCGCAGTGCACTGCCTGTGCCGCCTCGAACATGGCGATCGGGGAGGCCGCCGACATGATTCGGCTCGGCCGGGCCGACGTCGTCTTCGCAGGCGGTACGGAAGCAGGCATCACGCCGGTCGGCATAGCGGGCTTCAGCGCGATGCGGGCGCTCTCCCGTTTGAACGACGAGCCCGAGCGTGCGAGCCGGCCTTTCGACGCGGAGCGAAGCGGCTTCGTGATGGGCGAGGCAGGCGGCGTGATCGTGCTCGAAGACCTCGAGCATGCGCGCGGGCGCCGAGCGAAGATCTACGCGGAGCTGCTCGGCTACGGTCTCTCGTCAGACGCGGCGCACGTCACCGAGCCCGACCCGACCGGTGCAAACCCCGCCCGGGCGATGAAGATGGCTCTGGGGGACGCGGGCATCTCGCCCGAGGAGGTGGACTACATCAACGCGCACGGCACCTCGACGCCGCTAGGCGACGCGAGCGAGACGAAGGTGATCAAGCTCGCCCTCGGCGAGGAGCTCGCCGTGAAGACGCCGGTGTCGTCGACGAAGGGCGCGACCGGCCACTGCCTGGGCGCGGCCGGCGCGGTCGAGGCGATCTTCACGATCCTCGCCGTCAACCGGAACACGCTGCCGCCGACGATCAACTACGAGCATTCCGATCCGCTCTGCGACCTCGACTACATCCCGAACGAGCCCCGCGAGGCCGAAGTCAAGGTCGGAGTTTCGAACTCCTTCGGCTTTGGCGGCCACAACGCCTGCATCGTCCTGCGCGAGTTCGTCGAGTGAGCGCCGCCCAGTGCCCTGGGGGAACTCCCGTTCCCCCAGACCCCCTCCCTGGTCGGTGATGGGGGCTTCGCCCCCGCCACGGACGATCGCTGCGCGATGGTCAACCTTTGACTGTTACGGAACGTTGATCGACTGGAACCTCGGCATTCGCCGAGAGCTCGAGCGACTCTTCGGCGTCGACGCGGCGCCCCGGCTGCTCGAGCACTACCACGCGCTCGAGCCCGAGATCGAGTCCGAGTCGTTCCACACCTACCGCGAAGTGCTGAGCCTCGCGCTGGAACGGCTCGCTCAGGAGGAAGGCATCCAGCTGCCGGAGGGCGAGGCGGGCGCCCTCGCCGCCTCTCTCCCCGAGTGGCCGCCGTTCCCGGAGGTTCCGCCGGCCCTGGCCGAGCTCCGCGAGCGCGGTTGGCAGCTCGCGATCCTCTCGAACACGGACCGCGACCTGATCGCCGCCTCGCAGCGGCAGCTCGCCATCCCGTTCGACCTTGCGATCGTGGCGGAGGACGTCCGCTCGTACAAGCCGGCGCACGGGCACTGGGAGCGCTTCTTCGAGGCAACCACGGCCGACCGCGAGCGGCACGCCCACGTCGCGGCGAGCCTCTTCCACGACATCGCTCCCGGCCGGGAGCTCGGTCTTCACACGGTCTGGATCAACCGACTGGGTGAGAAAGCCGACCCGGAGCCCGACCGCGAGCTCCCCGACCTCGCGCAGCTGCCCGATGTCCTCGACGAGCTCGTGCCGGCATGAGCGAGGTCTTCACG